>Ga0306921_10000846_pt1 | contig 28669 bp, 26 predicted proteins | sample sta12Cox44000080_FD_203760 | JGI IMG/M metagenome (GOLD analysis project Ga0306921, IMG submission 203760) | Lab enrichment of tropical soil microbial communities from Luquillo Experimental Forest, Puerto Rico - statoxic.12C.oxic.44.000.080 (v2)... | ecosystem: Environmental > Terrestrial >... | reverse complement strand
ACAGGCCGGTCGCGTCCAACGACACCGAAGAGGGACGCGCGAAGAACCGGCGACTCGAGCTAGTCGTCGAGAAGAGATAAAGGCCGAGAAGCAGTTCCGCAGAAACGGCCTCGCCGCGGAGAGCGCTCTTCTCGATCGGAGGAGAGCGTTCCCGCGGCGAGAGCCGAAAGCTTCTCCCGTAGCCCCGCTAGAAGGCCCGCGTGTGCCGACGCTTGTGGGCAGCCGCGTTTGACCCGCCGTCTGCTCAAATAAACCGGTCGGCGACTACGCGCGCTTGACGAGGCGCACGATGAAGAGGAGCACGATCGCACCAACTGTCGCCACAATAATGCTGCCGAGGAGCCCGCCTCCGGCTGAAGCCCCAAGAGTGCTGAAAAGCCAACCGCCAAGGAAGGCACCGATCACCCCCACGACGAGATCGCCGATGAGGCCGAAGCCACCGCCTTTGACCAGCATCCCCGCCAACCAGCCAGCCACAAGACCCACGATGAGAAACCAGAGAAAACTCATTTCACTCCCCCCTCTTTCGCGAGAGCATGACTAACGGCGCCCAGTAGCAGCGGGCAACATGACGCACACGAAGGTACGCGACATTGGGCCGAGAGCGTACCAAAAACACCGACACGACCGCGATCGTTTGGTTATCATGCCGCGTCACCGTCGAATCTGTTGGCAAGCTATTGGCCCCGGCCTGGGCAAGACCCACCCTGCGCGGCCTGTCAAGCGCGGCCTTATCCCCGCAAAAGCGACTGTCTAGAGGAGACCGGCGCGCCATTGACACGCTAAGAGGCGGTCACTTATCCTGGGGCCCCAATGCTGGGTCCGGTAACATCGCAAGGTGCGCACGGAGGCGACCAAGCGCGGCCTAGATTCGGACAAGTGGTTCAACAATGTCGAGATCGTCGTCGTCGAGGAGATCGGCACCGAAACGACGACGTACGTGCGGAACATCTACAAGTACTACGTCGCCTATCGCCTGACCCTCGAAGCGCACGACGGCGCAGCAGGCCCGCGAGCAGGTGGCACCGCGGAAGAACTGACCGCTCGTCCTTTCAGGATAGCCTGACCGAGCCCGCCCACGGCGTTGATCCAGGTCCGTAGTTCTACGGAGTCCTCCTGCGAAGTTCTCCGAATTGTGCAACTGTCGGCCTCTCCTAAATTCTCCACGTGGGGCGAGGCTCGAGCGGTCGTTCGTCCCATGGTGTAGGCTTGCCTGGGGCCAATCGCTCCTCGCCAAGCCCTGAGAATCACCTGACACGATGCGGATCACACGGCACACGAGGTCTGAGAGGGGGACATCATGAAGGTGGACTTCGCTAGAGCCTTGACCATCACGCGCTGCCTCCTTGGCACCATCGTGGTTGCCGCCGCATGTGTTTGGCCCGTGATGGCTCAGGAGGCCCTGCCGCGCCCGGAGGCACCGTTCAAGGGCAAGATCGGACGCACCGTCAAGGGCTCGGTCCCCGATTTCCCCAAGGGTGTCGAGGCGCCCAAGGGCGCGCCGAACGTCCTGCTGATCCTGACCGATGACGTGGGCTTTGGCGCCACCAGCACCTTCGGCGGCCCGATCCAGACGCCCGCGTTCGACCGCGTCGCCAGCAGCGGCCTGCGCTACAACCAGTTCCACACCACGGCACTCTGCTCTCCGACGCGCGCTGCTCTCATCACCGGGCGCAACCATCACAGCGTGGCCAGCGGCAACATCACCGAATTCGCGACCGGGTACCCGGGATACAACTCGCTGGTGCCGCGGAGTGCCGGCTCGGTGGGTGCGGTGCTCAAGTACAGCGGCTACAACACGTCCTGGTTCGGCAAGATGCACAACGTGCCGGACTGGATGTCGAGCCAGGCGGGCCCGTTCGACCTGTGGCCCTCGAGCCTGGGCTTCGAATACTTCTATGGCTTCCTGGGCGGCGACGCCGACCAGTGGCACACGCCCATCTTCGAAAACACCCGGCCCATCGAGTCCGAGGAGCAGATACGCGGCTCGAAGCATTTCACCGAGCTGATGACGGACAAGGCGATCGAGTGGATGCGGTTGCAGCACTCGCTGGCTCCGAACAAGCCGTGGCTGCTCTACTTCGCCACGGGCGCCGCGCACGCCCCGCACCACGCCCCAAAGGAGTGGATCGACAAGTACAAGGGGCAGTTCGATCAGGGCTGGGACAAGGTGCGCGAGGAAACCCTCACCCGTCAGATCAAGCTCGGCGCCGTTCCGCCCAACACCCAGCTGACCAAGCGGCCGGCGGCCATTCCCGCCTGGGACAGCTTGTCCGCCGACCAGAAGCGCCTCTACGCGCGCATGATGGAGGTCTACGCGGGCTACCTGGCTTATGCCGACCATCAGATCGGCCGTCTCATCGACGCGGTCCAAGAGTCGGGTCAGCTCGACAACACGCTCGTGATTTACATCCAGGGCGACAACGGCGCGAGCGCGGAGGGCTCGCTGCAGGGCACGACCAACGAGGTCGCGACGGCGGGGAACGGGGTGCAGGAGAGCATGCCTTTCCTGCTGTCGATGATCGACGAGCTGGGCGGCCCCAAGGGCTACAACCACTACCCCGTCGGTTGGGCCCACGCCATGGACTCGCCGATGCAGTGGACCAAGCAGGTGGCGTCGCATTTCGGGGGCACGCGCAACGGACTCGCCATCTCATGGCCGGCGCGCATCAAGGACAAGGGCGGCCTGCGTACGCAGTTCTGCCACGTCATCGACATCGTGCCCACGATCTACGAGACCCTCGGTGTCAAGCCGCCCAAGGTGCTGGATGGCACGCCGCAGAAGCCTTTGGAGGGGACCAGCCTCGTCTACACCTTCGACAACGCCAAGGCGCCCGAGCGACACACCGTCCAGTACTTCGAGCTGACGGGGAATCGCGCCATCTACAAGGATGGATGGATGGCGAGCACCACCCCGCTTCGCGCGCCGTGGGTGACGTTCGGCGGCGCGGCCAGCCCCGACGACTTCAAGTGGGAGCTGTACAACATCAAGCAGGACTTCAGCCAGGCGAACAATCTCGCGGCGAGTAATCCCGCCAAGCTCAAAGAGCTACAGGCGGCGTTCGACGTCGAGGCGAAGAAGTACAACGTCTATCCGCTCGATTCGAGCTTCGCCGAGCGCGCAGATCCGGCGATCAGGCCGAGCCTGAGCCGTGGGCGGAACCAGTTCACGTACTATCCCGGCATGATCCGCATCCCGGAGGGCTCGGCCCCCGACTTCAAGAACAGGTCCTGGGCGATCGCAGCCGAGGTGGTGATCCCGGACTCTGGCACGGCCAGTGGCGTTCTGGCCACCATGGGCGGTCGCTTCGGCGGCTGGGGGTTGTTCCTGCAGGACAGCAAGCCGACCTTTGCCTATGCCCTGTCCAACCAGTCCGAGCACAAGTTCCGGATCTCTTCCGACAAGCCGTTGCCTCCCGGCCCACATGTTGTGCGCGTCGGCTTCGCATACGAGGGCGGCGGTATCGGCAAGGGCGCGACCAGCACCCTGTTCGTCGATGGCCAGCCGGTGGCGGAAGGGAAGATTCCGCAGACCATCCGCGTTCGCTTCTCGCTCGACGAGACGTTCGACATCGGCTTGGACACCGGCACGCCCGTGGTCGAGGACTACGTCGACAAGATGCCGTTTGCCTTCACGGGCACGCTCAAGAAGTTCGTGGTGATCCTCGAACCGGAGAAGCTGACGCCCGAGGAGCGGAAGGCGCTTCGGGAGGCGGAGGCGAAAGCCTACACGGGCGTGCACTGAGGCCGTCGTGCCGTCAAACGGCTCCCGATAGGGCAGGCTGGAGTCTGCGTGGTTGCGGGGTTCCGCTACCAGTTGCGTTTCGCTAGGCGAGGCGGAGCACGTAGAGCATGCTGCCGCTGTCCTTGCTCGAGAGGAAACCGTCGGGGCTCGTCACGGTGTCCGCCAACGGTTCCGCGCTCGGCCGCACGGTTCGGTGCGCTCGGAACGGCGCGAAATGGACGCGGGTCGCCCCGAGAGTCTCGCACGCCGCCCCCGTCCACTGACTGGTTGCCTCGGTCACCACGAAGGCGTGGCCGAGCGTACGGTAGTGCGCCGCGGTTGACGCCACCAGCTCGAAGGCATCGGCCTTCGGGAGCGCATCGGACCGCGCCACCATGAAGTGGTGACCGACTCTGCCCGCGGCATGGGCGTCCCCGAACTCCGGGTATGTGACGGATAGTGCCTGCAACGCTTCCGCGTCCTGCGCACCGAGCATTCTCGACGACACCGGCGAGGTGATTGGCGGTGCGCTCAACGAGACGATGCCGCGGCGCGGCCCGCCGAACTTTCGCCGGTCGGACCCGTTTCTCGACGCCGTCCTCGCGTTCAGCGTGTCAGCCTTGACTTCAATGGCGTCACGAGGGCTGGCCGGATCGGTGAGCACGAGCAGGCGAATGAACCAGTACATGAGACTCTCGGTGTTCCACGGGCCGAACGTCGATGTACCGAACCAATCACTGTGAAACGCCTGTCGTATCCCGGCCAGTGGAAGCTTTGCCGGCTGCAGATGTCGACACTGTGGCTCTCGACGCGCGAATGACGTTCCCACCACCTTCGCCAGCTGCAGGACCTGAGCCGGGGTCAGTTGCGTGGCGGGCACTGCGGTATGCCGAGCGCTCCGATGAGGTCGTGCCCGCTCGAAATCGAGAACCCGGCGTGATGACCTTCGTACATCGCACCTTAGGAAGATGCCGGCTTGGGCATCTCGACCTCGCCGGTCGAGTCGAACGGTGCCCGCCCGAAGGTACCGGTATTGAGGAATCCCTTGACGTGATAGGTGGCCTTGCTGGGAACGCCTCCGACGAACCCCAGCAGCTGGCGCACAATGGCGGTGCCCGGCACGGTGAGAGGCAGCTCGATCACGCTCTCGCCGAACCGGGGGATCTCCCCTGTCGCATCAGAAACACCGCTGGCGAAGCTGCGCCCGTTGAGGTCGAGCTCTGCCGAAAGGCCGCTGAACGGGATCGACACATCGTTCGGGTTTTGGACCCGAATCCGCGCCAGGAATCGCGCCTCCAAACCCTCCCCGGGAATCGATTCGAGACCAGCTAGGCTCACCCGCAGTGGTTCGCGCAGACCGGTCCCGGCGCACGCGGACAGCGCCGCGATCACGAACACGAGGAAGGGGGCACGGCGGATCATGCAGCACCACCTTGGCGCGCCGCCGCGCGCGTGCTCGCGGATGATCGCAGTGTCGCTTGGCTTCCCCATGGTTCAGTCTCCTCGCCCGGATCGTATCGGTTCAGCGCTGAAGCGCGAGTATAGCATCCCAGCGCGGTCTCCCCTTCGCCAGCGCAAAGCCGATCTGGCGTTAGCTTCGTGATCTTTGTCACGTCTCACGGCATGCGCTTGCCTCTCTCCGCGGAGGTGAAAGAATGAAATGGGAAACCAGCCATGGATGAGCCGCTCCCGTTGCCCTATTGTCCCTATCCCGGCGCTGCAGACGTCGCACAGCATGGCGTCCAACCTCTGCCGATGACGCTGCCATTTGTCGAGCGAGTGAGATGCCTGCCTCTCCCACCACGCTCAGAGCGTCTACTCAACGACCATCACGCCGGTCATGCCCGCCCAGTCGTGGTCGGCGCAAATGTACGGGTAACGGCCAGCCCGCTTTGCGGTGAAGTAGACGTCCTTCTGCTCGCCCGCCTGGAGCACCAGCTCGGTTCGCTCCGGGTTCAGGACCTCGGGGTTCTTGAGCTCGACGGCCTCGAAAAAGGCGGGCGCGGTGAGCTCGTGCATGTCCTTGCCGTGGTTCTCCACGTGCAGCTGGTAGGTAGTGCCGACATGAAACGTGAGCGCGCTCGGCTCGAAGCGGTAGTCGGCGGCGACGAGGCCAACGAGGACCGCGTTGGACGAGTCGGCGAGCATGACGGTGCTGAGAACGAGCGCGGTGAAGACGGACGTGACCATCGAGACCTCCACCCCGAATTCTAACGCGCGATCTTGCCGCCGCCCGGTTAGAGCGGCTGGCCGTCCAGATCCTCTGCCCGTTCTACCTTGATGCGGACGCCGAAGCCCTTCTTCTCCGGGTCGCGATCCTTTTCGGGCTGGACGAGTCGCGCCCAGATCTCTTCGTACACCGGCCCCGACTTGTGAATTTCCGCGGTGCCGTAGAAGCGCGCAATCCCGCCCTTGGGAAGGAGCCCGCTCTCGCGCAAGGCCGGCTTACGCAGGAACACGGTCACCTTGGTCCCGTTTGCGAGATTGGCGTTCGTTGAGCCCTTGCCGCGCTCCCAGAGCGCCAGGTGCTGGTCGTCGAGGACCATGGTGCTGCCCCGCGGGGTCACCTGCGCAAACCCGTTCGGCAGCACGGTGGCCACCAGGCAGACGTGGGCGGGAAAGGCACTGTTGATGTGTTCATGGAGCGCCTTCGGGATCGTGGCCACTCACGCCCCATTTCGGGTCGCGGAGCCATTGAGGTCGACATACACCTCTTCCCCCTCGCGTCGGAGCGGATAACCGGTCAACCCGGCCTCGGCCTCGCCCATGGGAGCGCCGGTCCGAAGGTCGAACTGCCACATGTGCTCCAGGCAGGTCAGGACGCAGCCGTCGTGAATCCCCTCGGCCAAGGACACCGCCTCGTGGGGGCAGAGCGCCTGAAAGGCAAACATCTCCTCGCCGGCATGGACGACCACGATGTCGGTGTCCTCGACGGTGAACTGCTTCATCCCGTTCGCGGCCACCTCGTCGACTCGGCACACGCGTTTCCAGGTTGAGCTGGGGCGCGCAGCGTCGGCGTCGACGTCTCGCGGCGCCAGGTCCTTCTTCTCGACGTCGATCTTGTTCGCTCCAGGGACGCCGGGGGCGTAGCGAAGCCGCTCGACCGGACGACCGCCGAGGATGTGCGAGGTGAGGATCTCGTCCAGATCCGACTCCTGAACCCCCGCGTACCAGACGTCGTCCGGATAGATGACGATCATGGGACCGTGGCCACATTGCGAGAAGCAGCCGGTCTTGTTGATGCGGACCTCCACCTGCTTCCCGGCTTTCTGAACGCCCGCCCTCAGGACCTTCACGTACTTTTCGGTGTCCCCCTGAGTCGGGCAGGTCTCCCCGCTCGTACACACGAACACGTGGCAGTCGTACTGGCCCATGATTCCTCCTTTGTTCAGCTGAACTTGTCGTAGCGGATGTCAGCGGGCGGCAGCCGGCCCTCGCGGAGCAGGAGGCGAAGGCTGGCGTCCACCATCGGGGGCGGGCCGGCGACATAGGCGCGGATGTCCGCGAACCGGCCCTTCATGCGCTCCCCGGCCACCGCGTGGACGAGGCCTTCCGCGAACGCGAACCCAGGATAGGCGGCGGCCAGCGCCGGCGGCACCTCTTGGTCGGAGAGGGCCACCGTGGTGGCCAGCCGCCCCGGATAGCGGGCCCGGAACGCCTCGAGCTCGTCGAGGAAGAAGGCATCGCGCGCGGTGCGGACACCGAAGAAGACGTGACCATCCCAACCCGCGAAATGATCGGCGCTGCAGGCGCGGGCAAGAATCGACATCATCCCTGCGATGCCGCTGCCCCCCGCGATGCAGAGGATGTGCTTGCGGATGTCAGGGCGAAAAGTCGCGTGGCCCACCGGCGCGAAGATGGCGAGCCGCGCACCCTTCACGCTGGGACCGAAGAGCCACTCGCTCACCGCGCCACCCGGCTTCTTCTTCACCACGAACGAGAGCCGCCCGGCCCGGTGGTCGAAGTTGACCATGGAATAGGCGCGCGCCCCGCGAATCCCCGGCACCGTGAGGAGCGCGAACTGGCCGGCCTCGAAATCGATGGGCTCGTCGAGGTCCAGGTCGAAAGCGACGACGTCGTGGGTGAGGCGGCGAGGCGAGCGCACAACACCGGCGAGGGCGCGCGGCGAGGGCACGTGCGGCTCGGGCGCCTTGAGGGAAATCGCGACCTCGAGCTGGCACGCGTCACGAGCCACGCTCTGACACATGAGGAGCTCGCCTGCGCTCTTGAGATACCGGCCGCCCGGGGCCTCCGGCCACTCGCTCTCGACCTGGCCTCCCAGGAGTGTGGCCTTGCAGGTACCGCAGGTGCCGGTCGCGCACTCGTAGGGCAGCTCGACACCGTGGCGGAGGCCCGCGTGCAGGATCTTCTCACCCGGCTCACAGGCGAATTCACGAATGCCGTTCCGGGCGCTGACGTGGATGTTCACGGGCGGCAAGGTCCCCAAGGCGGCGTCATCCGCGCTTCATCCATGGCGATGGCGAAGTTCAAGCTACCCCAGTCCGTCCTTTCATTCCGCGAGTATAGCCCGCCGTTCACATGAAAAGTGGTCCGTCGTTCGTAGCTCGACGGGACCTAGCGGTACTGGCTACGATGGTACCGACGATCCTCTTTATGGAAGTCACGTTCCTTTGCCGCTGAGCCGAACTCGAGGCCTTTTTTGCCGCGCGTCCGCACGAGTGCGAACCCCGCGCGCAGCACTTGGAAGGGCCGGGTGACCTTCCCAAGAAAATCGAAACGCGTCGACTTCGCGTGGCGAATATTCTCGAAATACGGGGGACAGAGGAAATTGCTCATGGCCAGGCCATCGAGCGTGAACGCTTCTTGCTCGACGGCATCGCATACCTCGTAGGCGTAGAGCTTCCTTTTCGGGCCTAGGCACCAGAAGTTATTCCCGGGATCAACCAACATTTCGGCAAGCTCGTGTGAGGCGACCAGGCTGACCGGCTCGTGGTTTTTCAGGGACGATCGGACGAAGACTCTCGCCAAGGGCCGGCGGTTCTTCAACACCTTATGATAGCCAAGCCTCTTCGCGTGGTCGGCGTCATCGAGAAAAACGAGGGTCCAGGCGCCGGGCAGCTCCCCCCTTGCCGGCACCAGTCTGGCGGGCGTCCGCCACACCGGCACGACGCATTGGTCAATGAAGGCCTGGAGGACGCGAACGAGTTTCGTGAAGTCGACGCCCAAGTCGGTGTGCGCCTTGTTGATGCAGGCGATTCTCGGGCCCCGGCCCAAGCGAACGCTGCGTGTCGTTGTACGCCTGACCCGAGAACGCATTCCGCATCCCTCCGCGGGAGAATCGAACGTGACCGAGGCCCCACCATAGCTCTGGACGGTCATTCGTCCAATTGACAAGTCGTAGGTGATCGGCCATACTCCGCGCGCTCGGATCCTCGCTCTCGCTCGTCGACGCCTGCCATACCGGCTGTTCCTGAGGATCCTTTCTTCTACGCCGAGGAGTGCTTGAAGGAATCGACAATGGCCGTGACTCGGCAAGCGTGGCAGCACAGACCCACCAGTCACCCTAAGGAGGCCTACCATGCCATTCGCAGCTCACCCACTACCACACAAGCGCCGGCGAAACGCCGTCCTACAGATCAAGGGCCCCATGGACAGGAAGCGCATGCAGGCGCTGAATCGCGAACTCAAGAGAGTCTTGAAAAAGCATGGGGCGACGTATAAGAAGCGGACAAAGAAACGCCGCTAGCGGACGTACGCCCCAGACGGCGAGCGGACGCATCGTCACCGGCAAGCGGCGGCCAGAGCGCGCAGCGGCGGGTGCCGTATACCGCATCGAGATTGCCGGCCCCTGGGAGCTCGCGGCGATGGTGGCTTTGGAACTCGACCTGCGCCATGTGGCTCGACGTCATGGCGCCGCAGTCGAGGATTTCCGCGTCGAGATGTGACGCCGATCAGGTGAGGCGCTCCCGTGAGTCGCGCGCGGGGCCGAGCCATCGCGACATGTTCATCCTCTCGAGGAGCTCGACCGCCGCGGCGAGGTGGCTGCGTGCGCTCTCTACGTCGCCCACCACCTCGAGGCTGCGCCCGAGGAGCGAATGGGCATGCGCGGCCAGTGGTCGCATGCCCAGCTCCTGGGCTATCACCAGCGCCCGACGGGCGAAGTCGGCCGCGTGCGTGCAGTCGGAGGGAGCCGATCGAAGGGCCGTCTCCGCCAAGAGCCGAAGCGCCCAACCTTCGTATCCCCGCTCCATCTGCTCAGTGGCGGAAACGAGCGCTCGCTGCCCGCTCTGACGCGCCTCGTCCAAGCGCCCGGCGAGAAGATAGACCTCGCCGGCATACCCGAGGAGCAGCGATCGCCCTCCCAGGAGCTGCATCGAATCACCTTCGGCTACGGCGGCTTCTGCTAGCTCGACGGCTTTGGTCAGCCGTCCCGCTAACGCATAGGCGTAGCCCAAGGCTGAAGCAACCCTTGGGAACCATAGCGGCGTGTTCCCGGCACGGATGGCGTCGAGGCCGGACTCCAAAACTTCGATAGCCTCGTCCGCCATCCCTTGGCGGAGGTAGAGCCAGCCCAGGCCACTCGAGGCCACCGTATGACTCAGCGGATGATCAGCAGAGACCGCCAGCGCCACCGCCTCTCGTCCAGGTGCGATGCCCGCAACGAAATCACCGATCTCGGCCAGACACCAGCACAGGCATGTTCGGGAGTGGATCGCAGGCGGTTGAGGCATACCGAGGCGCTGCAGGGTCAGCTCGCCTTGCAGACGCTGAACATTTTCACGGAAGAGGACAATGGCACGCTGGTAGTCTCCCGTGGCGAAGTAGACTTGGCCAAGCCATGTGCTCGCCACGATCTGCAGGGCGGCGTCTCCGCTCGCCGTGGCACTGGCGAGCGCGCGCTGACCCCAGTCGATGGCTCGATCTCGATCACCGGTCAAGCGGAAGTAGTCGGTCAAATACGCGGCCGCTCGTCCGAGCCGTCGCTGGTCGCCCAGAGCCATCGCGAGCGTCTCGGCTTCTCGGAGGTGTTTGAATATCTGCTGGAGCCCACCACGTGGCTGGAGCGCGTTGCGGAGATCGAAACGAACATCGATCGCCTGCTCGCGAAGGGCCGGGCTATCCGGTAAGTGCTGGAGAGCCTCTAATGCCTGGTCGAAGTACGCGGCGGCTTCGCGGAGCGCCGATCGCTCGAGCGCACGAGTTCCCGCCAGACGGAGATATGGCAATGCCTTCGTCCAACATCCACCTTTTACGGCGTGGTACGCCAGCCGGTCGATATGCTCGTGAGTGCGACCAGCGTACAGCCGTTCCATAACGTCCAGCACGCGGGCATGCAGCGCACTCTGCTCGCCGAGCGGCAGACTGTCGTACACGACATCGTGAGTCAGTCCGTGTCTGAAGCTGAAGGTGACTTCGGCCGTGCCCGTCAACTGGGTCAAAAATTCCGACGTACGGAGATGATGGAGAGCCGGGGCCAGGGCATCGGCGGTCGTCTCCGCGAGGGTCGCGAGGGTCAGAACGGGCACGTCTCGACCGATCACGGCCGCGAGCCGTAGGAGAGTCTGCTCATCGTTCGGCAGGCGTTCGAACCGCGTTGCCAGCACACCCTGAAGCGTGTCTGGCAACAGCACATCGGCCGAGCTGTCTGGTCGGTCATGGACCGTGAGGGCCAATTCCTCGAGGAAGAATGGATTGCCCTCGGCTCTGTTCAGAATGATCTCGGTGACGGGTGTCGGCAGTGTTCCGCTGGACACGATCGACGTCACGATCCTCAAGCTCTCCTCCTTGGACAGGGGCGCTAGAGGGAGCTCGCTGGCGAAGGACCAGTCCGCCCAAGGCGGCCTGTAGTCAGGTCGATAGGTACCCACGAACAAGAGACGGGATCCCGGAAGGGAGTTCATGATCGAGGCGAAGAACTCCTCCGACATCCGATCAATCCAGTGAAGGTCCTCGACGACGAGCAGGAGCGTCCCGCCTTGGGCAGCGCCTACGCTCAAGTGCCGGAGCGCCTCGAAGGTGCGCATCTTGATCGCTTCCGGGCTGACCGAGGCCAGCTGCGCAGTGCCGCTCACATCGCCGAGCAGATGGAGTAGGTACGGCGAGTGCTTGTCGGGGTCCATGCCCACCGCCTCGAGACTGACGCGAAGCCTTCCCCGGATCACTTCGGGAGCATCCCATTCCGTAATCCCGCACCACGCGCGGACCAGATCGAGCACGGGCAGGTAGGGAGCCGAGGTGCCATATGACGCGCATCGACCCGCCAGACACCTGATGCTCTCACCGGTCAGGCTCTCTCGAAACTCGAAGAGCAAGCGGGATTTTCCGATGCCTGCATGCCCGACGATACCCACCACCTGTCCACGGCCGGCTTGCACGATGTCCAGTCGGCCTCGCAGGTACGCCATCTCCTCAGTCCGACCGACAAAGCTCGCCATGCGTCCACGCCGGCTGAGGCCCAGGGCCTCCTGCCGCCCGAGCCGATAGGCCGGGAGCCCTTGCTCGGTTGAGCGCACCCGCGCGAGCTCGAACCGGCGTTCGAGCTGTGGCGCGGTGTCGGCGCTGACCAGCACATCGTCGAGCTCCGCTACAGCAATCAGGCCGTCGAGGAGCGACCCGATCGGTTGCTTTGCGTCTTCATCGATGCGGATCCCGGCCCTGACGTGCGCGATCGCGATTGGTGCGACGTGGAGAGCGGACGTGACGAGGAGCTTGGCGGCGGCGCCGTCGTCCCGTTGAATGGCCCTGTGCATCGCGGTCGCGGCAAGGGCCGCCCGCCGCGGTGCATCTTCCACCGGTTCCAGACCGAAGGCGGCAGTCATCCCGGTGATTCCAAGCTCGATCACTCGCCCGCCAAAGACCTCTGTCTTCTGGATCAACATCTCCAGCGTTCGGCTCGTGTCAGGCAGGAGCGCCACGGAACCCGTCGCGATGACACAGGTCCGGAGAAATGCGACCCGGCGACGGTCCCAGCGGATCGTGGTTGGCCCTGCGACGACACCCTGCACCAGCGGCGAGCTGTGGGAAGGCGGCAAGTTTCGGCCAGGCGGCTTGGTTGCTTTCACCGCTTGGGACGGGCCCGACCCCTGGGTGACCAGGCCAAAGCGCTCGATGCGCGCCCGGACGGTGTTGCGTGAAATCCCTAGGAGGGTTGCCGTACGCGAGATATTCCAGTGGGTCTGCTCGAGGGCGGTCAAGAGATGGTCACGCATGGCATCTTCGAGCGACACGGAATCCGAGGGCGGGCTCGGAGCCGCCAACGTTCGAATCGGTACCCGTGGTAGTTCGAGAAGCGCCTCGCCGACTTCGTCACCATCCCCGAGCAGCGCCACTCGCTCCATCACGTTGGATAGCTCACGGATGTTGCCCGGCCAGTCGTACCCCGCGAGCCGCGCCTCGGCAGCCGCCGTGAGTCGCTTCGGGGTCATTCCATATTCCGAGCACACCTGAGCGAGGAAGCGATTCGCGAGAAGGACGATGTCTTGTCCCCGTGCCCGCAGCGGTGGCAGCTCAATGGCGAGGACGGCCAAGCGATGATAGAGGTCTTCCCGGAAATGCCCGGCGGCCACCGCGGCCGGAAGGTCAGCATTGGTCGCGCTGATGATCGCAGCATCCACCGGCTCGCTGACATTGCTTCCCAGCCGACGTACCGTTTGGTCTTCGAGGACTTTCAAAAGCTTGGCCTGCATTGGCGGGGGCAGCAATCCGATTTCGTCTAGAAAGATCGTGCCCCGATGCGCTGCTTGGAACAGCCCTGGCTTGCTCCGCCGTGCGTCTGTAAAGGCCCCACGCTCGTAGCCGAAGAGCTCGGCTTCGACAAGGGTCTCCGGAATGGCTGCGCAATTCACATCCACGAAGGGCCCGGCGGCGCGGGGGCTCTCGCGGTGAATCAGCCGGGCCACGAGACCCTTCCCGGTTCCCGTTTCGCCCCGGATCAGGATGGCGGGGAGCCGCCGGCCTGCCAGGGGGCGCAGGAGCAACCGCTGGAGGTTCTGTCGAACCGCCTCGATTGCCCGACACTCGCCGAGAAGCTCGGAAAAAGCTCCCATCGGCGGGTAACTTTAACTCTCCGGGGAGACTCATGCTGAAATTCTCTGCTGAATCTCACGCCCGGTGGGTATCGGTGGGTCCAGTAACGAAAGAGCTTGTAACGCCGAAGCTGGGGCCACGCGGCTCTCAGCACACCATCCTGCGTCGTCCGCGGGCATCTCGACGACTTCCTCCGCGCAGCCGAAGGGGGCAAGGATACCGCCGAAGGTAGCCGATCTCGCGTGGATCACAACATCTGAGGGCCTCAGGCGCAGGGGCGTGGTGTCGCCGCATGAAGCCCGGGTTCGCGGTCTCGGCACGGGCCAACCGGCCATTGACGTGACCGTGCAGCGGAGCTATGGTCCGCCCACCCGGCTTGATCGAATCGCCTTTTGCCCCGGGGCGAGCAGCGCTCGTGAATTCCGAACAGGGGGCATAGAGGAGGTCACTCAATGTGGAAGCAACGAGAGGAAACGCCACGCTCGACGAGTGGGTCCAGCTCCGTGCCCTCACCGCTCCAGCCAGGAGTGTCCAGCGGCGAGTTCGATCGGGCCGGAGGGGAACTGCCGCCTCTGAAAGACGCACCTGCCGGGGTCGGGAGAAGTATCGTCATCAAAGGGGAGCTGAGCGGCGATGAGGATCTCACGATCGAGGGTCGGGTCGAAGGCCACATCGATCTGAGAAACCATGTGCTGACGATCGGATCGAATGGGCACGTAGCGGCGGAAGTCGTCGCCAAGTCGATCGTCGTGCTGGGGCGCGTGACGGGTAACCTCACCGCGACCGAGAAGGTGGACATCAGGGAGAAAGGATCGGTCGAAGGCGACATCATGGCCCCGAGAGTCGCAATCGCCGACGGGGCCGAGTTCCGTGGCAGCGTCGACATGCAGCGCAAGGCGCCCGCGCCCTCGATCGACCAGGGGATGGGGTCGCTCACCCCCGACGCCAAACAGCCGTTGCCGACCCTGACGGCAGGAAATGGTGAGTTCGCCCGCGTCTGAACCGCGTTGAATTCGGGTCGGCAAGGTAGCAGACTGTCGAATCTCGTTTCGCGCTTCGGCCAACGGATCGCTAGATCGGACGATGCGAAGCGTCCGATGGTCGTCGCCCCACGTCAGGTCGTGGCGGCATCATCAGAACCTGTGTCTCGAAGCACGACTCTTGCCACGTTTCTGACGTTGCTCTGTGCGCGCCCCGCGGCCGAAATGGTGGACCTGGGCTCCGTGGTCGGTGCGAACATTACGTTTCTGGGGGACCGGATCGGTTGCAAGATCCACGTCGAAGACCTCTACGCAGATCTCGATCGCCACGCGCGCCAGGATGGACTCGATCGCGTCGCCGCCTTCCTAGAATCTCGCTTTTCGCACCTCGACGAGAGCATCGACGCGATCTTGTGCTGGGACGTGTTCGACTACCTCGATCAGGCAGCGGCACACGTTCTTGCCAGAGAGTCGATACGGATGCTGCGGCCGAGCGGTATGCTGCTCGCGTTCTTCGGCGGGGGCGGGTCGAGCGATCTCCACTACACGCGGTACTGCATCATGGACGAGACGCATCTCCGCCACAAGTTCTATGCCGCCGCCTGCCCCCGCCGCCTCGCGCTCCAGAATCGCGACATCCTCAATCTGTTCGGCGAGCTCGCGGTGCTCGAATCCATCTTACTGAAGTCGGGTGTCCGGGAGTTTCTGTTCCAGAAACCCACCAACTGACGGACCCGTGCGCCTGCGGAGTACCTACTTCTTCTTCCTCGCTATCGTGAACTTTGCACCGGAGACGCCAAGGCTCCAGCCGGAACCGGTTCCGGCAAGCGCGAGCGAAACCTCCCCCTTTGTCAGCGCCTGAGCCTCAGCCGATTTGACGGCGCCCGCCTCGGCCTCAGCCGCCGCATACGATCCGAGGAGATCGCCGATCTTCGCGACCTCCGAGAACTTCCCCGTGGCGTTTTTCACTTCGGTCTTACCGAACGTGATCCCGCCGCCCTCGACGTGGATGGCCACCGCCATAGACTGACCGTTGTCGCAACGGATCACGCCTTCGCCGTTGGCGGTCTTGTAGAACGCCGACCAGCCCCTGAGGCTGTATGTGAGCTCGCACTTCGTTTGGCCGGCTGCCGCGGCCACGGTCGACGGGAGCGGGAGCATCCCGAGGATCAGAATTGTCGTGAGAGCTAAGTGGGTCGAATGGCGCATTTGTATTCCTCCGGAGGACGCGGTGACGGCGTCGGCGGCGAAGGCACAAGCAATCACGCTTGCCCGAAGCTCTGCGCGCGGCAGTTCTCTGGAGAGCCTACTTGACGGGAGTGACGTTCGCCGACCAGCTGTTGAAGTAAGCTTCCAACACCATGGAGCGCCCACCCGGGCCGTCATAGTAGGTCAGCGTGCCGTTCGTGAGTTCAGAGAACTCGAAGGTTGCATAGTTTGCACCGCTGGGCCTCAGCATGACCTTGCCCCACTGCCAGTTCGGGCCCCATCGGGCGACCAGGCCGCCGTCGGGCTGTACCGTGAGGTAGTATCGCTCCTGGGGGCCGCCAAATCCGAGGGTGATCAGGCCCTCCCACTTGCCCTCGATCTGCCGCATGTCCGTGATGGGCACCGGCGGCGTGGAGGGCCCCGACGCGCAACCGGCGAGCAGAGTCGCGGTGAGCACGATCAGAACGGAAATGTTGATCGATCGTGGCGGCTTCATGTGGCACAACCTCACCGGGGATGAGAGGAACTGCACTTGGAAGCGGAGCGTCTTGGGACCAACGGCGTTGTAGAGCGCTTGGAGCTGCGTGCTCCACGAGCCGCCGCCCACGGGTACGATCCAATGATCGCTGGGCCTAAATTTCTGGGGCGAGACTACCACGAAATCGCCGCATCCACCTGTCGCCCTCATCGCGCTCGGTACACCGCGACACTCCGGTCCTCGAACACTTTCTCGAAGTGCTGCTCGCCCTCGGGCGAATCGAGGAGCTCGAGCAACCGAGCACTCCGCCCGAGCTCCACCACCACGAAGCCGGCTCCGAACTCGCCCTGTACGATGCGATGAAGCTCCTGCGGCGGCATCGTCATCACCCGGTCGTCCGCCACCTGTCGCCAGAGCCAGTACCGCCGCGGATCTCTCGCAGAGAGGAAGCGAGGATCCAGCCCCGCGATGTACGCGTTGTCGCGGTTCCAGAGAAACAACGACGGAAACTGTTCCCACTGGGTATTGAACACGATCTGCTTGGCGCCCGCGTGACTTCCCAGCCACTGGGCGGCCCCTTGAAACATGTCGTAGCGGGGAGTGGCGCTGTAGTGGGCGAACACCGTGTCGAGATTCCACCCGGCGAGAAGGATGGCCACCCCTACGATGACTACTCCACGCACTGCCGCCGAACGGCGCGTGCGAGCCCCGGCCCACACAGTTCTGACCGGCACACCACGCATAAAGGGCGCCAGCACCGAGGCGCTCATGAGGAGGGCGAAGAGCGCCCAGTACTCGACGAATCGCCTGCTCGCGAGCGCGCAGGCGCAGAGCAGGCCGCTCATGACAAATAGCCACGTGCCCACCCAGGAGGTCAGACGATCTTGGTCCCGACGGGTGTATTCAGCGATGAACACCACGATGCCGATCGCCCACACCACGAGCATCAACATGTTCGTCTTCACGAATACCGCCAGCCCATAGGGCCTCCACTCGATTCCCGCATTCATGGCTTCGGGCGAGCCCACGCTCGCGACGAGAAGTTGCAAATAGAGATAGCGCAGGTACTCGAAGGGATGCGGGTGCAAGGCTATGCCGAGGCCGAGCCCAAGGACGCAGACCCCAGTCGCCGAGGGAAACCTTGAGGCCCGGTACGCCATGCGCACCAGGTCCCACACGCCCACCACGAGGAGCAGCACGATAAATCCCCCGTAGACCAACGGGAACAGGACGCTGAGACAGAAGATCCACCCGAGACGCCCCCGGTAGAGAGCCGCGACTGTCATGGTGACGAGGAAGACGCCCAGCAACGATGGCCGGACCAGGTTCATCCGGAACAGGACCTCGCTCGAACCCAGCGTGAACACGGCGAGCCAGAGCGGCACGCGGGGCACACCCATGTCTCTCAAGAGGCGCGCGAGGACGACCAGCATCGCGACGAACACGGCCACCACCGACCACTGCGCCCCGTGCGGGACGCGCAGGAAAAGATTCAGCAGGCCATGGTAGAGAAAGTGCTGGTCGGAAAAATGCTCCCCCAGGACCGTGTAGGGCAGCCATGGAAAGGTCGGGCCCGAAGCGCCTTTCCCGAACAACTCAGCCATTGCGACGTGGTAGTAGCCGTCCGGGTCGCCGAAACCCCGGGCCACGACGAACTGCACGGATGCGACCACCGCCGTCAGGGCGATCGCGGTCGAGACGAGGGAGAACCGTCCAAGGCGGACAGGAGCCGGGTCCGCGGGTCGCGCCGGCGCGGCTGCACGAGGAGATGCGGCGTTCATCATCGGCCGGCGGCGCCCGCGAGCAGGGCCAAGCCGCCGTCGTCATCCGTCACTAGATCCAGCCCTGGTGCTGTGCCCCTACCTTGAGCTCCTCGGCGATCTCCTTGGCCGTACGCTCGGCTGAACCATCGATGGTGGTGCGGCCGCTGACTTCCCCTTCGACCTTCGCCGCACTGCTCACGATGAGCCCGATCGGGTTGTGGCTGGCCACCGCCACGGCAAGGGGAAGCGCCTCTCCCGGGCCCTTTGGGCCGGTAGAGTTGAGCTCCTCCGAGCTCAGGCGCCGCAGGCCTTGATCCGACATCACATACACTTCGACGACCGTAGCCAACGCGGGCGTGCCCGAGCCGAACCCGAGGGCGAACCGTTTGGCGACGCTGCCGGAATCGACGGAGACGAAGTAGCCGACGATCGCGATGTCATTGAGCTGCGGCGGCGGCTGACCGTTGGCTCGCACGGCGGGCCGCCCCATCTTCTGAAGCTCTCCGACAAGATTCTTGGCGACCAGCGCTTCCAGCTCCCGACCGAGGCTCAGATCGTCGGAGGACTGGTCCACCGGTGGTGCGGCCACCACTGTGGCGTGCCCTGCGGGGAGATCGGAGGCATGAGCGGCAAAATCGTAGACGAGAATACGCGCGGGCTTGGCGAGCCGCGGCCCCTCATAGGATTGCTGCTGCATCACCGTCGTCTTGGCGCAGCCCCCAACGAGGAGCAGGGCGAGCATCGAGGCTGGGACCACGTATTGCCACATAGGTAGTAAGTCTCCCTTAACTTTTGGTGCGATGCACACCGCCGGCATGCGGAGGATTGCGCACCTGCTGCTGGCAGGATCGTGGTTGTGGTCGCCTGAGTCTGCGGAATCCCCCTACCGCCGCTGCAGTGGCGATTCAGTGACATATCCGATATTGAGGGTGATGGTGTAGTCGTTCGTGGGCTTGGACGTCCACCCCGGGAACACCGTCCCCTCGGCGTAGAGCTTCCATTTCCCCGCCACGAACCGGCCGATCACCAGGTCCAGCGGCACGCTGCTCGTGTTCTTCTCGAAGTCCAGCGTGATGATCGGCTTCGATTCGATGTACCAGGAGTCCGGCAGGTATGCGGTGACGAAGGGTTGCAGCTTCAATTGGTTGATGTCCGACCGCGACGAATTGCCCGCAAAGGAGAAGAACTGCTGGAGCAAGAACGCGAACTGCCATCCTGGCACCGCCTTGTTGACGTAGTAGAGGGCCGGTCCGACCTGGTATTTGCCTTGCCCCAGCTGCTCCTCGTGCGAGGCCGTTGGGAACACGAACACCGGGCCCACGCCGATCTTGCCCCACCGATCCGACTCCCCCAGGAACAGCACGGTCAGCCAGGTCAGATCGCCGGTCCCGGCGACCACCGGACCCGACTCCTCGTGGTCGACCTTGGGGATCGGCCATTCGAAGCGCATCCCAAGCGGCAGGCCCACGTCAAACCTCAGGATGGGCTGGAGCTGGAGGTAGCTCGTGCTGCCCCCGCCATGGTTCGCCGTGTAGGTCGGCTGCACGTTCAGCGTCCACGGCCTCGGCAATGGTTCGGTCGCGTCCTGCACCGTAATGGGCCGCGGCGTTGTTGCTGACGTGCTTTCATCCGCACTTGCCATAGACGGCGGGCCCGCGAGGAGATCGCCGGCCGCCAGGCGAAGCTCGCCCAGGGCAAACGTGGCCGCCGACCCCGCGAGCAGTCCGGCCACGGGACGCGGGATGTCCACCTGCGCGCTAACCGCGGGCACGAGGGCCAGGAGCAGGCCCAGCGAGCTCATCGCCGCCGCGATCGCTCTGACGCGCAAGCGACTTCCGGCCAGGCACCGGCCGAGCGGCCCGGGCGAGCTTCCAGGACATGTCACGAGACTCGGACCCGGCGTGGACCTGCAGGCGATCCGAAGAACATCTGCCTCACCTTGTCGGCGCCCAGAGCGCGAACGAGCTCGCGCAAGGCGCAATAGAAGAAGAGCAGGACGAGGAGCCAGAGCTGGATGGCCCAGAAGTGCGGCCACACGATCTCGTTGAGCAATTGACGGTTGGCGGCCGACAGGTCGCGGGCGCGCCACCAGAGAGGCACGAGGTGCTCCAGATAGTGCACGACCAAGGCGGCCAGCAGGTAGATGGCCGTTTTCCACACGACGTTGTAGATCAGGGGCTTTCCGGGAACCGGTTGACGAACGGGAGCAGATCTGTAAGGAGGACGACCTTGGCGACCACGAGCGCGGCCACGGTGGCTCCGGCCACGGTGGAAATCTCGATGCCGTACTGCCGCAGCATCAGCGATCTGAACAGCGCGAGGATGTGAAAGGCAATGAGGAAGAAGATGGTCGGCGGAATCACCTCTTGCACTTCCTTCTTGATTCGCTGCCCGAGCTGACTCACGGTGGCGTCTCCTTGACGGACTCTACTGGGCCAGATCAGGACATTGCGTCAGCGCTTTCGGAACACGTCCCCGATCCCACCTTCGAGGAATGGGTCGGCGGTGACGGTTCCGAATAGTTGTGCGCTGCCCCATGAGATCGTCTTCGTGCTGGATCCGCGACGCAATCATGGTGAGCTTCGTGACTAGGAGTTCTTCGGTCATGGTCACAGGCTCCGTGGATCGATCGAATCAAGAGCGCCATTCATCGGACGGCCGTTCGACGCGAGCGCCCCGAACGGGGGCGCTCGCGCGAAGCGGTCGCTTACTGGCTCGCACGTCCCTTCGCCGCCTCCATCTTCTTCTCGAGTTCGGCTTTGAGGGCTTCGAGGTTGAAGCTCGCCCCCTTCTGCATCGGCGGGAACTCGAGGAAGGTCTGCGCGGCCTTGGCGATCTCCTGCTGGGCGTAGACGAAGCGCCAGAACTCGTAGGCGAACCAGTTGTAGTAAGCGATCGATCCGTTGTCCTTGCCGTTGTACATGCCGGTCCGCTCGAACGGATCGAGGCGGAGATTGATCAGGATCGGCCAGTCCACCTTCACTGTCGCGCCCAACCATCCGGTGGGCTGGTCGGTAAAGCGATACTTGTAGTCCTCGATCCGCACGGCGCTCAGCGTGCCTTCCGTGAAGTAGAAGATCTCGCGGCGCTTCGAGGGACCTTTGCCCGTGATGAGATCCGTCTGGTCGTACCCATCCAGGTGCGCCTTGTAAGTGGTAGCGCCGAGCTGCGTGCCCTTCTTGAGATCGTCGATGATGTTGGGGTTGCCCGCCGCGGCCACGAAGGTTGGGAACCAATCGAGACCCGAGACGATGCCGTTCTCGACCCTGCCCGGGGGAACACGACCCGGCCAGCGGATGATGCACGGCACCCGGAAGCCCCCTTCGAGCCCCGTGCCCTTGCCGCCTGCGAACGGCGTCTGGCCTCCGTCCGGCCACGTAAAGTTCTCGGCGCCGTTGTCGGTGCTGAAGGCGATGATGGTGTTGTTATCGAGGCCGTTATCCTTCACGTACTTCATGACGGCGCCGACGATGTCGTCGAGCTGCGCCATGCCGCCTTCTTCGACGGACCACCCGTTCTCCGGCGTGCGCATGTTCTCGTACTTGTCCGAGAGATGCGTGACGACGTGCATACGGGTCGGGTTCAGCCACAGGAAGAACGGCTTACCGTCTGTCCTCGCCTTGTCTACGAACTTGAGCGCGTTGGCAAGGATCTCGTCATCCACCGTCTTCATGCGATCCGGGCATAACGGACCCGCGTCCTCGATCTTCTGTTTGCCTACCTTGCCCCAGCGCGGCTGCTCCGTGGGGTCGTCCCTGTCCGTGGCCCAGCTATGCACCATGTTGCGCGGACCCACGGTGGCCTTAGCCGCCGCCGGGTAGTTGCGATGGCATGGGTCCTCCATGGCGTCGAGGTGGTAGAGGTAGCCAAAGAACTCATCGAAGCCGTGGACCGTGGGCAGGAACCTGTTCAGGTCCCCCAGGTGATTTTTGCCGAACTGTCCCGTGGCGTAGCCCATCGACTTCAGCACCGTCGCGATGGTCGGGGCTTCCGCCGGCATACCGAGTGTGGAGCCGGCTTGACCAACCGTGGTCAAGCCGGTGCGGATCGGCAGCTCCCCGGTGATGAAGTTCGCGCGACCGGCTGTGCAGCTCGCTTCGGCGTAGTAGTCGGTGAACCGCATGCCCTCGGCGGCCAGCCGATCGAGGTTCGGCGTGCGCCCCGCCATGATGCCCTGGTGATAGGCACCAACATTGAACCAGCCGATGTCGTCGCCCATGATGAAGATGATGTTGGGTTTCGTGGGCGCCTGGGCGTGCGCGGCCGACGCCGCCAGCAAGATGGCCACGAGTCCTCCAAGGACACGCCACGCGAAGCGCTTCCCTTCCTTCCTCATGATCTATTTCCTCCGGCACGTCAGGTGAGCTGCCTCACTGCTCCCCGAGCGCGCCGAGGAGCTCCCCCAGGACGGCGAGGAGCTCCCACGCGGACGCAAAGCGTGCGCGACGGCCCGATCTCATGTGCTCGACCCGACCGCGCTCGGGGTTCGTTTCGCGCGTGAACTACACCACGGAAGCCCTGAGCTCGTGGTTGGTCAGCGCCGGTACCCGCCGAAGCGGCCGCCCCACTCGTTGAACCGATCGTTCCAACCACCGCTGCTGGATCCACCGTTGAAGCGGTCGTTCCAGCCGCCGAAGCGATCGCGATCGCCCCAGCCCCCGTATCCGCCGAAGCCTCCTCCCCAGCGGCCGGCCCCGCTCTGGCTGAAGGTGTTGAAGCGATCCTCGCCCTCACTCCTCGCCTGCTGCTCGCGATCAGCCCACGACATGTCGCCGGACGCGCTCTGCCATCCGCTGGGGGTGTGCTGCTGCCAGCCGCCCCCCGAATACTTGTAGATGTTGCCGTCCTTGTCCGCGTAGACGTTATTGCCCTCGCGCGCGGCACCGTAGGTCTGCGTCTTACCCGTGCTCGGATTGGTGTAGGAGACCTGGGTCCCGCGGCCCGCGCCCCTCATCCCCGTGCCCGCGCCTTGAGTCACCGTGGCCGAGCCGCCGGTCTTCGAGTCCGTGTGGGTCGTCTGGGTTTCTTTCTCCGCGCCCTGGGTGCTGATACCGGCGGTGGCGCTGGTTGAGCGGGTCACGCCGGTGGCCGCGTTGTACGTCGTCGTCTGGCGCTCCGTCCCCGTGCCGCCACCCGCGCTGGGCCCCCTGGTCCGGCTCGAGCTCGCCGACGATCCACCAGGCCCTGTAGCCGACGCGCTCGAGGAATAGGAGTAGCGGCCGGTCGAGGCGTTGTAGTCCTCGGCGCGCCCCACGCTGCCCGTGGTCCCGCTGCGCGTCTCGAATCCCCGCGTGTAGCTTTGCTGCGCGTTGCCCGTGCTGGGGTCGTAGGTGCGGCTCGCCGAGTAGCTGCCCGTGGTGCCTGTGCGGTAGTTCGTGTAGTCGCCGCTCGCGGACTGGCCGACGTTCGTGCGGCTGGCGTAGTAGCTCCGCGTTCCCTGAGTGACAGTGTTGCCATACGTCCGGTAGGTGTCGTAGCTGGTAGAAGCGCAACACGGATAGCCGTAGTAGGCCGGGTGGTAGTAGGAGGAGGACGACGAGTTCACGAGCGCGGCGGTCGTGGCGCCCATGGCGAAACCGAAGGCCATGCCGACGGCGGGATTGTAGATCGGCTGCGCGGCCACGCCATAGGTGGCGGGCGGCGGATACCACGCCGTCCCGACCCACGGCTGATAGCTGTAGCCGGTGCCGTAGACCACCACGCCCTCTGGATTGACCACCGTGCCCAGGTATCCTGGCGTGTAGCCCACGTAGACGGCGGAGCGCGTGGCCCCGTACACCTGCACGTAGGTGACGTAGTGGAGGGGCGAGGTGGTGGGGATGGTGTAGATGACGGGCGGCACGAAGGTGGCCACCGTCCAGAACGCGGTGAGGCTCGTCGATATGTACCAGATGCCTGCGCGCAGGGCGTAGAACTCCGTCGGACTCACCTCGATGATCGGCGTCGGCGAGTCGACGACGTACTGGAGCGACGTGCCCTCCACGGGCCTGAGCTGGGGTGCGCCGTCGAAGATGGGCTGGAAGCGCGGGCCGTTCGTGCGCGGCACCGTCGCCGTCTGCGGGATGGAGTTGGCGATCACGGCTTCCTGTGCCTGCGGCGTTCCCGCCACCGAGGCCAGGACCACGCCGGCCGGCGAGGACGGCGGGATGCGGCGAAAGTCCGCGGGCAGGCTGGTGCTCGGCACGTAGGCCCAAGCGCCATTGATGGACGGTCCGCTGTACCAGCGGCCGGAGAGGAGCACGTAGAAGACGGTGCCCGCGGTGTCGAAGATCACGTCGGCGTGCGTGTTGGTCGCCCAGTTGAGCGTGGTGCCCTCGATGGTGGTGAAGGCGGGCTCGCCCTTGAAGACGATGAGCTCGGCGGGCGTCTCGCTCACGTAGACGGTGGGCACGCCCGCGGCCAGGGACAGGGGAGGTTTCACGTTGCCGCCATCCAGCAGATCGACGGTGCCGCTCTTCGCCAGCCTCGCCGCGACCTTCTCGATGCCGGGCGGGAACACGGAGGTCTGGGACCAGGAGCTCTCGAGCGAGCTCGCGGAGAGCCAGCCGTTGTAGACGTGGAGATAGTACGTGCTCTCGCCGGCCTCGCGGAGGATGAGGGCGCGCATGTTGATCACGCGATCGAACCGGCTGCCCGGCACGGGCTGCAGCACGGGCGGCCCGTCGATGGCCACGAGAATCGCCGGAGTCTGGCTCACGATGATGCGTGGGGGATCGTTGTTCACGGGAAAGGTGACGGGCTTCACCGCCCCCGAGGCGGCCAGGGAGGCCTCGAGGCGGTCGAGGGCGATGGTCCGCTGCGGCGGCGCCATCCTCGCCTGCAACGCTGCCACATAGGAGGCGCCCTGGTCGGGCAGGGTGGGGAAGTTGCTCTTCGTCACCTTGAAGTCCTCGAGGACGACGATACGCGAGACGCGATCCACCTGCGTGCGCGCGGTGGCCCAGACGACGCCGAAGACCTCGTCCTTGGCGGAAGTAGGCCGCACGGCCACCGCGGAGCGGAAGCTCAGCATGTTTCCGGTCCACGACTCGACCTGCGGCTGATAGACGAGGAGCGTGGCGTTGGAGACCTGCACCTGCCGCGGCCAGGGATCCGCCGGGAGGGCCGAGCGCTGCCGCAGCGGCGCGCCCGCCGGCGACTGGGCGGACGACGAGGCGGGCAGCATGACGCCGAGGGCAAGGAGGGCGAGCCCGAGCATTCTCATCATGACAAGCCTCCTCCCACTACTGGCCGAGCTGGGCGATGGCAGCTTGCAGCGGAGCGCTCGATATCCGGATCAACCCCGTGTAGGGCGCGTACATCTCCAGGATGAGGTAGATCGCTCCCGACACGGACAGCGCGGAGACGAACAAGCTGGCGATCACCGTCACGTTCGACGGGGCGAAGAGGCCGAAGCTGATGAAGATCGCGGTGAGCCAGAGCACCAGGAGGACGAGCATGGGCATCGAAATTGACGTCGTGCCCTGTTCGTACATCAGCCAGCGCGTCTTCCCGATCTCGACCAGCATGCTCAGAGCCTGGCTCTGCAGCGAGCGCTGGAGGTCGTTCTTCGGCGAGAGCCCCTGGATGATGGCAAACAGGCTCTCGGCGGCGGCGGACCGCGCTGATCGGGTACCGCCGCCGTCCCGAGACCAGTTCTCTTCTAGCATCCTGACCGCCACCCTATGCAGGAGTTCGCGCGCCTCTTTCGTCTCGGGGCCGTACACGGCCAGGCCGCGGTCGAGCAAGACAGCCGTCGCGGACATCTGCGTCAGCTCCGCGCTTTGCGCATCGTAGGAGGCCTTGGCCGAGGCGACGAGCAGGCCGAGCACGAGAGCGGCCATCGTACCGACCAGCCCCATCCCCACCTTTATTGAGTCCTTGGACTCCTCGCTCATGTGATGGTGAGGCAGGCGTGAGCGAAGGAAGACGCCGAGGAGCGCGCCCCCGAACACGCACCCAAAGACGACCAGGCCGATGATGAGAGCGCTCATGTCCACCTCCTTCGGCTATGCGCTGTCCCGACGGATGATCGTTGCCATGACCACACGATCTCGGCGATCACAAGACGTGGCTCCGGGCGATCTTATTGAACCTCTTTCACTTCGGGGATCTTCCAGCTACCGTCGAGCAGCGAGGGTGGTGTCTCCGTGGGCCAGTACAGCCGCATCATGAGAATGAATTGCCCCGGCGGTGCCGGCAGCCAGTTCCCTTCCTTGTCCTTGCCGGGGGACTCTTGTTGGATGTACAGGTCGACGGAGCCGTCCTTGTTCGTCTTGAATTTGCTGCGCTGACTCACCGTGTAGCGGTTGAGCGCGTTGGGCACGAAGAAGTAGCCCGCGTCGTACATCGTGAGCGACCAGAACCCCTTGACGGGCGGCATCTCGCCCTTGTTGAAGTGCATGACGTACTCGCGCTCGCCGCTGTACTTCTTGAGGACGTCTGGCCCTTCCGACGTCGGATAGACCGCATCCTGCGGACGATTGGCGCCGAGTCCGATCGCGGTGATCAACGCGCGCTGACGGTAGCCCGTCCCATAGAGCCCGGTCTTCGTGGTGAAGAGCCACCCACTCTCGAGCTTGAGGTCGCCTGCGACGATGCCCTCCTTCATCCACTCCATGATCTTGTCCTGAGCGGGCTTGGGCGCGCTGGCCACTCCCTTGGCGACGGCGGGATCGAGCTTGGCCGCGTCGAAGTCCTGCCCGGGCACAATACCGATCTTGGCCAGCTTCGCCACCATCGGCGCGTCTTCGGCGGCTGGCGGATTGGTCTTGAGCAGCTCGGCGAACAGCTTGAAGTAGGCCGTGGCGTCCATCGCGTTGACCTGCTCGCGGACGGCAGTCTTCATGTCGACGGCCGGATCGACCTTGGCGGGTTCCGGGGTGTACGGCTTGCCGTAGGCGGACAGCGGCACCGCCGTCACCTTATCTTGTAGCGCGTGCACAGCCTTGTAGTCTTCCGGGGTGCCCGTGCAGTAGATTCGCCCAAGCACCCAGACGATTCCGGTCGGGGACTTGTACTCGGTGACACCTTTCGGCAGGTCTCCCGACCATCCCGGACCGGTGATCGCGTACTTCTGCGGACCGGTGCCCGTCGTGCGCTTGCCCGGATCCTCGAACACGGCGGTCCAGCCGTCGAGCATCGGGAAGAGGAAGAAGCGTCCTTTCATGTCAGGGATGCTCACGACCCACGGCTCCTTGGACACGTCGAGCCAGACGATGGTATACAGCGTGTCCGCGTTCGGCGCGGTCACGGCATGGTCGTCGACCGGCGGGTAGGTCCTGATCCTCAGAAACTGGCCCATGGGCGCCCGCGTCGCCTCTGGCTTCTCGACGTTCGTCATCACCCGTCGGGTCAGCTCCATCGTGACCAGCGGATACGCGTAGATGTAGCCCTCGATCGCTACTTCACGGGCTTCCAGGGCCTTCGCGTCCGCCTCGGCCTTCGCCTTCGCCTCGGCCGCGACCTTCTCGGCCTTCTCCTTCACGGCTGCGTCTTCCTTCTTGCTGCACGCCGTGAATGCTGTGAGAAGGATGGCCATCACCACCATCGCCGCACGGTTCCACCGCTTCATTCGCAGGACTCCTCTCGTCCGCCAGTTGATGGAAACTGCATCAAGCGCCCCTCGATCGGGCGCAGGCTTTCTCCTCTCGTCGTCATGGCTCCCCGCTACCACGTCGTGGCATGAGCTGGCGGTGGGACAAGCTCACGCGTTGCGGCGGCAACACAACCTTCCTTCGAGATGTCCGAACTCACCAGCGGCCCGCGTACCTACTACGACCGGCCAGTTGGGTGTGTCCTTCTCCTGTCACGGGCCGACGCCAACTTCGAAGTGTAGGGTTGCTTCATCGGTGTCGTTGGTCCAGCCCCACCAATCGATCGTCCGCGCTCCCGGACTCGCGATGTTGAAGTCCACCGGCACGACCGGGTACACGTGACGGCCACAAATCGCACTGTTGCCTGGGCACTCCTGTGTATGGACGCACCCCGGGCTGCCAAGGGGGCGGCACTCAAAGGCTACGCCGCGGATGAAAAGGTGCGAGGGAAAACTGTCAGGCAGGGTGATCCGGCATCGCAGATAGGTTCCCCCGTTTCCGGCCGGTTCTTGAGTCATGCACGAGTTCGGCAGGCCGGCCTTCTTCGGGAAGTCGATGGAGAACGCTTGCTGGGCGAGCGTGGGCGCGGGCCATCCCAGCGCCACCAGGAGGATCCCAGCGCATGGGAGGCGCGTGCTGATTATCCGTCGCGTAGCTGTACGCATGGCTGCTGTTTCTCCTCCAGCCGATCAAGTGAACATCAAAGCAGCTAGTACGGGCGCGCCGGCCCGATCTCTGGCGCGCGCACGGGCCTGGCCAACCCGAAGAAGATCGTCACGCCCTGTCCTCCGCAGCGGCAGGCCTCACAGGAGACGAACCCGGCCTGCGCAGCGGTGGCGACCGTCACGCGCGTGCCTCCGGGGTGGCCGTCGCCCGTGCGCTGCCCGCCGTCGATGGCTGGGGATCCACCCACTCGATCCGCCGCCAGATCTCGTCTGCGTCGAAGGTGATCC
>Ga0306921_10000845_pt1 | contig 28675 bp, 26 predicted proteins | sample sta12Cox44000080_FD_203760 | JGI IMG/M metagenome (GOLD analysis project Ga0306921, IMG submission 203760) | Lab enrichment of tropical soil microbial communities from Luquillo Experimental Forest, Puerto Rico - statoxic.12C.oxic.44.000.080 (v2)... | ecosystem: Environmental > Terrestrial >... | reverse complement strand
CCTCATGAATGGCGACGTAAAGCGCGCACCACGGATGCCAGGGATACAAAAGCTCACGGAATATCGTCCCGTGGGCGTTCTCAAATGATGTTGTACAACGCCGTCCGGCCACATACCGCCTCGGCCAAACCGACCGCCAGTCACCCGACTGCCCCAAACCCTGTTCCTTGGTTCGACCGCGTCGGGGAGGTGTTTTGGCCGGAGGTCGAGACGGATGTCCTGACGCCCATCGTAGAGCCGCGAGAGGACATCGTGGGCTTGAAGGCCAAAACATAGCGCGATGATCCGGCGCTTGTCGCGAAACGATCGGCCCGGAAAATAAACTCGTTCACCGTTTCGGGCGCTCTTTGAGACAGGCCGCGCAAACGTCGCCGCCATTCCAAGTGTGCCAACCGAGTAGCCAGGTAGCCAGCATCTCAGGGAGAGGATACGCAGCAGGATCAGCTCGCGCACTGCACCGATTATGTTCGGTTTTTCCATCATTATCGGCGAGGTCCCATCGATCGGCTCACCCAACAGCACAAGAAGCTGACAAGGGCACGATAGATAGGAGTCATTTCGAGATAGGAGTCATTTTGGCGTCGCCTCAGGTGGCCACCTCAGGGTTTCTAAGCGCGACGAGTGCGAGGATCACTACTTCTGAGCCAATATGCTAAAATTTAGGCAAAATAAAGAGTTTTGCAGTATTCTATCTGCAATGCGACCGATTACGTTATTTATCAGGTAAAATGGAGCAGCCGGTTTGCCGAATAACCCGAAAATGAGGAAATTTACTATCTGAAAATAAGCCATAACAGAGCCGCCTTGAGACAGGAGCTTTCTGGGTTCGAACCCGGCGGCCATGACCAGCCTTGTCAGGCCTTCTTGTGTAAATCGCCAATTGTCCGTCGGGTGTGGGTGATAAAACCATACATGGGGCGCGCTCGCTATAAGGTGTCCTTCCGGTCGCAAAATCCGGTGAATTTCCTGTAAACCGCGACGAGGGTTTAGCGAATGCCCCAGCACTTGGGTACAAATCACCAGGTCTGCGGATGCGTCCGGGAGCCCTGTATCTTCTATGGTCCCAACATAATCAGGGGAGTCATTGTCGTCGATATCCATCGTCTTGACCACGAACCCTCTAGTGGATAAAATCAAACAGATGATACCGTCGTGACCCGAGGGTTTTCGCGAGTTCGCCCCCTCTTCACGGGGCACCAAGTGTCAGATTTGCACCACTAGATTCGACTATCTCGCGGTAGGGGCTCTTCCCGCAGCCGATATCGATGGCAATCCCTGTATCTTTCTCGACCGGGGAAGGCACATCTTTGACGAGGCTGTTTACGTCCGTGACTAGCATGCGCAAACTTAGATAATCATATTGGAAGATGTTAGGCTTGAGTCGATCGTGAACCTCGTGACGGGAATACCGTACCTCGTGGGCTTTTCGATACAAACGGGAAATGTCAGATAGATCGATTTGCATGTTACTCTTCCCCAGAAATGTCCCACTGCTGGTTAAGGCTGGACGGTCACCGGCTGAGTTCTTTCACTGACGGCCGACCGGATGAGTTCAAGATATTCGACCGCTGTTGCCTGCCAGGAATAGCGGGACGACACAAACTTGAACCGCTCGGCCCCGGAGTGCCTCGCGTTGCCGCCGCCTGCGAGCGCCCGATCGACTTCAGCGCAGAACGCCGCCGCTGTTATCTCCGGGTGCCGTTCATCCAGAGTAACTCCGCAAAGAAACTCAGATATCGCGGCATCGGCCACGGTCGTTTCAGCACTGCAGACCACCGGAAGGCCGCAAGCGAGCGCTTCCTGGACGACGAGAGGAAAGCCCTCGCCCTTGCTGGGCAACACTAGAAGATCACTTGCTCTGTAGAGATCGGCAAGAGACGCGCCGCTCAAGTTGGAAAACACCATTACATTCGGCAAGCCCCAATCACGTGGATTGAGGTGACCCCAGCCAGCGAACGCCCACAACATGTCTGGGCGAAGATGCGCCATTCGCGCGAGAATGTGGAGACCCTTCTTTTCGACAAAGCGGCCGACGAACAAAGCAATTGGCCGGTCGGGCGCTAAGCCTAGAGGCCCGCGCAGCTCTCGCTTCTGGCCCGGTCGGGCTGGAAAGAAGATGCCGGTGTCGACCCCAGTAAACATCATTTTGGGTGGCGAGCGAAACGGGACGTCTGAGAAATAGCGAGCCGTAATCTCGCTAAAAAATGCGATCCGGTCGGCGCTTGCAAGCATCGGGCGCACCACGATGCGGTTTGCGAGGCTCATCAGTGTGCGAAAAACCGGGTTGTTATAGGGCACCATGCCGACATGCGCGGCGATGACAAGCGGCGTTCGCGAAGAGCGCGCGAACAGGAACGCCGCAATGCACGCGGGATATAGGCTGTCCTGTAGCAATACTACGTCGGCGCGCCGGACCTCGCGTCGAATTTGAAAGATGCCGGTAAGGCTCGGGATCGGGAAGGGAATCCCTAGGTAGCGTTCGGTAACGTTCAACGCATTCACCGCCACTCCTTTAAAACCGTCTTTGCGATCGGACGGAGCGGGCGAAGCATTACTCGATAACCAAACTACCTCCTCCCCGAGGTCCAGTAATTCTCGAACTAGGCGCCCCGCTATGAGTTCGATCCCGCTACGATGGCTCTCAAAGTAGTGGGTGACCACTAATAGCTTCATGATGGACGGCTCCTCGGATGAGGTTAAAAGCTGTGTTGGTCTCGTGAGTACCTCACCTCTGTCCCCGAAGAGATAACTTGCCGCTCTAATCGCGCTCCAGCAATAAAAGGGTACGATACTTCGGAGGCATCCAGTTAAAATACTCGCATTTCTTGATGCCCTTAAATCCTGCTTTTTCTTTACTTTCAATTCGATACTTGGCGTTTTCGTTAAGAAACAATTCATTAGCTGTTTCCCGACCCGGCGGGCCATCAAAGAACCATCCATTATACTCAAACCACCATCGATATCATGCGCGCTGACGCCAGCAGTTTGCTGAAGTTCGGCCAACGCCTCCCAGCCTACCCGGTGCCGCGTCAGAAAATCTTTCGTGCCGAGGACGGCAAACGCTGCGACGAAGGTAATAAGAACTGCTGACGCGGTTTTCCGCGTCGTTGCTGAGACGCCCACGTGCGGTAGCCCATCGGCATTCAAATAGAGAAGGTAAGGTACCAACACTAGCAGGTAAACGATCGAAGAATCCGCCCCACATTATCGGAAGCGCGTATGCCCCTACAGCGGTTAGACAAAATATCTGGATGATATCTTCGTCTCTCAAATCAGAGATTCTCAATTTCTGCAGCAGGACCATGGAAGACGCTACTATCCCTCTGACCAGAAGTACACCGCCAACAAGGCTCAACCCCGTTACGATAACCCAAAACGGCCATGGCAGCGGTTCCTGGCTCCCAAATGTTAGAGGACCAAGTCCCTGAGGAAACGTTATATTTTTGCTTATGGGCATCCATGCTCTCAGCATATTGAAAGCGAAGATGATTGAAACCAGAGCAAAGAGACCCGCCGAAAGCGCCGGGAGAACGCGGAGGATCGCGAGATTTGTATTGAGCCGTGGTTTGCCTGAGCCAAGTAATAGAATTGGCAGGCAGAACAACCCAAGATAGAGCAGAGCCGTGTCTATTCTGGAGCCGATTATCCTGATCGATAAGCTATCTGTATCCCAGAAAGTACCGTATAGGCTGGGCGTCCTGCCGGTAATGCTCATCCACTGCTGAAAGAGCATGAGGGCAATCATGCTGACCATAAGTGGAAGGATGGCTTGGGCGAGAGACCTTATGGAGACGCCACGTTGCACCAATAAAGCGACGGTAAAAGCAAGAGGGATGACGAGACCCAGTTGCCTACACAGAGCCGCTGCCATCGCCAGCACACACGCTATCGAAAGATCCAAATAACCGAAGCGTCGTATGCAGCGCATGAAAAAGATCGAAGAAAGGATTGCGAGCGCCGTAAACGGTACGTCGGTCATAAAAGTGTTCGATAGCACGTAGTATATAGGATTAAAGCCTAAAGTCAGTGCCGCTGTAACTGCAAGCAACCTCCCACGATGATTGGTGATAAAAGCACATACACGCCAAGGATTCCCACAATAGCCAAAGTCAATGAAAAGCGAAGTGCGTTGAAGGAGAAGCCCGCCGGGACACAAAAGATAGAACCCCACAACGCCTGCGTAATCAGGGGCATGCCGGTCCAGCCAGTCGGTCGCCAATCTCCGTGCTCGAAAAGGCCCTTCACCGCGCGAGCAAATGACCAGTCGTCATCCAGAGGAAAATCTCCAACAGGATTCACGATAAGAACACTGACGACGTATACGTTCCCACCAAGAAGAGGACGTCGATCAAGAGATTTCCTTTAATAAACGTAACTTTATTAGCCGACATTCGCCAGATTCCCGGCGGTTTCGGGCCCAGGTTTGCCCTTTTGAACGACTTGAGCAATAGGCAACAGCGCTCGTTGCGCGCAAGAGCGGTCAAAGCCGTCGGTTGCCCACGCCGCAGCGCTAAACCGGGCCGCCCCAACTGCATTTAGGCGCACCCGCTGTCGTTGCCTGCCGCATTTGATGCCGTTGGCCCTCATGCGGGCGCGGGTGGTGGCCGGAGCCGGGCGATCAGCGACAAGATGTCGGCGAACATCTGTCGCGACACCGCAACCTCGGCCATCTCGAAGGTCACGTAACGACCATGGCCTCCGACGGTAGAACGCCGATCTGCCGAGGCATTTCCGGCTCGTACGCCTCACACAGCTCGGTCGCGGCCGTCGTGGGTGAAGGCGTGAAGTCTCACGGGCATCGCCCAAAAACGGATGAGTTGGTTGCCGCCCATAAGCTTGCTTCAGTCCCGTTCGCCGCGCGCTCGATTATCAGGTATATCCGTCCATGGAATATCAGGTATATCGGCCTATCGAATTTCTTCAGCCGTCGGCGAGGCGGCTCTCTCAGCCGGAGCCGCGGTGCTATTCTCGTGCAGAAATCGAAGTTTTCATGCAAAAGTCAGATTTTCGGCGCAAAGCCACCGATGGCGGGGATTCAAGAACGACCCTCTCACCGACTACGCACGGAGGGGGGGTCTGCTAGTGTGCCAGGCTGAGTTGGTGAACCAAATGTACTCGTCGGGCGATCAGATGTGGCTGGTACCGGCAAGGAGACCGTGAAGGTGCCAAAAGAGCTCCTCGACGCCATTCCGCAAACTGATCCGCGGGCCGGCTATATCGCGCAACGAGCTGCGGTCGATGCCGCCATCGGTCGGGTTCTCGAGGGCGGATTTTATGTCCTCGGCCGAGAGGTCGAAACCTTCGAGGCGGCTTTCGCGGCTTTTATCGGCGCCACTCACGCCATCGGTGTCGGCAACGGCACGGATGCGATCGAGCTGGCTCTGCGAGCGTGCGGCATCGGCAATGGCGATCTGGTATTTACCGTCTCCCACACCGCGGTTGCGACCATCGCGGCCATCGAACGCGCCGGTGCAACCGCAGTGCTGATCGATGTTGAGCCCGGCACCTATACGATGGCGCCGCACGAGCTAACGCGGGCGCTGCGCATTCCACCGCCGGGCCGGCCCGCGGCGGTGCTGCCGGTGCATATCTATGGCCAGCCGGCCGATTTGTCGGCTCTTTGCGAGATCGCTCACAGGCACGGCCTGCGGTTGATTGAGGATTGTGCGCAAAGCCATGGCGCGCAATGGCGCGGGAGGCAAACCGGCTCCATCGGCGACGTCGCCTGCTTCAGCTTCTACCCGACGAAGAATCTCGCTGCGCTCGGGGATGGCGGCATGGTCGTAACCAGCGACCCCTCTCTCGCCATCGCGTTGCGTGAAATTCGCGAATATGGCTGGCGTGATCGCTACATCAGCGCCCGGATTGGCATCAACTCGCGTCTTGATGCGATCCAGGCGGCTATCCTTGGGTTCAAGCTTTACAGGTTGCATGCGGACAACGCACGACGACAGGAGATCGCCACCCGTTACGACGCGGGTCTGTCGGGCCTACCTCTTGCGCTTCCGGTCCGACGCCCGGACATCACTCATGTCTTCCACCAATACGCGATCCGTCTTGCCAAGCGTGATCAGTTGCGAGATCGGCTGCGCGCCGCCGGGATCGGCACCGGGATCCACTACCCGGCTCCGGTCCATACTCAGCCGGCGTACCGCGACCGACTCACCTCCGGTCCGTCGGGACTGGGTGTGACTGAGCGCGCCGCTCCACAGATCCTCAGCCTGCCGATGTACCCGCAGCTCTCTGACGAGGCCGTCGAGCGCGTGGTCGCCGAGATCCGTAGGTTCCGACTGTCCGAATCGGCCCAGTAAAACTCCAGGGTTTCTGCGGCTCTACTGCAACCGATGGGCGCGGGGATTGTAAGGCCGTCCGCGCCGCCGCTCGGTCTTCTTCCTCTGCACAATTGCGGTGCCTCGGGCTGCGTTGTTTTTCACGATTGAGGCCAAATCTGAATCAAGTTCAGGCGTGATCTTACGAGCGAGCCGGGCCGTCCCGTTTTTCCGGCTGGCGCTTTTCATAAGCTTCCCCAAGGCTGAGCCCGATCGGCGTAGGCAGTGAGAATCCGACATTTCCCCGGATTTCGTGGAGTTCCCACCAATGATCACCTTCTCAGGGCGTCCACGGCAACGAGAGATCGCGGGTAACACCGCCAGGTCGCGCTGGTAACCGAGCGCCGGTGGCGAGATCAAGCAGCTCATTGGACGACCTCGACCTACAGCTAGTCGAAAGCCACGCAGGGCCTGGCCGGTCTAGTGACCTGATCACTGGCTCCGGTGCCTCGACTCAAAACTTCCCGGCGACCAGAGCGCGCAAGCGTGGAAACACTCGGTCCACAATTCTCGAATAGCAGAAGTATTGGACAATACCTCGTGAGCCTAGCCTCAGTATCGAAATCAATGTGTTGCCAATTTGAGTGATTTTTCGGGTCATGGTTACTACGAGGGCAGGGTTCACTTCGTTGGAGTTGCAGCCATGGGAAGTATTTCTGCCCTTCGTTCTGGAGACAATTTGTCGGCATGACGATCGACAACCATTTGAAGTTGATTTCGAAAATCGACACTGTTGCGACTACCCGATATCGTGAGGGAGCTTTTATGGACTCGGGAACACGCTAGTAGACTGTGTGGCAGTGCACACGACCTATCGCAGTGAGCTTCAAATGTAGGTCCCAGTCTGCAGTATACCACAGAGCATTATCGAGACCCCGACACTCAGATAAGCGTCGCGCCGGATGGTCGGCGGTGGGATGCCAATGAAATTCTGGACGAGTAATCGACTGACCAATGTCTGCGCTGGAATCGGGGATTCCTTAGCCGATAACGGGCAGCGCCACTGCCCAACTACCTTGCGAATGCGTCTATTATGTAACAAGGATGCAGATGCATGACGGCGTCAGATTGAGAGGAAAGCCATCTCCGGAGCTCATTGCTCTTGGTCGGCATCCAGAGATCGTCTTGATGCAGCATGCAAATTCTGTGGCCCCGTGCCTGCTCCACCCCAAAATTGGTCTTCGCCATCCAAGACAGCAAATCGGGCCGACGCTGCGCTCGGATGCATAGCGCGTCGGAAAAGCTATCGACGATTTCCAGGCTCGCCTCACTTTCGCTTCCGTCAATGACAATTACCTCAATTCCGCTGTCCTTCTGGTCAACGACCGATTGTAGGGGGCAGCGAGCCATCGCTCCCCGTTATGGGAAGGTACGATCACGGAAAGCCAAGGTTGTTTCCGTCGTCCGTTTTTCGTTCATCGATGTGTCATAGTTTTAACGGCCGCCGTCGGTTCGGTTAAAATCTTGCAGACACTCATCCGCTGGTGGCATCGAGGATAGTATAACCGCCCGACACAGGGGTAGATCATCGAAATCGGCGCCCTTATCGGGAGGACGTTAGCATGGGATGGAGAGCCTTAAGCTACGAGTCTTCCCACGCTTGTGTAGCTACTGCGTCGTTTCGACATAGTACAGCCGCTAAGACGGGCGGTATATATTTTCTCGCTTGATGAGGCTAGCGAAAATATCAAGCGGAATGACGAGCCCAACCGACCGTCCTCAGGGGGTGCCCGGCCCGGGAGCGGCCGACGCAAGGGTTCGAACAACAAGACGACGATCAGACGTCAGGCGGCGCTCGCTCGCGCTGCTACGAAGAACTGAAGAACTTGATGCCAGTCGGATACCTGCTTCTCGTTATGCGCGACAAAACCTTGCCGCGCTCGGCTCGGATGGAGCGGCGAAGTGGGGTTGCCCCGCACCTCAGCCCGCGACTTCTTCGGTTGAAGTCGTGAAGTCGGTCAAGGCGATGACGCGAGAGGAACTCGAATGGGCAATCTCCGATGCGCCGGGATCGACACCGCCGCGATCGCAAGGGTGGCGACCGGGTCGTATCCGTAAACGCATAACTGATGAAATCCGTTGCCGCCCATCCCGGCGCGTACCGCGCCGTATCGTTTGGTTCAGAAAATCAGGTACTTGACGGCTACACATCGGGCCGCCGATCCCGCCAACTACCACCTTGGCCCGCCCGTAAATTATCGAATCGACTTTTGATAGAGTTAAATATGGATTTACAACCTCGTTTGAGTACCATATATTGTAGTGGTGATCGATATCGAACCCATCAGAGAGCGGTTTTTCGGCGGTGGCCCCCTTTCTCGATGAGCGGGGCCGTCGTTTGGTCGCGGCGGCCGAGGCGTTCGCCCTGGGCTACCGTGGGATTGCAGCGGTCGCGATGGCTGTCCGACAACGGCTCCAGCTATATCGCAGGTGATCTCTCCAAATGGCTCGCCGACCGGAAGATCAAACACCTGCGCGGCGCGCCCTATCATCCAATGACCCAGGGCAAGATCGAGCGCTGGCACCAGACCCTCAAGAACCGCATCCTGTTGCAAAACTATTTCCTCCCGGGCGATCTTAAAGCCCAGATCGCCGCCTTCGTCGACGACTACAACCGCCGAGAGCATCGACAATCTCACCCCAGCCGACGTCTACTTCGGGCGCGGCCCCTTTATCCTGGCAGAACGAGAGAGCATCAAGCGACAGGCCATTACCAACCGACGCCTGCAACATCGGCTGCGGGCTGCCTGAGATCACCACACCGATGAGCCAAAGCAACCCTTAGTTTAGCTGCCCCGTTGTTTCAAAAACTCTGACGACGGACACCCCGTGAAAACGCGGCGACCCCCCGACGTCAGTACGGACGCCGATTGCTTGTTACAACGACGGCGTCCCCGCCGAAAAGACACCCGATCCGCGCCGAGGACGGCAGAGTCGCCCGCGCTTTAGTACCAAGAGCCAGCTCCTTCCAGGCGTAGTGGTGCGCCCTCCCGCCGACGGGGAAAATGAACGGCTGCTGAGCATGTCGCTTGATGATCTCCTCCAGATCTTGTCATCGCCGATTGCCGAACTAGACCATCGTTGTGGGATCAGGCGCTGCTCGTCCACACGCGCGGGCTGCGCGCCTGCCTCGGCGCCGCATGTTCGCCCACTACCCGGGCCATGGCAAGCTCCCCACACCTCCTTGCCCGCCCCGGAGAAAACCACCGCCCCATCGATCAGCTGCTTGTTCAGCGCGTAGATTCATTTAGAGTAGAGCTAATATTCCGCTCGCTCGGCAACTGTCGCTCCGTTCCGCAATGCCTCTAGAGCGGCGTCTCATACGCCTTTGCGAGATTGATCCGTTGTCGCGCCCTAAAAACGACGCGCTCGCCAGCATCGACATTGGCCGACACAGTCCACAATCGAAAAGCGACATCGAGAGGGTCGATCCGAAGCGCGGACCAGAAGGTAATCTCCCCGACCCGATGCTGTTTCGCATGGCAAGCGGCGCACAGAGGAACGGCGTAGCGATCGCCCGGCTTCGATCCAACACCGCCATCGGTCCCTGTCCGGACATGCGCGGCTTCTGATGGCGCCGCTTTACGGCAAATAACGCAGGGAAGTTGACGGACAAACATTAGATGCTGCGCCCGCCTTCGCAAGTTTGGCTTGGGCTTGCCGCGCGCTACAGGGCGGGGGATGCGGGACGCGGGCATTAGACGCACCATTTAAACAGGTCGCAGGAAGTTCGCGCATCAATTAGTAAATCATCTGAGCGCCCGCCCCAGTGTTTTCTCTTGCTGAAAGCGCTGCAGGAACGGTCGGGAATGCGCTCACTCCACAGCGCAGTGATTGCTTCAATCCTGCCGCTAGTCCAAGCTACCGGCCAGTAGTCTTCGAGTAACATTGATGTCTCTCCTTCGGTGATCGCGGGGCCAGTCGAGCTGCGGGGTCGAGTCTCAACGCGCATCGCTCCTCTGGTTCATCGTCTAGCGCGCCCGCGACGCGTGGCGTCTGAACATAATGGCCATCACCGTTTGCAAAGGGATGTAGTCCAAAACAAAGATATCGGCTTTCTCTATGCTGTGCTTTCAAGATATTTTCAGTAGAGCAAAAAATTCGGCGTCCCTCTTACGGGACGGTCTCCAGGCTTGCTCGCAGCGCCGCCTTCAGCGCCAATCTCCCTTCCGGCGGCGGCACGTCAGTCATGGCGCGGATCTTTTCCATGACGCGATCAATGAAAAAGTTGAAGATCTGCAGCTCGCGCTCGAGAGCCTTGATGAACTTTTCATCGGGTTCAACCCGCACGACAACCTTTGGAAGTACGTCATGCCAGCATACGATATCGACCCAGCTTCGCTGGGAGACGTAGAGCTGACCTTGCAGCTGAGGCCGGAAGCGTTCATTGATCTCTCCGGAAATCCAGTATTCGACCTGAGTCTGCGGCAGCGGGGCCTTGATTTCCAATAGGCCTTCGTCGCCGACGAGCCGATCAGGACTGCATCCCGCCGTGTGATTGTCATCGGTGATGAAGCCGACTCTCTGAACGGTTACGTCTTGATCAAATTCATACCAATCGGCCGCCTCGGCTTCGACGATCAAGCCCCGCTCCATAGCAGGCGAATTATAAAACTCGATTTTCTGCTGCAGTATCCGCTCGGCAATCAAGACGCAGGCGTATTCACGCCACTGTTTCGACGGCTTGCCTTGGGGTGTAATGATCTTGTGGAAGTGCGAGCTTGTTGGGATCCCAAGCCTGAGGCGGTCGTACACTTCGGAGTATTGCGCCACGTCATGATGAAAGATGGGCATGACTGGCCTCTGTCTTAGCTATCTGTTCCTCTAGAGTGCTAATCGCCTTGCGATAGTCCCGGGCTGCAATCGTCGCTACCGCAGCCTCGAGAGAACCAGCTTCCTCGACGCTCTGAGCCTTCATGTATTTCAGGAACTTCGGCCCGGCGTTTGCCTTTTTGACCAGATCAACAAGGGTTTTAGTCTGGACCTCGTCTATTGTTCCTCCGGTTCCATCGTCATCATCGCCGACAACCACGATGTTGAAGATGTTGCAGGCAACGTAGCGGCGCAGGTAGGAATTGGTACTCCCCACTGCCTGCACACTCGACTTGCCACCCGTGGTGTCCGGTGGGGCCGGCATTAAAGAATCTTCGTAATGGCCCCCCGGTAGGTGCTTTAGACGGCCGCGGATCAGGATATCGCCACCTTCGCCCGGTTCGTCGGAATAGGAGAGATCCATATTCTCTTCTGCCAAGAGCGGACGCAGATGTCTGTCGATCTCCTCGAGCGAGGCGTATTTGAACGCTTGATGGGTGCCCTGTTGAGGCTTCCCTTTCTCGATTTCGTTAAGAACCGCTCTGTTCTTGACGATCTTGATGCCGGCGAGCTTCCTCAGGACCCGGCCCTTTGCTGCGTTGTATGCGAGCTCGGCTTCTTTCGCCTTGAGGCGCTCATACAATGCCGTCATCCGCTCGAGCTTTTCGGCATCGGCACGAGGGTCGAGCGCTAGCCTTTCAATCAAGGCCAGAACCGCGGACGGGGCGCCCGATGGTGGCACGGGCAATAGCCGTTCAACCGAGTGTTCGCGCGGCTTGGTCTCCAGCGTGAGGTGAGCCTGCTTTGCCATTAGAATGCCTGCTTTCCCGGGCCCAGTGTCACGGGTGCGGAGCCATGCCTCGTTTAGCGAGGAAATGATATTAGCTGCTTGCCCAAGCAGATAATCTCCTGGCGAGAGTTATGCAGGTCCATCGCTTCCCTTCGTTCGTTCAAGAGTAAAGTTATTCAAGAAAGTCGGCTATGTCAATAAAAATTTATCCAACCTGCGAAATTATTCGGATCATATCGATCGATTTTCAATTGGCATGCATCGCAAATTCTCCTCAATTAACTTCGAGTCCTTCAAGGGAATAGCAGATTCGCTTCCGCGATTTGCTCAGTCGCCCCTTCCTTACAGGGGCTCACCTTAAGAGCTGGCTCACGCTGTGTGGAGTTGGCGATGTGACCCGGGCCAATCCCGGTACAGCGGGAGATTAACATTAACAGTAGGCGCCATGACCGCGTCATACCACGCGCCCCTTTTAAAGGGCGGCTTTGCCAGCTGCCTTCGACGCCAAAGGATGAAACTCGTCCGATTATCCCTTCTGCTTCGCGCCCGGCCTCGCCGGCCGATTTATTTGCACCTAAGGGTGATGACCAGGTTTCAAATGCCGCAAGCGGCGACCGCTCGGTCCACGCAACCGCATTAGCCGCGAGCTCTTTTCCTGGATCCTATCATTGGCGTCAGGCCCAGGCGCTCTCGCGCATCGTAAGATCGGTCAAGGCACGCGATGAGGGATCTACATTTACAAATGCTCAAAACCTAGTATAACTGAACAGCGGTGCCACGCCATCTTGTGTTCGCCGATGAGGGTATTTTTGCATGTCCACTCAAGCGTTCCTTAGGTAGCCGTCCGCCAGGAGCAGACAGGCCTGGCTGGCGATATCGCCGGAACGTGGGAATGGGTGAGGATCCAATGAAGCAGGTGAAGCTAACTACAGCGCGGCAGGAGTGTTTTCTCAAGGCTCTGGCCGACAAGGATGGCTGGCGCGATACGGATGTGTGGCAACAGCGGTTGTCCTTGGCATTTTATGTATTGACGGAATAAGAATTGCGATTTATACTACTTCGTGTGTCGATGCAAAACCGTTTCAAAGGGAGGATAATCGTGACGGCTGATACGCAGTGCGTGGAGAACCAGTTAAGACATTGTTCCCGGTGGACACCCGATGTTGACGATCTCGCAACCGTGGCGGAGCGGACATCTGTTGGCCCTCACAGCGAACACATCCGGTTAATTGACCCGGACACGGAAATCGATCCCGATGAGGCCGGTTCTCCGGCACGGGCGTTATTGGCCGACTACATCGCACGTGAAGGCAGGAAAGATGACGAGCGAACGACAGAAGTCCGCTAACCAGGCTAACGCTCGCCTTTCCACGGGACCAAAGACACCGGAGGGGAAAGCTGTCGTCCGTCTTAACGCGATCCGGCACGGTCTCCTTGCACGTGACGTCGTTCTCCCAGGAGAGGACGCGGACGCCTTCGAGGACCTCTGGAACCGGGTTCGGACGAGCCTATCGCCCGAGGGGCCGGTCGAGGAATTTCTCGTGGATCGTGTGGTCAACGGTATGTGGCGTCTCCGGCGATCAGAACGAGCGGAGACCGCGCTGCTCCATTCCCGCCTGCAGGGGCTCAAGGCGGACCGGCTCGAAATAGAAGTGCGCTCCTACATGCAAGTGGGCTCATACAAGCACCATGCCTCACTCACGGTCATCACGGACGAAGCCGCGCATGCGGCAGCGAGCGAGGCACTTGAGTGCGCTAGGGATGAGCAGCACCGAGACGAGGTTCTCCTCGGGCGGGCAATCGAAGCCGACGCCAAAGAGGGGGATTCCTTCGCCAAGCTATCCCGATACGAGAGAACCTTGGAACGGTCACTTCTTCGGACCCTCGACGACCTTCACCGAATACAAGAGAGACGTCGGAAGCGGACCGCCTCCCTGATTTCCGATGCCATTACGCTGGACTCGGAAGCTACCGAGTAACAAGCTCTTAGCAAGATCTGGGCTTACTGGCGGGCCGGCAGAACGCACATTCCCATCCTGGTGTCTTCTAGGTTCGCTCCCGTCGAAAACCGTTTTTTTGCGAAACAAAGCCATTTAGGGGATGTGGAGCCACGCGATGGCGGCCATCGACGACGAGCTCAAGCTGCACGGGCTTGAGTCATCGATGCCTTGGTGATGCCGGCTGTGCCGAGCTGTTTCAGCAAGCGGCTCGTGCAGTGCGGCGGCGAGGTTCTGGGGCCACCGTTCCTACGGGTTCAGCGAACTCAAGGAGTTTTCTGAGCTTCCCACACCTCACCAGACGTCCGACCGGCTCGCCTCGATGGTCGTGTTCGACGACTGGGACATGATAGTAGCGGCTCCCGACTTGGCTGGCGCACCGAGGACACGATCGGCCGCGCAATAGGTGCGGGCGAGCGGTGGAGGCGCGCTAGCATCCAATGAAACCTCATCCGCAGCCGGCGACGTCGCGGCGCGCCGCTGCGGGCGCCGGCCTGCTGCTTCACCCGCAGCCGGCGACGGCGCGGCGGGCCATCACGCCGACGAGATGGGCGCGGTATTCGGCGCTGGCGTGGATGTCGGAGTTGAGCCCGTCCTGTGGGATCGTGATGTCCTTGATGGCGTCCGGGGTGAAGGAGCGCCCGAGTGCGGCTTCCATCTCGGGGACGCGGAAGACGCAGGGTCCCGCACCGGTCACCGCGACGCGCACACCCCCGGCGGTGCGGGCGACAAAGACGCCGACGATCGCATAGCGCGAAGCCGGGTTCTTGAATTTCTGATAGCACGCGGCTTGCGGTTTCGGCAGCCTGACTGCGGTGACGATCTCGGTGCGGTCGAGCGCGGTCTCGAATATGCCGGTGAAGAAATTGTCGGCGGCGACCTCGCGCCTGGTCGTCTGCACGGTCCCGCCGAGCCCAACCAGCGCCGCCGGGTAGTCCGCGGCCGGGTCATTATTGCTGATCGATCCGCCGATCGTGCCGCGATTGCGCACCGCGGGGTCCCCGATCATGTGGGCGAGTGCCGCGAGCGCCGGGATCGCCTGCTTGACGAGCGACGAGCGCTCCACCTCGGCATGCCTCGTCATCGCGCCGATCACCAGCGCATCCCCGGCGTCGGTGATGCCGCGCAATGATGGGATTGCGGCGAGATCGACGAGATCGGACGGTTTGGCGAGGCGAAACTTCAGGGTCGGGACGAGGGTCATCCCGCCGGCGACGATTTTGGCTTCCTTGTTGGCGCCCAGCAGGCTTGCGACCTCATCGAGGCTCGTCGGCTGGTGATAGTTGAATTCATACATCGGGGCTCTCCCTATTCCGCGGCGAGCGGGGTGCGGTGCTGCTGGATGATGCGCCAGAGCTTCTCGGGGGTGGCCGGCATGTCGAGATGCCGCACCCCGAGCGGCTTCAGCGCGTCGACGAGCGCGTTGGTGATCGCCGCCGGCGCGCCGATCGCTCCGGCCTCGCCGCAGCCCTTCACGCCGAGCGGGTTGTGAGTGCACAAGGTCGTGTTGGTCGACAGCGCGAAGGCGGGCAGGTCGTCGGCGCGCGGCATCGCGTAATCCATGTAGGACCCGGTCACCAGCTGACCGCTTGCCTTGTCGTAGACGCACCCTTCGAGCAATGCCTGACCGATGCCCTGGGCGAGCCCGCCATGGACCTGGCCCGCGACGATCAGCGGGTTGATGATCCGCCCGAAATCGTCGCTTGCCGTGAAATTGACGACCGCGACCTGACCGGTTTCGAGGTCGATCTCGACCTCGGCAATGTGCGCGCCCGACGGGAAGGTGAAGTTCTTCGGGTCGTAGAATGCGGTCTCGTCCAGACCGGGCTCCAGCTCATCGATCGGATAGTTGTGCGGCACGTACGCGGTCAACGCCACCTCGCCCAGAGTTTTTGACCGGTCGGTGCCGGCGACGGCGAACTTCCCGTCCTTGAACTCGACATCGGCCTCGGCGGCCTCGAGCAAGTGCGCTGCGATCTTGCGCCCCTTGGCGACGAGCTTGTCCATCGCCTTGACGATCGCCGAGCCGCCGACGGCGAGCGAGCGCGAGCCGTAGGTGCCCATACCAAAGGGAATCTTGTGGGTGTCGCCATGGACGATCTCGACGCTCTCGATTGGGATGCCGAGCCCGTCCGCAACGAGCTGGGAAAAGGTGGTCTCGTGCCCCTGGCCATGACTATGCGATCCGGTCAGGACCGACACGCTGCCGGTCGGATGAACGCGGAGCTCGGCACTCTCGTAGAGACCGGCACGAGCGCCGAGCGCCCCGGCGACGGCCGAGGGAGCGATGCCGCACGCCTCGATATAGGTGGCGATGCCGATCCCGCGCAGTTTGCCGCGCGCCACCGCCTCGCTGCGGCGGGCCTCAAAGCCTTGGTAATCGGCCGCCTTCAGCGCCAGCTCGAGAGTCGCCCCGTAATCGCCGCTGTCGTATTGCAATGCGACCGGGGTCTGGTACGGATAGGCGTCCTTCGGGATGAAATTGCGGCGGCGCAGCTCGGCTGGGTCCATGCCGATCTCGTCGGCCGCGAGATCGACGATCCGTTCGAGCAGAAAAGTCGCCTCGGGACGGCCGGCGCCGCGATAGGCGTCGACCGGAACGGTGTGGGTGAAGACTGCCTTGGTCTCGACATAGATCGCCGGCGTCGTATAGGTGCCGGCGAGCAGGGTCCCGTAAAGGTAGGTGGGGATGCTCGGGGCAAAGGTCGAGAGATACGCCCCCATATTGGCGATCGTCGAGACCTTGAGCGCGAGAAGCTTCGCCTGCCCGTCGAGGGCGAGCTCGACATGGGTGACGTGGTCGCGCCCGTGCGCGTCGGACATAAAGCTCTCCGAGCGCTCGGCCGTCCACTTGACCGGCCGATGCACCTTGCCGGCGGCCCAGGTCACGATCGCCTCTTCGGCGTAGTGGTAAATCTTCGATCCGAAACCGCCGCCGACATCGGGGGCCACAACCCGCAGCCGCGCCTCCGGGATGTGCAGCACAAAGGCGCCCATCAACAGGCGGATCACGTGCGGGTTCTGGCTCGTCGTGTAGAGCGTGTACTCGCCGGTGGCACGGTTGCACTCGCCGATCGCGGCGCGCGGCTCCATCGCATTGGGGACGAGGCGGTTGTTGGTGAGGTCCAACTTGACGATCCGCGTCGCCTTGGCAAAGGCGCCCTCGACCGCGGCGAGATCGCCGAGCTGCCAGTCGTAGCAGAGATTGCCTAGCGCCTCTGCGTTGACCTGCGGCGCGCCCGGCTGGAGGGCGGCGACCGGGTCGATCGCGGCGGGTTCCTCGGCATAATCGACATTCACCAGCTCGGCCGCATCGCGGGCCTGAGCCAGGGTTTCGGCGATGACCACCGCCACCTGATCGCCGACATAGCGGACCCGGTCGACCGCCAGCACCGGATGCGGCGGCTCGGCCATCGGCGAACCGTCCTTCGAATGAACCTGCCAGCCGCAGGGCAGACCGCCGACACCATCGGCCGCCAGGTCCTTGCCAGTGTACGCCGCGACGACCCCGGGCGCTCGGTGCGCCGCGGAGGTGTCGATGCCGGCGATCCGCGCATGCGCGTGCGGGCTCCGCAGGATGTAAGCGTAGAGTTGGCCTGGACGGTTGATATCGTCGGTGTAGGTGCCCCCTCCGATCAGAAAGCGGTAATCCTCACGCCTCCGGACCGGCGTTCCGATCGTCGCCACGGCCTTACTCCGCGGCCGCCCCATGGACGTTGGGCGGTGCCTCGCCGCGCATCACCGCCGCTCCCTCGGCGATCGCCAGCACGATGTTGTGATAGCCCGTGCACCGACAGAGATTGCCCTCGAGATACTCGCGGATCTCGCGCTCGGTCGGGTTGGGGTTGTTCTTGACCAGGTCGAGCGCGCTCATGACCATGCCGGGGGTGCAGAAGCCGCACTGCAGCGCATGGTTGTTGCGGAACGCCTCCTGCATCGGGTGCAACGTATCGCCGGTCGCCACCCCCTCGATCGTCAGCACCGAGCGGCCGTCGGCCTGGACTGCCAGCAGGGTGCAGGCCTTGACCGCCTCGCCGTCGACATGGACGACGCAGGCGCCGCATTGGCTGGTGTCGCAGCCGACATGGGTGCCGGTCAATCCGAGCTGCTCGCGCAGCAGCTGCACCAACAGGGTGCGGCCTTCGACCGTCGCCGAGACCGGCTTGCCGTTCACGGTGAGGCTCACCGTCTTTTGCATCCCACACCTCCCTGGATCGAGCATCTCGGCCGCCACGGGGCGGTCGCGACCGGCCGGAGTTTCGTGCCGGCTCCGCCTCGGGTCAAGGCGCTAGCCCGATTTCTCATACAAGCCCGACCCGGCCCGCGTCACGCCGCAATCCTCGCTTAAGGGCTATTGCGTTCCAGCCTCATGTAAATCGTGTTCCGAGCATCGCGGCGTTTTCCGGGGCCGCTCCAAGCGAGGTGTGGGAACTGTTTACACCCGGTTTATGTCTTGGGACAACCCCTTGAATCCCGATGGTTTGTCCGGATCGGTTCCGGGGTCGCGCTGAGCGACGTGTCGGAATTCTTTACACCTGATTTTGGCCTGGTTTTCGGGGCAATCCCTTGATCCTTGACGGTTTTGTCATGATGATGCCACTTGCACGGGAAGACGTCGTGTAAAGCTGACTTTACAACTCCCCTTGTCCGTAGCGGTATCGCACGCCCAATACCCTGATCTTGTTCGGTTGGCATAGATCTTGCCGACTAATCAGACGGTGGCGCGCTGCAGGCGTCGGCAAGGACCTTCAAAGGAGATGGGAATGCGCGGGAAGTTTGCGTCGGTAGCGCCCGGAGTCGCGGCGGCGATCGTATATGCCGTGGCGGCCGGTGCGGCTTACGCCGACCCGATATCTTAGACATTATATTATACGACCTTCGCTGGCGGCGAGAACGTTGGACAACGACTGCGAGCTATAGCGGAAACGGCACCGCCGGAAACGGAACATTCAGCGTGGCCGCCGGCACGGGAATCGCGGCCACACCCGGTGCCGACGGCCTCGTGTTCAATCCCAACAACGGTTTCCTGCTGGTCGGCGGGCAGGGCAAAGTATCGCCCAAGTGAACCCGGCGAACGGCAGCTTCACCACCGCCGCGCCGGGGGTGAACGCCTACGAGCTGACGGTCGATCCGAACAAACATGTCGTCTGGAGCGGCGGCTCGGAGGGCGGCGACAACCGCATCAGCTCGACCCCTATCAACCCGTTCGGCGCAAGCGGCACCCCCGTTGTTGTCAGCGGCTCGGTCAACACCATCACCCACATCACCTTCGCACCCAACCTCGCGTCTGGAGCGGCGTACTACACCTCGGCCGCCGATAATGGGACCGGCGCCCATTTCGCACGATCAACCTCGCGACCGGGGTCACGACAGACATTCTAACCGGCGCCGGAACCGGGCATCTTTGGCACGGGATGGAATATGCTCCGTTCACCGGTGATCTCATCCTCGCCGGCGGCAATCAGGTCGTGCAAATCAATCCGCTTACGAATTCGATCGTATCGACGCTCACCCTGCCGACGGGGACCTTCGATCAGGGCGCGGTCGACGGCCAGGGTCACCTGTTCTGGGCCGACAACGGCGGCGATTTGCTGTTCATTGACTACAGCACCACTGGCCTGATCGGCTCAGCCAGCAATTTTGTTTCCGACAACTTCTTTCAGGGCAGCCTCGACGATTTCGCGCCGCTGGTCGGTGCCGGAGCGCCCCCGGTTCCCGATCCGGCCTCGATGAGCCTGCTCGCGGCCGGTTTGGCCGGCATGTGGTCGCTGCGCCGCCGCCGCGGTCGAACGCAGCGGTAATAGTCATTGGTGGGGAACGACGGCGCTTGCGGGCGCCGTCGTTCGTTTGAGCTCGGTGTTGGTTCGCAGCGGCACATCACAGCGACGAATTTGCTGAAAGACTGGTCGGCCATCCTGCGCGCAGTGGCATCGATGAGGCGCGAGCGGATCTGCGGCAGCTTGCCGCCGACCACACCTCCCTGCATCGAGCATCCCGGCCGGCACGGGACAGTCGCGGTCGGGTTGCATTCCGACTCCGCTTCGGGTCAAGGCGTTACCGCACTTGGCGTCTCGCCTCCTAGCGGCGAACGGGCTCAGTCGCGAGCCCGCACGGTAGACTCGCGTGTCCCTGGTGCTTCTCTGGTGCTTCCCTGTTGGGCCGATTTCGTTCCCTGTTGGGCCGATTTAATTCCCTGTTCGCTCGCGTAGGGAATTGGTCTGGCAAGTCTTTGATCTGCAATCCGTCGGGTGCCGCGATTTGCTCGATTGTGGGCATGAAATCGCGGTTTTCCCGGTATTTTCCCGTCGAGCAGGGAAGCGGGACAGGGCAAGCCGCAGGGCATCGATCATCGTGCCGGGTCGGCAACTTCGACCAGTGCGATCCGGTTCCGCCGGACCGTCAACGCCAGCCGGCCGTGCTTCAGCGCGAGCGCGTCTTTGCCAAAGATCTCATGGCGCCATCCGGAGAGGGCCGGCACAGAGGCGTCGTCGTCGCCAGCAATCGCTTCGAGATCCTCGGCCGTGGCCACCAGCTTTTGCGCAACCTGATGCTCCTCGCATCGCTGCTTCAATAGGACGCGCAACAGTTCGGTCAGCGGACCGAGGCCGGGCGGGGTATCGGCTCTTGAAGGGGCGGGGGGCTCCAGCGCCTTCGAATTGGCGAGCCCGCGTTGCACCGCCTCGAGGATCTCGCTGCCTAGCCTGCCTTCGGCCACTCCCTTGCCGAGGCTGCGCGATCTTGCCAGCGCTTCTATCGTCTTGGGGGCGTGGGCGGCGATCTCGAGCACCGCCTCGTCCCTCATGATGCGGCCGCGCGGCAGGTTGCGTTGCCGAGCTGCGGTTTCCCGCCACGCCGCCACCTCGCGCAGGATCCCGAAGAAGCGCGCATCGACCCGGCCGCGCAAGCGAAAGCGACGCCAAGCCTCACTCGGATCGCTTCGGTATGTCGCGGCATCGGCGATCCCCGCCATCTCCTCGGCGAACCAGCCGGCCCGGCCGTTTGACGCCAGCTGCTGCTGCAGCCGGTCATAGACGGTCCGCAGATGAACGACATCGGCCAGCGCATAACGGATTTGCCGCTCGGTCAGCGGCCGATGCGACCAGTCGGTAAAGCGGGAGGATTTGTCGAGCGAGGCCTGGGCGAGCTTGCCGACGAGCGTCTCGTAGCTCGCCGCATCGCCGAAGCCGCAAACCATCGCGGCGACCTGGGTGTCGAACAGCGGCGTCGGGACGGCACCCGACAGGTTGAAGAAAATCTCGACATCCTGGCGTGCAGCGTGGAACACCTTGAGAATGCTCTCGTCTGTCATCAAGGCGAGCAACGATGTCAGATCGATCCCCGGAGCGAGCGCGTCGATCGCCGCCGCTTCGGTGGGACCCGCTACCTGCACGAGGCACAGGATCGGCCAATAGGTGCGCTCGCGCATGAACTCGGTGTCAACGGCGACAAAGCTCGCACCTCTTTGCTCGGCGCAAAAGCGGACGAGCGCCGCGGTATCGGTGATTACCATCATTAATTGCGCTGTATATCGAAGCCGGGAGGCTCGAACCACCCCTGTGCTTTGGAGGGCTCGCGCCTTGACAAGCGCAGCTCTTCCATGCCGTGTTCCTTCCGTTGAATGCGGTCCCGGACCCTTCCGCGATGCACGCCTATCGGACCCATACCTGCGGAGCGCTGCGCCTTCCCGATGCGGGTCGGCCGGCGCGGCTATCGGGGTGGGTGCATCGCAAACGCGACCACGGCCAGCTCCTCTTTATCGATCTGCGGGATCACTACGGCATCACTCAGGGCGTCATCGATGTGTCGTCGCCGTTGTTCGCCGCCGCCGATGCCCTGCGGTTGGAAAGCGTGGTGACCATGACCGGGCGGGTCGCCGCGCGCTCCCCCGACACGGTCAACCCCAAGCTCGATACCGGAGAGGTAGAGCTGGCCATCACCGAACTCGAGGTTCAGTCGGGGGCCGAGCCGCTGCCCTTTCCGGTCAATACCGAGGCCGAATATCCCGAAGAGATGCGCCTTACATATCGCTTTCTCGATCTGCGGCGCGAACGCATGCACGCCAATATCATGCTCCGGTCCAACGTCATCACCTCGATCCGGCAGCGGATGATCGAGCAGGGCTTCACCGAGTTCCAGACCCCGATCCTCACGGCAGATTCGCCCGAGGGGGCGCGACCTTATTATGTGCCGAGCCGGCTCCACCCGGGCGAGTTTTATGCCTTGCCGCAGTCGCCACAGCAGTTCAAGCAGCTGCTGATGGTCGCCGGGTTCGACCGCTATTTTCAAATCGCCCCGTGCTTCCGAGACGAGGCGGGTCGAACCGACCGGTCGCCGGCTGAGCATTATCAGCTCGATTTCGAGATGTCGTTCGTCACCCAGGAGGACGTGTTCGCCGCGATCGGGCCGGTGCTGCACGGCATATTCGAGGAGTTCGGCGGCGGCCGGCCGGTGACCCCGCTGCCGTTCCCGCAGATCGCCTATGCCGATGCGATGCAGCGATATGGCAGCGATAAACCGGATTTGCGGAATCCGATTGTCATGAGCGACGTGACATCGGACTTCCGCGGGTCCGGCTTCAGGGTGTTCGCCGACCTGATCGATGCTGACCCCGCCAAGGTCCGCGTGTGGGCGATTCCGGCGCCCTCGGGGGGAAGCCGCGCCTTTTGCGATCGGATGAATTCCTGGGCTCAGTCAGAAGGGCAAGAGGGGCTCGGGTACATTATTTTCCGATATGGGGAGGGCGCCGGCCCGATCGCCGCACGGCTCGGTCCGGCGGCGACCCGCAATATGCGTGGCAAACTGCGCCTCAATGACGGCGATGCGGTCTTTTTTGTGTGTGGGACGCCAAAGAGCTTCGCGGCGTTCGCGGGCGAGGCGCGGCTCAAGATCGGGCGCGAGCTCGGCCTCACCAAGGAGGGCGTTTTCGACTTTTGCTGGGTCACCGATTTCCCGATGTACGAGCTCGACGAAGAGACCGGACAAATCGATTTCAGCCACAACCCGTTCTCGATGCCGCGAGGCGGGCTCCAGGCGCTGGAGCGGTTGGACCCGCTCAAGATCGTCGCTCACCAATACGATATCGTGTGTAACGGGGTGGAGCTCGCTTCGGGGGCGATCCGCAACCATCGCCCGGACATCATGCACAAGGCCTTCGCCATCCGCGGCTACTCTGCGGAGGACGTAGAGTCACGCTTTGGTGGGATGCTGAACGCGCTCAAATACGGCGCACCGCCTCATGGCGGGATGGCGCCCGGGATCGACCGCATCGTCATGCTCCTGGCGGATACGCCGAACATTCGGGAGGTTGTCGCCTTCCCGATGAACCAGCAAGCAATGGATCTCTTGATGCAAGCTCCGGCACCGGTTTCGCCGGAACGCCTGAGGGAGCTCCACATCAGACTCGATCTGCCGCCGGGTAAAAGTGAGAAACGCTGAACCCTGGGCCGTGCGTCTTTCGGCTTTGATCGAGATATTCCACCTGAGGCGGGCTAGAACTTTGTACGGGGATCGTCAGGAACGAGAATTGCTTATTATGTGCGGTTGCTATCGAGAGCTTTTGTCTGGCGGTACCGACCTGGGAGTGTTGTGTCCATGATCAATCGGTCCATCGTAGCGCTTGTCCTGGTGACCGGGCTTGTGGCAGTGGCGACAACAGCGACGGGCGGTGCCGAGATCGCGCCGCACCGGGCGCTCTATTCGATGAGTCTGGGTTCCGCGCGAAACGATTCGGGTGTGGTCGATGCGCGCGGCACGATGGACTATGAATGGGGCGAGACGTGCGACGGCTGGACCATCGAGCAGCGCTATCGGCTGAAGATGCGTTATGGCGAGACGCCCGACGTTGACATCGTATCGAGCTTTGTCACTTGGGAGTCGAAAGACGGGCTACGCTACCGATTTAATCAAAAGCAGAGTCGAAATGGCGAGCTCGACCAGGATATCCGCGGTGAGGCTAAGCTAGATGCACCGGGAAAGGGCGGTGACGTCGAGTTCACAAAGCCGAAACCGCAGACCCTGAAGCTCGATCCCGGCGTTTTGTTCCCCAGCGCGCACACGATCTTGCTGATCGACAAGGCCCACGAGGGGGAGAACTTTCTCTCACGCCAGGTGTTCGATGGGGCCACAGATGAGAATGCGGTTCAGGTTTCAGCGGCGATCGGGGTTAAGATCACAGCCGATCCCGCAGCGGTAAAGCTCAGCCCTTTGTTGCAACGGCCAGGCTGGCGCGTCCGGCTTGCTTTCTTCCCGGTGGATGCGAGCGTCGAAAAGCCGGATTACGAGCTCGGCATGCGCCTTCTCGATAACGGAGTTTCGCAGGACATGCTGATCGACTACGGCGAGTACTCGATCCGCGCCAAGCTGGACGATATCGAGCCGCTAGCTAAACCGAACTGCTGACAGCAACTGCTCATCCGTCACCACCCTTCCCTGCGCCGAGATGTCGTAGGGTACGATGTATTGCCGGCGGTCGGCATGCCGCAGCCCATTTGTACCGAGCTCTCGCCGAGCCTGCCGCGAATTTGATTCATCGCGTGTTCGAGCCGCCGAGGGCGGTCGAGTTCGCGGTCGAACAGGGTCGGCGGGTCGGCCTCGCGGCTGTCGGTGAGCGTGTCGGCCTCGACCCCGATCAGCCGAAACCGGGTGACGCCGTCGGCTTCGCCGGCGAGTAGGGTAGAAGCGGTGCGAAACAGTGTCTCGGCTAGCTGGGTCGGGTCGGTGAGGCGGCGAGAGCGCGTGCGCAACCGAAAATCAGCGGTCTTGAGCTTCAAGGCGATCGTCCCGGTGGCGAGCGAGCTTGCTTCAGGCGGGCCGACAGCCGCTCGCACAGCGGCCAGAGTGCGTGCGCCAGCGCCTCCGCGTCGGCCTCGTCACGCTCCGAGGTGGTTTCCGCCGAGATCGAGATGCGTCGGGGCGTGCGCATCGACGGCGCGATCGTCCTCGCCACGCGCGAGACGAGCCAGCCGTGCGCCAATCCGGCCGTAACGGGCGGCGAGCTCGCGCTCGCCGAGTACGGCGAGCTGACCGATCCGGGTGATGCCGTCGCCGGCCAGGCGCCGCAGCATCGCCGCACCCACCCCCCACAGCAGTGCGACCGGCTTGTCGGCGAGGAAGTCCGCGGCCTCGCCGCAACTCAGCACGGCAAAACCGCGCGGCTTGTCGAGATCGGAGGCGAGCTTGGCGAGGAACTCGTTGTCGCTCAACCCGATCGATACGGTGATACCGAGCTCGGCTTCGACCCGAGGGGCGAGTGCAGCGAGGAGCTGGGCGGGGCAGGCGCCGTGGAGTTCCTGGGTGCCGCCGAGGTCGAGAAAGGCTTCGTCGATCGACAACGGCTCGACGAGCGGCGTCAGCCGCAGCATCTCGGCGCGCACCGCGCGCCCGATCTCGCGATATTTTCCCATGTCCGGCCGGATCACCACCGCATCCGGGCACGCCGCCAGCGCCTTGAACATCGGCATCGCCGAGCGCACGCCATAGAGCCGCGCCACATAGGAGCAGGCGAGCACGTCGCCACGGGAACCACCGCCGATGATGACCGGTCGATCGGCGAGGTCTCGCCGGTCGCGCCTCTCGACCGTGGCATAAAAGGCGTCGCAATCAACGTGGGCGATCGACAGCGTGTCGAATGTGGCATGGCAGACTTGGCGCGGTGAGCCGCATTCGCCGCAGCGCTCGCTGCGAGCCGCCGCAATGGTGAGGGCGCCGCAATCGCGGCACAACGTCGTCACCAATCCTCCTCCGGCCGCCACAGCCAAGCGGCGCCCCGCACCCCGCTCGAATCGCCGTGAACGGGGGGAAGCAGGCGGGTGACGACGTGATCCGAAAAGATGTGCTGCCGCCACAAGAGGGGAACCCGCTCGTACAGCGCCGATATGCCGGAAAGGCCGCCCCCCAGCACGATCGCATCGGGATCGATCAGGTTGATCACCGACGCCAGCCCGCGGGCGAGCCGGTGCATGTAGCGATCGAGGGTCGCGCTGCATTGCGCATCTCCGCGCTCGGCAAGATCAGCGATCTCGAGCGCGCTCAGGCGATGCCCGGTATGACGATGATGATCCGCCGCGAGAGCCGGCCCGGAAAAAAAGGTCTCGATACAGCCCGAGCGCCCGCAATAGCACGGCGGTCCCGGGATCTCGTTCGGTGCCGGCCAGGGCAGCGGGTTGTGACCCCATTCTCCGGCGATCGCGTTGGCACCGACGAGGATCCGCCCTCCCAGGGCGATGCCGCCGCCGACCCCCGTGCCGAGAATGACGCCGAAGACCGTCTCCATCCCTGTCGCGGCGCCATCGGTCGCTTCCGACAGGGCAAAGCAATTGGCGTCGTTGGCCAGCCGAGTTGGCCGCCCGAGCGCGGTCTCGAGATCTCGCTGCAGCGGGCGGCCGATCAGCCAAGTGGAGTTGGCGTTCTTCACCAATCCAGTGAGCGGCGAAATCGTCCCGGGCATGCCGATCCCGATGGACGCCTTTTCGCCGATCTCCAGTTCGATCATCGCGACGAGAGCAGTGATCGCCTCTATCGTCGCGCGATAATTTCCCGCAGGCGTCGCGATGCGCCGGCGGAAGCGAACCGCGCCAAGACCGTTAACGGCGGCCGCTTCGATCTTGGTGCCGCCAAGATCGATGCCGATGCGAAATCGGGTTGCCATCGGCTCCGCACCTTTATTTGGGGCTAGGCAAGAGGGCGGTTACGAATTGTTAAGTTCGATCCTCTACAACCCGCCAGCGTAGCCGCGGCGGAAAGTCGATCACCGGGATTGCGATCGACCCTTCCGCTGACATTTCAGCACTTTTCTCGAGGCCGGCGAAGCATGACGCTCGAAGTGCCGAAATCGAACGAGAACACCCATCCGCCGACGCGGAAGAAGATCTTGATCGTCGAGGACAACGACCTCAATATGAAGCTCTTTAATGACCTCCTCGTGGCACACGGGTATGGTACGTTGCAGACCAGGGATGGCTTTGAAGCGCTTGCGCTCGCCCGTCAGCATCATCCCGATCTGATCCTGATGGATATTCAGCTTCCCGAAGTATCCGGTCTTCAAGTGACCCAATGGATCAAAAAGGACGACGATCTGCGCATGATCCCTATCATCGCGGTGACTGCGTTCGCGATGAAGGGCGACGAGGAGAAGATCCGCGACGGCGGCTGCGAGGCCTATATCGCCAAGCCGATTTCGGTAGTAAGCTTTCTTAGAACTGTCGAACGTTTCCTCTTCTGACGAGCGCTTTTCCTGCCCTGGTGCGTGCGAACAGCTCATGTCGGCCCGAGTACTGGTTGTCGATGATGTCGAGGCAAACGTAAAGCTGCTCGAGGCCAAGCTGTCGAGCGAATATTTCGACGTTCTGTCGGCATACAATGGGCGTAGCGCCTTGCAGATTGCCGACAGCGAACTGCCGGACGTGATCCTCCTCGACGTGATGATGCCGGGCATGAATGGTTTCGACGTTTGCCAGCAATTGAAGGCTAATCCGCGGACCGCCGACGTTCCCGTGGTCATGGTCACTGCTCTGTCGGACGTTGCCAATCGCCTTCGCGGGCTCGAGGTCGGTGCCGATGATTTCCTGACCAAGCCGGTGAACGACATCGCTCTTTTCGCGCGCGTGCGCTCGCTCGCGCGGCTGAAGCGGATGATGGAAGAATGGCGTTTGCGGGAAGAAATTTGCGGCCGGTTCGCCGGCCGCGACTTCGCTGCCGCCGAGGACACCGGCCCGGCAATGATCCTGATTGCCGAAGAGGATCGGTTCGCGGCAGCACGAATGGCCGAGACCTTGCGTTCGGTAGGGCATTCGGTGACTTGCGCCGCGAGCGGCGCCGAGGCGCAAACGCTGCTGGACGGCGACACCGAGCTGATCATCGTCAGCTTGTCGATGCCGAGCTGCGACCCGCTGCGGCTCATCTCGCAATGCCGGGCGAACGAGGCCTTTCGCCAGCTTCCGATCCTGCTGATCGCCGAGGATACCGACCTGATCCGTGTCGCCAAAGGCCTCGTCGATCTCGGCGCCAACGATTATCTCATTCGGCCGGTGGACCGGAACGAGTTGCTGGCGCGCACGGGCACCCAGGTCCGCCGCAAGAGGCTGCAGGACCGGTTGCAGCAGAACTATCAGCGCAGCCTATCGCTCGCGCTGACCGACGAATTGACCGGTCTCTACGAGCGTCGCTATCTGCTCGCCCATCTCAACGAGCTGATCGAGCGGGTCAACCAAGACGGCATAAGTGCGGCCGTCCTGATGTTCGACGTCGACCATTTCAAACGGGTCAATGATCGCTATGGCCATCACGCCGGGGATGACGTGCTGCGGGAGCTGGCGGCACGAACGATCGACAGCGTGCGGAGCGTAGATCTGGCTGCGCGATGGGGCGGAGAGGAATTTGTCGTGGTGATGCCCGAGACTGATCTCGCCAATGCGGCTGCCGTCGCCGAGCGGCTTCGCCTGGCGGTCGCGAACGAGCCGTTTGCTGTAAGGGCTAGCGGCGAAAAGTTGGCTGTTACGATCAGTGTCGGGGTGGCCGCGGCTATCGCGGGCGGCGACCACCGTGATCGGCTATTAAAGCGCGCCGATGATGCCCTCTACAGCGCCAAGTCCGGCGGGCGGAATCGTGTGATCATCCGGTCGGCCGACATTTGACCTGGTTGCGATGGCGATTAGGGAAACGCTGATCAATTAGCGTTGCTGCTCTTCCTGATGCTCATATGGCATTTTGCGGGAGCCACCGTTGACTTGACCGGTTCAATCAACCGAATT
>Ga0306921_10000843_pt1 | contig 28723 bp, 21 predicted proteins | sample sta12Cox44000080_FD_203760 | JGI IMG/M metagenome (GOLD analysis project Ga0306921, IMG submission 203760) | Lab enrichment of tropical soil microbial communities from Luquillo Experimental Forest, Puerto Rico - statoxic.12C.oxic.44.000.080 (v2)... | ecosystem: Environmental > Terrestrial >... | reverse complement strand
GAAGATCCGGTGCCGCCAGTCAGCCGGCCCCCGGTCAGCGAGAGGTCGAGCAGCTGGCCGCGACGTGCGTCAAGCCCGGCGCTGAAGACGAGGTTTCCGCCGAGCGGCGTACCGGCGAGACGCGAGAAGCGTCCGAGATCGGGTGCCCGGCCGTTTATCGAGCCTTGCATTAGGCCGGTATCGAGGGCGATGCGGAGGCTGCCCTCGATCGCGCTGTCCGCCGCCGTGAGCCGAAAGCGCGGCAGTACCACCTGGGAATCCCCTTTTAGCTCGGCCGCGACTGCCAATGTCCCGTCCAGACCGTAGGCGCGATAGGTGCCTTCGAGTGCTGCCTTCGGATCGGAGAGGTCGGCAACCTCTCCAGTGAGCCGCAGTCGGTCGATCTTCGCCCCGGCGGCCACAAAATCATTTCCTACAACCTCGCTCTTGAGCCCTAATCGATCGAGCGGTCCCTCAGCATTAATCCGCGCCGAAAGGGCACCCGACATCTCGGTCCCCAACGCGGCGCCAAGCGGCTTCAGTCGCGGCAATTCGAGTGCTAGCGCCGCGACGAGCTGGTTAGAAGCAGGATCAAACCGTCCGTCACCGGACAGATTTACTGCCGCGCCCTCGATGGCGAGCTGGTCCACGGTCAGCGTGCCCGCGGCATCGCGATGGAGAGTGCCGGCCACCGTCGCCGCACCGCCAAGCAACGCGTCGCCTGCCGCAATCCCAGTTCGCAACCCCTTCGCCGAGCCAGCGAGTTTGGTAATGAAGCCAGCCGTCCCCTCTCGTGCGGCATCGGCATCGAGCTCTATCGAGCCGGCGAGCGGGTGGCCGGCGAGGCCGGAGAAGGGACGCAGATCAGCGACTGACAAGTGCAGCTGACCTTCGAGTGTCTGACCGCCTTCCGAAATTTGCCCGACCCCGGTAAGGGCAAGCCCGGCACCCTCCGCGGAAAGGTGGGTCAGATCGACATTGCTGCCATCGCGGGCAGCGACTCCGGCGAGCGACCAATCGATGTCGCGGCCGAGTTCGCGCGGTACTGCAACACCTTCGGGGGGTACGAGTCCCTCGATCCGGCCCTTTGCTGCGAATTCAACCCTTGCGTCCGGTTTGTCGAGTACGTCGGTCGGCGTAGCCGAGACTTCTGCCTCGACATGCTCCGCCCCCGAGGAGCCGAGCCGGATCGAAGTCCCCGACAGGTTCAGTGCGAGCGCAGGGTGCTCCTGCGTGCCGGTTATATCAGCCGTTAGCGATGCAGCGCCTTCGAGGTGATCCCGGAACAGCCCCGCCAGCGGCGAGAATTCCGGCACATTTACTAGCAGATGCGCATCGACCACCCCGTTTGGGCCACCAAAAGCGCCATCGCCGGTCACCATGCCCACCGCGGCCTCGATTGACAGCGCGTCAACCACGATTCGTTCGCCGAATGCTGCGTGCAGCGAAAATACAACCCGATCGCCGACGAGCGGCGCGAACTCCGGCGGGAGCAGCGACGCCAACGCCGCCGTACCTGACAACCCAAGAATAGTTTTTGTGGCGACGGCGAGATTCACATCTGCGTCTAACCGGGCGACGGTACCAGCCGAGGCGTTTAGCCGCCCGTGCCAATCCGTCAGCGGGCCGGAACCATTTACGTTCAGCGCGAACGGCGGGCGGTCGGTGCGTCCGAGGGAGCGGTCGAGCAGGACGCCGGTCGGTTCAGCGGCGTCAAGCCGCAGGCTGAGAACGGGTGTGCTGCCGGCAAGCTCCAATGCTAACCCGATATTGCCGGCAGCGCCGTCAGTGCGGTGCAGATCGAGCGCGACATGCGCGATCTCGCCGGCAAGCCTCGCATTTCCTTCCACCGTCGCCACAACGCTCTCGCCCAACACCGGAGGAGCCAGCGACAGCCGGCCGATTGAAAGCCGGTCGAGAACCACCTCGACGGGGAGATGCGGAACCTCGAGATATTCGGTGACCGGCGTGGTCGAAGGTGCGGTCGACGACCGAGCCATATCAATCTCACCGAAGCTCAATGAGCGAATGTGCAAACGTCGTGACAGCAACGCTACTGCCGAGACATCGAGGCCGACATCGCGCAGGGTGAGATAGATGCCGTCGCGGTCGCCGATCTCGATCCTCTCGACCGTCACGCGAAACGGTACGATCCCGCTAAGGCCCTCTATCCCGACGGTAAAGTCCGGATCGCTTACCGCTTGGGCGGCAGTCTTGGCGAACCAAGTCCGGCCAGCCTGGGTCTGCAGCACTCCAAAGGCCGCGAGCAAGATGCCGACCAGCAGGCCAAGGAAGGCACAAAACCAGCCAAGCGCTCGCGCCGCGCTGCGCATCAGAAGGCCTGACCGAGACTGATGTAGACCTGGATCGGCGAGTCGCCGCTGCGCTTATGGAGCGGGGTCGCTAGGTCGAGCCGCAACGGTCCGAACGCGGTATAGTAGCGCAGCCCCAAGCCCACCCCATAAAGAAGTGTGCGGTCGAGCTGCGGGACCGGGCTCTCATAATAGCTGCCGGCATCAAAGAACGGGACAATGCCGATCGTTTCGGTGATCTTGATCCGAGCCTCCAAATTGAGCACCAGGCTCGACCTTCCGCCGATCGGTACATTATTGGGGGCCAGTGGTCCGGCCATTAAATAGCCGTAAGGGCGGATCGAACCGCCTCCGCCAGCGTAGATCCGCTGGTCGGAGGGAAGCTGCGACAACGGCGCGCCATCGAGCGAGCCGAGCGCGAGCTTCCCGGCGAGGATCGCGCGCTCTTCGGACCCCAGCGCCCAATAGGTGCTCCCAGAAATGAAGCTTGTTACGAAAGTCAAGTTCGAGCCGGAGAAGGTGTGGGCCGGTGTCAGGGAGAGCTGTGCCCGATAGCCGGTTGTGGGGTTTAAGAGATTATCGGTCGAGTCGAGTTTTATGTAAGCCGGCACGCCCGCAAGCTCATAGCGCTGGCTGCCAGTCCTCGGGTTGAGATCCGCGAGCTGGACAACGTTCGCCTTTTCAACTTCGAAGGCCACTCCGCCGGTCAGCAAGCGGCCGAACCGCCGCTCGAGCCCGGCCGAGGCCAGTGCCCGGCGGCTGCGGTAGGCGACCGGATTGTCGTTGGCGATCTCAACGGTCGCAAGGAAGTCCTGATCGACGGCCAAAAAATCGGGACGGCGAAAATTTCCGCGAAACGCGTCGATTTGTTGGCCGACTTCGGCGGAAAGGCGAAGGTACTCGGCATTGCCAAAGAGGTTACGGTTTTCCCAAAAGGCACGGGCGCCGACGCCTTGACTGGTGTTGTACGCAAGCCCGGCGCCGATCGTGCGATGCAATCGCTCGGTCGCGTCAATAGTCATCCGCACATCTTCGGGATTATCTGGGTCGGCGGTGGGAGTGAGCTGGACCGTGCTGAACAGCCCGGTTTCGATGAGTGCCCGTCGGGTCTCTGCGACTTTGCTCGCGTTATAGATTTCATCACGCTGCCAGCGAAGGCGCCCTTCGACATACGCCGGATTGAGCCGCTCGAGCCCCTCAATGGTAACCGGGCCAAAACGCATGACAGGCCCGGGATCGAGCGTGTAGGTCACCTCCATCGTCTCTGCGGCCTTGTCAATCTCGACGTGGCGGTCCTCTGCCTTGGCGAAAGGATGTCCGCTATTACCGAGCCCCGCCAGCAAGGCCGTCTCGGTCGCTACCACCGGAGCGGTGCGCGCTGGGTCGCCAGGCTTGAGCGGCAGCTTCTTTTCATCTTGAGGGAGGGGTAGCGGCTGCCCGTCAGGCCCTAGCACTTTGACCGAGCCAACGTGGTAGAGTGGTCCTGGCTCGACCGTGATCGTTATCTTGGCCGGATCGGCCTCGGCGTTAATATCGTAAGAGAATCCCGCATCCCAGTAGCCAAGGCTATGAGCCGCGTCTGTGAGTCGGCCGAGATCTCGGTCGGCGCGACGACGTAGCGCCTCCGCGGAAACCGGGGGCCTGTCCTCGAGCGTCTTCAGCTCGGAGACCTTATCCAACAGATCAGCGAGCTCGCTGTCCTCGACGCCGGTGATCTCGGTTCGATAGTTCAGATCAGCGCGGGCAACATAACGGGGAACAACTGCCGCCGCGATCAGTGCAACCATCAGGTAAAGCCATCGAACTCGCATCCCGCCCCGATAATGGGAACGGCCAAGCGCAATGACTCGTTCCTCAGGCGGATTGCGTCTCCCCGGTCTGGCGTGCGGCGGCTGCCGCGATCCGTCGCTTCAGGCGGCGGATCTCGGGAGACAACTTGCGGTCCGGTGTATCGCGCAAAAACACGTCGATGCCGCCCTTGTGCTCGATCGTGCGGATCGCCGCAGCGGTAATGCGCAGCCGGACCGAGCCAAGCGCATCCGAGAGGACACTTGTTCGCTGCAAATTGGGCAGATAGCGCCGTTTGGTCTTATTGTTGGCGTGGCTGACATTGTGCCCGACCTGGACGCCCTTGCCGGTGACCATGCATCTCCGCGCCATCGCGCACCTCGACCAACACTACCCTGGAACGATTCGCGCGGCCGCTCTCCGGCCGCGCGAATCTCTTTGTACCCACTCCAGCCGTGCCGCGTCAAGCGCAGCTCCGAGGCGGCACTGCTCGAGCGGCTCGGCGGCAGACCGAGGGAGGCTTCGCTGAAACGGGGCTCGCGAGGGATTGCGGCACTGTCGACCGCGAAGCCGTTCTGCGGCACGGGTGCCGCCTTCGGTCGCGCCCCATCGCGAGCGCCACGAGGCCGTCACGCAGCCGAGCCCGAAGTGTCGTCAGCGATCGAAGGCGGCAAAATCGCCGGCTGAGCCCTAGCATTATTCTCGTCTCGCCGGTAGCGTCGATCAACCTGGTGTCTGGTCGATCCGAGCGAGAGATTTGCTCGGTGGCGGAAGCGAGGTGGCTAAATTCCAAGTAGATCCCTGATATTTCACAGTTAGAAACGGGAGCGCAATCGCGGGTGTTTCGCTCCTTGCTGATTCGACGCGAGATGTCGCCTCGCGCGCGATTCCCCTTTGGGCAGGCCGGCGTTCGAGATCTCTCAGCATCAAAGATTCAAATCCGTTTCACTGATGAGCATCCGGCGCCCGTCGGTTGCGTCCACATAATGGGCCTCCTCACAAGGCATCTCCTTACCGCGGGGGGCCTCGTATCCTGCCTTACTGTTGCGTGACCCAGATTTTGATTTCATCCGGCTTAGGAGCCTCGACGGTCTGAAGACGGGTATTTAACATTCCGTAAACCAATCGTCGCTCCCAGCGACTTCCTCCACCTGGTGATCGAATTCGGCCGCCCGGAGCGCCTTGATGAAAACCTCCACCAAGCTGGAAAGCTCGGTTGCTTCGCCCGGTGTCACCTCGCCAGCAGCCGCCGCAGCTGTGAGCATTGCTATCGCACTGGCTGCATCATGAGTCGATCGAAGTGCCGGCAATTGGATGCGCACAGACCTCTCGCCCCGCGGCGGCCGACGTGCCTTGAGCAGTGCTAGGAGCACGCTATCTGAATAGTGCTGGACCATGATGGGTTTACCGTCATCGTCGCGAACGAGTTTGCCACCACTGACGAGCGGCCTGGCGACGCCTTCCATCGCGCGCCGATGCGCCTCCTCTTCGAGCTTATCGGTCGCGATCTCCTGGGCTTCGTCCCATGCTGCGGCAAATGCAGTATCCGTTTTCCGGAGCTCGTAAACACGGGTCCGGCTGGTTCTGGCTTCGGCGACCGCGGCGGTCACGCTGCCAGTATCGGCCAGAGCCTCGAGAAAGCGCGCCTGCCGCGCTTCAGTTAGCTTTAGCTGTTTCATCGGACGTACCACATCTCCGCCGGCTCGCCGGCACCTATTGCGTGGGTGATCATGTCGGTGATGTCAGTCTAGTTAGACACCACGGGTTCAACGATTAAATCCGGGCTGTCGACCGTGAGCCTCGCGGTGAGGCGGTCGGGTGAACTGGCCAAGCGTCGGACGCTCGGCAAACTTCTTGTATTGGCTGAACCCGAAAAAAATCACAACCCTTGAACCTCGCCGCCGCACTGCACGAGCCGTTTTGTGAAGCAGTGTGGTTGGCGCACCGTGCAAAGCACGGGTCGCCTTCCAACCGATCTCGTCTCGCCGACATATTGTCGCCCAATCGACCGATGAGCCACGCGGCCTCAAATCATTGCGTGGTCGCTCTGCGTCTCCCGCACCTACGCTAAACCTGGCTTGGTCGAGATCAATGAATTTCAGCGTGTTATGGCTGATTCCGGAACACGCGGGACACCCGACGCGCGCGCGTGATGGGACACCGAACCGCCTGGGTCCGCTACTGGGCAGACAGATCTCTGATCGTGGGCGTCCGGCAGTTCCGACGATTGCACCGGGCGTGGTTCGGTGGCCACTGCCTTTAGTCTGCACGATCGTACCCATATTCTCGGACAATGGGCGAACTCGTTGCCGTTGAAAGAGGTAGATCTCACACCCAAGGCCGGGCTTATCTGATCCTGGCTGGCAAAGCCCACGGGCTCGCCAGCAATCAAAGAAGGCTCCAATGACATCAAAAATGCCCTCTTAAGTATCGCCAAATGAGGCGCAGCGGATTTTAATCGGAAATCAGCTAAGAACGATACACGAACGTATTGGGTTTGTCAATCGATATTCGACTCGAAGGAATCAGTGTTCGTTGCTCGGCCTTTAATAATCGAGAATTGTCGGCGGATGTCATTTCGAAAATGGTTGAATATAAATGACATGTTTCTTGAAAATGATTTGAATTTTATTGACATGAGTAGTTCTTACGAATAACTTGTCTTGTAAAGATCGTTATCGAGGAGAAAAGCGATGGGCCTGCGCAGCGACGGGGAGTTACTCAAGGCCCCGCCCGGAGATCCGCGGATCGGCCAAACCACTAGATCCATTTCGTCGCTGAACGAGGCATGGTCCCACACGCTCGACAGATGTGTGTTCGATACCTCAGTGAGCGAGCTTACCTTGCCTCTTATGCGCAACTGCTTTTTTGGCGGAGCCATGCATGCGGTACTGTTACTGCAGAGCGGTTACGGCGATCGGCTCGCCGCCGATATTGCTGGCTTCATCATGAAAGAGCGCAAGTCGTGATTCCAAAGCCGTATATTTACGTATTGACCCCGGATGCCGGACGAAACGATGGCGCAAATGGAGTTTGTCGATGCGCTCCGCGTGATGCCGAGATTGGGGAAAGCTTCTGCGGGCCGCGCGTGTCGCTTTTAGTCACAGAATAGTTTCGAGGCGGAACACCGACGGGCGGGACAGCTTCAAACATCGAGCCATGCTGAATGCCAGCCGGAGAAGAAGGAGTTCTCTAATGGAGAATCAGGCTAGCCTGTCGCGACAGACCGAGCAGCGGGAACAGCCGGTTGAACGGCGCCCGCCCGCGCCAGCATCGGACAGCCCTTCCAGAGTCTTGGTGTTAATCGAAAAAGTGGCGCTTGATCCCCGCGCCGATGTCGAAAAGCTCGAACGCATGATGTCTATGTACGAGCGCCTCAAGGCAAAAGAGGCCGAGCTTGCATACAATGCTGCAAAGGGCCGCATCCTAAAAAAGCTCGCCGACATCAACATCGTCAAGAATCGACCCGTTCTACCCGAGATCGACAAAGGAACGCCGAAAAGGGGTGTCTTAGAGGCGTTTAAATACGCCCCTCTCGAGGAGATTAACAAACATCTACGGCCGCTTTTAGCGGAAGAGGATATGGATCTTTCATATTCCGCCGAACCTGGTGAGGGTGGCGACATCCTGATCCGAGGCCGTTTGAGGCACCTGTCGGGCGGCCATTACGAAGATTTCTTTATGCCGGCGCCGCCCGACACCACCGGCGGCAAATCCAATGTACAGGCAGTGGGGAGTACCAATTCTTTTCTGCGCCGCTACGTCGTGTGCAACATCTTTAACATCGTGGTTGTCGGGGATGATGACGACGGAATCGGAGGAACGATTGACGAGGCCCAGACCAAGACAATTCTTGAGCTGCTCAGAAAGGCAAAAGTCGGTGTCAAGTTTCTGAAATATATGAAGGCCCAGAGTGTGGAGGAAGCCGGTTCTCTCGAAGCCGCCGTAGCGACGATTGCAGCGCGGGACTATCGCAAGGCCATAAGTACTCTAGAGGAACAGATAGGTAAGGCGGAGGCCAGGCGTGCCCATTGTTTATCATGACGTGAGGCAGTACTCGGACGAGTATGACCGCCTCAAGCTGGGAATCCCAACAAGCTCGCATTTTCACAAGATCATGACGGCCCAAGGCAAGCCGTCGAAACAGTGGCGGGAATACGCCTGTCTCCTGATTGCTGAGCGGATACTGCAGCGAAAAATCGAGTTTTATCATTCTCCGGCAATGGAGCGGGGCTTGATCGTCGAGGCCGAGGCAGCCGATTGGTACGAATTCGATCAAGATGTGACGGTTCAGAGAGTGGGCTTTATCACCGACGATAATCACAAGTTGGGATGCAGTCCTGATCGGCTCGTTGGCGACCAGGGCCTGCTGGAAATTAAGGCACCGCTACCGCACACCCAGGTCGAATACTGGATTTCCGGAGAAGTCAATGAACGCTTCCGGCCTCAGCTGCAAGGTCAGCTCTACATATCCCAGCGAAGCTGGGTCGATATTCTATGCTGGCACGACGTGCTCCCAAAAGTGGTCATGCGAGTTGAGCCCGATGAGCAGTTCATCAAGACCCTCGACCGCGAGCTGCAGATCTTCAATCTCTTTGTCGAAAGCGTCATGGAAAAGATCCGCGCCACGTATGAGATGCCGGTCCCACAAGCGGGATTGGCATTGAAGGCGGCGCTGCGAGCGAGTCTGGAGATTATCCCGTGACGGAGAAGGGAAATCTGATGGAAGGTGCGGCTGACTCAGTACGGTGACGACGGTCGCCGGCAATCCCGCGCCCTACAAGACGTTTGCGGACGCCATGGGCGACATTGTGTCAGACCTTCCAAAGGAGGTCGGCCGGGTTCACCTGGCTTCGCCGATCGAATTTACACTGAGCCGGAAAAAGAGCGTTCTGACAATTCCTACGATCAATGCCCGCCCCCCGCATCCCCCGCACCATAGCGCGCACCAAGGCAAAGCCTAACTTGCGCAACCGAGTGGCGCATTTGGCTTTTGTCCGTCTGCTTCCCTGCGTAGCCTGCGGTAAAGCAGCGCCATCGGATGCCGCCCATGTGCGTACCGGAACCGATGGTGGTACAGGAATGAAGCCGGGTGATCGCTACGCCGTTCCTCTATGCGCCGCCTGTCATGCGAAACAGCATCACGTTGGCGAGCTTACCTTCTGGTCCACACTCCGCATCGACCCTGTCAACGTGGCTTTACGGTTGTGGACTATATCGGCCGATGTCGAGGCCGGGGAACGCACTGTCTTTCGCGCACGCCAACGGATCACTCTGGCGAAGGCATTAGGGTGAGAGACATACCATCCATTATTCCAGAACAAATCTTCGCGGCTGCCCTCTGCGCCGGGCATAGATGCGGCCGCATTGTGTGGTCAGCGATGCCAGCCCTTCATTTCGCAGACGGCAACACGGGATGGTCTCTGTGACGACGGCGACGCCACTTAATGTTGGCAGCGTCGGTCGCCCTTCACCTTTTCATCAAGCGGTCATCAGTAAGCAAACCGGCTCTCTGCGATGTCTTCGCCCGCCCGCTATACGCTCGGCAACCGGTTGCCTTTAGAAAAGGGAAAGCGATCTATGCGACCTTTGGCGACGAGCTGGTGGTGAGAGAAGTCGCGCTCTCAGCGAAATTCTGGAAACTGCAGGTACGGTCTCGCTTTATATGCGGGTCGGTGGTGGGCGGGCAGGCAAGTTAAGACTTGTGTTTTTGAGAATTTCCATATAAACGTTGTTGCTCGCTATAACGCGATTTCGTTCCCTCGAATTGACACCCAGCAACCGAGACGCCATCGTCATGTCTTTGCCGCACCCATTGAACGCCTATGATCCGCGAACAGGGCGGCTGCTTAGAAGCACCGATCAGTTGGCTGTTGAGCTTGGTCCGGTCGAACCGGTTCTGTTGGCCTTGTCGGAAGAGGCGTTCGCTCAGTCGCCCATCTTCCGGCCGCGCAAGACGCGTCTCGGTGTAAACGCGGAAGTCCTGGCTCGATCGGACGCATCGCCGCGGTCAATGTAGTGAATCTAATGCGATCGACCCCGCGGGAAACAGGATTGCGCATTATTCCGGAAAGATCCTTGTCACTCCGAGCGGTGTCTCGAAGCTGCTGCGATTCTCTTTGAATGACCTACCTGGTGTCTGGGCAGTCCGAGTTAAGGATTTGCTCGCCAGCGCGACTGAGGTCCTGAACTGCAAGTCGAGCCCTGACAAAAATCAGCAGCGCGGACTTATTGATGCGAATGTTCTTTGTCTGCCAGCGTGTCCGGTTCCCGCCGGACCGGGGCGACAAGATCACCACCTTCAACGAGATCCGCCATCTCTCGACAAAGCATCAGGTGCACATTTTTTGTCTCGCCGACGGTAAACGGGATCTCGATAATATTCCCGGTCTGCAGCGCTATACGGAAAGCGTCACAGCGGTGCCGGTGAACGGGTGGAAGAGCAAGCTGCGCGCGCTCGAGGCATTGTTCTTCGGGGGTCCGCTTTCGGTAGCAGCATTTAACGAAGCCAAGCTGTATTGCCATCATGCAAAAATTTACCGAGCTGAAACCCGAGCTGATCATGGTCTACAGTTGCAATGTCGCGCAATATGCCGAGCATTTTTCGGGGACGCCGCGGATAATGCAATTCGCCGAGCTCGATTCATCGCGGTGAGGACAATTCGCGGACCTCTGATGCCAGCGTTTTAAGCTCGGCATACTCGGCATCAACCGATTGGCCGTGCCGCTTGCGCCGGCCACCGCCCGGTAAATTGCGTTGCTGATTGACAAATTGAATACATGCTAGTGTAGCATGCCCGTCATAAACCGTTTCTCGGACTCGGCCTCTCGAGGCCGCCTATCGCTCCGGTAAGCCCGCAAACGGCCGCGGTTTCTCGATATCGAGTGGAGCGATGTCGACGGCCGAGTGGTCGAACAACGGCGAATGCCGCTCGATCTGGCTGGTGCGTCCCAATTGACGCTCCCGCTCGACATCAGGCGGGCTGTGACAATGAAAAATCGGATCGCCGCGCATCTCTCGCTCGACGGCGTCGATCAATGCGGCGCCGCGCTGCATCACGAGAATGATGAAACCAGGTCGTTCGTGGACCGCGGTTGGTTGCAAAAGGTCCACGATCGTCTCATCCGTGATGTCCGCGCGCTGCAACCCTACCAGCCGCTCTATTATAGTCTCGGCGATGAAACCGGCATTGCCGACCTGTCGGCGTTCTGGGATTTCGACTTCTCCGAGGCGTCGCTCACGGCGATGCGGGAGTGGTAGAAGGAACGCTACGGCAGTTTGAGGGCGCTCAATCGAAAATCGGCCTCCAAGTTCGATCGCTGGGAACAGGTCACGCCGATGACGACGCCCGAAGCCGTTCAGCGGCCGGACCTGAATTTCTCGGCATGTGCCGATTTCCTGAATTTCTCGGCATGTGCCGATTTCCTGAATTTCTCGGCATGTGCCGATTTCAAGGAGTGGATGGATGCCGCCTTCGCGCGCGCTATCACGGCCGGGACCGAGGCGATCCACCAAGCCGATCCTCAGGCGGTGGCGGCAATCGAAGGCACCCAGATCCCCGGTTGGGGCGGCTACGATTATTCTCGCTTGGCGGCCAGCATCGATGCAATGGAGCTTTATGATTTTGGCGATAACGTCGAAATCGTGCGATCGTTCAATCCTAGGCTGATCACGCTACTGACGTCGGGAGGACGCGGGGCGTTCGAGGAGCACCGCCTTTGGCGGGAGGCGCTGCGCGGAATACGCGGGCTCATCTTGTGGGACGAGAAAAACGAGTTTGTCGACGCCGATGGCAACGTCGCCGAACGCGGACGTGAAGTAGCGCCCTATTTCGCTGAGCTGCGAGGCGGGCTCGGCGCGTTGCTTATCAACAACCGCAGGCATACCGACGCCATCGGCGTGCTTTACTCGCCCGCCAGCATGCGCGTGCAATGGCTGCTCGACCGCCGAGCGTCGCGATCGAAACGGCGCCGCGGCAACGCGCGCACCGAATATCAGGATGATGCGATTAGAGCGGCCACACGGAACTCCACTCGCCTGGTCGAGCACCGAGGCCTGCAACCTCGGTTCGTTTCGACCGAGGAGTTGGGACGCGGCGAACGCGCCGACGGCGATTACCGCATATTGATGCTCCCTCACACGATTGCGTTATCGCCGGTTGAGGCGGGAGAGATCCGGGCCTTTGTCGCGCATGGAGGCATCGTCGTCGCCGATTGCGAGCCTGGCATATTCGACGAGCAGGGCCGGCGAATGATCGAACGAGCGCTTGCCGACGTCTTTGCCGGCCTGCCGACGCGCGCGACATCCGGTTTTGTCTTTGGAGAAGGAAAGGCGATCTATACTGCCTTCAACGGTGAGCGCACCCGCGACAGCAGGTGCGCTCTCAGCGAGATCCTCGAAGTCGCGGGCGTGCGGACCCGCTTTCCACTCGTCCGCGCCAATGGCCGGCCGGCAAGCAATGTTGGGACCTATGTTTTTGAAAACGGCGAGGTCTTCATTGTCGCTTTCTTACGCGACTTTCTTCCTACGGCATCCCCGAGCAGCCGAGAGACCGCCGTGATGATCTTGCCGCACCCGTTGAACGGCTACGATCTGCGGACAGGAAGGCGCCTCGGACACACTGACCGGTGGGCTGTGGAGCTGGGGCCCGTCGAGCCGGTTGTACTGTCCCTGTCGGAAGAGCCGCTCGCTCCACCTTCCATTTCCGGGCCGCGCAATACGCGACTCGGCGGCAACGCAGAATTCGTGATTCGGCCGGATGACCCCACCGCGGTCGATGTGGTTCACTTCGATGCTATCGGCCCCGGGGAAAATGACGTTGCCCATTACTCCGGAAATCTGCTTGTCACTCGCAGCGGGGCCTCGAAGCTGCTGCCATTCGCATTCAACGACCAGCCCGGTATCTGGACAATCCGAGTCAGGGACTTGCTCAGTGGTGCGACCGAGGTGGCCAAACTGCAGGTCGAGCCCTGACATTCGGTATTCCGACCACGCGGAGCTATTGATGCGAATTTTCTTTATATGCCAGCGCGTCCCGTTCCCGCCGGATCGGGGGGACAAGATCACCACCTACAATGAGATCCGCCATCTCTCGACAAAGCATGAGGTGCATGTCTTCTGTCTCGCCGACGGCACGCGGGATCTGCATAATATTCCCGGTCTTCGTCGCTATGCGAAGAGCGTTACCGCTGTGCCGGTGATCGGGTGGACGAGCAAGCTGCGCGCGCTCAACGCGATGCTCGCCGGGAAGCCTCTTTCGGTGGCGGCGTTTAACGAAGCGAAACTACATGACGCCATCACTCGAAAATTTGCCGAGCTGCAGCCCGATCTGATCATCGTCTATAGCTGCAATGTCGCGCAGTATGCCGAGCATTTCCCGCAGGTGCCGCGGATCATGCAATTCGCCGAGCTCGACTCGTCGAGGTGGGGACAATTCGCGCGCCGGTCGCAGCCGCCGATACGCTGGGTCTATGCGCTCGAAGAGCGGCGATTCTTCGCGTACGAACGGCATATAGCCCGCACTTTCTCCCACGCACTCGTCTGCACGACAGCCGAGCAGCGCGACTTCGAGCGTCTGATCCCGAGGGTGCCGGTCAGTCTCGTGGGCAACGGAGTAGACCTCGACTATTTCCGTTCGAGCGGTGTTGCCAAGCAGCCCGGATCGATCGTTTTTACCGGAGTGATGGATTATTTTCCTAATGTGGATGCTGTCGTCTGGTTCTGTGACAAGATCCTGCCCATCGTGCAACAGCAAATACCCGAAGCTGGCTTGACCATTTGCGGTAGCCGACCAGAAGCGGCGGTGCGACGCTTGGCAAATCGGCGCGGCGTCACCGTCACCGGACGTGTCCCCGACACGCGGCCATATATGGACAGGGCGGAGGTCTTCGTGGCGCCGATGCGAATGGCGCGCGGCATCCAGAACAAGCTGCTTGAAGCCTTGGCCATGGGGCTACCCTGTGTCGCCTCCGCCGCCGCCGCGACTGGCACGGTCGTTCAGCATGGCGAGGGTATTTTGGCGGCGGACGACCCCGAGGAGTTTGCCGGACACGTCGTGCGGCTGCTGCGCGACGGCGCTTTCCGCGCCGCGATGGCGAGCAAAGCTCGGGCCGCCGCAGAAGAGAATTACCGGTGGGAGGCGCAGCTGGCCTTCCTCGACCAGGTCATTGCAGCTGTTTCGCCATGCCCAGGGTTGTCGGTTGCTCTGAAACAAGCTTGACGAGGAATGCGGCGGAAATGCGGATCTGGATCAGCGGCTGCGGCGGAATGATGGGGTCGCATCTGGGTGCGGCGCTGGTAAAGGCCGGACATGACGTCGTCGCCAGCTACTACAACCCGACGGTGGATGCCGCCGATTTGACGGATCTTCCGCTCGAAGAGGTCGATATCCGGGATTGGTGCTCGGTGTACGATTCGCTGACTCGCTTCCGCCCCGATGCAGTGTTTCATCTGGCGGCGCAGAGTTACCCGACGGTATCGTGGCAGCGTCCGATCGAGACGTTGGAGACCAATGTGATCGGCACTGCCAATGTGCTCGAAGCAGTACGCCGGCTCGGCACGAAGGTTCGTGTTGTGGTTGCCGGATCGTCGGCGGAATATGGGGCAGTCGATCCGCAGCGGGCGCCGATTTCCGAAAGCGCTCCGCTGCTCCCCTTGCACCCGTATGGCGTTTCCAAAGTCGCGACCGACCTGCTCGCCTACCAGTATTGGGCGGGCTTCGGGCTCGATGCGGTGCGTGTGCGGATTTTCAATTGCACCGGCCCGCGCAAAGTCGGAGACGCGTTGTCGGACTTCGTGCGCCGCGTTGTCTGGCTGGAACGCCATCCCGAAATCAACGTGATCCGGGTGGGCAATCTCGAGACGCGGCGGACCATTGTCGACGTGCGCGACCTCAATCGTGGTCTGATCCTGCTGCTCGAAGGTGGCAAGAGCGGCGAAGTTTACAATCTAGGTGGTCCGACTGCCTATCCGATGAGAGCGGTGCTGTCACGGGTTCTGCGGCGCGCGAGGCGAAGCGATATAGTGCATGAGGTCGATCCCAAGCTTCTCCGGCCGACCGACGAACCGATCATCTGGGCGGACTGCACCAAGCTGAAGCTGGCGACAGGATGGGAAGCGACGATATCCCTCGATCAGACGATAGACGACATGTTCGATTACTGGCGCCAGAAACCCGAGCGCGCGTTAGTCGTCTAGCGGACCCGCAGCCCCCTGTACTCGAGGGCTTCGGCTGAGTTCCATAGCCATAAGCGTGGTCCGCCACCGTCGGAACGAGAGTTACGGTTTGAGGTCCGCGGCGCACGAATGCGACGCTCCGAAGTTTTTTAAGGTCTATGTCAGTGTACGCTGTTAAGATGCCGGATAAGATGTCGGATCACCCATCCGGCGAAGGGAGACAGCGGCGAGGTGAGCGGTTCCCGGGTAGAACATAGGTTTGCCGTCGTCATGTGCGCCGACGTTGTCGGCTATTCGCGCCTGATGGGGATCGACGAGGAGGGGACTTTCGCGCGGTTGAACACTGTTCGGCGCGATCTCTTCGACCCGACGATCGTCGAACACAGGGGCCGTATCGTGCGCGCTATGGGCGACGGCTTCCTGGTCGAGTTTAACAGCGTCGTCGATGCGGTGCGTTGCGCGGTCAAGGTGCAAAACGAAATGCCCGAGCAGACCGCCGAGATGCCCGAGGACCGGCGAATCCAGTTCCGCGTCGCGATCGCGATGGGTGATGTCGTCACCGATGGTGACCTGATCTACGGGCAGGCGGTCGACATCGGGTCCCGGATGGAGAGCCTGGCGGAACCGGGCGGGATCAACGTCAGCCGGGCCGTGCGCGATCAGGTTCGTGACCGGCTGCCGATCGCCTTCGAAGATTTGGGGGAGCACCAAGTAAAGAATGTCGCTCGCCCGGTACGCGCGTTCCGTATCGTGCTCGACAAGCCCGCGGCCGCTCCCGCGACCGCCGCCCGCAGGGCGGCAGCACCGCCGGAAAGGCCCGGGCTGGTGGTGCTGCCGTTTCAGAATATCGGCGGCGACGCCGAGGCCGAGTTCTTTCTCGATAGCGTCGTGGAGGATCTGATCACCGAGCTGGCACGGGCACGCTGGTTTTCGGTCGTCGCGCGCAACACCAGCTTCAGCTATAAGGGCAAGCGAGCGGATTCGAAGCAGCTAGCCCGGGAACTCGGGGTCCGCTATGTGGTCGAGGGCAGCCTCAGAAAGGCCGGCAATCGCGTCCGCATCGGCTGCCAGCTCGTCGAGGCGGGGAGCGGCGAACATCTGTGGGCCGAGCGCTTCGACGGCACGCTCGAAGATTCGTTCGATTTGCAGGACCAGATTACCGAAAGCCTGATCGGCTCGGTCGGCCCGGTGCTGCGCGGCGCCGAAGTCGAGCGCGCGCGGCGCAAGCCGGAGCCGAGCCAGGATGTCTATGATCTGGTCTGTCGCGCGATACCATTGGCCTTTGCCGAAGCTGCCGAGGACAATCAAGAGGCGCTGCGTCTGCTCGGGCTGGTGTTCGAGGCCGATCCCGACAATTCGCTCGCCAATGCACTTGCAGCTTGGTGCCGGCAACAGCGTCATTTGATGAATTGGCCCGGCGCCGAGGACGACGACCGCGAGGCGGCAAAGCGCTTGGCCCGGGTGGCGATCGCTGGAGGTGGCGATACGCCGCTGGCGCTCGCCGTGGCGGGCGCGGTACGCGCCGCCTTGAGCCGCGATCACGATTCGGCGTTGGCAGCGGTAGATCGGGCTACGATGATCAACCCAAATTCCGCCATTGTCCTCGGCTTCGATGCTCTGACGCGATGCCTGTGCGGGGCCTATGACAAGGCCATCGAGCACGCCGAGAAGGCGTTGCATTTGAGCCCTCTGGAGCCGCTCAACTACCATGCCAGCTTTACGCTCGCCTTGGCTTGCTTATTCACTGGCCGCAACGAAGAGGCCGTGACGCATGCACGAAAAGCGATCGAGGGCAATCGCAATTTCGCCCTTCCCTACTGCATGCTCGCGTTGGTGTGCGCCCGCCTGGGTCGACAGGAAGAAGCAGCGCAAGCAGTCAGCCAGCTGGTGGGCACGGCGCCGCGCTTTAGCGTCGGGACCTTGCGCAAGATCCGGTTCGCTGACGCCGCGCGCCTGCAGCCGGACCTCGCCGTCCTGCAGGCGGCGCACCTGCCGGAGTAACCTCGGTTCGCTTTGAGCCAACGCTTTTTATGTCGCGGCACTTCGGCGGTGATACGGCGGGCAGGGCGCGGCAACGACCTTAATCGTCGGACAGGAGCAGTACATGGACAATTGGCTCGAGCCCGCCCTGGACTACATCACGCAGTGGCTCGAATATCAAATGCGCGAAACGGAGCAACCAGGCTGTGTGATCGCGGTTGTCCACAAAGGTCAGGTTGTTCTCGAGCGGGCCTTCGGATATGCCGACATCGTCGAGCGCGTGCCCCTGACGCCGCGGCACCGTTTCCGTGTGGCCTCCCATTCGAAGAGCTTCACCGCTGCCGGCATTATGAGGCTTCGCGAGGATGGCAAGCTCGGCCTCGACGACACCATCGGGCAGCATGTCTCGGGTTTGCATCCGGAAATCGCGGCGGCGAGGATCGGCCAGCTGCTCTCTCACAGCGCCGGAATTGTTCGTGACGGCAGCGACAGCGGCCACTGGCAGGACCGCCGTCCGGTCCCCGACCAGGCAGAGCTACGCGCCGACCTTGCCGCGGCACCAGTGATCGAGCCGAACACCCGCTTCAAATATTCGAACCACGGGTACGGGCTGGTCGGTCTCGTCATCGAGGCGGTTACCGGGATGCCTTATCGCGACTGGATCAGGCGTGCGATCATCGACGCAGCCGGGCTCGAGGAGACCGAGCCGGATATGCCAGTCCACAACTCTGTGCCTGTCGCGCGCGGCCACAGCCCCAAATTGCCGCTCGGGCGGCGCGTTGTGATCCCGGGCGACAATCCGACCAATGCGCTGGCCCCGGCGACGGGTTTCGTCAGTACCGCTCGAGATCTGGCGCGCTTCTTCGCGCAGCTCGATCCAGCCGCGAAACAGAGCATTCTGGCGGTCGCCAGCCGACGTGAAATGATCCGCCGGCAGTGGCGCGCTCCGCATTCCAGTATTGAACGCTATTACGGGCTTGGCACGATGAGCGGCAAGACCGGCGAATGGGAATGGTTCGGTCACGGCGGAGCCTTTCAGGGCTTTGCCAGCCGTACCGTGGTCCTGCCGGACCCCGCCTTCGCCCTGTCGATTCTCACCAATGCGGTGGACCGACTGACCGATCGTTGGGCGGACGGGACGATCCAGATTCTGGCAAGCTTTGCCAAAAACGGTGCACCGACCAGCGAAGTTCGCGACTGGACTGGTCGTTGGTGGAGCCTCTGGGGTGCCGTCGACCTCGTGCCGATCGGCGGGAAAGTGATGGTTCTGACCCCCTCGCTACCCAACCCATTCACGGATACCAGCGAAATTGTGGTCTCCAGCGCAGATCGCGGACGCATCAGCCTCGCTGCCGGGTTTGCGCGCCACGGCGAGGATGTCCGCCGCGTTCGCGGCAGCAACGGCAAGGTCGCCGAGGTGTGGCTCGGCGGTATCCGCCTGGTACCGGAGGCTGTGGTTGCCGCCGAGCTCGAAGCGCGCTATGGCAGTTGATATGCGGCCGCCGTTCGTCACCGGCCTTGTTTCGCGTGGCCTTCCGAAGACCTCACTTCCGTGTTAAATTTGTGCTAAATGCCAGTCAAGTGTGAACTAGTTCACACTTGACGTACCGACCGCGGGGCATTTTTACCGCACCTTAGGCAGGTGCTGAATACCGTGTCAGAGAATATGAGCGCACGCGCCCGTCGCCGTCACGCGGCCATCCTGGTAGCCGGCTACAACCGGCTGTTGCCCGGCGATGAAGCCGACCGTTTTGCCGGCCTCAGGGCATTTCTGGCCGAAATCGTCGAGCCGCAGATCCTCGAGTTTGATGGGAATATCTTCAAAGAGACCGCGGAGCTGGTGCTCGCCGAGTTCAAGAACGCCGTAGGCGCCGCGCGCTGCGCGGCCTCGCTGCGCGACGTGGTCGCGCAAATGAACCAGAATTTGCCGGACGAACAGCGCATCGCGATGCGGGTCGGTGTCAATTTCGGCGATATCATCGCCGAGCAGGGCGACATCTTTGGTGACGGTGTCAACATCGCAGCGCGGGTACAAGCGCTGGCCCGGGCGGGCAGTGTCTATGTGTCGGAGATCCTCCATGATCGAGTCGTCGACGAAGACGATTTCGTTTTCGAGGATCTCGGCCCTCAGGACCTCAAGAACATCTCGAGGCCGATCAGGATCTACCGGATGGCCGGTGAGATGGCCGAGCTGTCGGAAGACCTGCTCGCTGCCGGTGCCAGATTCGCGGCCCGCGCACCGGCTTTTGACGATCGACGCGCCATCGCCGTCTTGCCGTTCGTGAACTTCAGCGGCGATCCCGAGCAGGAGTTCTTTGCCGACGGCCTCACCGAGGACATCATTTCGATGCTCGCCGGCTGGCGCGCCTTTCCGGTCATCGCCAGCGCGTCGACCTTTACCTACAAAGGCAAGACCCTCGACATCAAAACGGTCGGACAGGAATTGGGCGCGCGCTATGTGCTCGAGGGCAGTGTGCGCAAGTCGGGCCGCCGGGTGCGCGTCACTGCGCAGCTGATCCAAGCAGATACCGGCCATCACATCATGGCCGAAAGATACGATCGCGACCTGACCGACCTTTTTGATCTGCAGGACGAAATCACCCACGCGATCGCCGGCGCGATCGAACCGGAAATCCTCAAATTCGAGCGCGAGCGCATCGCCGAGCGGCCGCAGCTTCGCGAAGATGCTTACGAACTCTATCAGCACGGCATGTCGCACTATTATCGCAACACCAAGGCGGATAAGGCCGAAGCGCAGGCGTATTTCCGGCGGGCGCTCGCGATCGATCCGCAATATCCACAGGCGATAGCGGCGTTGTCCATCGTGGTGTGCCAGATGGCCTTTCTCGGCTGGGCGGATGATGCCGAAGGCAACTACGTCGAAGCCTACGAGCTGGCGCAGCGCGCGATCGCTCTCGACGCCCGCTACCCCAACTCCCACTTCGCCCTTGGCTTGGTATGCATATGGACGAGCCGCTCGGACCGGGCAGTTGCGGCATTCCAGGAGGCAATCAGGCTCAATCCCAGTTTTGCCGCCGCCCACGTCTTGCTTGGACAGATGTACCTCTACGCCGGTCGGCGGCAAGAGGCGATGGAGCGGGTGGAAAAAGGCATTCGCCTCAGCCCCAGCGATCCGCGCCTGTATATTTGGCTGGGCCCACTGGCCGGGGCGCATTACCAGATGCGGCACTATGCGGAGGCGGTCGAAGCCGGGCGACGGTCATGGACGCTGAACCGGAACTGGCCGCACGGCCTGCGCTATGTCGTCGCAGGGCTGGCCCAGCTCGGCAAGGTCGAGGAGGCGCAGGCGCCGCTCGCCGAGCTCAAACAGATGGACGCGAACCTGGAATATTCCGCAAGCGTGTTTCGCCGGAATTGGCCTAATCCGGCCGATGTCGATCATCTTTTGGATGGGCTGCGCAAGGCGGGGTTCGAGTAAACGGCGTGCGCGAGACAGCGGGAGAAGAAACCCCTGATTGTTGTCGTGATCGTTGGCAGCCTGCTCGCCGTCGCAATATGGGAATCCTGCCGGCCGCGGCAGCGCGAGTTTCCGGCGCTGCGCCGGCGGCTCGGCAATGTTGGGATCTGGGTCCTGAATGTCATCCTTGCCGGCTTCACCTTTGAGCCGGTCGGGACCTTTCGCCCGCAGCTCGAGGCCGCATTTGGCTCCGGTCTACCCTCCTGGCCGGTCGCTAATCGATGGGCGAGCTTTGTGGTGGCGTTCCTATTGCTCGACTTTCTGATCTACGCGGTACATCGCTGCGAGCACGCGATGCCGTTTCTGTGGCGCTTACCACGCCTTGCATCACTCCGATCCGGATGTCGATGTCACGACGTCGGTGCGCCTTCATCCGGTAGAGTATCTTCTGTTGACAGCAGCCTGTTGGATACCCGCGGTTCTGTTGGGTATTCCCGCCGTGGTCGTGCTGATCCACTCGCTGGCGGTATTCGCCGCCGCGGTCACGCACGGCAACATCAGCCTGCCGATATGGCTGGACCGGCTGTTGGCGCCGTTGGTGATCACTGTCGACTTGCACTTCATCCACCATTCGATCTCCTATGAGGAGGGGAATACCAATTTCGGCGCCGTCTTGTCGGTCTGGGACAGGGTATTCGGGACTTATCGCTGGCTCCCGAGAAGCGAAGTGGAGCGGATCGTGTTCGGGGTCCGCGAGTTGCCGCGCGAGCAGTGCCTGACTTTCTCCGCTATGATGCTGACCCCGTGGCGAATTGCTCGGCCGGTCGCGGCGGACGGCGTCGGCTAGTGGTGAAAATCCTACTCTTGATACCCGGCTCCGAGGGCGCCTCTGGACCCAAAACCAGTCCTTCACCAGCGAGAGGACTTCGGCCCTTCGTGACCCGAACCTGACTCTCACGGCCGGTGTACGTGGGTCAGCTGCGGGCGCGCAATTGCCGGACGCGTTTCTAATTGTTAGCCAAGTGGCGAAGGCGCACTCTGAAGCTTGGCACCCACTCAATTGGGAAGGTCGCGCCTATCGGCGCGAACAAAGAGCTACAGGGAGGGACACATGGGTCTCGATCGTCGAGCCTTTTTGCAGGACTCCGCCGGTGCGGGCGCTTTTGCGCTTGCCAGCGCAGCGTTTTGGCGCGTCGAGCCTGCCATGGCACAAGCCGGATCAGGACATGAACTCGCCGCGCTGACCATCGTCGAGCTTTCACAACTTCTCGCCAATCGAAGAATCACCAGCCGCCAACTCGTCGAACAGGCGCTCGTGGCAATTAAAGACCCTCGGGGAGAGGGTTCGCGCACCTTCCTCAGTGTGCATGAGAGCGAGGCGCTCGCTGCCGCCGACCAAGTGGACGCGCAACGGCGCGATGGCGCAAGGCTGCCCGCACTCGCGGGCATTCCGATTTCGGTCAAGGACCTATTCGACGAAGCCAGCGTCACCACGCTAGCCGGGTCGACAGTGCTGGTTGGCACGCCGGCAGCGACGCGGAACTCGACCGTCGTCGAGCGCTTGAGGAAAGCTGGGGCGGTTATCATCGGACGGACCAACCTGGTCGAGTTCGCCTACTCGGGTCTTGGCCTCAATCCGCACTACGGCACACCGAAGAACACCTTCGATCGCGCCACCGGCCGCATCCCGGGCGGTTCGTCGTCGGGCGCGGCAATTTCGGTCACCGACGGTATGGCGGCCGGCGCAATCGGTAGTGATACCGGCGGATCGATCCGCATCCCGGCCGCATTGAACGGCCTGGTTGGCTTCAAGCCTACCGCCCGACGCGTGCCGCTAGACGGCGTGGTGCCGCTGTCGTTCACACTCGACTCGGCGGGGCCGATCGCGAAAACTGTGGCCGACTGCGCGCTGCTCGATCGCGTCCTTGCCGCTGAAGAGGACAGCGTTCCGGCGCCTGCCCAGCTGAGCGGCTTGCGTTTCGCGGTGCCCGAGACGGTGTTCCAGAGCGACTTGTCGCCGGCCGTCGCCGAATCCTTCAGGGAGGCGCTCGGCCGCTTGTCGGCCGCCGGCGCGACTATCGCCGACCTGCCAATGGCTGAATTCGCCCAAGCCGCGGCCGTCAATCCGCGCGGTGCGTTGACCAGCGCCGAAGCCTATTGGTGGCACCGGCGGTGGCTGAAGGATGGGGCCGACAAATATGACCCGCGCGTTTTTGTCCGCATCCGGGCCGGCGAGACGATCGCCGCCGCAAGCTACATCGATCTGATGAAGCTGCGCGAGCAGTTCATCCGAACGATCAACGCCACTGCCGCTGGCTATGACGCGATGTTGATGCCGACAACCCCAGAGACCGCGCCGACGATCGCCGAGGCAGGGAAGGACGATGAAACTTATACCCGCCTCAATTTGCGGATGCTGCGCAATGCTGCCGTCGTCAACCTGTTCGACGGCTGCGCCCTCTCGATTCCGTGCCATGTACCCGGCACCGCGCCAGTCGGCATAATGATCGCCGGGACGCAAGGCACCGACCGAAGGATCCTGGAGGTCGGTCTTGCGGTGGAAGGCGTCGTCCGGAAGCTGCACGGCTGAATTTGACGGCTAGATCAACAGCGGCAACGGGGTACGGCCCTGTGGCGGCGCATGTCCGTTCCTGACACCTAATGACTCTGCGGGACGCTGGTTACGAATGCCGGCTTCCCACCACCCAGAGCTGACCTACAGTGTGGGTACTAAGCGTTAGATTTTAGCCACCAGAACGCCTTGCCATTGGTGCCGGTCAGCAGGTCGGCGTTGTGGTTGAGGGCGCGATCAAACCGTCGATCCCCTCGTTCTGACCCGGCTGACGTCGATCACCACTAGACGGGCTGCGCAAGGCCGGCTTTGAATAAAGATCGAAGGCCAGTGCAAAGCAGCCATCGCCACGCCGTATCTTGTTAGCGGCTCCGCTCGATCGCACGAGCGGAGCCGTTAACACGATCGGAGAGAACGTTAGTCGTTGCAGTAGAGCACCCCGTTAATGGGCACCCCTACCCCAGGACTACAGGTGGTCTCTCTTTGAGGAAGCGACCCGCCCGGGCATTGCTGATTCTTGCCTGAGCCTACATACGGAGGTGTGCACTTCGAAAGTTGCGGACCATGCTGGACCACAGCCTCGCTTACAAAATTCTGGCTGATCTGGTTTTGTGCCGTGAAATCGGGGAACCGCGTATCAGCAGTAAAAACCCCATTGATCATAGAGCCCGTGGTCGTCGTCGCATATGCAACCGAAGTGTTGGCGGTCGAAATGACGGGGGTAAACTGTGTGCCATTGAGCAAATTGTTCGGAGCTATCACGGACTGAAAATCCTTGTTGAGGGCCAAATTGAACTTGACAGAATCGCCCGCCACGAACGCGTTCCCCTGGGCGCCTCCAGTGCTGAAAAAAATCTGAAGACATTGAAAGCTCGCTGTCTTGTTCAAGGGCGTGCAATTCGGATTTCCGATCCCGGTGTTGCCGTTTAGCCGCACCTGGTTAATGATGTTCACCCCTCCGGTGCCTCCACATTGGGTTGCCGGGCTACTGCCGCTGTAGGTTAGCCCGCTAATGTTAGGAAGACCGATAATGACGGAATCGAAGGAGTCTTTATCCGCGCCGGTTCCCGAAAGCGCATCCACTTCAAAGACCGCGACGCTCGGATCACACGAACTACTGCTGGTGGTCGTAGCTGCGCCGGCAACCGGCGCTTGCAGGCCGCCGCCGGCCATCGCTGTCGCTGCCAGGGTCTTGTTGATAAAGGGGCTCAGCGACAGGGCACCAACCTGATTGGTGCATGTCGTGAGGTCGGTACAGGGCGTCGTCGAGGAAGTCAGCTGCTCGGCAGCCGGCGTCAGCGGAGGGTTCGAGACCGTTGAACACGGATAGACGGTGGGATCTTGGAGATCATACCCCACGCCGCCATTTGGGTTTAGAAACCCGTTAGTCCCAATAGTGGGTTGTAGGATTGGGTTTGAGCACCCCGAGGTAGACGGTACGAAGCGGCTCGACCCGGTCGTCATCAGGTTGGTGATGGAGGTCGTGAGGCCGAAGGTATTGTGGTCAAGAGCGAGAGCGTGGCCGATCTCGTGGTCACAATTGTCGAACCGCGGCCCGCTCACGAGAAAGGTCGCCGGCCCCCCAATGGAGACGCCGTCGCCGTTGATCCAGCTGATGCCAAACACCGCGTTACCGGGAAAGTCTGTGACAAAAAATACATCGAGCGCATTGGATTGCCCCAAGGTGGAAGCCAACGGGACAGGGTTGGCTGACGTGGACGGCGACGGCGGCGGATTCGAGACGCCACTCGGCACGCCCTTGTGCTCGGTGCAGATTTGGTGCTGCGTAAGAGCTGCGAGATCGGGACTCGCTTGTATAGTGATGCCGTCTTTACAGGTAACGCTCTTGAGGTGTATGTGTTGATAGTTTGTCGGATTAGATGTTGTAGAGTACGGTGTCTGGGCACCGGTAGTAGTGATCTTCGGCCAGGGATCGACATTAGTGTTGGGCGAATTGTATTGCCGGACCGGAAGGAATGCGATATCGACGCCGGCTCCGGCGGCCATAATAGCGCGCGTGAGATTTGTGTTGGTATCTCCGTCGACATGGCAGATCGGCGTATTCACCGTGGCGGTGCTCGGTGAGGTGGATTGCGTGCAAGTGTAAGCCCCGGTCTTCGCATTAGTACTGCACAGCGCGCCGAACGGAGGACAGTTCGCCCCGTTGCTGTCGCACACGACAATCGGATTTACCACGACGAAACCGTTGACCTGGGCGAGCGCCGCCCCACAGGCTAGGAACACGGCAGCTGGAAGCAGCAACCCGCGCGCGAACCAGCGGCAATACAGCGTGACGTTCCCCATCTTCGTCTCCCTTCACAAGGTACGCAAAAATTCCCTAAATTTTTTCAGCTCAAGTGTGAGCTAGTTCACACTTGAGCTGCGTTCGACCGGATATTTCACCCATATCGGCGGGTGAAGGAGCCGGATAACGAGAAAATTTTCCTCAAATACGTAACAAATGGCAACAAGATTCTGCGGTTTTGTTGTTAACCATAAACAATTCGTTGTTAACCGTAAACAAATTGTTGCAATTTGAGACGAACCTCGTCTATTCGGTCTCAGGATCCGCAGTTCAAAAATCGGGAGAGTATGCCATGCGCACATGGATCGGGTGTTCATCGATTTCGCGTTTTGCCGGGGTGACGTTCACGGCTTGGTTGTGCGGGATGGGAGCTGCCTGGGCGGGCACTTCCGGTTCGGATACAGGTCTTCAATCGGCTCTAGATTCAATTTGTAGTGACGCAGGAATGACATCCTGTCCGCATGTGCCCACGATCACTCAGGCCATCGTGCAAATGTCTGGCCTCACAAACGCCGCGCCCGATTTCGTTCGCGGCCCCCAAGGCCCTATTGTCGCACTTGGATTCTCGGCTCTGTGCTCTGTTACTGGAGGCGGGCCCCTCAGCCTCAACGTCTGCAGCCAGAAGAACGCGATCAACGCAGTCAACCTACCTGCGGCATCCCCCGTGTCGATATCGGACTTGACGCCGCTCGCTTTTACGACCGTTAAGGGCCAGGCTGTCCCGGTTCCGTTTGGTACCAAAGGCGCGGCTAGCTTCTTTTACGCAGTCGCGACAGGATCGAGTGGTGAGCCCAACACGCTCACTGTGGTCTTCGATTATCCGCCTCTGACCAGCTCGAGTTTTACAAAGAGCCAAGTCGTGGCCAACGTTTCGCTGCCGCTGCAGCTACTGAACAGCGATGGCAGTGAGCGGCTCATCTGCGGCGCCACCGGTTGTCCCGCGAGCCTGGCGACGCTGCAGATTACCGCTTGCAGCAGTGGTCCGGGCTGTGTGAACGGCTTTGCCGCCAATGTCAGCGGTGACTTCTCGACGCCGGGAAAGATTACCACAATGAGCGCCAGTCAGCTCAACATCGGAGTCAGTGTGCCTTCCGGCCCGTCCCCGAATTCGAGTCGTTCGCACTTTATCTTGGAAGTGCAGGTTCCGCTGCTCATCACGCTGGGCAACGATCCGGCATATTTCGGGGTGGTGCCATCCGGCGTAATACCCGTCAACGAGATCTCCGGCCTTCCCACGGCTTTTACGGCTGAGCTGAAACCAACTTTTGGTGTCACCCCGCAAGCAGCCCCCACGTGCAATGGAACCTGCCCTTCCACCACATTCACCTCCACATTCCCATTCTGTGCCAGCTTTGCAGGTAACGGAGGCGGGCCCCTCAACCCGGCTGTCGCAACGTTCGTTACGCTCGGCACGGATGCCACCACTTACGTCTCCTCACCGGTGACCACGGCCAATCCGTCGGGTGTACCCATTTTACAGTGCCCATTCTGAGAGGAGAGGGGAGGTACAGCTCGCGGCGATGAGAGCCGCCTCTCACCGCCGCGAGGAGTGCCGGATTTGCTGAGCCTCGTTGTTATATTCGGCAGTCTGCTCCTGGTAGCGGGGTGGGAATTTTGCCGGCCGCGGCGGCAGCGCGAGTTTCCGGCGCTGCGGCGGCGGCTCGGCAATGTTGGGATCTGGGTCCTCAATGTCATCCTTGCCGGCTTCACCTTTGAGCCGGTCGGGAGCTTTCGGCCACAGCTCGAGGCGGCATTTGGCTCCGGCCTGCCCTCCTGGCCGATCGCTAATCGATGGGCAAGCTTTGTGGTGGCGTTCCTATTGCTCGACTTTCTGATTTACGCGGTACATCGCTGTGAGCACGCGGTGCCGCTTCTGTGGCGTTTTCACGCCTTGCATCACTCCGATCCGGATGTCGATCTCACGACGTCGGTGCGCCTTCATCCGGTAGAGTATCTTCTGCTGGCGGCAGCCCTTTGGGTACCCGCGATCCTGCTCGGTATTCCCGCCGTGGTCGTGCTGAGCCACTCACTGGCGGTATTCGCCGCCGCCGCGGTCACGCACGGCAATATCAGCCTGCCGGAATGGGTGGAGCGCCTGTTACGGCCCGTCGTGATCACGCTCGACCTGCACCTCCTCCACCACTCGATCGAACTCTCTCGAGAGAACTGGAATTACGGTGCCGTTTTCTCGATCTGGGATCGGCTGTTTGGGACCTACGCTCAGATCACCCGTGCGCAGCGCGAATGCCTGATATTCGGCGTCCGCGAATTGCCGCCGCGCGACTGCCTCAAGCCGTCCGCGATGCTGTTGACCCCGTGGCGGATCGCGCGCGCGGGTGGCGCGGGGGGTTAAAACGCCTTTGCGGTAGTCCGGGTCAGCATTAACGTCTCGTAACGGCCTACGGTTTCGTCGCCGGCAAACTCGATTTTCAACTTTGAGAACCTTGACTCACAGAGCCTGAAAACATCGGGAGACCGATCCGCGTATAGCGGATGGGTGCGAAGATCAAGGATCAGCCGGACGATCCGACAACTTGGCTTCTGGGCGGCGCAATTGAATTTCGTTGCTTCACCGGCCGGTTGTGACAAAACTCATTTTTACGGATCCACGAATCCGGAGACGTTGGGTTACCTGTTACCCTAGAGGATGTTGGTGATGAAAGCATCAAAATCGGAGGGGGTTGGGCCGATCCAACCCGAAGCGACCGAGCAAGTTGGCAACAGTTCACTTCCCGGCGGCGAAGCGGTGGGCGTGGACAAGATCCGCGATCTGCTGTTCGGCAATCAAATGCAAGATTACGATCGCCGCTTCTCAATGCTCGAGGAGCGGTTTCTCCAGCGCTTCAGGGAAATCGAGTCTGAGGCGGCGCGCAATCTCAGTTCCTTCGAATCGAGTGCGAAGAAGCAGATGGAGTCGCTGGCAGCCCAGCTCAGCGAAGAAAAAGATTTGCGCACCGATGCCGACAAGGAGATCGAGCGGACCCAGCGCGAGCACAGTGACACGGTTGAAAAGCGTCTTCGCTCGATATCAGAGCAGTTGAGCCGTCTCGAGCGCGACCAGGCCGACCGCTTGACCCAGGAGGTGCAGTCGCTGCGCGAGGAAATCAAGCGTAAGAACGAGGACCTCCAGCAGACGATCGAGAAGATGTTTGCCGAGCTGAGTAATGTCAAAACCGATCGGAACCTGCTCGCC
>Ga0306921_10000842_pt1 | contig 28761 bp, 25 predicted proteins | sample sta12Cox44000080_FD_203760 | JGI IMG/M metagenome (GOLD analysis project Ga0306921, IMG submission 203760) | Lab enrichment of tropical soil microbial communities from Luquillo Experimental Forest, Puerto Rico - statoxic.12C.oxic.44.000.080 (v2)... | ecosystem: Environmental > Terrestrial >... | reverse complement strand
GGTGGGTGTCGGCGTGGGCGCGCTGGACGCAATGGAAGGGCACGCTCGCGTTCGAAGCCGCCGTCAAAGAGGAGCTCGGCAAGTACAACTACGTTCTGAGCGTGCCGATCCAGAAGAGCACCGACTACGAGGAAGGTCTGCTCTCGTACGGCTACTCGATCCTCCTCGACCACATCGAGCGCCGCTTCTCCGGCTTCATCAACAAGGCGCTCAACAGCCTCAAGACGTTCCAGCCGGGTGCCGCGGGCGCGGCGAAATCGGTCGGCGCCCACCTCTACAACGTGCTCGTGAACGAGGGGCGTCTGCAGGAGATCTATCCCGAGTTCGTGAAGAGCGTGCTCCTCGCCGCGATCCCCGAGCCCGGTCTCTGGACGCACGCGAGGATCCTCGAGTCGACGACCGAGACGCGGATCTTCACGCATCCGAGCAACCGGATCGGCGACCCCGAGCACAACTCGCAGCGCCTCACCCAGGACAAGCAGCGCTTCGCCGACCATCGCTTCCCGGTGGTCGTCGCGCCGATCACGACGCGCTTTTTCGCGATCGCCGCCGACCTGCGCGAGCCGCGGTCGATCGACGTGAAGCTGTCGGACGGCCGTAGCGACTCCGATCACGCGTGGCTCTTGACGATGCCGCCCGTGGGACGCGCCGATCTGAAGTCCGAAGTGCTGCGAATCTTCCCGGAGGGAACGTCGGTGCCGGGGCTGGGGCGCGACTATGCGACCTTGTGGGTGGCGCTCTTCAACCCGGATCCGATGACCGAGAGGAAGTACGAGCTGACCTTGAGCCTCAAGCAATCGGCCGCGAGCAAGCAATCGGCGGCCGGGACGTTCCGATCGGCGCGGAGCGCCTGAGCGCTACGACTTCGCGGAGTCGGCGGCCTTCTGGTGCTCGGCCCCCTTCGTGGCCTCGGGGGCTCTGGCGTGATCGGGCTGACGAGGCGGCTCCCCTGGCCCCGAGCGCTCGAAGGGGCTGCGGCGCGGGGTGATGCCGAGCTTCGCGGCGATCTGTCCCATCGCCTGCGCGATCTCGTCCTTCTCGAGCCTGAGCAGGTGGTTCTCTCGCTTCAGGTCCTCGATGTCCTTGTGGAGCTTGTCGACTTCCTTCTGCGCTGCAGCGCCCGCGTGATGATCGCCCGTCATGAGCTCGGGCAGGAGCGCGAAGATCTGGCGCGTCTCCTCGATCCACTTCGCGACTCGCTCTCGCGCTTCAGCAGCGGATGTGGGATCCATGGCCATTGCGTCTGCTCCGGGCGCGGTCCGTCGCCATAAGTCATTGGCTGCGAGGCCGACGGAAGCCTGCTAGCCCGTGGATGTCGCTACATTCGTAGGATAGCAGCGTAGCATCGGCGTTCAGAAATTAGCAAACCGGCCCAGGCGAGCCGGTCAGGACGCTGCGGGGCCCGCCAGGACGGCCTCGATAAACTGCCGTCCCTTTTGACTATCCCACGGCCTCGCCCCTGCCGCCCGCCCGATCAGCCGACCCTGGCGGTCGACGATGTATACGGTGGGGGGGCCCCAGACGCCGTACACCTTGCCGGTCACGTCGCCGCTCTCGTCGAGCAGCACCGGCGCGAGATAGCCGCGCTCCTTGACGGTTTGCCGGACCTTGTCGGGGTCTTCTCTGAAGTCGATCAGGAGAACTTCGAGGCCTTTAGCGCGGTAGTCCTGATAGAGCTTCTGGACGGGAGGCAACTCCTCCCGGCAGGTCGGTCACCAGGTGGCCCAGAAGAAGAGCATCACCACCTTGCCGCGAAGATCCGCGAGGCTGACCGTCTTGCCGCCCAGATCCGGCAGCGAGAAGGCGGGCGCCGCCTTGGGGGGACTGTACGGCTGGATCTGCATGCCGGCGAAGTCCGGTGGAGCGGCCGCCCACGGTGTGATCGTCGTCGCGACGACCAGCGCCGCGGCCAGGAGCAAGGCAGGCAGGAATGATCTCATGAGGGCAGGGTACCCCAGACGCCAGGCAGAGGCTATCTCGGCCGGAGCGCCGCCACGACGCGCTCGGGCGTGATCGGCTGATCCGTGAGCATCACGCCGAGCGGCGCCAGCGCGTCGTTGACCGCGTTGAGGATCGCGGCGGGGGCACCCGTCGCGCCCGCCTCGCCCGCTCCCTTGAACCCGCCGGCGATGCCGGGCGCGGGCGTCTCGATGTGGTGCGTCTCGATCGGAGGAAGGTCGGCCGCGGTCGGCACCGCATAGTCCATCAAGGTCGTCGAGAGCGGCTGCCCCGCCTCGTCGTACGCGCAGCGCTCCATCAAGGCGCCCCCGAGGCCCTGCGCGATTCCGCCGGCGATCTGGCCCTCGACGAGGGCAGGATTGACGATGCGCCCGCAGTCGTCGACGGCGACATAGCGCAGCACGCGCACCTGGCCCGTGTCGACGTCGACCTCGGCGACGGCCAGGTGAGCGCCGTTGGTGAAGGTCCACGCGCCTGGATTGGTGTAGTGCACCGTCGCCTCGAGGCTCGGCTCGACGCCCCGGAGCTCGTTCGAGCGGAAGTGCGCCGCCCGCGCGAGCTCGGCGTAGCTCAGGCCTCGCTCGGGGCTTCCGCGAACCGCCGCGCGGCCGCCGCCGAGCTCGATGTCGGCGGCGTGCGCCTCCAGGAGCGCCGCCGCGACCGTCCGGATCCGCTCGCCCAGCGCGCGCGCTGCGAGCAGTGTCGCGCTGCCGCCGATCGGCATGCCGCGGCTCGCCCAGGTGCCGCCGCCGTAGGGCACCACGGCGGTGTCGCCCGAGAGCACGGCGATGTCGTCGACCGGCACGTCGAGCACGTCTGCGATGATCTGCGCGAGGGCCGTGTGAGTGCCCTGGCCCTGGTTGGTGACGCCGACGAGCGCCGTGACGGCGCCGCCGGGCTCCAGACGCACCGTCGTCCCCTCCTGACCCGAGATCGGAGCGCCGCCGACGCCGTAGAACTGCGCCCCCGGGCCGGTGAGCTCGACGAAGCACGCGAGCCCGATGCCCACGTGGCGGCCCGCGGCGCGCGCGGCCGTCTGCGCCCGCCGCAGCCCGTCGTAGTCGGCGACCTCCAGCAGGCGCGCCAGCGCGGCCTGATAGCTGCCGCTGTCGAAGACGTTGCCCGCCGCCGAGGTGTACGGAAGATCCTCGGACCGCACCAGATTGCGGCGCCGCGCCTCGGCGGGGTCGAGGCCGAGATCGCGCGCGACGAGATCGAGCATGCTCTCGGTCACGGCGGTCGCGATCGGATGGCCCACCGCGCGGTACTGCGACGTGACGACCTTGTTCTGCGCCACGACGCGCAGCGCGCCGTCATAGTGACGGAGGCGGTACGGCCCGGGGAGTAGCCGGAGCACCTGGCCGCCCTCGACGACGCTCGAGCGCGGATACGCGGAGTAGGGTCCAACCGCGGCGGTGATGCTCGCGCGCATCGCGGTGAGGATGCCGTCGCCGTCGGCGGCGACCTCGACCCGGATCGTCTGCTCGCGGGCATGGATATCGGACAGGAACGACTCGCGCCGGCTCGCGACGAACTTGACCGGCCGGCCCAGGGTCAAGGCGAGCGCGCAGGCCGCCATGTCGTCCTGATACACGTGAATCTTGATGCCGAAGCTTCCGCCGACGTCGGGGGCGACGACCCGTACACGCTGCTCGCGAAGGCCGAAGAGCTCCGCCAGCACGGCCTGCATCATGTGCGGGACCTGCGTGGAGATCCACACCGTGAGCGCGCGCGTGGCGGGCTCGTAGTCGGCGATCAAGCTGCGCGGCTCGATCGGCACGCCGGTGTGGCGGCCCGTCGTGAACGTGCGCGTCCACACGCGCCCGGCGGCGGCGAACGCGCGCTCGACGTCGCCGGCCGTGAGGCGCGTCTCGTAGAGCACGTTGTCGCCGAGCTCGGGGTGGATCACGGGCGCCCCGGCGGCCAGCGCCGCGTCCGGCGCGAGCACGGCCGGCAGCGGATCGTACTCGACGTCGATCAGCGCGGCCGCGTCGTCGGCCGCGGCGCGGCTCTCGGCGGCGATCGCGACGATCGGTTCGCCGACGTAGCGCACGCGGTCGACGGCGAGCGGGAGTATCGCGCCGGTCTTCATGCCCTTGTAGTGGAGGAGAACGCCGCGGTACGGCTTGCAGAGCCTGGCGGCGGCGTCACCGCTCAGCACGCCGACGACGCCGGGCGCCCGGCGCGCGCGATCGAGATCGACGCGGACGAGCCGCGCGTGCGCGTGGACACTGCGGACGAAGGCGGCGTGGACCAGGCGCGGCAGGGTCACGTCGTCGACGAAGCGGCCGCGTCCGGTCAGCAAACGGGGATCGTCGCCGCGTTTGACACGCGCTCCGATTCGGCCCGCCGGCGCCGACACGGCGGGAATCTATCACGATTGACACTCGCAGACCGGGCTCCTATCATCGGCGCGTTTCGAGACACTCCACCTCGTGTTCACGACGGAGGTAGTCATGCATCGACGCCAGTTCCTGACGACCGCGACGACCGGCGCGACCCTCCTGGCCTTCCCGGCCGTGCTGCGGGCGCAGACCAAGGATCCGGTACGCATCGGCTTCCCGCTGCCGCTCACGGGCACGTTCGCCGCGATCGCCGCCGACCTGCAGAAGGGCGCCCAGCTAGCCATGGACGAGCTCAATACGAAGGGCGGCGTCATGGGGCGGAAGATCGACGTGCTGTTCCGTGACGATGAGCTCAAGCCGGCGGTCGGCGCACAGCGGACGAAAGAGCTGATCGAGAACCAGAAGGTCGACTTCGTCGTCGGCGGCCTCGCCGCCCACGTCCAGATGGCGATCAACGAGCAGAGCAAGGCGGCGAAGAAGCTCTTCATCTCGGTGAGCCAGTCCGACGAGATCAGCGCCAAGCCCGACACGAGCCCGTGGACCTTCCACGAAGCCCTGAACCCGACGATCACCAGCCGGGCCATGGCCAGCTATGGCATCCAGAACCTCGGGAAGAAGTGGTGGGTGGTCTACGCCGACTACGCCTGGGGCAAGCAGAACAACGCCGTCTTCACGGCGGCCGTCGCCAAGCTCGGTGGGACGGTCCTGGGAAGCACGCCCTACCCACTGGGCAAGCCCGAGTTCTCGGCGCATCTCCCGAAGATCCAGGCGGCCAAACCCGATGCGATCTACGCCGTCACCCCGGGCGCCGACAACGTTCCGTTCCTGAAGCAGGCGATCAGCTTCGGGCTGAAGAAGGACGCCCGGATCGCCCAGCCGCTGCACTTCCTCTACTACACGAAGGAGGGCGGCGCCGAGGTCTTCCAGGACATCTACGGAGCCACCCATTTCTGCCACGAGCTGGCGGAGACCTTGCCGCAGGCCAAGCGTTACGTCGAGGCCTTCACCAAGAAGTTCAATCAGCCGCCCGACGCCTATTCCGGCTACGGCTACAGCGGCATCATGGAAGTCGCCCGCGGCGTCGAGCTCGCGAAATCGACCGACTCCGACGCGGTGGCCAACGCGCTGCGCAAGAACCGCGAGTACGACCACTACAAGGGCAAGCAGTGGTGGCGGGCCTGCGACAACAAATCGTTCCAGGATCTCTGGATCCTCAAGGTCCGCTCGCCGCAGCAGGTGAAGGGCGAGTGGGGTTTCTTCGATGTCATCGGCAAGGTGGCGGCGAACGAGGAGCTGGACCGGACCTGCGCCGAGAAGGGGTTCGTGTAGCAGCGTGCCCGACCTCCCGCTGCAGGCACTCGCCGCTCAGGCCTTCACCGGCCTCGTGCTGGGCGGGATCTACGTCCTGATGGCCATCGGGCTCAGCCTGATCTTCGGGCTGATGACGGTGGTGAACTTCGCCCACGGCTCGTTCTACATGCTGGGCGCCTTCATCGCCTTCACCGTGATTGGGCTGACCAAGAGCTTCTGGGCCGCGCTGATCCTGGCGCCGCTGGTCGTCGGGGCGCTGGGCTTCCTGGTCGAGCGGTTCCTGATCCGCCGACTCTACGGGCGCAGCCCGGACGACCCGCTGCTCCTGACGTTCGGGCTGTCGCTGGCGATGGTCGAAGGCGCGAAGCTGATCTGGGGCAAGATCGGACTCCAGGTCGACCCACCCAAGCAGCTGGCGGCCGCCGTCGATCTGGGCTTCATGAATTTCCCGGTATACCGGCTGTTCGTGATCGCGGTGACCGCCGCCGTGCTCGTCGCGCTGTGGCTTTTTCTCGCGAAGACCAGCGTCGGGCTGGTGATCCGCGCGGGCTCGCGCGACGCGCTGATGGTGCGCGCGCTCGGCGTGGATCTCAACCGCGTCTGGCTGCTCGTCTTCGGGATCGGCATCGCGATGGCCGGTCTGGCCGGGGTGCTAGCGGGTCCGATGCGCGGCGTCTACGCCGAGATGGGCGTCGAGATCATCATCGACTCGTTCGTGATCGTCGTGGTCGGAGGCATGGGCAGCCTGGCCGGGGCCATCGTGGCGGGGCTGCTCATGGGCGAGATCGTCAGCCTCACGACGTTCTTCGCGCCCAAGCTCGCGGAGCTGATCATCTTCATCGTGATGGCCATCGTGCTGCTCGTCCGACCGAGCGGGCTCTTCGGCGAGGCGGGCCTGGCGGAGTGATCCCGGCCGCGCTCCGTCCAGTGGCGGCGTGGGTGTCGGCGCATCCGGTCGCGTCCTTCATCGTCTTCTTCGCCGTCTTTCCGTTCCTCGTGCCGTATCAGTCGCTCGCCACGCAGGTGCTGATCTACGGCCTGTTCGCGCTGGGCTTCAACCTCCTCTACGGCTACACGGGGCTCCTCTCGTTCGGTCACGCCGCCTATTACGGACTCGGCGCCTATGGTGCCGGCATCGCGCTGGCCAAGCTCAAGCTGACGTCGCTCTGGCTCGCCCTCGGCGTCGGCCTGGCCGCGGCGGTGATCGGCGGGGCGCTGATCGGCTTCTTCTGCCTGCGCCGGCGGGGCATCTACTTCGCGATGCTCACCCTGGCGTTCGCGCAGATGCTCTACTTCATCGCGTTCCACGCCGCGGACCTGACCGGCGGCGACGACGGGCTGCGCGGCATCCCGCTGCATCCCCTGGGGCTCTTCGGCGCGTCGGTGTCGCTGCGCACGCCCCTGGCGTTCTACTTCTTCGCGTACGCCTTCGTCGTCCTGGCGGTCGCCGCGCTCCGGCGGATCCTCGATTCGCCCTTCGGCGCCGTGCTGCAGGCGATCCGCGAGAACAGCGACCGCGCCGTCGCCTGCGGCTACGACATCAACAGGATCAAGCTGCTCTCGTTCGTGTTCTCGGCGCTCTTCACCGGCCTCGCGGGGTCGCTCGACGCGCTGCGACTCACGGTCGTGCCCGTGGACTCGCTCTACTGGACCACGTCGGGCCAGGTCGTGATCATGACCTTGCTCGGGGGCGCGGGGGCGTTCTTCGGGCCGTTCGTCGGCGCCGCCACCTTCCTGATCCTGGCCGACCGCCTGAGCCTCTTCATCGAGGCGTGGCCGCTCGTGATCGGCCTGATCTTCATGGCGTTCGTCCTGTTCCTGCCGCGCGGGATCTGGGGCACGCTGGTCGCTCGCGGGTCCGCGCGATGAAGGCGCTCCAGCGCGCGGTGGTCGAGCGCGCCGAGCGGCTCACGCGCGAGCGCATCGCCCCGCGGGCGAGCGAGTACGACGCCGCGGCGGCCAACCCGCTCGAGAGCTGGCGCGATCTCTGGCGCGACGGGTTCCTCGCGGGCGCGATCCCCGAGAGCCACGGTGGGCTCGGTCTCGACATGGCGACGTACATCGCGGTCATCCGCGCGATCGCCCGCGGCTGCGCCAGCACCGCCATGACCGTCCACATGCACTCGACGGTCATGCGCTTCATCGGCGCGGTCGGCAGCCCCGCGCAGAAGCGACGCTACTACGACGAGGTCGTGCGCCACGGCAAGCTCTTCGGCAGCTGGGGCAGCGAGCCCGCGGTGAGCCTCTCGCGGACCTTGCTCATGGAGACGGTGATCCGCCACGACGGCACCGGCTACGTCATCGACGGCGTCAAGCACTTCTGCACGATGGCGCTCGGCGCCTCGCATTACATGATCTGGTGCGCGCTCGACGGCGGCAGCGACATGGCAAAGTCGCTCCAGCTGGCACTGGTGCCAGCCGACTCGCCGGGCATCGCGACCGACGGCAAGTGGGACACGCTCGGGATGCGCGCGACGTTCAGCCCCTCGGTCACGTTCACCGGCGTGCGTGTTCCCGAGGACGGGCTGCTCGGCGAGCCGGGCGCCGCGGTCCAGGTGGGCGTCATCGAGAGCTTCGCGCTCGGCTACGCCGCGGTCTACCTGGGCATCGCCGAATCCGCGCTGGCCTTCGCCCTCGACTATGCGAAGAAGCGCATCGTGAAGCCCGAGAACATCGCGGTCGCGGCGGATCCGACCGTACAGCGTCACGTCGGGGAGCTGGCGGTGCACCTCGACGCGGCGGGGCTCGTGGTGGCCGACTCGGCCGCGCGCTGGGACGACGCGGACCTCGCCGCGCTCGGGCCGCTCGCGAACCGGGCGAAGTATCTGGCGACCGAAGTCGGCTTGCACGTCACCTCGAAAGTGATCCAGGTCGTGGGCGGCCGCGGGGCGTACAGGGACTTTCCCGCCGAGCGCGCGTTCCGCGATCTCAGGACCTGCACCTTGATGCCGCCGACGGTCGATCGCATGCTCGAGGCCATCGGCAAGAACGCGCTCGGCCTCGACACGGCGATGTTCAACGTCTCCGGACGTCGCCCGACCACCCCCTAAATACTTCACCTCCAGGGTCCGTCCTATGGGCCAGAGGGAAGGCAGACAGGTTGGCCCCCTCGGGAGGGACCGACATGAAAAAGGCCATAGTTTTAGCGAGCTTGATAGCGTTGCTCATCCCCGGCGCGGCGTTCGCGGGGGCCTCGACTGACGCGGCCCTCGGCCTCGGCGCCTTCGCCGTCTTCAACCAGATGATCTCGGGCACCGGCATCTTCGGCGCGTTCGTGCCGGTGCCGCGGCCGGTCGTGGTGGCGCCGCCCGCGGCGCCCGTCGTGGTGCCGGCGCCAGTCATCGCACCGCCGCCGGTGATCGTGCACGAGTACCGTCCGGTCTACGTGCGGCCGCCCGTCTACTACGCGCCGCCGGTTCACCGCGTGTATCACGCGCCGGCGCGCACGGTCGTGATCGAGAAGCGTGTCGTCGTCCCGCCCGGCCACGCGTGGAAGGGTCACCCGGGCCACGGACGGAACTGGTAGCAGCCCGGCTTCGTCCTCCGCCGGGACGCCGACCTCAGATTTCGAGGAAGCGCTGCTGAATGGTCGGGTCCCGGCGGAGCTCTCCGGGAGTGCCCGCGAACTGAATCTGCCCCTGATCCATCACGTAGACGCGATGCGAGAGCGCGAGCGCGACCTCGAGCGTCTGCTCGACTAACAAGATAGTCGTCCCCCGCCGGTTGATCGAGGCCAGGATCTCTGTGAGGTTCTGGACGAGGAGCGGTGCCAGCCCTTCCGTCGGCTCGTCCACGAGCATGACGGCCGGGCGGCTCACGAGCCCACGCGCGATGGCCAGCATCTGCTGCTCGCCGCCAGAGAGGAACCGCCCGCGGTGCGCGATGCGCTCGCGTAGCCGCGGGAAGTAGCCGAACACCTCCTCGAGGACGTCCTCGCCGCCGTTCGACGGAGACGCCGAGAGCATGCCGAGCCGTAGATTTTCCAGCACGGTCAGATTCGGCAGCACGCGTCGCTCCTCGGGGATCCACGCGATCCCGCGCCGGGCGATCTCGTGGGTGTCGAGCGCGGTGATATCCTCGCCGCGCAGCTGTACGCGGCCCCGCCGGGACCGCACGATGCCCATGATCGACCTCAAGGTGGTCGTCTTGCCGGCGCCGTTGCGCCCGATGAGCGTGACGACCTCGCCCTCGTCGACGGTCAGGGACACGCCTTGCAGGATGTGCGCTTCGCCGTAGTAGGTGTGGACCTCTTCGAGCGTGAGCAGGCTCACCGGCCGGCTCCCAGATACGTCTGCTGCACGCGCGTGTTGGCGCGAATCTCCTCCGGCGTGCCGTCTGCGAGCACCTGGCCCTGGTGGAGCACGGTGATCCGGTCGGAGATGCCCATCACGACTTTCATCTTGTGCTCGACCAGGACCACCGTGCGCCCGGCCGCGAGCTCGCGGATCAGCCGCGTCGTCGAATCGGTCTCCTCCGGGCTCATCCCGGCGGTCGGCTCGTCCAGCAGCAGCAAGATCGGATCGGACGCCAGCGCGATGCCGAGCTCGAGGTGCCGCTTCTCGCCGTGCGAGAGGTGCGCGGCGAGCAGGCCGGTCTTGGCGCCGAGGCCGACCGACGACAGGATGGCCGCGGCGCGGTCGCGCACGTCGGTGAGGTGATCGGCGCGTGACCAGAAGTTGAAGGACCGCGCGTAGCCCTGCACCGCGACGCGCACGTTCTCGAGCACGCTCAGGTGCGGGAAGATGTTCGTGATCTGATACGACTTGGCGATGCCGAGCCGCGCCGTCTCGTGCTGCGGCATCCCCGTGATGTCCGCGCCGTTGAACCAGATGCGGCCCGAGGTCGGCACCGTCTCGCCGGAGATCAGGCGGAAGAAGGTGGTCTTGCCGGCGCCGTTGGGCCCGATGATCGAGCGCAGCTCGCCGCGCTGCACGCTCACGTCCACGTCCGACACCGCCAGCAAGCTCCCGTACGCCCGTGTCAGGCGCTCGGTGCGCAGCAGGACGGCGTCGGGCATAGCGCGAGATAGCACGCGGGCTTTCGCCGTGTCAAGGCGCCGAGCTGTGCTATCGTGCCGCGGGCATGGCGAGTCACGTGGTGCCGCGGCGCTGGAAGAGCGGGATGATCGAGGTCGGCGCGAAGGTCTTCGCCTACGTGCAGGCCTCGGGGATCGATCCGACCGGCGACACCGGCGTCGCCAACTCCGGGCTGATCGTGGGCCCCTCGGCGGCGGTTGCGGTGGACGCGCTGATGGTCCCGTCGATGACGAGGCGGCTCGTGACGGCGATCAAGAAGACCACCCGCAAGCCGATCGCCCAGCTGATCAACACGCACCACCACCTCGACCACACCGGCGGCAACCGCTTCTTCCGACGTACCACGATCGTGTCCACCAACAAGTGCCGCGAGGCGCTGGCCCCGGGGTTTCCGCCGGTGCCGCTGCTGCAGCGGTTCATGCCGAAGTTCGCCGCCGAATTCCCCAAGCTCCAGGTGGTGCTGCCCACGGTCACCTTCGAGGACCGCATGGTGCTGTACGACGGCGAGCGCGAGATCCAGCTCTGGCATCCCGGCTTCGCCGCGCACACCGTCGGAGACGCCACCGCCTACCTACCGAAGGAACGGATCCTGTTCGCGGGCGACATCGCGTTCCTCTACGTCACGCCGCTCGCGTTCCAGGGCCACGTCGGCAACTGGATCAAGGCCGCCGACCGGCTGCTGCGCTTCGACGCCGACGTGATCGTGCCGGGCCACGGGCCGATCGGCACCAAGAAAGACCTCAGGCACATGCGCGACTACCTGGCGCTCGTGCGCCGCCAGGCGAAGCAGCGCTTCGACGCCGGGATGCCGGCGGACGCGGCGGCCGGCGACATCAAGCTCGGCGTGTACGCGTCGTGGAGCGACCCCGAGCGGATCCTGCCGAACGTGATGCGCTGCTACCAGGAGTTCCGCGACGAGCTGGATCAGCCGATGGACCTGCCGCGGATGCTGGCGGGGATGGAGCGACTGCGCGGCGCGGCGTCCGCTCACGCCTGCGTCTAGCGGCGGCCCGAGAGCTCCTTGCGCACCAGCGCCGCGCCGGCGGCCAGCGCGGTGATCTTCTGGTTGCACATGTAGCGGGGCGACCAGCCGAAGCCGCAGTCGGGGTTCACGGTCAGCTTCTCGGCGGGGCACACCTGGAGCACGCGCCGGATCCGCGCCGCCACCTCGTCGACCGTGTCCTGGCTGAACCCCTTGACGTCGATCACGCCGGCGCCGAGCTCGCGCCCCTCGCCGTATTGCTTCCAGAGGTCGACCTCGCTGAGCTCGCGGCCGGCGAACTCGAGAACGAACTGCTCGGCGCGCGCCTTCAAGAGGCCCGGGAAGTACGGCGCGTACGAGCGGATGAAGCGCGAGCGCCCGAAGCGGTTGCCGAAGCAGATGTGGAAGGCGAGCTTGGCTCGGACGCCCTCGGTGGCCATGTTGAAGAGCCGCGCCATCTCCTCGCCGGAGACGTTGCCGCGGGCGGGCTCGTCGAGCTGGATGAAGTCGGCGCCCGCCGCGACCAGTCCCTTGAGCTCGGCGTTGATGACCTCGGCGAAGCGCTCCGCGACGTCGACGACGCCTTTGTAGACGGTGCCGGGATGGATCCGCGAGCCGAAGGTCAGCGGGCCGGCGCAGGTGGCCTTGACGTGGCTCTTCGTGTGCGAGCGCAGGTACTCGAACTCCTTGACGATGCCGAGCCCGCCGCTCGGCGTGTCGATGCGGCCGATCGCCTCGTAGCGCGTCTGCTGGTCGTAACCCCACGGGCCGGCCTTGCGGCGGACGGGCAGGGGTTCGATACCCTTGATGATCGCGTAGTACGAGTCGACGTAGCCGTCGAGCCGGCGGACCTCGCCGTCGGTGATGATGTCGATGCCCGCCGTCTCCATGTCGCGGATGGCGGTGTTGGCGGCGTCGTCGAACATCTCGTCCATGTCGCCCGGGCCGAACTCGCCCTGCTCGAAGGCCTTGACCGAGGCGAACCACCAGCTCGGTTTTCCGTGAGAGCCGACGACCGCGGTCGGGATCAGGGGCAGCGTCATCGTGAACGTCCTCCGATTATCCGCGAAACCCTCGTGTCGCGCCAGGCGTCTTCCGCCCGGCCGCCGAAGATGATCTCGCCGCGCTCGATGACGTAGAGCCGCGTGGTGTAGTCGGGCACGTGGTGGATGTTGGACTCGGCGATGAGGATCGCGCGGCCGAGCCCGGTGATCGCTGCGATGCCGGTGCTCACCGCGGGAATGATCGCGGGCGAGAGCCCCTCGAAGGGCTCGTCGAGCAGCAGCATCTCCGGGTCGAGCGCCAGCGCGCGCGCGATCGAGAGCATCTTGCGCTCGCCGCCGCTCATCTCCGGACCCCGGCGCGCCGCGTAGCGGCGGAGCGCCGGGAACACGTCGTACGCCTGCGCGATGCGCTCGGCCGCCGGCCGGCCGCCGGGCCGCGTCCAGGTCGCGATCTCGATGTTCTCGGCGACCGTGAGATCCGAGAAGATCCCGGAGTCTTCGGGGGCCCAGCCCAGGCCGAGCCGCGCGATCTCGTGGGTGCGCCGTCCGTGAATGGCCTGGCCGCGGAACTCGACGGCGCCGGCCCGCGGGCTCAGATAGCCCATGACGGTCCGGAGCGTCGTCGTCTTGCCCGAGCCGTTACGGCCGACGAGGCACACCACTTCGTGCGCGCCGACCTCGAGCGACACGCGTCGCAAGATCTGGCTGGTCTGGATGAACACGTCGATGCCGGCGAGACTCAGCACGCTGGCGCCCGCGGTGCTCCGGCCCGGCGGCCGATGACCGTGTCCAGCACGCGCTGGTCGGCCAGGATCGTCGAGGGCGCCGCGTCGGCCAGCACCCGGCCCTGGTGGAGCGCCACGATGCGGTTCGAGTAGGCGAACACGATGTCCATGTCGTGCTCGACCTGGACGATGGCGGAGAGCCCGATCTGCCGCGACGCCGCCACCAGGGTGTCCATGATCGCGGTCTTGTCCGCCGTGCTCACACCCGACGTCGGCTCGTCGAGCAGAATGATCTCCGGCTTCAGCGCGAAGGCGGAGGCGATGTCGAGGAGCTTCTTGTCCCCCTGCGGCAGGTGCCGGGCCGGGACGTGGCCCTTGTCGGAGAGCCCGAACAGCTCGGCGACCTCGAGCGCGCCGGTCTGCACCTCCCGATCCCGCGCGAGCGACGCGAAGAGGCGGGTGGCCCGTCCCAGCCGCGCCACCAGCGCAGCCTGCAGGGTCTCGAGCACCGTGAGATCGGGAAAGACCTGGACGAGCTGGAACGAGCGGGCCATGCCGAGCCGCGCCAGGCGCACCGGCCCGACGCCGCCGACCTCGCGATCCTTGAACCGGACCCGCCCGGCGCTCGGCCGGACGACGCCCGTCAGGATGTTGATCAAGGTCGACTTGCCGGCGCCGTTGGGTCCGACGATCGAGACGAACTCGCCCGCGTCGACGCGGAGGCTCACGCCGTCGAGCGCGCAGAACTCGCCGTAGAGCTTGCGGAGCCCGTCGGCTTCGAGGATCATGGCCGGCCCGCCAGCGCGGGACGGCGACGGGTCGCCAGGCCCACGAGTCCGTCCGGTGCGAGGATCACGATCACCGCGAGCATCGCGCCGAAGATCAGCCGCCAGTAGGGCACGACCGACATCACCCAGTTCTGGAGGTAGATGAACACGAATGCCCCGACGACCGGGCCGAAGAAGCTCGAGAACCCGCCGAGCAAGGTCATGAACACGATGTTCCCGGAGTGCGTCCAGTACGCGAGCGTCGGATCGACGTTCCCGGTCGGTGGGCCCAGGAGCGCGCCGCCGACGGCCGCGTACGCCGCGGAGATGACGAAGGCGTAGAAGCGGTGGCGCGCGACCCCGATGCCGAGCGTCTCGGCCTTGGTCGGATTGTCGCGGATGGTCTTGAGACAGAGCCCGAACGGCGAGTGGACGATGCGCCACATGCCGAGCGCGGCGAGGACCAGCACGGCCAGCGAATAGTAGTAATAAGGCCCGACGAGGTAGTCGATCTTCGGCATCGCGTCGAGATTGCGTCCGAGCAGCGAGGGCCTGAGGAACGGCGTGCCCTCGTCGCCTCCGGTCAGGCGATAGAACTTCAGGAGGAACGTGTAGAAGACCATGCCGAATGCCAGCGTGAGCATGCCGAAGTAGATCTTCACGTACCGCACGCAGAGCGCCGCGACCGGCACCGCCACCAAGGCGCCCAGGACGGCGGCGGCGAGCAGGATCACCTCGAGCGAGCGGACGCCGGCGTGCGTCGTCAGGAACGCGCCGGTGTAGGCGCCCAGCCCGATGAACAGCGCGTGGCCGAACGAGACGAGGCCCGTGTAGCCGAACAGGAGATTGAGCCCCAGCAGGACGACCGCGTAGGCCATGAACGGCAGCATGAGGAGCGCGTGATACGTCGAGGCGACGAGCGGCGCGGCGGCGACGGCCGCGGCTCCCAGCGCGACGGCCAGCCCGCCCTTCACGCGGCCCCGCCGAAGAGGCCGCGCGGCCGCGCCGCCAGCACCGCGATCACGATGAGGTAGATCAGCAGCATCTCGAGCTCGGGATACACGGTGATCGCGAGCGCGCGGAGGACGCCGACCACCAGCGCGCCGACGAAGGCGCCCCGCATCGAGCCGAGCCCGCCGATCACGACGACCGCGAAGGCCTCGACGATCAGCTCGACGCCCATCTCGCTCATCGCCGCCGTCGCGGGAATGACGAGCGCGCCGCCGAGCGTACCGAGGGCGGTGCCCAGCGTGAAGACCCTGGCGTAGACCCGCCGCATGTCCACGCCGAGTGCCTCGGCCATCTCGCGATTGTCGGCCGTGGCGCGGATGATCCGGCCGAACGCGGTGCGCGTGAGCAGCCAGCCGATGGCCAGCGCGATGGCGAGGCTCGCCGCGATCACGATCAGGTTGTAGACCGGCGCGGTGGCGCCGAGGAAGCTGAGCTGGCCGTAGGTCAGGTAGAGGCCGGCAGTCGAGCGCGGCGCCGTCCCCCACGTCAGGCGGATCGCGTCCTCCATCATGAGGACGATCGCGAAGGTCATCAGGAGCTGGAAGGTCTCGTCGCGGTCGTAGACGAATCGGAGGAGCCCGCGCTCGACCACGACGCCGACGGCGCCCGCCGCCAGGCCCGCCAGCGCCAGCGGCACGATGAACAACGCCGGCGGGCCGCCGGCGCCCACGTACCAGCCCACCGCCGAGACCCCGACGTACGCGCCCAGCGCGTAGAAGGAGCCGCACGCCAGGTTGAAGATTTTCTGCACGCCGAACACGACCTGGAGGCCGGCGGCGACGAGGAAGAGGACCGACGCGTGAAAGAGCCCGCTCAGGAGAACGTTGACGGCGTGCGCGATCGGCTAGACCTTCCAGCCGGCGATCCACTCGAAGAGCTTCGAGCCGGCCGGCTTCATCGCCTGCTTGGTGGACACGACCTCGATCGGGTTGATCGTCACGAAGTCGTACGCGTTCTTGTGCGTCGTGATCCCCTGGTAGAAGTTGCACATCTGGACGTGATCCTCGCGCCAGCTGCGCTTGCCGGAGAGCGATTCGAGCTCGAGGCCCTCGAGCGCCTTCACGACCGGCGCCTTCTCCGGCCACTTCTTCGCCGGTCCGGACGCCTTCTCGACCGCCACCTTGTAGGACTCGGCGTTGAAGAACGCGTGGTCACACTCGTAGGGCGGGTACTCGTTGTACTTCGCCTTGTACTCGCGCACGAACTGCTTGAGCAGCGCGCTGCCCTTTGGATCGTCGAAGTACATGGTGTTGTAGCCGAGCAGGAGCCCCTCCGGCGTGAACTCCTTCTTCAGCGAGTCGTGGACGCCGCCCGCCGTCGTGAACACGCCCTTCATCGTCTTGAAGAGACCGACCGCGGCGGCCTGCTTCATGATGATCGTCGCGTCGCCGGACCAGAACGAGCACATCAGGAGATCGGCCTTCGACTGCCGGATCGCCGCGATGTGCGAAGTGAAGTCGGTCACCCCGAGCTTGGGGAAGAGCTCGAGCACGAACTTCACGTCGGGGATGTAGCGCTTGAGCACGGCCTGGTAGGACTGCCAGCAGTCGTGGCCGTAGGAGTAGTCGTTGCCGATCCCGGCGACGGTCTTGATGCCCTTGAAGTACTTGGGCGTCAGGATCCCGGCGACGATCGCCTCGACCTCGTTGTCGACGCTCTTGAACGCCCACTTGGGGTTGGGCATCGTCTCCTCGACGCCCTTCTGCGTCGTGCCGTCCCACGAGAGCCACGGCGTGCCGAGATCCTCCGCCACGGGCCCGAGGGCGAGCGTGACGCCGGTCGAGATTCCGCCCAGCACGACCTCGACCTTGTCTTGCAGCACGAGCTTGCGGTATCGCTCGACCGTGTCCTTCGGGTTCGACTCCTCTTCGACAACGAGCTGCACGGGCCGTCCGAGGATCCCGCCGCCGTTGTTCACGCGCTCCGCCCACCACTCGGTCGCGCGGAGCCCGGCGGCGCCCACCGGCGCGGCCACGCCGGCGCGGATCGTGAGCACGCCGATCTTCACGGGGCCGGTCGCCTGTGCGTGCGCGGGCGGCGTGCCGAGCCGCGTCGCCGCGGCCGCGCCGACTCCGGCGCCCAGGAGCTTGAGGAACTGCCGTTTGTTGTAGCGGGGTCCATTGTAGCGAGGTCCGTGAGGTCGGAGCAGATCCGGGGTGGCCTGAGACAGGTGCGTCATCGTGAGGCTCCTCCTGTCATGACCGCGTTGACGTCAGCCCGAGACGCTGGCGCGCGAGCCGCGTGCCGGCGACCAGGCGCTTGAGCTTCTCGAAGGCGACCCAGCGCGGCACCGGAAAGAAGCCGCAGTCAGGCACAGCCGACAGGCGCTCGATCGGGATGAACTTGGCGCAGAGCTCGAGCCGCTCGGCGACGTCCTCCGGGCTCTCCATGTAGAACGACTTGACGTCGATCACGCCGCACGCGACGTCGCGATCGACGCCGATCTCCTTCCAGTGCTCGATCTCCGCCATCTCGCGGTTGGCGTACTCGAAGACGAATTGCTGGCAGCGCGTCTCGAGCAGCGCGGGAAACATCCAGCGATACGACCGCTTGCCGCGCGGGCGAGACAGGAGGTTGCCGAAGCAGACGTGGTAGGCGATCCGCGCGCGGACGCCCTCGACGCAGGCGTTGAACATCTTCACGTACTCGCCGAGCTGGCCAGGCACGATCGCCGCCGACGGCTCGTCGATCTGGATGTAATCGGCGCCGGCGTCCACGAGCGCGCGCAGCTCGGCATTGATCGCGGGGACGAAGTCCCAGCAGAGCCCCAGCCGATCGTTGCCGTACGCGTCGCCGGGCCGGAGCTGGACGTGGATCGAGAGCGTGACCGGCCCGGGACAGGTGGCCTTCACCGGCTTGTCGGTCTGGGTTTTGAGATATTGAAACTCCTCGACCACGCCGAGCCCGCGCGGCACCGTGATGCGCTGCCGCGGCCGGTAGCGCGGGGCCGAGTCGTAGGCGTAGAGGCCGGTCTTCCTGAGCGGCTCGACCGGGTCCAGGCCGTCCATCCGCGAGTAGAACGTCTGCACGAAGAAGAAGCGCCGCATCTCGCCGTCGCAGACGATGTCGATGCCGGCCCGCTCCTGGTCGCGGATCGCGAGCTGGGTCGCGTCGTCGAACGTCTCCCTGGTGTCGGTCTGGCCGTAGTCGCCCGCCTTGATCCGGTCGAGCGCGGTCCAGAACCAGCCCGGGAAGCCGTGGCTGCCCATCACGTGCGTGGGGATCGGCGGCAGGGGTGCGGCGGTCACGCGCTGTTGTTTATCAGAGGCCCCGGCGCTTCGCAATGCCGGCCCGCCACAGCCGCCGCCCGAGCGCTCTCGGGCGCACGTCGCGGACGATCCGACCTTCCGACCGGCTCGATGAGCCGGGAGCTCCGGAATTTGTTGGACAAATGTCGGGCCCGGCCCGCACGGTATGATAAGACTATCCGCCATGCAGGTGCGCTTTTGGGGAACCCGAGGCTCGATCGCCGCGCCCGGGCCGAACACCGCCCGCTTCGGCGGTAACACCTCCTGCGTCGAGGTCCGCGCCTCCGACGGGACCGTGATCATCCTCGACTGCGGGACCGGGGCCCGCGAGCTCGGGCTGCACCTGGCCGAGACGATGCCCCAGCCGATTCGCCTGCACCTGTTCATCGGCCATACCCACTGGGATCACATCCAGGGCTTTCCGTTCTTCGTTCCCGCGTTCCTGCCCGGCTCCGAGCTGAACATCTACGCCCCGCTCGGCTTTCAGCGCGGCCTGGAAGAAGCGATGGCCGGCCAGATGGAGTACTCGTACTTCCCGGTCAAGATGCGTGACCTGCGCTCGCGCATCCACTTCACCGAGCTGGACGAAGGCTTCTTCCGCGTGGGCGGCGTGCTGGTCGAGACGCAGTTCCTGAACCACACCGCGCCAACGATCGCCTACCGCATGACCAGCGACGGCGCGACGATCGCCTACGCGACCGATCACGAGCCGTTCTGGAACGCGTCGGGGCGCGTCTCACAGCATCCGGGCGACGAGCGCCACATCGCCTTCCTCAAGGGCGCGAATCTCGTGATCCACGACGCCCAGTACACCGACGCGGAGTATCGCGACAAGGTCGGCTGGGGCCACAGCAGCATCGACTACGCCGTCGACGTCGCGCTGGCCGCCGGCGTCGAGCGCCTCGTGCTCTTCCACCACGATCCGTCGCACGACGACGCGACGATGGAGCGGATGGAGGCGATGGCGCGAGCCCACGTCGAGCAGCGGGGCCAGGCGCTGGACGTGCTCGCGGCGCGCGAGGGCCTCGAGCTCGAGGTACGCGGCAGCAGCGCCGCGCCGGACATGTCCCACGCGTCGGCGCTCCAGCACCGTCAGATCATCGGCGGCCGCGTGCTCCTGGTGAGCGCCAACGAGCCGGAGGTGGCCGAGATCGAGGAAGTCCTGAGCGACGACGGTCTGGTCTTCCTGCGCGAGTCCGACATCCGCGCGGCGCTCTCGCGTGGCCCCGAGCTCTTGCCCGACATCGCGATCATCGACCGCGAGCTCCTGGACGGAAACGGCGACGAGGTCCTCGACGTGCTGCGGGACCGCCTGGGGCGGCGCAACTTCCCGGTCATCGTCCTGGCCGACAGCTCGATTCCGTCCGACGCCGTGTACCGTGGCGAGGCCTCCTGGACGGACTACCTGCCAAAGCCCTTCAGCCCGCCGATGCTGCGCACGCGTGTGCGCGCGTGGCTTGCGCGGACCCTGCTCGTCTTCGATCCGGTCGACCGCGCGGCGCTGCGAGGCGTGACGGCGTCGGACGACCACCGCGCGCGCGGCGCGAGCCTCCTGGCATCCGTTCCGCTCTTCCAGCCGCTGACCGTTGAGCAGCGCGATCTGTTGCTCGACAGCGCCACCGAGCAGACCTTTACCGCCGGCCACGTGCTGATCCGCGAGAGCGATCCACCCGACCGCCTCTTCGTGATCCTGTCGGGCCGCGTGCGCGTGCTGGAGGTCGCGGCCGATTCGCCGGTGGAGCTCATCGTCGGCGAGCTCGGCGTGGGCGAGATCCTCGGCGAGCTCAGCGTGCTCCGCAACCAGCCGCGCTCGGCGACGGTCGTCGCGGTCGAGCGCACGCACTGCCTGGTCATCCCGCACGCCGAGTTCTTGAAGGTGCTGCAGAGCTCGGCGGAGCTGGCGGTCTCGCTGCTGCGGATGCTCGCCGGGCGGCTCTACGAGACGGACCGCCGGCTGTCGCGCTTCGCGCCCGACCCCGTCACGGGCCTCGCCGGCCGCCGCGCCTTCTATGATCAGTATCGCCGGCTGGCCGCCGTCGCACGCCGGCGCAAGACGGGCGCGCTCCTGCTGGTGGTCGACGTGCTGCAGCTCCGGACGATCAACGACCGCTTCGGCTACGGGGTAGGCGACGACGTGCTGCGGACGGTGGCCGACGCGCTCGTCGAGGCGACGCGGAGCACGGATCTGATCGTACGCCACGGCGGCGACGAGTTCGTCGTGTTCTGCCCGGACGCCGGGGTGGGCGACATCGACACCGTCATCGCCAGGGTCACCGACAAGATCAAGGGCCTCTCGGGCAAGCGCGGCATCCCCGCCGCGATCACCTGCAGCTTCGGCGTCGCCTACGCGCAGGCGCCGCCGGAGAGCGCGGAAGATTTCCTGCGCGAGGCCGATCAGGACATGCTGCGCCGCAAGCGGTAGGCGCTACTTCTTCTTCCGGCTCGCGAACTCCCGAATTCGCTCGCGCGCCGCCGGGCTCGTCCGGAGCGCCGCGGCGTAGCCTTCAGCCTCGCCGCCGGCGCCGCCCGCGCGGATCGCCGCGACGATCTTCTTGGTGGCCTCGAGCCCGTCGCGGGGCGAGCGCGCAATCTCTCCGGCCAGGGCGGCGACGCTCGCATCGAGGGTCGGGGGAGCGACCACCCGGTTGACGAGCCCGATGCGCAGCGCCTCGGTCGCGTGAAGGGTGCGGCCGGTGAGAAGCAGATCGCGCGCGTGGCCGCCGGCGACGACGTCCAGGAGCCGGGCGATCCCGTACGCCGGTGGAAAACCGAGTGTGACCTCCGGAAGCCCGAAGCGCGCCCGGTCTGACGCCACCCGAAGATCCTGCGCGATCGCGAGCATGAGCCCGCCGCCGAGTGCCCAGCCGTCGACGGCGGCGATCGTCACCTGCGGAAGGGTCGTGAAGCGCGCCATGATCGTCGCGTGACGCCGGGCGAGCGCCTCGGCGTCCTCGGGCGTCACCGCCTCCATCTCCTTGATGTCGTTGCCGGCGCAGAACGCTCGGCCGCGCCCGGCCACCACGAGCACGCGCAGGTCGTCCTGCACGGCCACGCGCTCGAGCGCGTCCTCGAGCGCCCCGGTCAGCCGGCGATTGAGCGCGTTGAGCGCGTCCGGGCGGTTGAGGCGGAGCCAGGCGACGCCGTCCTGGGCGTCAAGCTCGACGATCGGGGCTTCCGCCATCTGTCCGGGTCCGGCCGAGCGCCGTGAGGGTGAGGCCGGCGGCCACGCCGAGTGCCAGGCTCACCGTCGCGGTGGCCGCCATGGGCCAGAAGTCCGTCTTGAAGAACGGGAGCGCGAAGAAGGGCGATCGGGCCGCGCGGGGCGCCACGCGCCCCTCGACGAGCCCGTTGACCAGCTCCATCGTCTCCGCCATCAGCACCTCGGAGGCCGCCTTCGCAAACGCGGGATCGGCCAGCGCCGGGTGACCGACATAGCCCCGACCACCGTTGCGGAGCGGGAAGTTCGGCACCGCGCGCTCCGGGAGCGTGTAGCGCGCAGGCGGCAGCGAGCGGTACGACGGATCGACCAGATCGGGCCGGATCAGCAGCATCAGCGAGGTCTCCCACCAGCCGCCGTGGGCGTCCTCGGAGAAGGCGCGGCGCTCGTCGTCGGACAGCGGCCGCCCGAGCGCGGCCGCGATCTTCTCGGTGTACCGGCCGCGGAGGAACTGCCAGGCGAGGTGCCCCGAGACCGAGGCCATCATCACGCGGTGGCGCCGCGCGACGATCGCGGAAGCCTCTTCGAGCGCCGTGAGGTGGCCGGGGCCGCCGTGGCCGTTGGCGACGAGGATATAGCGGAAGCCGGCCCGCGCCAGCGACCGGCCGTAGTCGACGACCGCATCGCGCACAACCCGCTGGCGGACGCTCACGGTGCCGACGGCGTCGAACGTGAACGACCCGAGCGGCAAGGTCGGAGCCAGGAGCGCGGTCCATCCCGGCCGCCCGGCGGTGAACCGCTCGGCAAGCGTCTCGGCGAAATGGCGCGCGGCGATCGCGTCGACGCCGACCGGCAGGTGCGGCCCGTGCTCCTCGAGCGGGCTCACGGTGAGAACGACGACGGTTCGCGCCCGGTCGAGCGCGTCGAGCGCCGGGGTCGACATCTCTTCGAAGCGGCGGACGCTCAAAAAGAGCTCCCTTTCGTCGCGGTCAGGTAGTCGTTCTTGGCCCGCTCGAGCTCGGCGATCAGCGCCTGGCGCTCGGTGGTCAGCCGGCGCGCGGCGTGCTCGCGCGTCAGGGCGACGGCGCCGAAGCGCAGGCGGCTCCGGAGCCGCCCGGCGCCGACCCAGTACCGGTACGCGATTACGCCGGAGAGCGGCAGGGTGAGCGCGAACACGACCGCGACGGCCGCGCCGGCGAGGCGCGCGACGATCCACGTCTCGAGCGCCCAGAACACCGGGATCGCGATCATCGCGGTGAGGAACCGCCAGGTGGCGTAGTCCGTCTCCTTGCGCGACATGTGGCGCGCGACCCAGCGCGGGATCCAGTAGGGGAGGAAGTTCACTGTCGCGCCGTACACGAAGAACGGAAAGCCGACGATCGCCTCCCAGCCGCGACGGATCCCCTGGCGCGGCCGCCGCCGCTCGAGCCGCGCGCGAACGGCTTCGTCCTTCACGCGGTACTCGGCCAGGAGGGCCCGGTAGCTCTGGATGCTCTGCCAGATGCGTTCCACGCGCTCCGGGTCATGGTTCTTGAAGTGGTTGATCGAGTCAACGATCGCCCGCGACAGCCGGACCAGGTCGATCTGTCGCTCGGCGAGCCCGCGCTCCTCGCGCAGCTCGCGCACGAGCTCGTCGCGATAGAGGTCCTGGACGGCGCTCACGAGCCGGCTCTCGTCGATGCGCTCGACGTGGACCACTTCCGCCTCGATGCCCCACTGGATCGCGTCGGTCAGGGCCTCGACCGCCTGGACCGGATCCCGCCGGTACGCCTCGAGGTACGGCGTGACCGCGACGACCGGTCCGAACGAGACGAGGACGCGGCCGCGGAAGGATTTCCGCGCGTCGAAGTTGAGCCCGACGGGAATCACGCGCAGGGTGCCCGGCCGTCCGGCCTCGTAGCCGAGCGCCAGCCGAGCCGCGCCCGTCTTGATCCGCTGCACGCGCGCCTCGGCGTGGGTCGTGCCCTCGGGGTAGATCGCGACGAGCCGGCCCTCGCCGAAGGCTTGGTGGCACGCCTCGAACGTCGAGGCGTTGCGGTCCGCTGTTGGAGTGGGTGTTGCGAGCCCGCCTCCAGCCGAGGGTGGCCTGAGAGTGGCGTTCGGCTCGTCTTGCTTGCGATAAACGGGTATCGCGCCACACGCGAGCAGAAAGCGCGCGACGAGGCGATTCTTGAACAGGGCGGCCGTCGCCAGGTAGTGAACCTTTCGCGGAATCGCGCCGCCCACCAGCAACGAATCGATGAAGTTGTTGGGATGGTTGATGCAGAGGAGCACCGGCCCGTCGGCCGGGACGCGCTCCGGGTGCCGGACGTCGACCGAGCGGAAGAAGAACCAGAGCCAGAACCGCCCGACGGCGCGCACGGCGCGATAGAAGGGATCCAGCGTGTCGCGCCGCGCGCCGGTGTCGACGGTGGCGCTCACGGAATGCGCGCGAAGCCTTCCATCAGCCGCCTGGCCGTCCGGTACACGGTGACGCGCTCGGCCCAGGCGGCGCCGTCGCGGCGCCGTACGGCGGCGTCGATCGGCAGCACACCGGAGGGGTGGCCGAGCCGGATGTCCCGCGCGCCGGCGCCGGCGCACTTCCGCACGACCGTTCCGTCCACGCGCGCCGCCACGGCGAGGCACATCGCGACGGTGAGCGCCACCGCGCGGTGGCAGTTGCCCATCGAGATCACGCGCGTCACCAGGTCGACCTCATCCGCGGAATGCCGGACGCCGTCGAGGGCAGTGAACGCGGTCGCGGGCGTGACCATCGCGATCTTCGGCACCGCGGCGCTGCCGGGGATGCCCATCCGTCGCGCCGCCTCGACACGGATCGACTCGAGCCGCGCCGAGAGCTCACGGTCGGCGTCGATCGCCTGCGGCGTCTCGGTGCCGAGGAGCCCGAGATCCTTCGCACGGACGAAGACGACGGGATTCGTGGCGTCCACCAGCGAGGCGTCGATCCCGTCGATCGTCTCTCGCGGCGCGCCCGTCGGCAGGAGGCGTCCGGTGCCGGCGCCGCCCGGGTCGAGGAAGTCGAGCGCGATGCGCGCGCCGCGGCCGGCGACGCCGGCCAGCTCGAAGTCGCCTTCGACCAGCGCTTCGCCGTCGTGGACGGGCACGTGGGCGACGATGAGCTTCCGGGTGTTGGTGTTGTGGATGCGCACGAGCGTCTCGCCCTCGACCGCCTTCACCAGGCCCTCGTCGATCGCGAAGGGCCCGACGGACGACGAGCAGTTGCCGCAGTTGCCCTTGTAGTCCACGACCGCCTTCGCCACCTCGATCTGCGCGAACGTGTAGTCGACGTCGGCGTCCGGGTGGGACGGCGCCCCGATGATGCACGCCTTCGACAGGGACGAGATCCCGCCGCCCATGCCGTCGAGCTGGCGTCCGTACGGATCGGGGCTGCCGAGTGCTGAGAGCAGAACGCGGTCGCGCTCGGCGCCGGCCGGCGGGAGATCGGTCTGATGGAACACGAGGCAGCGGCTCGTGCCGCCCCGCATGTAGACCGCCCGGATCTTCTTCTGGCTCATGGCTATCCCCCTTGCCGGGCCTTGGTGTGCGCCAGGACGCCACCGGCCAGGAGGATCTCGCGCTCCCGGGGGGTCAGCACGCACGAGGCGGTGAACGCGACGCCGGTCCGCGCGTTCTCGACTCTCACCCGCTCGCCGGCCGCCAGCGCGGCACGCAGACCGGGCAGTCGCAACCGGTCGTCCCGCTCGATCCCGCCGAAATCCTCGGGATTGTCGAGGACGAGCGGCACCACACCCCAGTTGATCAGGTTCGTCCGGTGGATCCGCGCGAACGACTTGACGATGACGGCGCGAACCCCGAGGTACATCGGCCCGGTCGCGGCCGCCTCGCGCGACGATCCCTGGCCGTACGTCTCGCCGCCGACGATGATGGACCGTCCCGCGGCCTTCGCGCGCGCGACGAAGTCGGCGTCGACGTACTTGAAGCAGAACTCCGAGATCGCCGGGATATTCGAGCGGAAAACCAGCACCGCGGAGCCGGCCGGCGAGATGTCGTCGGTCGACACCTTGTCGCCGAGCTTGATCACGACCGGCGCCTCGAGCGTCTCGGCCACCGGCTCGCCGAGCGGCACCGGCTTGATGTTCGGGCCGCGCGGGATCTCGCCGGCGCCGTCGGGCTCGACGAACCCCACGGTCGAGCTCGCGAAGCGCGCCGGCAGGCTCACCGGCGCCGGCGTGCCGAGCGTGCGCGGATCGGTGATGACGCCCGTGAGCGCCGAGGCCGCCGCCACCGTGGACGAGCAGAGATAAACCTGGTCGTCCTTGACGCCGCTCCGGCCGGGGAAGTTGCGGTTGAAGGCGCGCAGGCTCTTGGCGCCGGCGGCCGGGACGTGGCCGATTCCCGCGCACGCGCCGCAGCTCGACTCCGAGACCGTCGCGCCCGCCGCGATGAGGTCGGTCAACAGGCCCTCGCGCGCCATCGTCTCGAGAATCTTGTGGCTGCCCGGGAACAGCACGAACGACACCGAGGGATGAACGCGACGGCCGCGCACGACGTCGGTGACCGACGCCATGTCGTGCCACGAGCCGTTGGTGCACGAGCCGACCATCACCTGCTCGATCGACGTCCCCGCGACTTCCTCCACCGGCACCACGCGGTCGGGCGAGCCCGGCAGCGCCACCAGCGGCGTGAGCGCCGCGAGGTCGAGCTGGATCTCGTCGTCGTACGTCGCGTCATCGTCCGGCGCGACCGGCCGCCAGTCGTCGCCGCGGCCCAGACGCGTCAGGAACGAGCGCGTCACGTCGTCGCTCGGGAAGATGCTCGTCGTCAGCCCGAGCTCGGCGCCCATGTTGGCGATGGTCATCCGCTGTGTGGCGAGCAGACTCCGGATCCCGGGCCCGCCGTACTCGAAGATCTTGCCGGTGCCGCCGCGGACCGTGAGCCGGCGCAGCAGCTCGAGGATCACGTCCTTTGCGGTCACCCAGGGCTGGAGCGCGCCCGTGAGATGCACCCGCACCACCTGCGGCATTGGGAAGAAGTACGGCCCGCCGCCGAGCGCGACCGCGACGTCCAGCCCGCCTGCGCCGATCGCCAGCATCCCCGCCGCGCCGCAGAGCGGCGTGTGGCTGTCGGTGCCGAGCAGCGTCTGGCCTGGGATGGAGAAGCTCTCCATGTGCACCTGGTGGCAGATGCCGTTACCGGGCTTGGAGAAGACCGCGCCGTACTTGCGCGAGACCGCCTGCATGTAGCGGTGGTCGTCGGAGTTCCGCGAATCGACCTGGTAGACGTTGTGGTCGGCGTAGCTCACGATGCGCGCGGGCACGGCGCGTGGGAAGCCGATCGCCTCGAACTGGAGCCACGACATCGTGCCGTTGGTGTCGGTCAGCAAGACCTGATCGACCGTGATGCCGATTTCTTCGCCGGCGACGGGCGTGCCAGAGACGAGATGGCTGGTAATGAGCTTGTGGGCGAGATTCTGGGGCATTTAATAGGACTGGGGGGGAGCGAGCGCCGCTCCTCCCCCAGACCCCCCCACCGATTCGGACTCGCTCGGCGCCGATGTCGCCATTGTTGGCGATGTCATCTGAGCTGCTCGCGCTCCATCGTCTGGAGCGGCCGATTCGATGGCGGCGGTCATGACGGTGTTGGTGTCCTCATCGCGTGTGCGCCGCAGTCAGCGCTTGTCGACGGGTACCCAGACGCGGCGGGAGGGGCCGATGTAGTCGCCGCGGGGGCGGATCAGGCGGTTGTCGTCGTACTGCTCGATGATGTTCGCCGTCCAGCCCGCAATGCGGCCGGCCGCGATCACGGGCGTGAAGAGATCGACGGGGATGCCGAGCGAGTAGAAGAGCGGCGCCGAGTAGAAGTCGACGTTCGGGATCAGCTTCTTCGCCTCGTTGATGCGCGCGTGGAGCTTCACGGCCATCTCGTACCACTTGGACTGCCCGGACTGGCGGCAGGCCTCCTCGGCCATCCCCTTGAGGATCGCGGCGCGCGGGTCGCCCGCCTTGTAGACGCGGTGCCCCATGCCCATGAAGCGCCGCTTCGTCGCGAGCGCCTTCTCGGTGAAGCCGTCGACGTTGGCGACCTCGCCGATCTCCATCAACGTGCGCATGACCGCCTCGCCGGCGCCGCCGTGGAGCGGCCCCTTGAGCGCGCCGACGCCACCGGCCACCGCCGAATGCATGTCGGACTGCGTCGAGACGATGCAGCGGGTGGTGAAGGTCGACGCGTTCAGCTCGTGCTCGGCGTAGAGCGTCAGGCTCGCGTCGATCGCCTTGGCGACGACGCCGCTCGGCCGCTTGCCCGTCAGCATGTAGAGGAAGTTGGCGGCGTGTGAGAGATCCGAAGCCGGCCGGATCGGCTCCTCGCCGTTGCGCACGCGATGGTGAGCGCAGATCGCGGTCGCCATCTGGCTCGTGAGCCGGATCGCCTTGCGGACGTTCGCCGCGTGCGAGTTGTCGGTGGTGTCCGGATCGCTCATGCCGAGGATCGCGACGCCCGCCTGGAGCACGCGCATCGGATCCGTGGTCTTGGGCATCAGCCGGAAGGCCTGGACGAGATCGGCGGGAATCTCGCGCGCCGCGATGAGGGCCAGGGTGGTCTTGTCGAGCTGCGCCGAGTTCGGCAGATCGCCGTACCAGAGCAGGTGGCACACTTCCTCGAAGCCGGCCCGACGCGCCAGGTCCTCGATGTCGTAGCCGCCATAGGCCAGGCGTCCGTTCCGGCCGTCGAGATCGCACAGCTTGGTCTCGGCGGCGACGACGCCCTCGAGCCCACGAATGAGCAGGCTGCCTTCCTTATCCATCATCGCCTCGTGGCGCTAAGATAGCTGGATGGTAGCAGGATTCCGGGCGCGCGCCCACCTGCCCGCCCCAGCACTCATAAGTGGCTGAGGAGGACGTGGGCTACAACGTCTACCTGGTGAAGCGCGGGAGCTGGTGGGACGCCGATGCCAGGTTCGGCCGGGAGGAGTGGGACCGCCTGCGAGCGTCCCGGCCGCTGCCTGACTGGGTCTCGTTCGAGGACGGGACCATCACGGTCAAGAGCCCGACTCGGGAACAGATACTCGCGTTCGTGGGCCTGGCGCGCGACGAGGGGTGGTCCGTGCAGGGAGACGACGGCGAAACCTACGGTGCCGACGGCCTTCCCGTCCCGGAGCCGCCCGCGAGGTCGGGATTCTTCGCCGCCGCCCTGCAGCCCCTGAGGGAATTCTTCGCCAAACGGAGCATACGGCGCGCGATGCAGGGCGTTGTCTGCC
>Ga0306921_10000841_pt1 | contig 28765 bp, 24 predicted proteins | sample sta12Cox44000080_FD_203760 | JGI IMG/M metagenome (GOLD analysis project Ga0306921, IMG submission 203760) | Lab enrichment of tropical soil microbial communities from Luquillo Experimental Forest, Puerto Rico - statoxic.12C.oxic.44.000.080 (v2)... | ecosystem: Environmental > Terrestrial >... | reverse complement strand
ATGCGGATAGCGGTCGTGGGGACGGGGTATGTGGGTCTGGTGTCGGGAGTGTGTTTTTCGGAGTTCGGGGTTGAGGTGACCTGCGTCGATACCGATGCGGCCAAGATTGCTCGGCTGGAGCGCGGTGGGATGCCGATCTACGAGCCCGGGCTGGCGGGACTGATGGCGGCCAATGTCGCGGCGGGTCGGCTGTCGTTCACGACCGAGCTTGGACCGGCGGTCAACGGCGCCGAGGCGGTGTTCATTGCCGTCGGCACGCCATCGCGTCGCGGCGACGGGCATGCCGATCTCGGCCATGTCTTCGCGGCTGCCGAGGCGATCGCCCGGGCGCTGGCCGATACCAATAGCACCGGCGGCTACACGGTGGTGGTGACCAAATCGACGGTGCCGGTCGGCACCGGGCGGCAGGTCGCGGCGGTGCTGTCGCGGCTCTGCCCGTCTGAGCGCTTCGATGTCGTCTCCAACCCTGAATTCCTGCGCGAGGGCTCGGCGATCGAGGATTTCATGCGCCCCGACCGCGTCGTCATCGGCGCCGAGAGTGAGCGCGCGCGAGTGGTCATGCGCCAGCTCTACCGGCCGCTTTATCTGATCGAGACGCCGATGCTGTTCACCGGCATCGAGACCGCCGAGCTGATCAAATACGCCGCCAACGCTTTTCTCGCCACCAAGATTACCTTCATCAACGAGATCGCCGATCTATGCGAGGCGCTCGGCGGCGATGTGCAGGACGTGGCCCGCGGCATTGGGCTCGATGGGCGTATCGGCGGCAAGTTTCTGCACGCCGGCCCCGGCTTTGGCGGATCGTGCTTTCCGAAGGATTGCCGCGCGCTGGTGCGCACCGCGCACGAGGCCGCAGCGGCGCTGACGATCGTCGAGACGGTGCTCGCCGGCAACGAGGCGCGCAAGGCGCATATGGCCGAAAAAATCATCGCCGCTTTGGGCGGCTCGGTCGCAGGCAAGACGCTGGCGGTGTTGGGCCTGACTTTCAAGCCCAACACGGACGACATGCGCGAGGCCCCGAGCCTCGCGATCCTGCCACGCCTCATCGCCGCGGGCGCGACGATCCACGCCTTCGACCCGGCGGGCATCGCCGAGGCCCGCAAGCTCCTGCCTGAACTCGTCTATTGCCCCGACGCTTATGCCGCGATCGCGGGCGCCGAGGCACTGGTGTTGCTGACCGAATGGAACGAGTTCCGCGCCCTCGACCTCGCCCGCGTCGGCCGGCTCTTGAAGCAGCCGCTGGTCGTCGATTTGCGCAACATCTACCGCCCGGCCGAAATGGGAGCGGCCGGGCTCTCCTATGTCAGCATCGGCCGCCCTGCCGGCGCGGCCCCGCGCCCGTTTGTAGGAAATTTTTCATGAGTTCTGTCAGAAAACGGGTCCTCGTCACCGGTGGCGCCGGGTTCTTGGGATCGCATCTGTGCGAGCGGCTGATTGTCGGAGGCGACGACGTGCTGTGCGTCGACAATTATTTCACCGGTCGCAAGGAAAATGTCACCTCTCTGTTGCCGCTACCACAATTCGAGGCGATGCGACACGACATCACCCATCCCCTCTTTGTCGAAGTCGACGAGATCTACAACCTAGCCTGCCCAGCCTCGCCCATCCATTACCAGTTCGATCCGGTGCAGACCACCAAGACCAGCGTGATCGGCGCGATCAACATGCTGGGTCTAGCCAAGCGGCTCAAAGCCAGAATCTTTCAGGCCTCGACTTCTGAGATCTATGGCGACCCGAATGTGCACCCACAGCCCGAAAGCTATCGCGGCAATGTCAATCCGATTGGGCCACGGGCCTGTTATGATGAAGGCAAGCGCTGTGCCGAGACGCTGTTCTTCGACTATTTCAGGCAACACCAGCTTAAAATCCGCGTCGCTCGCATCTTCAATACTTATGGCCCGCGCATGCACCCGAACGACGGTCGGGTCGTCTCCAACTTTATCGTCCAAGCCTTGAACGGCGCGCCGATCACACTCTATGGCGATGGCGCCCAGACCCGCGCTTTCTGCTACGTCGAGGATCTGATCGACGGCTTCGTCAAATTGATGGCCGCCCCGGACACGATCACTGGCCCGATCAACCTAGGCAATCCCGTCGAGACCTCGATCGCCGAACTCGCCGACCTCGTCATAGAGCTGACCGGCTCGCGCTCCGAGATCGTCCGGCGTCCGCTACCCGTCGATGATCCCGCGCAGCGCTGTCCCGACATCACTGATGCCGAGAGAATCCTCGGCTGGCACCCCGAGACCCCCCTCGCCAACGGCCTCACGCGCACGATTGCCTATTTCGATAGCCTCCTCAGCGAGGGCCAATCGGCTCCTCCCTAGGCGGCGGCGGTGAAAATCCTGGTCTTTGGTGCCGGCGGGCAAGTGGGCCGAGAGGTCAGTCGCGCAGCTCGGCCCGCATCATTCGAACTGCTGGCTCTTGATAAAGCCGCGAGCGATATTTCCAATCTGAGCGCTGTCAGCAAGGTCATTGAGCGGCACAAGCCGGATCTCGTCATCAATCTCGCGGCCCACACCGCGGTCGACCGCGCCGAAAGCGAGGCCGAAACGGCCTGGGCGGTCAATTGCGCTGGAGCGGCAAACATTACGGAGGTATGCGGGGAAACGACGACGCCGCTCATTCATCTTTCGACCGATTATGTCTTCGACGGGTGCAAGCCCGCGCCATACCTTGAGGACGATGCGGTCAACCCCCTCAACGTCTATGGCCGCAGCAAGGAGGCCGGTGAGCGCGCCGTGCGGGCAGTGATGCATCACGTCATCTTGCGCACCGCCTGGGTCTATGGCGCGTATGGAACAAATTTCGTGAAGACCATGCTGCGGCTTGCAGCCGACCGGCAGGTATTGCGCGTCGTCGCGGACCAATACGGCTGTCCCACCGCTGCCGCCGACATTGCTGCCGCGCTGATCACGATCGCACGGCAAATCGGGCAGGGCAGCGCCGACTGGGGCACTTTCCATTTCGCCGGCGCCGGGAGCACCAGTTGGCACGGCATGGCCGAGGAAATTGTCCGACTGGCGGAGCGATTTGGTGCTTGGCCGGGGGCGTCCAGGCGCCGGGTGGAACCGATAACGACGGAACAATACAAGGCTCCGGCACGGCGGCCGATGAACTCGCGACTCGACTGCGGCAAAATCACAGCCTCCTTCGGCATCTCGCCGTCGCCATGGCAGTCAAGCCTCGCCGCGGTGGTTCGCGAGCTGGTCGAGAAAACGGGCCGATGAAGGGGATCATTCTGGCGGGCGGCCACGGCACCCGCCTTTATCCGGCCACCTTGGCGGTCAGTAAGCAGCTATTGCCCGTCTATGACAAGCCAATGGTGTATTACCCGCTGACGACCCTAATGCTGGCGGGGATCCGCGACATCCTTGTCATCACCACCCCGGCGGAAGCGCCTCGCTTCGTAAGCTTGCTGCGCGACGGTAGTCAATGGGGCATCTCGATCCGGTATGCGGAGCAACCCAGACCCGAAGGGTTGGCTCAGGCATTGATCATTGGGCGCAGCTTCATTGCCGCTGACCGCGTCGCGCTGGTATTGGGCGACAACCTGTTTTACGGCGACGGACTTCCCGCAATGCTGCGGCGCGCAGCGGGCCCGCGCCCAGGCGCCACCGTATTCGGCTACCAGGTACGCCACCCGGAAACCTATGGGGTGATCGAGTTTGCGGCTGATGGCGGGCCGGTGGCAATTGTCGAAAAGCCCCGGCAACCGCCCTCGCACTGGGCCGTAACGGGCCTCTACTTCTACGATAATGCTGCCCCCGATATCGCCCAGTCGCTGAAGCCTTCAGCCCGCGGAGAGCTGGAAATCACAGACGTGAATAATGTGTATCTGTCTCGGGGGATGCTTGCGGTCGAACGCTTGGGGCGCGGCTTCGCATGGTTCGATACCGGCACTCACGACTCGCTCCTGGAGGCGTCCGAATTCGTCCGCACGATAGAGTTACGACAGGGACTGAAGATTGCCTGCGTCGAGGAGGTAGCCTACCGGATGGGCTATATCGATGAGGAGCAGTTGTTGCACATTGCCGGAGAGTTCGGCAGCAGCGGGTACGGCGCTTATCTCGGGCGGCTCATCGGCGACCCTTGGTGATCGCCCAGTCGATCAGATGATTCCTCGCGCGCGCAATTCGTCGAGAATTTCTTCGGCAGCAATCTCCGGGCTCACACCCATCGTCGCCAATCTGACTTCGGGCCCTTCCGGCACCTCATACGCCGAATCCAGACCGGTAAAATGCTCGATGCGTCCGGCTCTCGCCTTTGCATAAAGACCCTTCGGATCACGGCGAATACATTCGTCAAGCGGCGTGTCGACGAAGATCTCGAGAAATGCGGTGGGCGCTGTCAGCTCCCGGACCATCCGACGTTCGGCGCGGAACGGCGAGATGAACGAGCAGATCACGATCAGTCCAGCCTCGGTCATCAGCTTTGCGACCTCGCCGACGCGCCGAATATTCTCGACCCGGTCGGCATCGGTGAAACCAAGATCACGGTTGAGACCGTGGCGCACATTGTCGCCATCGAGGAGCATGGTGTGGCGGCCAAGTGCGAGCAGCTTCCGCTCGACGATGTCCGCGATCGTCGATTTACCCGCGCCCGACAACCCGGTCAGCCACAGCACCGCAGGGATCTGCTGCTTTAGCGCAGCCCGCTGCTCGTGGCCGACGGTCAGCGCCTGCCAATGAATGTTGCTGGCCCGCCTCAGCCCGAAAGCGATCATTCCCGCTCCCGCCGTTTCGTTCGTGAAGCGGTCGATCAAGATAAAGGCGCCGGTATCGTGGTTAACCGCGTAGGGGTCGAAGGCCACCGGCGCCCCTGTAGATAAATTGCAGAACCCGACCTCGTTCACGCCGAGGGTCCTGTCGGCCAGATGCGCCATCGTGTCTACATCGATGCGGTGCTTGAGCGCGGTGATCGTGGCGGGCACGCTGCGGGTTCCGATCTTCAACAGATAGGAGCGGCCCGGGACCAGCGGATGGTCGCTCATCCAGAGCACATGCGCCGCGAATTGGTCGACGAAGTCGGCTGGTTCGCGAGGGTCTGCGAGGAGATCGCCGCGCGCGATATCGATGTCGGTTTCGAGTGTCAACGTAACGGCGTCACCCTCGTGTGCGGTATCGAGCGTGCCGTCAAAGGTGACGATCTCCTTCACCCGCGCCGGTCGGCCCGAACCCGTCACCAGCACGCCGTCGCCCGGGGAGATAGAGCCGGACACTACCGTGCCCGAAAACCCGCGAAAATCGCCGTTCGGGCGATTGACCCATTGGACCGGAAACCGAAATGGCCGGTGAGAATGGCCGTTGGCAATGTCTACCGAATGGAGATGATCGAGCAGCGTCGGGCCCTGATACCAAGGCATACGCGCCGAGCGCTCGATTACATTGTCACCGAACCGCGCGGAGAGCGGAATCGCTGTGACCGTCACATCCCCGAGATTCGCCGCAAAGCCATCAAAGCTGTTGGTGATCTCCTCAAAGCATCGCCTCTCGAAAGCGACGAGGTCTATCTTATTGACGGCAAGCACGAGGTGATGAATGCCGAGCAATGAACAGATAAAGGCGTGGCGGCGGGTCTGCGACAATACACCCTTGCGCGCGTCGACGAGGATCACCGCGAGCTCGGAGGTCGACGCACCGGTCGCCATATTGCGCGTGTACTGCTCGTGCCCAGGTGTGTCGGCGACAATGAAGGCGCGCTTCGGCGTTGCGAAGAACCGGTAGGCCACATCGATTGTAATTCGTTGCTGCCTCTCGTCTTCCAATCCGTCCAACAGGAGCGAGAGATCCAGGTCGCCCCCGGTCGTGCCAAACCGACGCGATTCGCGCTCCAGCGCGGCGAGCTGATCGTCCAAGATCAACGCGCAGTCGTAGAGCAGCCGGCCGATCAAAGTCGACTTGCCGTCATCGACCGATCCGCAGGTCAGAAAGCGAAGAAGATCTCTGCCGGGCCGGGAGCGAGGGCCACCGTCGCACCGGGACATCAGAAATATCCCTCGCGCTTTTTGCGCTCCATTGCGGCTTCCTCATCGCCGTCGATCAGCCGCCCTTCCCGCTCGGAGCGGCGTGTCGCCCGCAATTCAGCCACGATGTGGGCCGGTGCAGCGGCCACGGACTCGATGGCGCCCGTAAGCGGATAGCACCCCAAGGTGCGGAATCTGACGCGCCGCAGCATCGGCCGCTCGCCGGGTTGCAGGGGTAGACGATCGTCGTCCACCATGATCCACACCCCCTCGCGCCTGACTACCGGACGCATTGCGGCGAAATAGAGCGGCACGACGGGAATTTGTTCGGCTGCGATGTACTCCCAGACGTCGATCTCGGTCCAATTCGACAGCGGAAAAACCCGCATTGACTCGCGCTCGTGCAAGCGCGTGTTGAACAGCCGCCACAGCTCGGGCCTCTGGTTCTTCGGGTTCCAGCCGTGGTCGGCGCTGCGCAACGAGAATACGCGTTCCTTGGCGCGGCTTTTTTCCTCGTCCCGCCGCGCGCCGCCGAATGCTGCATCGAAACCGTGGCGGTCGAGCGCCTGCTTCAGGGCTTCGGTCTTCATCACGGCCGTATGCAGCGCCGATCCCGAGGTGATCGGATTGATGCCCCGAGCTTTCCCTTCTTCGTTGATATGAACGAAGAGATCGAGGCCGAGCTGGCGCGCAGTCGCCTCGCGAAACGCGATCATCTCACGGAATTTCCAGCCGGTGTCGATGTGGAGCAGCGGAAAGGGCGGCTTACCGGGGAAGAACGCCTTGCGCGCCAAATGCAGCATTACGCTCGAATCCTTACCGATCGAATAGAGCATGACCGGGTTACGGAACTCGGCCGCCACCTCGCGCATGATGCCGATCGATTCGCTTTCGAGACGCCTGAGATGCGCGGGCAAGAGCCGGGCAGGCGCCGGTTGGTCGCCAACGTGCAATGCAAGCCTTTCAATGCGTGGTCAAAGAGAATCCCTATCAGAGAAAAGTTGATCGACTGTCAATCGACCCCGCGACGGCGCCTCACCGGCGCTGGATTGCCGATGCCCAATGGCATCCCCTAAAGAAATTCAGTGCAGTTGCGGGGTCTTTAGGAGCCGTCTGCGATCGGCAGATAAGATGCGGACGGTCAGCGTCTCGTTGTCGCGCACCACCTGCAGCACGACTTCGCTCCCGGCCGGGCCGCCAGCCCAGACTTTGCGCCAAAGGCTCGCGAGGCTCGATATGGAGTCGTCGCGCACGGCAACGATGCGGTCGCCGGGGCGCAGCCCTGACTTGGCCGCGGGTCCGTTCTCGGTGAGCCCGGCAACGACGATCGCGTCCTCGACTTCCTGGGCCAAAAGCCCCAGCCATGGGCGGGCCGGTCGATTTGGTCGACCGTAGGTCAGCATATCGTCGAGAATGGGCGGTAGCAGTTCGATCGGCACGACCATGTTGACGTCGCGACGAAGCTCGCGTCCGTTTGCATTCTGTACGTGCAGCGAGCCTATGCCGATCAGTCGGCCGTCGGCGTTGATCAGGGCGGCGCCCCCCCAGAAGGGGTGGGCCGGCGCGGTAAAGATCGCATGATCGAGCAGATATTCCCAATATCCGGCGAATTCCTGACGCGCCACCACCCGCACGGCTATCGCATGCCGGCGGCCGCCTTCGGCGGCGATGATCGCACGATCGCCGGCGCCGACGCGCTGGCCGGTGCCGAGTTCGATCGGCGGCATGTTGAGTCGGCCGAGCGCCTGCACAAGACCGAAGCCGCTCTCCTGGTCATAGGCCAGGACGTGCCCGGGGACGGCGCCGCCGCCTTCGGAGGTCAGCCAAATGGTCTCTGCTTCAGTGACCAAATAGCCGATCGTCAGCACGAGCCCATCGCCGCGGATCAACACTCCGCTGCCGGCGCGCTCGGTGCCGAGCGTGCCGGCGGTAAAGGCATCTTGCGGGACGGTCGCCCGCAGGCCGAGGACGGCGCTCAGGGCACGCTCCAGATCGAAGGCGCAGTCCGCCGGCTTTGGCTGGATCTCGCTGGGTATTTCCCAATCTACGGTTCGCGACATTTTGCGCCTCGTCAATAGCGGCTGCTCCTATCATAACCACAAACACAGCGCTGCGGTTTACCTCTTTTCGAAACCCTTGGCGGTGCCGGGAGCGCTGGTTTGCTCCTGTCGCGCTTGACAAGCTCGGACACCCCAATTATGTCAGCAGCACTCTCGGGGCGAGAGTGCTAATCCCGATCTGTGGTTGGTTTGAGGAGGTGTTCATGAAATTCCGTCCGTTGCACGATCGCGTGCTGATCCGGCGGGTCGAGTCCGAGGAGAAGACGGCGGGCGGCATCATTATTCCCGATACGGCCAAGGAAAAGCCGATGGAGGGAGAGGTGATCGCCGCCGGTCCGGGCGCACGCGGCGAAGACGGCAAGCTCCAGCCGATGGACCTCAAGGCGGGGGATCGCGTGCTGTTCGGTAAATGGTCGGGCACCGAAGTCAAGCTCGACGGCGAAGAACTGATCATCATGAAAGAATCCGACATCATGGGCGTCCTCGACGCCGGCGCCGCTTAGAAAGTTGCTTGAGGAGTAAACTTAAATGGCAGCCAAAGAAGTCAAGTTTCACGGCGACGCTCGCGAGCGCATGCTGCGCGGCGTCGATATTCTTGCCAACGCGGTGAAGGTGACGTTGGGCCCGAAGGGCCGCAATGTCGTCCTCGACAAATCCTTCGGCGCACCGCGTATCACCAAGGACGGTGTCACCGTCGCCAAGGAAATCGAGCTTCCCGACAAATTCGAAAATATGGGCGCGCAGATGGTGCGCGAGGTGGCTTCGAAGACCAGCGATCAGGCTGGCGACGGCACCACCACCGCGACGCTTCTGGCGCAGGCGATCGTGCGCGAGGGCGCTAAGGCGGTCGCGGCCGGGATGAACCCGATGGACCTGAAGCGCGGGGTCGATATGGCTGTCGAGAGCGTCGTCGAGGACATCAAGAAGCGCTCGAAAAAGATCTCGACCAACGAAGAAATCGCGCAGGTCGGGACGATCTCCGCCAACGGCGAGCGCGAAGTCGGCGAGATGATCGCCCAGGCGATGCAGAAAGTCGGCAATGAGGGCGTGATCACCGTCGAGGAGGCCAAGAGCCTCGAGACCGAGCTCGACGTCGTCGAAGGCATGCAGTTCGACCGCGGTTATCTCTCGCCTTATTTCGTCACCAACGCCGAGAAGATGATCGCCGAGCTGGACGACCCCTACATCCTGCTCTTCGAGAAAAAGCTGTCCGGCCTGCAGGCAATGCTGCCGGTGCTCGAGGCGGTTGTGCAGAGCGGCCGGCCGCTGCTGATCGTCGCCGAAGACGTCGAGGGCGAGGCTCTGGCGACGCTGGTCGTCAACAAGCTGCGCGGCGGCCTCAAAGTGGTGGCGGTCAAGGCGCCCGGCTTCGGCGACCGCCGCAAGGCGATGCTCGAGGACATGGCGATCCTGACCGGCGGTCAGGTGATCAGCGAGGATCTCGGCATCAAGCTCGAAAACGTCACGCTCGACATGCTGGGCAAGTCCAAGCGGATCCGGGTCGAGAAGGAAAACACGACGCTCATCGACGGTGGCGGCAAGAAGGACGACATCCAAGGCCGCTGCACGCAGATCCGGCAGCAGATCGAGGAGACCACCTCGGACTACGACCGCGAAAAGCTGCAGGAGCGGCTGGCGAAGCTCGCCGGCGGTGTCGCGGTGATCCGGGTCGGCGGCGCCACCGAAATCGAGGTGAAGGAAAAGAAGGACCGGGTCGACGACGCGATGCATGCGACGCGCGCCGCGGTCGAAGAGGGGGTGGTCGCCGGCGGCGGCGCGGCGCTCCTTTATGCCATCCGCTCCCTCGAGAGCCTCAAGCCCGCGAACAACGACCAAAGGGTCGGTATCGATATCGTCAAGAAGGCGCTGTCGTATCCGGCGCGGCAGATCGCCGAGAATTCTGGCACCGACGGGTCGATCGTGATCGGCAAGCTGCTCGACAGCACGGACACGAATTACGGCTATGACGCCCAGAAGGGCGAGTTTACCGACATGATCCGGTCGGGAATCATCGACCCGACCAAGGTGGTGCGTCATGCTCTGCAGGATGCCGCGTCGGTTGCAGGCCTCTTGATCACCACCGAAGCCATGGTGGCCGAGAAGCCCGAGCCGAAGACCCCGCCGGCAATGCCCCCGGGCGGCGGAATGGACTTCTGATCGCCTCTCCACAACGCCGGTGAAAGCCGCCTGCCCACCCAACCGTGGGCAGGCGGTACTTTTTTAAGCACTATTATGGGTTGCATAAAAGAGGAATTGGATCGATCCTGCCGGGCGTTTGTTTTGCGAGCCGGACTGAGAAGATCCGATGGGCGAAGTCATCCCGTTCCCGTCACGTAACCCGCGTAAATCTCCTGAGTTTACCGGCGGACAACGGGGTGCCCCGGCAACCGTCTTTCACGACCGCGGCTGGCGCATTCTGGAGATGCCGAGGACCGGACAATTTCTCGCGGTCTCCGCCAATTGCCGCCGCGGGATCGAGGTCGGGCGTTTCGATCCGCGGATGGCTTCCGATAATCACCATGCCGGCACTGAAATCGCCATCCTGACGTGGTGCGGTTCTGATGAGCACCTGTCGCGCTGCGCCATCGGCTGGCTCAATTCGGGTGGACCCCCCACCGCGATCCTCGGTGCCTTCGTTGTCGCGGCGGGCGGCCGGTACCGCTACTGGCGCGACGCGATCATCGAGGTTGCCGCGATCGGTGGCGCGAGGCTCGTGCGGCTGCTCGACGGCAGCATCGCGATCGCTCGCGAGCCCGAACCGGAGCCGCTGCTCGACCTGTTCGCGCCGCTCAAAGAGAACCGGCGCCGTGCCACCTTCAATCGACTGCCGCGCGAAATGCGGGCGGCGATTTTACGCTGGGCTGACCCCAGAGGTCAGTTCGATCTCGCGCAACCGATGCGGTAGGGGAACATCGCGAGCCGGGCAGAATGCGCACACCGCAACCCTGCCCTGCTTAGCGCTGCGGCCAGCCACAAGGCCGCGCCGCGTCCTTGCCAGCCAGCAGCGCGCCGCCCATACTGATGGCGATGCGGCGGCTTTCAGCAGATCCCGTTTTCGAGACGGCGGACGGTCCGCCGGTGCGTTGTTGCGACCATCCCGGCTGCGTTGCCGGGGGGGATTATCGTGCGCCCAAATCCCGGCTCGATCTCAGCGACTATTACTGGTTTTGTCTCGAGCATGTTCGCGCTTACAACGCCGCGTGGAATTACTACGCGGGGATGAGCGATACCGAGATCGAAGCCGACATCCGCCACGACACGGTTTGGCAACGCCCGAGCTGGCGGCTGGGTGTCCGCCATGGCCCCGGTTACGCTGCGCGAATTCGCGACTATTTCGGCGTGTTCTCGGGCAGCGCGGAGGGGACGCATGGACGTAGCCGCGCCAACGGCGATCGCGGGCGCGATGCTATCCACCGCGCGCTCTCGGCGCGCGAGCAGGCCCTGGCCGTCTTCGACCTCGAACCGCCCTTCACTCTGGTCGGGCTCAAGGCGCGGTACAAGACGCTGGTCAAGCTGCATCACCCCGACGCGCATGGCGGCGACAAGGCGGCCGAGGAGAAGCTGAAGATCATCAACCAAGCCTATGCCACCCTGAAGGCCAGCTATTTCGGATAGACGATCGCGCCGCGGCGCTCACACCTTTCCTCCACCACTGGGACGCAAGACAAGAATGCCATCCGTTCAGCCAACGGCCCCCAACAGTGCCTTTCCTCTCGACACGCCCGACATCACGGTCTCGGTGCGCCAGACCTTCGGGATCAACAGCGACCTCCAGGTGCCGGCGTTCAGCCAGGCGAGCGAGCACGTCCCTGATCTCGACGATGCCTACCGCTTCGACCACGACACGACGCTCGCGATCCTCGCGGGCTTTGCGTTCAACCGGCGGGTGATGATCTGCGGGTATCACGGCACCGGCAAATCCACCCATGTCGAGCAGGTCGCCTCCCGGCTGAACTGGCCGTGCATCCGCGTCAATCTCGACAGCCACATCAGCCGCATCGATCTCGTCGGCAAGGATGCGATCGTGCTGCGCGACAACAAGCAGGTCACCGAGTTCCGCGAGGGGCTTCTGCCGTGGGCGCTGCAGCATCCGGTGGCGGTGTGCTTCGACGAGTACGACGCCGGCCGACCCGATGTCATGTTCGTGATCCAGCGGGTGCTCGAGGTCGAGGGCAAGCTGACCCTGCTCGACCAGAACCGCGTGATCCGGCCGCACCCCTGCTTCCGGCTGTTCTCGACGGCGAACACCGTCGGGCTCGGGGACACCACCGGCCTCTATCACGGCACGCAGCAGATCAACCAGGGCCAGATGGACCGCTGGAACATCGTCGCGACGTTGAATTATCTGCCGCACGACGCCGAGCTCGAAATCGTGCTGGCGAAGGTGCCGAGCTACGACGACGATGAGGGCCGGCGCACGATCAGTGCGATGGTGGCGCTCGCCGACCTCACTCGCGCCGGGTTCATCAACGGCGACATCTCGACCGTGATGTCGCCCCGCACGGTCATGACTTGGGCGGAGAACGCCAAGATATTCAACGATCTCGCGTTCGGCTTCCGTCTCACCTTCCTCAACAAATGCGACGAGACCGAGCGGCCGACCGTCGCCGAGTACTACCAGCGCTGTTTCGGCACTGAACTCGCCGAAACCAGCGTCAACGCGACGCTGATGTAATGCCGCCGAATCTTGGGACCGCGGGCGTCCCGCCCGCATTGCGGGCAAGATGCCCGCGGTCCGAACGGTAAGAGCAATTCATGGCGCAGGACTTCTCCCCGACCGAGATCTTCAAGCGTGCCACTGCCTCGACATTGCGCGCGATCGCCGAGCGCGACGATGTGACCGTCGGCTTCGGGCCGGAGCCGGCAGGGCTCAGCGGCGCGAAGGTGCGCCTGCCCAACCCACCCCGCGACCTCCCGGCCGAGGACACGGCGCAGTTGCGCGGCGCCGCCGACAGCCTGGCGTTGCGGCTGCGCTATCACGATGACGCAGTGCACAGCAAACGCGTGCCGCACGGGCCGCTCGCCCGCGCGGTCTTCGACGCGGTCGAGCAGGCGCGGGTCGAGGCGCTGGGCTCCCGCCGCATGGCGGGGGTTGCCGCCAATCTCGAAGCGATGCTCGACGAGCACTATCGCCGGCAGGGCTTCGAGCGGATCACGGAGCGCACCGAGAGCACGATGGCCGAAGCGGTGCGGCTGTTGACCCGAGAGGCGTTGACGAGGGAGCGCCCGCCGCCATCGGCACGCCGGGTTGTCGACCTCTGGCGGCCGTGGCTCGAAGGGCGCATCGGCAAAGATTTTGCCGAGCTCGACCGTGCGATCCGCGACCAGGACGCTTATGCCCGCGCCACCCGCCGGCTGCTCCAGGATCTCGATATCGATCTCGGCGACGCCGACGAGTCGGAGGAGAGCGAGGATCAGCAGGGCGGCGACGAAACCGACAGCGAAAACCAGACCGAAGGTGAAGGCGCGACCACCGGCGCGCAGCCTTCAGCCGAGGGATCGCCCGCGGACGGCGAAGCCGAGGACGCGCAGGACGCCGCCGAGGCCGGCGACGGCGAGATGATGCCCGGCTCGAGCGACGATGACCCCGGCCGGCCCGGCCGCCCCGGGCAGATGCCGCGCGGCCGCAACGACGACACTGCGGTCTACCGCGCCTTCAGCGTCGCCTTCGACGAAGTCATCGAAGCGGAAAAGCTGTGCGACCCCGACGAGCTGTCGCGGCTGCGCCATCTGCTCGACCAGCAGCTCGCCCATCTGCAGAGCGTCATCGCCCGCCTCGCCAACCGGCTGCAGCGCCGTCTGATGGCGAAGCAGACCCGCGCCTGGGAATTCGACCTCGACGAGGGGCTGCTCGACGCGGCGCGGCTGTCGCGCGTCGTCGCCAACCCAATCCTGCCGCTCGCGTACAAGCGCGAGCGCGAGACCGAGTTCCGCGACACCGTCGTCACTTTGTTGATCGACAATTCCGGCTCGATGCGCGGCCGGCCGATCACGGTCGCGGCGATGAGCGGCGATATTCTCGCGCGCACCTTGGAGCGCTGCGGCGTCAAGGTCGAGATCCTCGGCTTTACGACCCGCGCGTGGAAGGGCGGGCAGGCACGCGAGCGCTGGATCGCCGCCGGCAAACCGCAGAACCCGGGCCGGCTCAACGATCTCCGGCACATCGTCTACAAATCCGCTGACTCGCCTTGGCGGCGTTCCCGGCGCAATCTGGGGCTGATGCTGCGCGAGGGCATCCTCAAGGAGAACATCGACGGCGAGGCCTTGATCTGGGCGCATGAACGCCTGCGCGCCCGCTCCGAGCAGCGGCGCATCCTGATGGTCATTTCCGACGGCGCGCCGGTCGACGATTCGACCCTCTCGGTCAACCCCGGCAACTACCTCGAAAAACACCTGCGCGAGGTGATCCACGACATCGAGCGCCTCGGCGAGGTGGAACTCACCGCGATCGGCATCGGCCATGACGTGACCCGCTATTACCGCCGCGCCGTGACGATCGTCGACGCCGAGCAATTGGGCGGCGTCATGCTCGAACGCCTTGCCGAGCTCTTCGACGAAGACCGCGGCGCCAACACCCGCGTCCGCAGCCGCCGCCGCGCCGCTTGATCGGAGAGACATCACTCCAGCCACCGCGCACCCGCTACTGCTCTCCTTTTTAGATCGCTTGCGATGATTACCGCGCCGCGGCGCCGGGAGCGGGCGCGCCAAGACGGCCGCGATTGCGTATCTCCCGCAGCCTTGTCTTGCTCTCCTCCGAAAGCCCGCGCGCCCCAGGGCATTTCTCCTCGTCGAGGAAGGCAGTGGCGACTTGAGCTTCCTGTGCGGACTTCCATTCAAAGCGGTAATCGAGTCCCTGGACCCGGATCAGGCCGTCGATTACATAACGGGCTCCATCTTGGCAGCCTAACAATGACAATATTTTTGCCAATGTGTCGAAATACGAATCGGCCGAGCGCGCTGATTCTTTTGCCAGATCTGCCCAGGCTTTCGCCGAGCCCTCGTCCACCACATAGGGCGGTTTTTCTAGTATCGCGATCTGCTCCAAGGCCTGATCCCGCTGACCCCCTGCTAAAGGAACCGAATTCTCGATTAGCGATCTTAGCGCAGTGTAGGATGTCTCCGACCAGTCGCACGCGCCATTAGGGCAATTGAGCCCGGAATATTTCGGCGCAGGTTCGGGTGCACCGACGAGCGCGCCGTCCATATTTGACGGTGGGTAGGTTCTCCAAACATAGTTCCCGCGCAGCGAAGTGCCGTAAAACGGTCTAACACCGACGGGCAATTTTTCTTGACCGAGCAGAACACCCTGAAGCTGCGCGCCATCGAGATTGGCGCCGTATAGCACCGAGTCACGAAAGTCGGCGCCCTGCAACTGCGCTTGATAGAAATTGGCGGCCTGCAGCTGCGCCTCTCTGAGCGAAGCGCCCTGCAGCTGCGCAGCTCTGAGCGAAGCACCCTGTAGGTTTGCGGCGAAAAACATCGCGCCTTGCAGCTGAGCTTGATCTAGATTGGCGCCCTGCAACTGTGCGCCTCCGAACTCGGCGCCTTGCAACCGCGCGCGGGCAAAGGACGCGCCTTGCAACTGAGCATAATCAAAATGGGCACCCTGCAGCTGCGCGCATCCGATGTCCTCGTTGCACGGCCTGGGCTCGTAATCACCTATTGGCAACGGTAGCGGAAACGCAAGCAATCCCAAAATCGCGTGCCGGATCCAATCGAACGCGAAGTTCGCCTCGCGAAGGTCGGCCCCAGTGAAATCCGCGCCCGCGAGAGAAGCGCCACTGAAATCTGCCTTCCGCAAATGTGCGAACACCAGCACGGCCCCTTCGAGCGAACGGCCTCGCAGCGATAGTGCATCTGAAGAGATCGCGATCTTGGCTTCGGCATCGAACTTTCCGCGATCGCCAATGTCGAACTTCGGCAAGACCAGAACGTTTGACCAGGGGCTCTGCGGCATACCGGTAACGTAATTGACCTCCCCCGCGACCAGCAGCTTGTGTAGCGTGGCCCATCCGGGCACCGGCCTCAGAGTCTGCTCCAGCGATTCGCCGGGAAAGGTTGCGATCGTCACCATCACTAGAACTGGCAGAAAGCTCGCCAGCAACCAGGCCTGAACCTTGACCCGTTTGAAATCGACCCACACGAGCCCCGCGCTTTCCCCGCGCGCAATCCGCGGCCACAGGATCCACAGTAGAACGAGATCGATCACAACAGCGGTACGCTGCCACGACGTTATCCACTCGCTGTGGTAAGGCAGGAACTGAAGTTGGAATAGGACCAAGAGTGCAATGGGGCCTACGACCAGGCTGATCTCGATTATCCGTCGCAGCAGAAAGCCGATGATACCGGTTCGTACCTCGCGCGGGCCGGCAAATGATTGCACGAAAATGTTGCTCGGGAGTTGGCGACGCAGCCGCGTTTGGGCATCATCACCGCCGATCTGCGTTTCCAATTCGAGATGAAAGGCGCCAATCCTGCCGGCCAGCAATACGAAGTGCAGTAGCACATAGGCGTGCAGGATCAGAAAGACCAGTGGCCCCAAGATGAAGAACGCCTTCAGCGGCAATTCGACATTGAGGAAAGGCAATTTCACCGGACTTTCGAGCAGCAGGTCTCGATGCGTCACCGCTCCGGCAGCGATGGCAAAGTAGAAGAGAGCGAACAGATAACTAACCCACAAGCCAGCGCCGACACTCGCCGCATCGACAACGGCTTCGTGCAACGCCCCCAGATCCTTCGCCTTGGCGGCGAATGGTGTTGGCCCGGTTTTCTGCGGAAGCAAGTCCCGGTTCCGCCTTGTCAACATGCCGCGCGCTCCCCATCGCGACCATAGCCGATCACCGTGCCGTTCTGATCCGGCCGAATCACTTTATCCGAGCACAAGGCAGCTGTCGTTGTGCAGCCCACGGAAGTGGGGAGCTGCCGAAAACTACCTCGAAAGGCACCTGCGCCAGTGATCCACGACATCGAGCGCTTGGGCGAGGTCGAGCTCACTGCGATCGGCATCGGCCACGACGTGACCCGATACTACCGCCGCGCCGTGGCGATCGTCGACGCCGAGCAACTGGGCGGCGTCATGCTCGAGTGCCTCGCCGAGTTCTTTGACGAAGAGTGTGGCGCCAACACCCGCGTCAGGAGCTGCCGCGCCGCTTAAATAGCCCTCCCCCTCGATGGGGGAGGGTTGGGTGGGGGTGTTGCGGCCAACTCGGCGCTTAGTACTTTTGCCCTTGCATTTTAAGGTGAGCGCAAAGTCTACCGGATCTGCCGCTCGTCCTCGGTGACATCTTACCGTAAAGCGCGCGCGCATGCGCCGTGAGCGGGGTACTTCTTCATTTCTCATTTGTCCGGCGGGAGAAATCACCCCTCCCAAACCCTCCCCCATCAAGGGGGAGGGCGTTAACGCAGCCGCCATGTCGCCGTCGCGATCGTCGACGCTGCCTGACCGGTCCTCAGTTGCTGCGGAACAGGTCCTGCGGGATGCCCGCCGCGTTGAACACGTGGTCGCGCGAGGCCTCGAGCTGTTGACGCAGGTGCGGCAGGTCGACGTCGAGCAGCTGCCCCTTCCATTTGCGCACCTTGCCCGCGACGATCACGGTCTCGACATTGGTGCGGTCCATCAGCGACACCACCGCCCCCGGCACCTGGTTGAGCGGCGCCACGTTGATCCGGGTGGCGTCGAGAATGATGATGTCGGCCTCCTTGCCCGGTGTCAGCGAGCCGGTCTTGCCGTCCAGCCGAAGGGCCTTCGCGCCGTTTATGGTGCCGAAACGCAGTACGTCGCGCGTCGTCAGCAGCGGCGGCGTGCCGGGAGCCGGCGTCGGCCACTGGTTGGGCGGATAGAAGTTTCCCTGCTCGAGGATCATTTGGTTCACAACCATGCGCTGCATGTTCATGCAAGAGCGCATCTGCGTGAAGAAGTCGGCCGTCAACGTGCATTCGACATCGACGCTCAGCGACGGCTCCATGCCCAGGCTCTGCATCTTGAGAATGGGCGGCATGCCGTGCCGCATGTTCATCTCGATCGGGAAGGCGATCGAGACCTGCGCGCCGTTGTCGTGCACCGCCTGCCATCCCGGGTCGGACATCCCGGTCATGTGGATGAACAAATTGTCGGGCCCGATCCCGATGTCGTTATTGACGCCACCTTGGCCCGCAGCGAGCTGGTCCAGGATCGGACGTATCCCGAACGGCGAGAGGATGTGCGCCGCAATCTGCAGACCGAGCTGGCGGCCGATCGTCCAGGACTGCGTATAGGTCGGCGTCCCGAGATAGACCTCGCCGCCCATGATCATCGTGCCGAGCTGGTCGGTCGAGGAGAAGTACTGTTGTTTGATGCGGAAGGCATCCTGCGGATAGGCATAGTTGGCGGGGTTGCTTCCCGCGCCCTCGAAATAGCCGAACGCGAACCGGCGACCCGTATCAAACAGGGCGCGGATGGCGGCGTCGGAGTGCTGCGGCGTGTGATGGATTTGCGAGACATCGTGCACGGTGGTGACGCCGTCATCGAGCTGGCTGAGCCCGCCGAACAGCTCGTTGATGTACACGTCCTGCGGCCGGTAGACGGGCGCGAACTTCAGCAAAATGTACTCGTAGTAGGTCGTGCTTCCGCTCGGCGAGCCCGATCCGTCATTGATCAGCACGCCGTCGGCCAGAAAGCTGCGGAGCACCGTCTCGAATTGGTGATGGTGCGTATCGATGAAGCCGGGCATGACAATGCGGCCGGTCGCGTCGATCTCCGCGGCGCCGCCGGCGTGCAGGTTCGGCTCGACGGCGCGGATCTTCTTGCCCTCGACCAGCACGTCGGCCTGCGCAAAGTCGCCGACTTGCGGATCCAGCGACATGACAGACCCGCCGCGGATGATATACCGCCGGCCCGGCCGGCCGCTGTCGAGAGGTGGATCCCCACCGTCTGCCGCGGCAGGTCGTGGCGCAAACAGATTGAGACCGGCTGCGGCGACCCCGCTCGCTGCCGCACCCTTCAGAAAATTGCGCCGTGAGCCGAAATGATTCTGGGGTTTTCCGTGATCGCAAAGAATGCACATGCCAACGTCTCCCTCATGCCGCCGGTTATCCCCAGCAGGATCGCTCTTTTGGTCATATTCGGCAAACGATAATCCCGCAATGCGGGTGCGGTACCCAGCAGCGCCAAGCCCTTCGGCGAGGACTACTTCTGACGCCGGGGCATGTTCTGGCGCAGGATTTCGTTGATGCGCGCCTGCCACCCGCTGCCTTCCTGCCGGAAGGCTTCCAGCACGTCCGGGTCGAGCCGAAGCGTCTGGTTCACCTTTCTGCCCGGCTTCACCGGCCTGCCACGGCTGCGGCGCGTCAGTTCCCGCGTCGCCTTTTCGCCGATCAACCCCGCCAGCACGTCCGTCGCAGGCCGTGCCTTGACAAAATCCTCCTTCGTCCACTCGGGGTTGTCGTCGTCCGAACGCGAGACCCTCTTAGGTGTTGTCTTCTTTGCCATTAAGGGGAAAACACTACAGCAGAAAACTGCAACCGTCAAGAATATTCGCTGTAGCGGAAATGGTCGGGTGCAAGCACGCCAACCAAACCAGCCGCCACCGCCTGCGATTGTCGCAGCCATATCCATGTCAATGAGCATGCGGACTTGATGTCTTCGACCTACCCGAAAATTGCCACAATGGCGTGATACTCTAATCGCAAATGGATCTTGACGTCACGCAAGACGGTCGTCTTTCCGATCGTGCCGGCGGGACGCCGCTGCTCCCGCCAAAAAGCGAGGATTTCCGCGGCTCACAGCATCTCGCTCGCTATCATTTTCGGGGATAACGCGGGAACGGCCAAAAGTTAACGCCTGTAGATTCCCTGCAGAAACAGGCGGGGCCGCGGCGCTACATCTCGGCGTAAGTCCCGTTCTTCCACACGTAGAAGACGTATTTCGGGTCGGTGACGTCGCCCTTGTTGTCCCAGGTCAAGGGGCCGACGACGGTCTGCGCGGTCATCGAGTGCAGCGCCTTTGACAGATCGTCGAGCTTGACCGACTTGGCTTTCTCGGCCGCCTGCGCAAAGGCCTGGATCGCGGCGTAGGTGTAAAGCGTGTAACCCTCGGGGTTGTAGCCTTCGGCCTTGAACTTGTCGACGACGGCCTTGGCGGCGGGCACGTTGCGCGGGTCGGGCGGGAAGGTCATCAAGGTCCCCTCACCCGCCGGACCGGTGATCTTCCAGTATTCCTCGGTAACCAGCGCATCGGCGCCGATGAATTGCGCCTTCAATCCTTGATCTCGCGCCTGGCGGACGATCAGTCCCGCCTCGGTCTGGTAGCCGCCATAATAGATCACATCGATATTTTCTTCTTTCATCTTGCTGATGAGCGCCGAGAAATCCTTGTCGCCTTGGGTCACCGCCTCGTACATCGTCTGTTTCAGGCCGGCCGCGTTCATCGCCTTCATCGTCTCGTCGGCGATGCCTTTGCCGTAGGCCGTCTTGTCGTGGACGATCGCCACCTTCTTTCCCTTGTAATGATCGGCGAGATATTTGCCGGCGACCGCACCCTGCTTGTCGTCGCGGCCGCAAGAGCGGAAGACGTTGTTCCAACCCTTCTTCGCCGCGTCGTCGGTCAAGGCCGGGTTGGTCGAGGCCGGGGTCATCTGGAGTACCCCCGCCTCGTTGTAGACCGCAGAAGCCGGGATCGACGAAGACGAGCAGTAATGCCCGGCGACAAACACGACCTTCTTGCCGGCAACGTCGTTGGCCGCCGCGACCGCCTGTTTCGGGTCACACGCGTCATCGGCGAGGATCAGATCGAGCTTTTTGCCGAGCACGCCGCCCTTGGCGTTGATGTCGGCGACCGCCATCTTGGCGCCACGCGTCATCTGCTCCCCGAGCGCGGCATTCGAACCGGTGATCGGCCCGACGACCGCGATCGGGATATTCTGCGCGTTGGCGAGCCCCGCGGCCGCCGCGAATACCGCCGCCAAGATTACCGACTGGCCTAAGCGTTTCATGAACCCTCCCCTGGCTCCGTGTTCGAATTAACTGTAGCACGAGCGGCCGCTCAGTGCCGCCCTCCTTCAAGATACGCGGCGCGCACTTCCGGATTGGCCAACAATTCGCGCCCGGTGCCGCTCAACGCAATCCGCCCAGTCTGCATCACATAGCCGCGATGGGCCACCCGCAAGGCATGGTAGGCATTCTGCTCGACGAGCAGCACCGTCATCCTCTGCCGCTCGTTGATCTCGCGAATCACGTCAAAAATCTGTTTGACGATCAGCGGCGCCAATCCGAGCGAGGGCTCGTCGAGCAGAAGCAGTCGCGGTCGGCTCATCAGCGCCCGGGCAATCGCCAGCATCTGCTGCTCACCGCCCGACAATGTGCCGCCGCGTTGCGTCTGGCGTTGCTGCAGGATCGGGAACAGCGCGAAGACGCGGCCAAGATCCTCCTCGAAGCGGGCGGGATCGGCGACCGTGGCGCCCATCTGCAGGTTTTCGAGCACGGTCATGCGCGGGAAAATGCGCCGCCCCTCCGGCACCTGGGCGATCCCGAGCCGGACAATCTCGAACGTCTCGAGGTGAGAGATGTCGCGCCCATCAAAGCTGATCCGGCCCCGCGCTGCCCGTGGCCGGCCGCAAACCGTCATCAGCAACGTAGACTTGCCGGCGCCGTTGGCGCCGATCAACGCGACGATCTGACCCGCCTCGACCTCAAGATCGACCCCTCTCAGCGCCTCGATATTGCCATAAAAGGCGTGGACGCCGGAAACCGCGAGCATCACGTCTGCGGAGCTTCCAGATCGGCTGCGACCTCTTTGGGCAGGCTGTTGAGTTCCTCCTCACCTAGATAAGCCTTGATGACCTCCGGGTCGGCGCGCACCTCGGCCGCGGTGCCGTCGGCGATCTTGCGGCCGTAATCGAGGACGATGACGTGGTCCGAGATCCCCATCACCACGCTCATGTCGTGCTCGATGAGCAGGATCCCGATCCCCTTCTCGGCGCGGATCGCAAGCAGGAGCTCGTTGAGCTCTGCGGATTCGCGCGGGTTGAGGCCGGCGGCGGGTTCGTCGAGGCAGAGCAAGGCGGGGCCGGTGCACAACGCACGCGCGATCTCCAGACGGCGCTGCGCGCCATAAGGCAGCGCTCCCGCCAGCCAATCGGCACGATCGGTCAATCCGGTCCGGTTCAGCCAATGGCGGGCGCGCTCGATCGCCTCTCGCTCGGCGGCGCGGTAGCGCGGCAGGCCCAAGAGCCCGGCGATCGAGAACAGGCTCGCGGCCATCAACGGGTTGTGCTGCGCGACGATCAGGTTTTCGAGAACCGTCATCCCGGCGAACAGGCGGATATTTTGGAACGTACGGGCGATCCCGGCCCGCCGCGCGATCCGGAAGCCGGCGATACGCTCAAGCTGCAGCGTCTCGCCGTCGTGATGCATCGCGAGCTGCCCGGCGCTCGGTCTATAGAACCCAGTCAAGCAGTTGAAGACAGTCGTCTTACCAGCGCCGTTTGGACCGATGATCGCGGTAACCTCGCCGCGATAAGCGGTAAAGGACAAATCGTCGACGGCGATCAGCCCGCCGAAACGCATCGTCAGACGCTCAACTGCGAGCAGCGGAACCCTCGGCTCGGCAACCTCGGTCATCGCGTCGACACCGGCTGCGGGCCGAGGCGCAGGGTCGGCTCGCGATGCGCGATCAAGCCCTGCGGCCGCCACACCATGACGCCGATCATCGCGGCGCCAAATATGAGCATGCGGAACTCGGCAAAAGCGCGGCCGAATTCGGGCAAGGTCACGAGCAGGATAGCGGCAAGCACCACGCCCATTTGGCTGCCCATGCCGCCGAGCACGACAATCGCGAGGATCGTCGCCGACTCGATGAACGTGAAACTCTCCGGGCTGATGAAGCCCTGGCGGGTCGCGAAGAAGCAGCCCGCGAAACCGCCGAACATCGCGCCGATCGCGAAGGCGGAGAGCTTCGCCGTGGTGGGGTTGATGCCGAGCGCGCGGCAGGCGATTTCGTCCTCACGCAGCGCTTCCCACGCCCGCCCGACCGGCAGCCTGCGGATGCGCAACGTGAACAGGTTGGTAACCAGCGCCATCGCCAGAATGACGAAATAGAGAAATATGACGCGCTGGTCGGGAGAGAATTCGACACCGAAGAATTGATGAAAGGTGGTGACCCCCTCCGGAGCCGAACGGGCAAATGGCAATCCGAAGAAGGAAGGCCGCGGGATTCCCCCGATGCCGTTTGGACCGCCGGTGACCGGCGCCCAGTTTAACAGCACGATGCGGATGATCTCGCCGAAGCCGAGCGTGACGATCGCGAGGTAGTCGCCGCGCAGCCGCAGCACCGGAAAGCCGAGAATGACGCCGAAGCTCGCCGCGACGAGGCCGGAAAAGGGCAGCGCCTCCCAAAAAGTAAATCCGAGATCGCTGGCGAGCAGACCGAAGGTATAGGCGCCAACGGCGTAAAAGGCGACGTAGCCGAGATCGAGCAAACCCGCGAGGCCAACCACAACATTGAGACCCCAGCCGAGCATCACGTAGATCAGTACGGTGGTCCCGAGGTCGACCAGGTAGCGCGAGGAGAACGGCAAAAACGGCAACGCGACCGCAAACGCGATCCCGGTGAGCGTTATCGCCCGCGCTCGGCGATTACTCCAGGCGGAGACCCGGCTGAATGCCCTCCCGCCACGCCCCTCGTGTTGGCGACGGGTGCGCGGAAGCAAACGTAACGCGAGCCGGCCGGCGAATACTCCGATGGCGGCGAACCCGACCCAATCGAAATGGGTGCGGATGCCGAGCGCGCCGCCGCCGACATCGTAGGTTTGCAGTCCAACCAGCGGCACGGCGAGAAGAACGGCGACGAATGCCGCCAGCAGCGCATCTTTGAGAAGTGCCGGCCAAATGATCGAGGGCGGAGCGGCAGTATCGACGGCGAGCCCCGAGGCAGCCGTCATCAGACCTTCTCCACCTCCGGCCGGCCAAGCAGCCCGGTCGGGCAAAACACCAGCACCAGCACGAGGACGACGAAGACCGAGACGTCTTTGTACTCGACCGAAAAATAGCCGGACCAGAAAGCCTCGATGAGGCCAATCAGGATGCCGCCGAGCATCGCCCCGGGCAACGACCCGATGCCGCCGAGAACGGCGGCGGTGAATGCCTTCACGCCGGCGAGGAAACCGATGAAAAAATCAACGACGCCGTAATAAAGCGTGACCATCAGCCCTGCGACCGCGGCAAGCGCAGCACCCATCACAAAGGTCATCGAGATAACCCGGTTGACATCGACGCCGAGCAGCGAGGCCATCCGCATGTCCTGCTCGCAGGCTCGCTGTGCGCGGCCGAGCGGCGTCATTGCGATCACGCTCGTAAAGCCGACCATCAGCGCGAGGGTCAGGAGCATGATGAAGAGCTGCAGATAGCTCAGCCGCACGGCAAAACCGCCGCTCTCGAAGACTGTGAACCCGCCCTCGATGACTGGCGGCATCGGCTTGACGCGCGCGCCCTGAAAGATCTGTACGTAGTTCTGCAAAAAGATCGACATGCCGATCGCCGAGATCAGCGGCGCGAGCCGAAACGACCCGCGCAGTGGGCGGTAGGCGATCCGCTCGACCGCCCAGCCGTAGATCGAGGTAAAGAGCATCGTCGTCAGCAGGACGACTGCCAAGGCGAGCGGCACATAGGTGACGCCGGCCAGTCCCAGGACGAGAAACGCGATGATCGAGATGAACGCCCCGATCATATAGATTTCGCCATGGGCGAAATTGATCATGCCGATGATGCCGTAGACCATCGTGTAGCCGATGGCGATCAGCCCATAGATCGACCCGAGGGTCAGCCCGTTAATCAACTGCTGCAGAAAATATGCCATGCCCGCGCGGGTCCCGGACGCCGGCAAAGTTATGCGCAACTCTTTACCGCCTGCAAGCCGACCCCCTGCCCTATATTGAGATCTGTCCGCTCCTGCCGCCGAGGTCCGCTATGAACGAGAGCCCTGCGCCCAGCGAGAACCGTTTCGATTGGGCCGATCCGCTCCTCCTCGACGAATCATTGAGCGAGGACGAGCGGATGGTGCGCGACAGCGCCCACGCCTATTGCCAGGAAAAGCTGTTGCCGCAGGTCCTCGAAGCCAACCGGCACGAACATTTCGACCGCGAGATCATGAACGAAATGGGCGCGCTCGGGTTTCTCGGCGCGACGATCGAGGGCTATGGCTGCGCCGGCGTCAATTATGTCTGCTACGGGCTGATCGCGCGTGAGGTCGAACGCGTCGACAGTGGCTATCGCTCGGCGATGAGCGTCCAGTCCAGTCTTGTCATGCATCCAATCCATCGCTTCGGCTCCCAGGAGCAGCGGCAGAAGTACTTGCCCAGACTGGCGTCGGGCGAGTGGGTCGGCTGCTTTGGCTTGACCGAGCCAGATCACGGCTCCGACCCCGCCGGGATGACGACCCGCGCCATGGCCGCGCCCGGCGGCTGGCGGCTGCGCGGCGCCAAGATGTGGATCACCAACTCGCCGATCGCTGATGTGTTCGTCGTCTGGGCCAAGACCGAGGATGACGTGATCCGCGGCTTCATCCTCGAAAAGGGCATGAAAGGGCTGAGTGCCCCGAAGATCGAGGGCAAGTTCAGCCTGCGCGCCTCGCTCACCGGCGAGATCGTCATGGATGACGTGTTCGTGCCGCAGGAGAATTTGTTGCCGGGGGTCAGAGGGCTGCGCGGTCCGTTCTCGTGTCTGACCAGCGCGCGCTACGGGATCGCCTGGGGCTCGCTCGGCGCCGCCGAGTTCTGCTGGCACGCCGCCCGCAGCTACGCGCTCGAACGCAAACAGTTCGGCCGCCCGCTCGCCGCCAATCAGCTGATCCAGAAGAAGCTCGTCGATATGCAGACCGAGATCACCCTCGGCCTGCATTCCTGCCTGCGCCTCGGGCGGCTCAAGGATATGGGACGCGACACGCCGGAGATGGTTTCGATCCTCAAACGCAACAATTGCGGCAAGGCGCTCGACATCGCCCGGGCCGCCCGCGACATCCACGGCGGCAATGGCATCGCCGACGAGTACCACGTGATCCGCCATGTGATGAACCTCGAAGCGGTCAACACCTACGAGGGCACGCACGACATCCACGCGCTGATCCTGGGCCGCGCGCAGACCGGCATCGCCGCCTTCGCCGGTTAGACAGCCGCTCACCCCAACCCTCTCCCCGCAGGCGGGGAGAGGGAGAGCGCCACGGAAATCCCTCGCCCCGCGCGAGCGGGGAGAGGGAGGGGCCCATCACGACCGTGATGGGAGGGTGAGGGGCAGACTTCACCCGACGGCTCCGTCGGCGGCGCGGCGCAGCACCATGCCTGGAGTGGCGCCGGTGTGCCGGGCGTTTTCGACGACGACGACGCCGTTGACGAGAACCGTCGTCCGCGAGCCGGTCGGATACTGGTGCGGGTCGGCATAAGTCGCGCGATCCTCGAAATCCGCCGGATCGAAGATCGTGATGTCGGCCCGGTAGCCTTCCTCAAGCAACCCGCGGTCGCGCAGCCGCAGCGCCTTTGCCGTGGCTCGAGTCATTTTGCGGATGGCTTGCTCGAGCGGCAGGATTCGCTGCTCGTGGACGTAATGGCCGATGATCCGCGGAAAGGTGCCGTAGAAGCGGGGATGCGGCTTTCCTTGGCTGACCACCCCGTAATCGGCGATGCAGTTGCCGTCGGAGCCGACGAGGGCCGACGCTGAGCGCACGATCTCGCGGATGTCTTCTTCGGCGATCGAGGTGATCAGCACGCGGGTCGCGCCATCGTCCTCGACCAGGTAATCGCAGACGAGATCGATCGGCTCGCACCCGCGCCCCGCCGCCAGCGCCGCGATCGTTTTTCCGGCATGCTGGGGCAGTTTCGGCGATACCGAGATCTGCACGGCTTCCCATGATGGGATGCGGCCCCAATTATTGAGCCCGTTCCGCTCGATCTCATGGCGGATCCGTTCGCGGGTTTCCGGCAGCGCGAGGCGCGCCAGCATCGCCTCCTGGCCGGCGGCCTGCACCCAGGGCGGCAGCAGGTTTTTGAGCGGGTTGGCCCCGGCGGTGTAGGGATAGGCGTCGCAATCAACCTCGCATCCGTCGGCGCGTGCCGCCTCGAGTATCGCCAGGATCTGCGCCGCCTTCCCCCAATTGTCGACGCCGGAGCATTTCAGATGCACGATCTCGACATGGACACCGACGCGGCGGGCGAATTCGATTGCCTCCTCGACCGCGCCGATCACGCCGTTCGACTCGTCTCGAATGTGCGTGAAATAGTTGGCGTTGTGGCGCTTCAGCACCGCCCCGAAGGCGAGTATTTCCGCCGGCTCGGAAAAGCTGCCCGGCGGCGTGAAGAGGCCCGAGGAGAGCCCGAGCGCGCCGGCAGCGAGCCCCTCCTCCAGCAGCGCGATCATCGCATCGAGCTCGGCCTGGGTTGGCGCGCGGTCTTCGAGCCCCATCACCATCAGCCGCAACGTGTTGTGGCCGACCAGCATGCCGGTGTTGACCGCGACGGCGGGAAAGCTGTCGAGGTATTCCGGGAAGCGCATCTCGCGGAACGGCAGCCACGGCGCGCCGCCGCTCAGATAATCGGCGAGCAGTTGGGCCTTCCCCGGCAGCACCGGCGCAACCGAGAACCCGCAATGACCGATGATCTCGGTCGTCACGCCCTGGCGCACCTTGCTCTCGGCCTTGGGATTGATCGGCAAGGTGAAGTCGGAATGGGTCTTGATATCGATAAAGCCCGGCGTCACCGCGAGGCCTTCGGCATCGATGATTTTGACCGCGCCTGTCGGCAGAGACCGGCCGATCGCGGCGATACGCCCGTCACCAACCGCAATGTCGCCGATTTCGCCAGGTCGCCCGCTGCCGTCGATCAAGATGCCGCCGCGGATCAGGATGTCCCAGCTCATCAGCGCGCCAGATGCGCCTCGCGGCGCCGGTAGAGCTCTTCATTGGCATAGCCCATCGCTTCGGGACGGCCGCGCCCGAGCATGACCTGCATGTAGACCGGTTCGAGGCTGTCGTTCTGGAAGCCGTGGATGACCCCGGGCGGGCAGGCGATGCATTCCCATGGGCCCAGCTTGCGGCTGATCCGCCGCCCGTCTTCGTCCTCGAGGAAGACCGTCAGATAGCCCTGCAGCACGAAGAAGACCTCCTCGACCTCGTGCGTGTGCGCGGCATTGCCCTGCCCCGGCGGCACATAGACGATGCTGAGGGTGAAGCCGCGTGCCGGGATCGTGTTCGGGTCATCGTGCTTGCCGGAACCGCCGGCGCCGATGAAGCGGTGCTGCGCCCGGCGGTAACCCTCGATCTTAGCGTCCTCGAAGGCCTCCCAATCGGCCTTCTTGTCGCGAAACCGTCCGATGTAGCGCCCCGCGATATCCTCGAGCGACAGCGCGGCGATTTCGGGCGGCATTTGATGGCGAGCTTTGGCCATCGGACACCTCCTATTTTTCGCCGGCACTATACGCGATCATCGTGCGAGAAGGCATGGCCCGCCGGGGCGTTCGCGCCACAACCATAAATTGAGCCATTTATTACCGTGTGTGCAATCTGCAGCGAATCAGCAGCAAATTCGTGTTCAGGTTGCAGTTCCGCTTGCCCATCCCATATTCTTGCTTTCAGCCAAAGTCCTCGCCCCCAACATCGCCTTTGAGCCAGAAAGATACAATGGGAATGAGGCAATTTTGCGGTGATCGTCTTCGCAATATTAAAGCGTTCAGAAAGCAGCACCTATGACGTTGGCAATCAAGGATCCCGCCACGATAAAGTTGG
>Ga0306921_10000840_pt1 | contig 28767 bp, 26 predicted proteins | sample sta12Cox44000080_FD_203760 | JGI IMG/M metagenome (GOLD analysis project Ga0306921, IMG submission 203760) | Lab enrichment of tropical soil microbial communities from Luquillo Experimental Forest, Puerto Rico - statoxic.12C.oxic.44.000.080 (v2)... | ecosystem: Environmental > Terrestrial >... | reverse complement strand
CCATGGGACGACCGCTCGCCTGGAAGATTACTCTGAGCGCCGCCGCTGTGGCGACGCTGCCGACGATAGCTGCGGCGTCATGGTTCTACAGCGCATGTCAATTCGCAAGCCTCGAGGCGCGTGAGGACGCCGCCGAGCGGCATTCCTTTACCGGGTGCCTGGCACTCTCGAGCAAATGGTTCGGGGGCGGAGTGCTTCTTTTCCTAATGCTCTTTCCTCTTTGGGGGGCCGTGTGGCTGAACGGCTTCATCCTGGCGGTGATTCTCCCCCAGCTTCTGCACTCGATTTTTGGCATCACTACGCTCCTATCGACGGAAATGGGCTTCTATTCTCTGCTGCAAAGCTCCGCGTTCTGGCTTGCGCTGTTCGCCGGCGCGTGGCTGGCGGTCGATCCAATCGTCAAATGTACGTACGTCATTGTGTACCAGCATTTGCGGTCGCGACGGGAAGGCGACGACCTGCGCGGCTTGCTGGCGAGTCTTCCGCGCGAGCAGAAGGACAAGGCAGAGCTGATCGGCTCAGCCGGACCTGAGGGCCGCCAGATGTTCGCCTCTTTCGTTCTCCTGGCGACGATTCTGACGGGCACGCTTCAAACTGCCAGTGCGCGAGCATTGCCGAATCGAACGAGCGCGGCAACTCCGGCGGCCTCGACCGAGCAAATACGCATTCAGAAGTTACGCCAGGCCCTTGACGAGGAGTCGCAGCGCGCGATTTATCGCTGGCACGACGCCGAGCACCCGGCAACCCCTACGTGGTTTGACAAGCTGCTCGAAAAGATCGGGCAGACAGTTGAACGCGGTTGGACTGATTTCCGTAATTTTCTTCGCAAACTCTGGCCGCAGGGGCTCAGCTTTGGAAACGAAAAGGGCACTGGCTGGCGTCTGAAAGACCTTCGATTATGGGTGGCTTTGGTGGCGCTTCTGACCCTGATCGCTGGTGCATTGCTCGTCTGGCTCCGCCGTGGGCGTGAATCGGTCCAGCTTTCCATTCCCCTGGCGACGGCGCCGCTGTCTGATTTGACTGACGCGGCGGTTGCAAGCGAGCGGTCCGAGGACGAATGGTTCGCGCTGGCGAATCGGCTGGAGAGGGAGGGTGAACTACGGCTGGCCCTCCGCGCGGCGTACCTCGGCCTGCTGGCTGGACTGGCCCAGCGGGAATGGCTGACGATTCGCCGGGATCGCACCAATCGCGAATATCTCGATGAGTTTACGCGCCGGTGGCGGCGGCGTCCCCAGACCGCAGTCGAGGCTCGGGCGGAAATTCCCGAGAAGCTGCGCGGCAGCCTGCGCCAATTCGATTGCGTTTGGTACGGCCTTTATGCGCTGACGCCGGCCCTGGTCGCCGCTTACTGCCGAGATCAGCGGGAGCTGCTCAACCATGTTGGATAATCGCTCGGGCGGAGGCACGCCGCTCAATTGGCGGGGTCCGCTCCTGGCCGCTGTGATTTTCGCCGCTGTATTCGCACTGTTGCTTGCGATGGCGCGCCAAAACCAATCGAACACGAGCGATATGGGATCCAGCCTGCGCCAGGACCCCTACGGCACCAGTCTGCTATTCGATTCCTACTCGCGGGCCGGATATCAAGTCGAACGCAGCCCGGATGAGGACTCTCTCGCTGATCAGACTGCTTCGCGAACCACGGCATTCTTCATCGGCGGCTACCCCTACGGCGATTGGGAATGGAACGCTGGAAACAGGCGGGTCGGAGAGAAGCTCCGCGGGCGCATCGAAGGTTTTCTCGCGCGTGGTGGACGCGTGGTCCTCATCGCTCCCAGCTGGGCACTGAAATCTGAGTCGCAGGGCTGGCAGGTCGAGAACCGGTGGCACGAAACTCCACAGGGGAGCGCCCCCACTTGGGGCGTCCCCGATTCCCGCGAGATGCCGGCAGGAAGCGAACCCATGTATCTGTTTGCCGATACGCCCTGGCTCGAAACAGACGCGCACTGGACCCCCCTGTATACGCGCCCGGGGGATCCCGGTGCAGCAGATCATTCGTCTGCGCACGTGTATATGGCTACGCGCCGAGTCGTCAGCGGCGAACTGGTGGTCGCAAGTCAGCAATCTTTCCTGCTGAACGAAGCCATCAAGGTCCGTCCCAATCCGGTGCTGCTGGATTTTCTCTCGGGCGGACGACCGGTGATTTGGGTGGATGAAACCTTGCACGGACTGCATCAGGAGCAGGGCGTGCTTTGGCTCGTGCAGCGATATCGGCTCGAAGCGGCACTGATCCTCTTCTGGGCGGCCTTGCTGGCTCTGCTCTGGAGTATGAGCGGCGATTTGGTGCGGCGCCCAGCGCGCGACTGGAGCGCCGACATCGTCCGCCACGGCGAAGCCGCTGGCGTCGCTAGGCAACGTCTCCTCGAGCGGAGTATTTCGAGAGAGCAGGTCGTGGCGGAATGCTGGGATCAGTTCCGCCGCCGCTCGCCGCAGGATGCGAAAGCCATTTCCGCTGACCCCCATTGGGGACCTCGGCTGCGCGCGGCACTGAGTCAGCCGCCTTTGGTGGGTTACAAGAATCTGGCCGAGCTGATTGCCGAACGCCGGGCAGCCGCAAAGGGCCTGGCTCGCCTCGTCCATCCGGGCGGCGATCGGCCCGATCAAGTTCCCGCTTCGTTGAAGACAACTCCTGAGGAGGCACAAATCGCATGAACGAGGGATCCCTACCAGGCTTTGAAATGCAGTCCGCGAGCGCCGAAATGCAAGGAGCGTCGGAGCTCCGGACGCTGGCCAGCGGCGCGCGGCGCGTCAGGGAAGCGCTGTGCCGGGTCATCGTCGGCCAGAACGAGGCCATTGATCTCGCCCTGGTCACGCTGCTCGCAGGAGGGCACGCGTTGATCGAAGGCGTCCCCGGAGTCGGGAAAACGCTGCTGGTAAGAACACTGGCGCGCTCGGTAGGGGGCGAATTCCAGCGCATTCAGTTCACGCCGGACTTGATGCCGGCCGACATTACGGGGACGAGCGTCTTCGACTTGAAGACGCAGGAATTTCGCCTTGTGCGCGGGCCGGTTTTCACGAATTTCTTGCTTGCGGATGAAATCAACCGGGCGCCAGCCAAAACGCAGTCAGCTCTGCTAGAAGCCATGCAAGAGCGTCAGGTAACAATCGATCGCACGACTTGCGCTCTGCCGCCCGTGTTTGTCGTCTTTGCAACACAGAACCCGATCGAGCACCAAGGGACCTATCCGCTTCCCGAGGCGCAAAAGGACCGCTTTCTCGCGAAAATCCGCATGGGCTATCCCGCGCCGGAAGAAGAAAACGAACTGGCGCGACTGGTCGCCCGGGGCGAGGCGCCCGAGCGCCGGCTGGCGGAGGAGCTGCGTGCGCCAGTTTTGCAGCCGGGCGAGCTCGAACAGTTGCGCCAGGCAGCTGCGCGTGTGCGCGTCAGTGAATCCGTGAGCAGCTACATCGTCAATTTGGTGCGGCAGACCCGGCAACACGCGGCAGTTTGGATTGGCGCCGGACCGCGGGCGACGCTCGCGCTGCTCTCTGCTGCAAGGGCTCTCGCGCTTCTCGAGGAGCGCGATTTCGTGGTGCCTGAGGACATAAAAACGCTGGCTGCTCCCGTGCTGGAGCATCGCATGCTGTTGCGGCCGGAGTTCGAGATGGAGGGTGTCGAGCTTCGAGAAGTGATCGATGCCGTTTTGGAGGCCGTCGAAGTGCCGCGCTAGCTATGGGCACCGAAGGCGATACCGTAAAACACAGGCGAGAGACTATGACAGTTTCGACTGACAAGTCAGCCCGTCCGAGAGCACGAAGGACACCGCTTGTCTTGGCAGCGGTCAAATCGACGGAGACAAGCCGCCGCACGCTGCAATCGCGTGACAAACCTGCACAGCCGGTTGCCTTTCAGCTGTCGGCCACGTTACTGAATCCCACGAGCGCGCTCCCGTGGTTGCTCGGATTGCTGGGCGTAGTGGCCTGCAGTGCGCCATGGCTTTCGCACGGGTGGCTGTTGCTCGAGCTCACTGCGGGCAGCCTGGTCGTGATCGCCTGTTACGATGCGTTCGCGCTCTGGTTCGCGCGCAGCGAGTTAGTGCCCGTCCTGCTGCCGCCGGAAAAAGGAGGACTTCGAGGGCACGAGGGGCAAACAATCCTTATTCCGCTTGCGCTCGCCGGTTCCGGCCCGCGTCGCGGAATACGCCGAGAAGTCCGAGTCGCCGTTATGCCCTCCACGCGAGAGAGCGAAGCAGCCATGCGCGTCAACGGCGATCCCGAGCGTCTGAGGCTTGTGCGACCCGAAGCACCTGAAGGGGCATCGGCCGCGGGAACGACTGAGCATGTACAGCTCTGGCCCTGGAATCCGGAGATGGCCCTGCTTCGGCGCGGCTTGTGGCCGGGGCCGCGTGCTGGAATCGAGCGGTGGTCGCGCTTCGGGATTTGGCGCTTGCGTCAGTGGTTTGACTCACCTGCGCCGCTCAGGATCGACGCGGATTTGCGGCTGGGCCGCCGCGCAATGCTGCGCAGTCCCGTTTACCGCGCGCTGGTGGCTTCGCGCGAAACGGCTTGGACCGGCCACGGCCGCGATTTCGAGCGCTTGCGCGAGTATCAGCCCGGCGACAACTACGCCGAAATCGCCTGGAAGTCCACGGCGAGGCGGGGCACTCCGGTTACGCGTCTGTTCCAGTGGGAGCAGAAGCAGGAAGTATACTTCCTGCTAGACCAATCGCGGGCGTCCGCGCAGCCTCTCGATTCGGCATCTGCATCAGAAAGGCAAACCGGCACCTTGCAGGAACGCGCCCCCCGGCGCCTGCTGGATCTTGCTGTGGAGGCGGCGCTCGTGGGCGCGACCGTTGCGCTCGAGCTCGGCGACGAATTTGGGCTGGTGACTTACGCCGAGGAACCAAAATCCTGGTTGCGAGCCGGAAGCGGCCAGTTCCACTTTCACCAGTTTCGCGATCGCCTGCTGAATGTTGAGCCTCTGCCCACCACCGCCGATTACGAGACGCTCTTCAGCAAAATCCGCGTGAGGCTCAGGCGGCGCGCTTACCTCCTACTTTTAGCGGATTTGACCGAGCGCTCCATTTCCGATTCGATGTCTCGCGGCATCGCGCTGTTGCGCTCCTCACACGTTGTTTTGATGACGAGCGTTCTGCCGGCCCGAGCGCGGCCCGCTTTTTCGCTCCTCGAGGAGCCTCGCACAGACCAGCACGTCTACGCCGCGCTAGCGGGGGAAAAAGAAAACCAGCGCCTCGGAGCATTGGCACAACGACTGCGCCAGCGGGGCGTCGAGCTGTGCTTTGTCCCGCCGGAGAATTTTCTTCGAACAGCACTGGAAGGCTATCTCGAAAGCAAGCGGGAGCAGCGAGTGTGATTCTCGATCTTGAACGCTTTCAGCTCCAGGAGCGGCCGCGCTGGAGCAGGCTCGAGTCGCTGCTGGCCGACCTCGAAAGCCGGCCCGATCGCCTGTTGAAGCCCACGGAAAGCGAGCTGCTACAGGAGCTCTACGCCCAAACCGCGGTGGATTTGAACCGCGTCACGCACGGCGCGCTGGCGCCGGAGCTACGCCAGTATCTCGAGCGCCTGGTGGCGCGCGCTTATGCCGAGCTTTACTACGCTCGGCCGACCCGCTCCGAACTCTGGCAGCCTTGTCGCTGGGTCCGCATTCTTACGGCCTTTCCGGAAGCGTTCCGGCGGCAATCGCGATATTTTGCGCTGGCGCTTTTGGTCACGCTCCTTGGCTCCGCCCTGGGAGGATTGGCGGTGCGCTTCGATCCCGCCTCGGTCGACGTACTGCTACCCGCCGATTATCTGCGCAATCCGGGCCTGCGCGTCCATCAAGAAGAGAACACTCAGAACAGGCATCTGAACTCCGCGCAAATCGAGGCGGCCTTCTCGGCGCAACTCATCACCCACAATATCGAGGTCTCGCTGCTGGCGGCGGGCTTGGGCGTGACCTTCGGCATCGGGACGGCGTTGCTACTCTTTGAGAACGGCCTTCTGCTTGGTGCGGTGGCCGTTCGGTACACGCAGCAGGGCTTTGGACTGTTTCTGACGGCCTGGCTCTTGCCTCACGGCGCGTTCGAGATTCCCTCCATACTCATTGCGGGACAGGCCGGATTCTATCTGGCCCGCTTGCTGCTTCGCCGGCGCGAGGATCGCAACATGCGCCAATCAATCCGCGAATGGCTCTTGTTGATCTGTGGACTGGCGCTGATGCTCGTCTGGGCCGGCCTGATGGAGGCGTTTTTCTCGCAGCGTCATGCGCCGGTTCTGCCCTACGGATTCAAAGTTGCGATTGGCGCGGCGGAGTTGGTCCTTCTCGCGATCTACTTCCTGTTCACCGGGCGAAGAGAAACAGGCGCCAGAACAGGCGTCGGCGTTTTGGCGGAGGGCCCATGAAGACTTCGCGGCAAGATCCCACCACGGCCGAACTGGCCGTTGCTACACCCGAAGGTGTCCTTTTTCGGCTGCCACTGGCTGGCCCCGCGCCCCGGCTTTACGCCATGCTGCTCGACACAGCCATCGTATTGGCCGCCGTGAACGGACTGGGTTACCTGCTTTACTGGATTTTCGCTAAGGCGCCGGGGTTTGGAGTTATGACCGCCACCCTCGCGGAATTCGCGATCGGCTTCGCCTATGGCGCATTACTGGAGGGTTTTTGGAATGGACAAACACTCGGAAAACGCCTGTTCCATTTGCGGGTGATTGACGACTGCGGGCTTCCGCTCCGGATCGAACAGGCTTGGGTGCGCAACCTGATGCGCGTGGTGGATGCGCTGCCGTTGGCTTATCTGGTCGGAGGAATTTCCGTTCTCACGAGCCCGATCATGCAGCGGTTTGGCGATCGCGTAGCTGGCACACTAGTGATTCGCGAAACGCCCCTGGCGGCGCCGGCCGATCAAGCCTCGACCCGCCAGAAGTACAACTCTTTCACGCAATATCCGGCGATCGCCATGCGTCTGCGCAGAATGGCGACGCCCGAATTGGCGGCACTCATTCAAGATGCGCTGCGGCGCCGCAACGAACTCGCGTCCTACGCGCGCCGCGAGATTTATCGCGAACTAGCCGCGTACCTGCAGAGCGAAATCGCCGCATTCCCCGACGAATTGGTGGAGATACTCAGCGACGAGCAATATTTAACTAATGCGGCCGGGACGCTCTTCGGGGATGAACGGCGAACCATCCTACCAATCGCGCTAGGCGCGCAAGATCGCCCAAATCCCGTCTGAGTAGTGCCGATACCTGGATTCCTGCCTGGGGAAACATCGCCCGCGTTCGGCCTCATATTTTGCGGATGGGGCCGGCGTAACCGGCCAGTTTCTGATCGTTGGTGAGTAGCGTGATTCCCTCCACGATTGCTTGGGCGACCAATGCTCGGTTGAGCGGGTCCCTGTGTTTAGCTGGAAGCTGGTCAACCTGGATGACGTGTTCGCTGGTGATCGGCAACTCGCCGTAACCATTGTCCGGCAGCGCCCGCCGAATTGAACTACACGCGGATCTACCCGGAAATCTTGCCGTCCGAGACCGCCTTTTAACGCAATCTCCCACAGACTGGCGGCGCTGAAAAAAAACCTCGTTTTTCAGGGTCTTCGATCAAAGCACGCGCAGCTTTCTTGAATTCGTTTCGGTTCACTCGTTGCCCAAAGCAACAAGTGAGTGTGCAGCAGTGCCTTCACCGTCGACCGCCAAAAAACCGCGCCAGCCGTATGGCCTCATGGGACAGATCAGCGCGCCCCGAGGGGTATAATTCCCTCAGCGCTCAGCTTGAGCAAGTTAGAATTGTGGGAGAAGAACTCGGGCTTCTGCTGGATGGCCTGCACAGGGCGGATGATAACTTGCGAGCCGACCTAACCTTCCACCCCGGGGCCGTGTCGGGGCTTTTTGGCTCGGTCGGCAGGGCGAGCCAATGAATCTTTCCAAGCTGTTCGAAGAGTTGCTCCACAGTTCGACGCCTCGGGCGAAGAGCCAGGAAGACCGCCGAACTTTTAACCATGGAACGTTGCCTCAACATTGTTGGTGCGCGGCTTCCACCACAGATACTGCACAAAAGCGAAGACACACGGCAGGTCAGGCAGGTTTTGCTGCAAGTGAACCATCGTCGGGTAGGGGCACCGCCAGCGCAAACGGAACCGCTCAAGGACCCACTGCGTCCGGGTTCCACTCGCGGCCATGTGAAGTTTCTACGCTTCGGCTTTGACCTGTCTGTCGCGGCCTTACTTTCTTCAGAGGGAGGCGAGCGGTGAGCAATATTGAAGGACTGCATCACGTGACGGCAATTGCCAGCGAACCGCAAATAAATATCAACTTCTATGCCGGTGTCCTGGGCCTCCGCTTAGTGAAGCTAACCGTAAATTTCGATGATCCGACTACTTATCACCTGTACTACGGAGATGGCCTGGGACATCCCGGGACGATTATGACGTTTTTCCCTTGGCCGGATGCACTGCGGGGACGGATCGGCACGGGGCAATTGACGGTTACGTCCTTTGCCGTGCCCGAAAAATCCTTGCCCTATTGGCGAGAGCGTCTCCGCAAACGCGGAATTGAATTCGACGATGCAAGGTCGGACTTCGGAGAGGACCTGCTGTTCCTCAGAGATCCGGACGGTCTGCAGCTTGAACTGGTTACCTCCCATGCGGAACCAGACCGAGTTTGGGAGCGAGGCCCTGTGCCGGCCGAACATGCCGTTCGGGGCTTCCACCACGTCACACTCTCTGAAAACGGATACGAGCGCACGGCGTCCTTGCTGACCGATACGCTTGGCTTCCAACAGATTGGTAAGGCGGGACACCGATTCCGCTATGCCGTTCAAAACGGCGCCCCCAGCAACATCGTCGACGTGGTCTGCGCTCCGGAAGGACGCCCCGGAAGGATTGCCGTGGGAACTGTTCATCACGTGGCATGGAGAACGGCCACTGATGAGGACCAAGCGCTATGGCGGAATAAGCTCGTAAGGCTTCAATACGATGTAACGCCCATTATCGACCGCCAGTATTTCCACTCCATTTATTTCCGCGAACCCGGTGGTGTTTTGTTTGAGATCGCTACCGATCCACCGGGCTTCGCGACCGACGAGACGGTGGATCGCCTTGGCACGTCATTGAAACTGCCGCCCTGGCTTGAGAAAACTCGTCCCGAACTAGAACAGTTGTTACCGCAAATCGAGCTGCCCAAAATTGGCACAGGACAAGCCGATGAAGCCGCCTGAGGACCTTCGTTTGGTTCACGTCTTTGTGCCTGCAGAGCAGCCAAAAACTAATTTTGTGACACTCCTATTGCTGCATGGTACAGGCGGCGATGAGCGCGACCTTTTGCCCTTGGGGCGAGAACTGTGGCCCGGCTCGGCTCTTTTGAGCGTTCGTGGCAACGTGCTGGAGAATGGAATGCCGCGTTTCTTCCGCAGATTTCGAGAGGGCGTGTTTGACGTGGACGATTTGAAGGCGCGTACGAACGAGTTAGCCGAATTCATTGATGCGGCCGCTGAACATTACGGGTTCAGCGAGCGGCGCTTGGTCGCTGTAGGTTACTCGAATGGCGCGAACATCGCAGCGAGTCTGATTTTACTCCACCCCCGTCATTTGGCCGCAGCCGTACTCCTCCGAGCGATGGTTCCGTTTACGCCAGATCCTGCCCGAAATTTCGGCGAGGTTCCGGTGTTCCTCGCCGCCGGGTCCCGAGACCCTATGGTCCCGCGAGAGGAGACCGAGCAACTGGCCCAGATCCTCGAGAGCGGTGGAGCGGACGTTTCGATGTTCTATCATCGTGGCGGTCATGAACTGGGCGATGATGATGTAGAGGCAGCAAAAACCTGGTTAGCTGAGAAGGTCATTAAGAAACTAGCTGCTTAGAGGGTTGCTTGAAAAGGCGGTGATGCTCCACACCCATGCAGGCCTTTAGCACTTTCGCTGCTGCCCAGAAGCACACGAGTGGCTAGCTGTAAGGCAGAAGGATCGGAACATGAATGATCAATTGGCTGGAAAATTGGCGCTGGTGGCCGGCGGCACAGGCGCGTTGGGCAGCGCGGTGGCCCTGGCATTTCTGGAGCAAGGCGGCACGGTCGTCGTTACATATCGGAGACAAGCGGAATTTGACCAATTGCGTCATGCGGCCGGTGCCCAAGCGTCGCGACTTGAAGGCCAGGTCGTGGACGTCACAGATCAGTCTGCGGTCAACCGTCTCGTAGAAAGTGTTATTTCGAAGCACGGAAATCTAGACGCCATGACCAATTGCGTAGGCGGTTATGCAGCCGGCAAAAAGCTCTGGGAAACGGACGGGAAGACCCTGGAGCAGATGTTAGCTCTCAACCTGATTTCCGTGTATGTATTGTTGCGGGCGGTCGTTCCCCTAATGCTAAGGCTCGAACGCGGTGCGATTGTGAATGTGGCCTCAACAGCAGCGATTGATCATGCCGCTGCTGCTTCGGCATACGTCGCCTCGAAATCTGCGGCAGTAGCGATGGTCGACTCGCTTGCTGCCGATCTGAAAGGCACGGGTGTGCGGGTGAACTCAATTCTGCCACGCATTATCGACACGGAAGCGAACCGCAAGGCCATGCCGAACGCCGATTACACGACGTGGACAAAAGCACAAGACATTGCGCGCATCATTTTGTTTTTGTGCAGCGACCGCGCCCAGGCCATCCATGGAGCGTCTATTCCCGTGTGAATTTCGGCGACAAACGCAGGTAGACAGCGGGCACCATCTCGCTGAGGTGAAGCTCTAACCATTGCAGTAGGAGATACATACATGAGCACCGATCTGACCGCGGGAGTACCGGTTGACTCGCTGGCAAACGGCGGCATCCTGGCAGGACAAGTGGGTGACGACGAAGTTGTTCTGGTACGCGCGGGCGAACAATTCTTCGCCGTTGGTGCGCACTGCACCCACTACGGAGGGCTCTTAGCCGAAGGACTTGTTGTTGGTGGCACGATTCGTTGCCCGCTGCATCACGCATGCTTCGACTTAGCAAGTGGTGACGCACTACGCGCACCGGCTCTCAATCCAATCGCCTGCTGGCGCGTGGAACGCCAAGGCAATGCCGTATTCGTACGCGATAAGCTCGGAGCAAAGACAACCGCCCAAACGAGGCATTCGGCGTCTCATCCATCATCGGTGGTGATTGTTGGCGGGGGAGCCGCGGGTCTCGCTGCGGCCGATATGTTAAGACGGGAAGCCTACGCGGGACCAATCACCATGATCAGCGCGGACACAGATCCCCCCGTCGACCGCCCGAACCTTTCCAAGGACTACTTGGCAGGCGAAGCGCAGGAAGATTGGATCCCACTCTGGCCTGCGGACCTTTACGCCGAGCGGCGCATCGAACTTGTCCTCGGCGCGCGTGCGATGTCGATCGACCGCTCGACGAAAACGGTTCTTCTTGAGGACGGATCCCGGCGTCAATTCGGTGCACTGCTGATTGCCACGGGCGCAGAGCCAGTGCGCCTGCCGATCCCGGGGATCGATACAACTGAAGCGTTTTATCTGCGGACGCTGGCGGACAGCCGGGCGATCATCGAGCGCGCGCAATCCGCCCGACGCTCCGTCGTCGTCGGGGCCAGCTTTATCGGACTCGAAGTCGCGGCATCCCTTCGCAAGCGCAACGTCGCCGTCGATGTAGTCGCGCCTGAACAACAGCCACTGGAACGCGTCATGGGGGCAGAACTCGGGAAATTTGTCCAGTCCATCCATGAGGCCCGCGGCGTTCGTTTTCATCTCGGCCAAACCGTCGCCTCTATCAGGGGGCCAAAGGTGACGCTCAGCAGCGGTGCTACGCTTGACGCTGACTTCGTCGTAATCGGCGCGGGCGTGAGGCCGGGGACCTCGATTGCTGAACGCTCCGGCCTGACGATTGATCGTGGTATAGCGGTGAACGAGTTGCTGGAAACAAGCGCGAGCGGGATCTACGCTGCCGGCGATGTCGCGCGCTGGCCCGACCCGCACACGGGCGGGAAGATTCGCGTCGAGCACTGGGTCGTCGCCGAGCGTCAGGGGCAAACGGCAGCGAAAAACATGTTAGGAGCCCGCCAGCGCTTCGATGCTGTGCCTTTCTTCTGGAGTCAGCACTACGACGTGACCATTCGATACGTAGGTCATGCGGAGCGCTGGGATGCCGCTAAAGTTCAGGGTTCGCTTGAAGCCCACGACGCATCCGTGACCTTTTTTGGCAACGGACAGCGCCTCGCGGTGGCCACGGTGTCACGCGATCGAGAAAACCTTGAGGCCGAAGCCGAACTTGAGGCCGTGTGAAACGCTCAGAACCTGACTCTCCAGAAGCTTGTTCTTGAACTTGGTGGACAAAGACATCTCGATTGCTCAAGTCAGCAGAGCTCCTGACCAGGCGCGCAGGCTTCGCCGAGCATCATCGGCAGCGGTGCGTCAGAGCTTTATCGCTAGATCATCGCCACATCCGACCGGCGACTTTCACGCGGATGCGATATACATCCCTGCCACCAACGATATAGAGCGTTTTCCCGTCGTCACCGAAGGCATGGCTGGTGAATTGCTCTCCCTCCGGACGTAAACAAGCCCCGTCGAGATCAAAACGGCGGACGGGTGCCTGTTCACACGCCAGCTCGATTATCCAAAAGGGGGACCGGCATACTCGGCTGACCGATGAGGAAGTCGAGCCAAAGTTTGATACCCTCGCCGACGGAGTACTGAGCGCTTCGGCCGAGAAGAATCTCAAACACGGCATGGGGAATCTGGACAGGTCAAAGCGGTTCGCAGTTTGACGGTTTCCGAGTGCCCTGTGTAAACCGTAATGGGCAGTGGAGCTGCCAAGGGCGAACCAAGCGCGCATTGGCAGACCGCCGAGGGTGAGGTCATGCAGTCCACGCAAGTTATTCGAACCTCTGCTGCCGCACGTCTCAACCGCCTGCCAATCACCGCGTTTCATCGCCGGCTAACCTGGCTGCTGGGACTGGTGTTCTTCTTTGACATGGGCGACATCAATACGTTCTCCTTCGCAGCGCCAGCCATCATGAAAGCCTGGAACCTCTCTATTTCGACGGTGGCCGTCCTCGTCTCCGCCACCTTTGTTGGAATGTTCGTCGGATCCACAGCGGGCGGTTGGCTTTCTGACCGGATTGGTAGAAAGAAGGCGCTCATCCTGACCACTCTCTGGTACGCCGGTTTTTCGCTGCTGAACGCGTTCGTATGGGAGCCGGTCGGGTTGTTTGTGACGCGGATGCTGACCGGTGTGGGGATTTCGGCGATGACGGTCGTGGGCATTACATACATCAGCGAGATCTATCCAGCCAGACTTCGCGGCACCTATCAGGGCTGGATCATGGCGATCGGACTCATCGGTGTCCCCGTGACTGCCTTCGTGGCCCGATTCTGCGTGCCGGTGGCTTCCTGGGGATGGCGCCTCGTGTTCGTGTGGGGCTCGCTTGGCATCATTTTCCCGCTTTTTTCAAAGCTTTTGGAGGAGTCGCCACGATGGTATGAGAATCAAGCGCGCTTTGCTGAGGCGGACGAGGTCGTTGGGCGCATCGAAGCTACGGTGCCTGCAAAAGTCGGCGAAGTGCCGCCCCTTGTGGAGTCTCGTTCGCAAGAGCCGCGCCGGGGCAGGTATTACGAACTTCTCCTACCCGCTCATCTCCCCCGTACGCTCCTGTTGGTCTTTGCCTGGATCTCGATGACCCTCGGCTTTTACGGTTTCACGTCTTGGGTCCCGACGCTTCTCGTCGCTCACGGATTCTCGGTCGTGTATTCGCTCGCCTGGTCTTCGGCAATGTCGTTGGCCACGGCGCCTGGAGCGCTCCTCGCCGCCCTGGTTGCCGACCGTTGGGATCGCAAGTGGCTGATCATGACCGTCGCATTGCTAATTGCCGCGTGCGGCTTGCTCTATGGACTCACATTCCGCCTTAGCATGATCATCATCTTCGGCTTTTTGGTCGAACTGCTCCTGCACACCATGTCGCCGCTGCTCTACACGTACACAGCGGAATCCTTTTCAACGGAGATCCGCAATTCCGGGATGGGACTGGCATACGGGGCCGGCCGGCTGGCAAATGTGTTCGGCCCCCTGCTGGTCGCTTTATTGTTCAACCATTATGGCTACACCAGCGTTTTCCTGTACATCGCCCTGTGTTGGCTGTTGCTGGCAATAACGATCGGCAGCTTCGGCTTGAGAAGCCGCGCATTGGGCTAGATACAAACGAGGCGAGACCCTGCGCGACTGGATCTGGCCGCGGCGCTCGCCTACGGTTCTGCTTTGCCCGACAGTTTGCTCTGCTGTTCTTCCTTTGCAGGAGCCGCTTCGACGATGATCTGGCCGTAGACCCATGGGTGATCTTTGCAGATGTAGGCGTACGTGCCGGGTTTGTCGAACTTCACGATACCGATATCGAGAGGGTGCAAGACACCAGTCGTCCACGAGCCGTCAACCGCAACAATCGTGTGCTCCACCACGCCGTTGTTCCTCCAGCGGACGGCTGTGCCGACCTTCACTCGCGCTCGATACGGATTGAACTCGTACTCATCGCCGAGATAATGCGAACCGGTCAGGCCCATGTCTCGCGAAAGCGCCGTGGTCTCGATTGTTGACGTGTCGACGATGGGTCCGCCGAAGTCCTCTTCGGGCGAAGTCGGCGGAGCAGGGCGCTCTGGCAGCGTTCCACCTAATTTGAAAGCCCACAGGTTGCCGCCCACGACCGTCGCTACGTATTGCTCCCCGCCGCTTTCAAACGTGAACGGCGGGCTGCCGCCGGCAGCACCCGTTTGGAATTGCCAGACGAGCGATCCATTGGTGGCGTCGTATGCCTGCATGGTCCCGTCGCCGGGCATGTGGAAGACGAGACCTCCCGCGGTCGCCAGCGCGCCGCTCGGCCGCCCTGCACCACGGAATTCTCTTTTCCAGGCGATCTTGTCGGTCCGACTGTCGATTGCGGCAAGGACACCGTAACCGAGCTTGCTTAGGCCCGGCACGCGCTGGCTGAAGCTCAGGGTGAAAAAGTCTGGATCATCCGCGCGCCGGAACCACTGCAGTGCGGCATTGCCGGTCACGTAGAAAAATTGTGTCTGCGGATCGAATGCCATGGGCGTTGCACGCATGCCGTAAACCGGACCGAGAATATCCGGTTTCTCTGCTGCGGCCGGCGTAAAGAAGCAGCCCAATTCAAAGCCCTTTGGCAGTGATTGCGTTTTCCAGTAATCGCAATCCGGCAGGACATGATCGGCACCCACCGGATAAGGTTGTGTCGACGCAGTTTTCTGGAGTGCATCCTGCTGCACACGTCGCTCTTCAATCTTCCCCAGCGGCCTTCCAGTCACGCGATCGAACATGAAGAGATAGCCATCCGTACGCATCGCCGCGATGGCTTTGCTGGTTTGCCCGTTCGCTTGCCAATCGAAGAGCAGCGGCGCTTCGGCGATATCGGCTTCCCAGATGTCGTGATGAACTATCTGGTAATGCCACCGAAGCTTGCCCGTCTTGGCGTCGAGAGCGACCAGGCAGTCCGTGTATAGGTTATCGCCGGGCCGGTTTTCGCCGCCATATTGAGGCACGGCATTTCCGGTGGCGTAGAACACAACCCCCAGTTCCGGATCCGACGCTCCGACTAACCAAACCGCCCCGCCACCATGCTTCCACGCATTGTTGTTCTTGGGCCAGGTCTCCGATCCCGATTCTCCGGGCGAGGGTACGACGTAGAAGCGCCACGCTTCGTGGCCCGTTTTCGCATCGACGGCGATGATCTGACCCCGGTAACCGTAATCCGCATTCGTTCCGATGGACACAATCCCATCGGCGTAGAGTGGCGCGCCCGATGGCGCTCCGGTGGGCTCGCCAGAGGGCTCCGCGAGGCTGACTTTCCAAACAACCTCGCCGGTCTCCTCACGAAGCGCCATTAGACTCGAATCCGAAAGTCCGGCGAACACCAGGCCGTCGCCTACTGCAACACCTTCGCGCGCTGGCGAGCCAGGAGGTCCGAAGAGTCCTCCCTCCCCGGGCGCCGTTCGGTCTTTCCACGCCACTTGTCCGTTGCTGAGGTTCACTGCGTAAATGAACGGCGGCGCAGTGAAGAAAATCAATCCGTTGTCGATTACCGGTACCGCGCGAGAGCTCGGAGGGGGCGTGATTTTTTCCGATACCCAAGCCGCGCCCAATTTCCCAACGTTCTGCGCGTTGATCTCGGAGAGCGACGAATAACGTGTATTCCCCGAGTCGCCGCCCACCGTTGACCACCCGCCCGCGGCAAGAGCAGGAACCGCAAGACCTATCAATCCGAATGCGAGTGCCGCAAACCTCTTCATATCATTTCCCCCTGCCCCAATTCGTCGCCGCGAACCGTTCTTGTTCTAGCGCGAGTCTAACGCATTTTGAGTCCTGCGAGCCAACCCCAGTTCAGGCCCAGTCGTCGATCTTGATGGCGCGACGCAAGCCGAAATCGGTAACGAACCAAGTCGTCTGGATTTTGCCGCCGGTGACGACCACGCGAATCGCGCTGGGATTGGTGAACGGCTTGATGAGCGCGTCTTCCGGCAGCTTCCGCCAGCCTGCATAAGGCTCGAGGCCTTGCAGAGCCAGTGGGACTGCGGTGCTCTGAATCACGCCGTTGCCCCAGTAGGAGCCTGCCGTCTTCTCCACATTTTGCGAAAACCACTCGCTCAACTGGGTTTTTGTCTTGAAACCGTAGGTATCCCTGAGTAGCCCCGCGACAGTAGGATCAACCAATATCGTGGCCGCCGATCCGGAGGCGGTAAGCGAGCGCATATAATCTCGCATCAGATGGTGTGTCGGGTAAAGATTCTGACTGCCTCCGACGCTCGAAATACTCGTCCAGCCGACCCCCACGGACAAGACGTCGTCCGTCGGCTTGAATCCCATTTGGACATGCAGAGGATCCCAGCCCTCCGGCAGGTTCTCTTCGTTCTCAGCAAAGCAGATATTGTTGTACTGGAAATTGCTGCCCAGGCTTGACCAGGCGTTAACGTTGTTTCTCAGGTCGCCCACGATTTTCGAGACGATCGTGAAAGCGCGGCCCACCACGGCATTGGACCGATTGTAGGGGCCCAAGGCGTTGCTGCCTGCGTTGAAATTCAGTCGTTTCGCGATCGGGCCGTTGATCACGATCATGTTTGCCATCGAACTAGTCGAGTTGCCAAATGGCGCTTGTGTGGCGAGCGTTAGAATCAGCGGAAAGTGCTCCGGCGAAGCGCCCGCCATCACAGCGCAAATGGCCACTTTCTCCACGGTGAGCTGCCGCTGACCGCCGGTAATGTCGATGGTTTTGATCACTTCGGTGGGTTCATGGCTGGTGCCCTTAAGCATCTCGGTGACCAGTTTTTCTGTCGGGAGTTGGATCCAGCTGTAATCGGTCCAGCCCTTGTCTTCGAAAAGATGGCGAAGATTTCCCTCCGTGTCGGCTGGCAGGAACTTCAAAGCGCCCTCTTCGTCCGGTGGGGCGCCTGAAATTTTTTCTTCGGGTCTCAGAGGATCGGTCAACGCCTTGATCACGGCGGTCATTAGAGGCTGGCCCGTCAGCATGTCCTTACCGCTCACGTATCCCACATCGACTGCACGCGGCTGCCCAGTGAAAGGGAACGGCACGGCGACGTAGCGAATCGGCATGCCGTTGCTGTATTTGAAATCGTAGCCGGTGGCGTAGTGCACGATGTTTGAAGAAGCGATACCCATGGCTGGAATCTTCAACTGTAGCTGGATTTGTTTTGCCCAGCGGCTCACGGCCGCGCAGCAGCCGTTTCAACCAGCGACGCCGACGATAGCTCCATCCGCCTTTTGGGCACTCATTTCCTCCAGGATTGCCGGATCGAGCCCAAACATGCCGTCGGCAGTCACCTTCTGGACCGTCCGGATGCCCGGATAGTTCCGCTCAAGCCATTCCGTCATCGCAGCGTAGAAGTAATGGCCGGCGTCGGGGCCTTCCCAGGAAAGATTAATCATATAGATTAGCTTGCTGTTCAGGTTATCGAGCGGCGGAGCCAGAGGATAGCGTGCTGCTAGCTTGGGCGAGATCCCGGGACTCATAACCGTAATACGGCCGTCATCGACAGATGAAGGTTCCGGTGAGGGCTTCCAACCTGGTCGTGCCGACGCTCTAGACCCAGCGACCAACGCCGGGCTCACACCCAACATCGCCAACATTTTTCGTCTGTTCATGATTCCCCCTGCAATCCTTTGCGTGGAAAAGTCCGGCCTTCAAACTTCCACATCGCAAACTTGGCCGCCGACCCTCACGATGTCCCCTTCTCGCGCGTACAATTCAATCATCCTGCCGTCTGATGTGGCGGCGATTTCCTGGTTCACCTTCTCGGTTTCAATCTCATACAAAGGTTCACCGGCTTTGAATAATTCTCCCGGCTGCTTATACCACTTAACGATGGTGGCTTCCTCCATATTCATGCCCACGCGCGATAGCTTGAGCGTGGTCCTCATGCCAACTGCTTGCCCGCCCCAGCGGGTAGGCTGGCCGCTGCTGGCGAGCCGTGAATCAAGTCAGTCGCGACTTGCACGATCTGCTCTTCATCCGGTAGGACGCGGCGCTCGGCGTTTGGCGCATAGGGCATGGACACGTCCGGAACGGTTACGCGCTTGATCGGTGCCCTTAGTTTCGAGAATGCCCTGTCCGCAATGATCGCGGCGATGTGGCTCGCAGCGCTGCAGCGGTCGCGCGCCTCGTCGACAATAATCGTCCGGCCAGTTTTTTCGACCGAGCGGAGGATGCTTTCATCGTCGAGCGGAACCAGAGTTCGCGGATCAACCACCTCGGCATCGATCCCAGCCGAGTGTAGTTTTTCGGCGGCCTGGAGTGCTGGCTTCAGCATCGAGCCAATGGCCACGATGGTGATATCTCTCCCGACGCGCACGACCGCCGCTTTACCAAATGGAACGGTGTAGTCGCCATCGGGTACGTCGCCGGTGTCACCGCCGCGGCCGCTCGCCTCCAAAAAGAAACTCGGATTCCTTCCACGAATCGCCGTCTTGAGCAGTCCTTTGGCATCCGCCGGAGTGGCCGGTACGAGCACGTTCACGCCGCCGAGGTTCATCAAAAGCGGGTGCGGCGTGTCGGAGTGCTGAGCGGCCGTCGAGCGCCCGCCGCCATAGCCCGCAATCACAGTGAGCGGCAGTTCGATTTGCCCGCCGGTCATGAGCCGCAGCTTGGCCATCTGATTTGCGATGGCGTCAAAACCGGTATAGATGAAATTAGAGAACATCATGTGCAGCACCACATGACAGCCCGTGGCCGCGGCTCCGACCGCCATCCCCGCAAGAGTAGCCTCGCAGATCGGAGTGTTGCGGATGCGGTTTTTTCCAAAGCGTTCGAGGAGTCCTCGCGTATCGCCAAAAATGGCGAGCTCCACGTCTTCTCCAAATAGAATGACCTTGGAGTCGCGCTCCATCTCCTCAAGGAGAGCCTCGTTAATTGCCTGGATGTAGCGTTTACGCACCACGGCTTCTCCTCAAGGCCTCTGCCCGGCAAACATCACGTCAAATGCGAGCTCTGTATCAGCAGGTTCGCTCACCTCTGCGAATCTGACGGCGTCCTCGACAGTCCCGGCAACCTTCGTGGAAATCTCATCCAGCTGGCTGGGTGTAGAGAGGCCCTTTGATAACAGCAGCTTCGCGAGTCGCGCAATTGGGTCGAGTTTCCGCCACTCCTCAACTTCTTGCTTCTCACGATACTTCCCGCCCGCGAGAAACAGGTCCTCTGACTCGAGGTGCCCTTGAATCCGATACGTCCTGGCCTCGATGAACGCCGGTCCCTTACCGCCGCGGGCCCACTCGACAGCTTTGTTTGCTGCTGCCCAGACGGCCACCACATCATTACCATCCACGACCTCTGAGGGAATTTTGAAGGCTCGGGCGCGGTCGGCAATTTCGCCTGAAGTTACGGTCCGAGTGGGAGTAAATTCGCAGAAGTGATTGTATTCACATACGAATACGAGAGGGAGCTGCCAGAGCGTGCTGACGTTCAGGCACTCCATGAACACGCCCTGGTTGGCCGCGCCATCGCCGAAAAAAGCTACCGCAACGCGGTTCTCCTGGAGAAATGAATTGGCCAGTGCCGCGCCCGTCGCAATGGCGAATCCGCCGCCTACAATGCCATTCGCACCCAAGATTCCTTTGGAAAGATCGGCAACGTGCATCGATCCGCCCAGGCCTTTACAGATGCCCGTGCGCTTGCCCCATATCTCGGCCATCATCGCTTTAGGGTCGCCGCCCTTGGCCAAGAAGTGGCCGTGGCCTCGATGGGTACTGGTAATCCAATCCTTATCACGCAGATTGGCACACACACCGACCGCAACAGCTTCCTCGCCGATATAGAGATGCACGGCACCGGGCAATTTGCCTGCTGCTGCATCGGCTCGCAAGCGCTCTTCCATAAGGCGGATGAGCATCATCCTCTCAAACATAAAGACCAGTTGTTCATTGCTCGGATTCATTCCGTCGGTCCCTAGGCGGCCTCGGAGCGTGACATTTCGCCGGCACGCGCAACGGAAATCCGTGAGATTTTACCGTCCCGCAAGGCGTAATGAACGAACACCCGGCCGCGAATGTATTCGCCCTTCTTGAGCGGCCCTACAACGAAATTCGGCGCGTCTTCGATCGCTGTGAACTGCGTGGTCAGATCAGCCGCGATCCCGTTCTCGTCAGCCACAACCTGATGGATCGTGAGATTCTCCCGTACTGTCTTGAACATTTCGCGGTAGAAGTTTGCAATGCCATCTCTGCCGCGCAGAGTGATTCCGGAGCCCAGCTCGCACGTCACGTTGTCATCGTAATACTGCAGGAAGCGGTCGAAATCAGCGTTGCTGAACGCTTGCGTGTACTCCCTGAATGCCTGGCGCTGCTCCACAGTTCCGCCCAACCTAGGCTGCGGCTGAGAAACGCCCTTTTCGACAGGCCAGGTGGCGGCCTTCAACTGGCACACTTTGCCAGCCCGGAGGTAGTAGACGACAAAGAATTTCACGGTCGTCATCTCGCCCTTTTTCAGCGGCTTGAATTGAAAATCGGGCTTATCGACAAGGGCATGAAAATCGATGTCGATCTCGGCTAGGATGCAATCGTCGTTTTGCGCGACCACCTGCGGCCTCAAAATTTCGCGAATCCCGTCGTGCGCCCCGTGCAAGAACTTCAAGAGTTCGTCCGCCCCATGAAGTGCGCGGGAGCCACCCGAAAAGACGGTGTCCTCGGTGAAGAACGTCTTCACCAGCACCTCGTCATTCCCAGAATTGAATAAGTCGACGTACTTTTGATAGTTCATCTAGGCTCCTGCTCGAGAGGCCGATTCTGACCGCGCAATCTCGTCGCCCGTGGCCCAGCTTCCGTGGTACCCAGGGCGCAGCCTCAGGGGCAGCTTGAGTTTTGCAAACGGACCTTCTTCGATCCTCAACGCTTCGTATAGATATACATCGGTTCGCATCTCATCGTGATGTGTCGCGACTTGAATGATGTAGCCGTCGCCTTCGGCCGTAGAATTCGGCTTAGGGATGAAGCAAGGCTCTTGAAGGCTCATCTTTTCGCCGGCCTCCCAGCTCGACGTCTTTCCTATGGCGTGATCCACGTGACCCAGTGCCGAGCGCACGCCCCAGAGTCCAAGGAGCCAGCCGTGGCGATAAGGTGCCGCGATGTAACGGTCGTCCATTCGCGGGAATTCGCCGACGAAATCCGTGAGCTGCTCCGCAGACCTGAATGTGTCCGATTTCGAGCCCATATCGACAGACCACCGAGTGACTCGCGACATCGCCTTCTGGGGATGCCACGGCGTTCCCGCGACATCTGGAAAGAAGGGAAACATCGTGCTTTCCGCGACCGGCATGTCGATATGTACGGTTGCGGCGTCGTTAAACGCATTCATGACGTGCGACGCGAATTGATTGGGCGCGTGGAACCAGCGGAGGTCCTTGGATTCGCCGTCCCGAGGAAGCACTCCGAGATAGATTTCTTTGCTGGAGTCCCAGCCATAATGAGGCAGGCCGGACTCGAGGCGCTCGATTGTTCCCACCACGGGGATGATCGGGAAGACCACGTAATCTCTGGTCACACCAAAATCGTGGAGCATGCAGTAGTACGGCATCTCAAACCAGACTTCGCGCGTGATTTTGCCGCTTGGGCTGATCTCGTAATACACCGCATCGCGCGTCATCAATCCATTGGCGCCAAATGCAAAGGCGAGCATCTGCCCGGTTTCGGGGTCGATCTTCGGATGCGCGGTGAAGGTCTGACTGTGCAGCGCACCACCAAAATTCCAGTTGCCAATCGTCTCCAACGTCAGCGGATTCATCGCCACGGGCGGGCTATCTTCTTTCATTGCCAAGAGCACGCCGTTGTGAACCAGCACATTCGTGTTGGCGAGCCCACGATTCTTGCCTCGCACGGACGGCTCGTCGGTAAAGGGATTCCGATATCGGCCGAATAGCGCCCGGCCAGCTTCGCGCTCGAGCTTGAATCTATCCGTGTGGACGTAGCGGTGCTTCAGATCGGCGCGCCCGTTTTGAAAACGAAACATCGATACAGTGCCGTCCGCGTTAAATGGCACGTCATCTTCAAATCGCGGCGGATACTGAAAGTCAGGCGCGACGCGATAGAACGCTCCATTCAGATCAGCCGGGATATCGCCTTCTACTTCCAGGTCGTGAATATCGACTTCGATCCGGCTAGGCGCGTTGATGCCTTCGAACATAGGAAGCTTGGGGAATTTCGCCATGGTCCAGTCCTCTCTGAGCCAGCATGCTATATAATCGCGTGGAACGATTGTTGTCAACACATCATTGCCGAGGAGCGCAGCTCTGGATATGATGCGTTCGAATCCGGTTGCAAGGAGACTTCCTTTGAAAGATTGCCCTGGGGTCTCTAGAATCAGAATGTCTTGAGAAAATGCCCAGCGCAAATGGTCAGCCCACGAATCCGATTTTCAGTGAGAATAAGCTGAAGCTCGGCACGTTCTGCACGAATGCAATTCCGAACATCACCTTCGTTCCCGAAGTTCTGCGGCCGACCTGGACGAATGCCTTGGCGATGGCCCGCGTTGCAGACGACAGCGGGCTAGAAGCGATCGTTCCAATCGCTCGCTGGAAGGGATACCTTGACGACAAGCCCAACCACCCGGCGAACGATGTGCTCGACGCATTCTCCTGGGCGGCAGGCCTCGCGCAAGCTACACGGTACACATCCGTATTTGCCACTTCACACGCGCCGACGGCACATCCGCTCATGGTGGCGAGGCAAGCCGCAACGATCGATGCGATTTCCGGCGGACGCTTTTCCTTGAATATCGTGGGCGGTTGGAATCGCCGCGAATTCGACATGTTCGGGATCGAACTTAGGCAACACGACGACCGCTACGTCTACCTTGAAGAATGGCTGCAAATCCTGCGCAGGCTGTGGACCGATCCCGAAGAGTTCGATTATGAGTCGCCCCACTTTCATATGAAGAAAGCGATCTCGCGCCCTCAGCCGATTCAACAAGGCGGCATTCCCATCATGAATGCTGGGATGTCCCCCGCCGGGGTGCGGTTTTCGGCGAAGAACTCGCAAATCGGTTTAATCAGTCTGGAAGGGAACGATCCAGAAGAATGGCGGCCCAAGGTGGAAGCTTATAAGCGGATGGCGCGGGAAGAATTCCAGCGGGAGATTCAGATCTGGACGAACGTCTCGGTAGTCCAGCGCGAGACCGAGAAAGAAGCGGAAGATTATCTGCGTCGCTATTCGGAAGAGTACCTCGATACAGAGGTCCTCGACAGCATCATGTCCACCATGAGCAAGGAAAACAATATTCCGGCGGGCTCCGCGCTTTTCGCGTTCATGCGCAGGCGAATGGCGATCGGCGCAGGCCATCCGCTGATTGGCGACGCAGGGCGCATCGCGGAGCAATTAGAAACAATCTCGCGGGTGGGCGTTGATGGGGTGATCATGACTTGGGTAGATTACGTGGACGGAGTCGAGCGGCTGGTTCGTGACGTTCTACCGTTGCTTGAGCAGGCTGGCTTGCGTAACCCGTTTAAAGGGCCACGCTCTGGGGCGGAGGCGTCGTGAGGAACGAGGGCGTTTTCATCGCATCTGTGCTCTGGATTCCTCTATACTCGACAAAATGATTTCGCGCAGTATCAAGGGAGATGAATGACGACCAGTTCTGATATGCGCGTCCTTCAAAACAGCAAGTCTCCGCAAGAACGTTCTCGACGTGTGAGCGCAGCTGGAAGGCATCACCGGGAGGCTGAGCCCCACATCGAAGCGCTGATCCGGCTGGTTTCGGTGCGGATCGTCCGGATCGCCGAATTGATCCTTCGAATTGGCACGCTGACCTTCAAAGAACGCTTTGGCGTGAAACCTACAGATTTGCGCATCCTGGTAATGCTGGGCGCTTTCCAGCCGATCTCAGTAAACGAAGTGAGCCGGAGGACACATATCGACAAGGCCTGGATCAGCCGTTCGCTCGCACCTCTGCTGCGCCGCAAATTGATTACCAGGACGGCACACCCATCCGATAGCCGCGCTTCGCTGCTCTCGTTGACCAACAAAGGTGAGGAACTGCTACGGGAAATCGCGCCGGTGGCCGAGGAGTATCAGCGTCAGTTATTGCAGGGGCAGCGGCTTCGAGATGTAGAGCGCGTGCTCGATTTGCTTTCGGCGCGAGCGGAAGAGATTTTTCAGCGTACGATGGGGCAGGGAAAGGGACGCCGCTAGCCTTTTTCCTGTAACGCCGCAATCACACAACAGATCCCGGTGCCTGAATTCTGCCCACTCAGTTGTTTTGACAACTAACTAGAGCGAGGACTAGAATCGATTTTCGGTTTCAGTAGGGCTCACATTTCATAGGGGGGCCAGTTTAGAGGAGGACCACATGGAGAAAAACGGCAAAGTTACGGTTTTAGATCCGCACGGCCAGCCTTCGGGCGTCTTTGGGAGGCGGCTGGACGCGCAATCGAATCCGCGAGCGATCCTCGACCCTGTCGAGCAGCCGAGCGGCGAGCTGAAGCCCATCTCCATGGCTGCGCGCCTTTCTGCACTGGATGGCAAGACTGTTTATCTGGTCGAGACGGGATTCGCGGGCAGTTTCGAGTTCATGCAAGAACTGCAGGACTGGTTTGCCAAAAAAATGCCGAGTGTCAAAACCGTGATACGGCACAAGCGCGGGACGATGTTTACCGATGACCCCGAGTTGTGGGCCGAAATGAAATCGAACGGAGCGGATGCGGCAATATTAGGTGTCGGCGGTTGAGAGGCATGCTCGGCGAGTGTCGCCGACTACTCAAGAACGCTGGAAGACGAATACGCCATCCCAACGGTGCCGATGGTGACTGCACGATTCGCGGATTTTGTTGAGCGCGATGCGAGAACTCGCGGAACACCGCTGCGTTTTGCTTATCCACCTTACCCGGTGATGGGCATGGCGCGAGACGTGCTGCGCCGCTACATCGAAGGAACCGATCCGATCACCTCGCAGCCTCTTATCAGGGAGATCATCGACGGGCTCACCTCGCCACTGAGCGAAAAAGAAAAACGCTCAACGCCTGCGCCTCGCAAGCCTCGTCGCCCGCGCCTGCTTCCCGCAGATACCGCGGAAAATCTCTATCGACAGTTCGTTGAAGACGGATGGACTGACGGCCTGCCGATCGTTCTGCCCACCGAAGAGCGCGTTGCGGAAATGCTAATGGGTACCGATCACGCTCCCGGTGAAATTGTGGGCCGCATGTGCGTCCAGACGCACCAGGAACGATTGGAGTACACGGTCGAAAAAGTGGCGGCGATCGCTGTAATGGCGGGAGCGCGGCCGGAACATTTTCCGGTGATTCTGGCCCTGGCCGAGTCGCAGGAACCCTCGTTGCCGAGCTCAACGACTTCCTGGGGCCGCATGGTGGTGGTGAACGGTCCGATCCGCAAGGAGATCGACATGAATTGCGGGACGGCAGCGCTGAGCCCGTTCAACCTGGCGAATTCGGTCATAGGCCGAGCGTGGACCCTAATGAGCATCAACTTTGGCGACGCGCGCGCTGGCGAGAACTTCATGGCTACGTTCGGTCACAATTTGAATTACAACAACATGTGCTGCGGCGAAAACGAAGAGCTGAGCGTCTTCCAGCCGTTTCACGTGCAAAAGGGGTTTCGGCCGGATGAAAGCGTCGTAAGCCTGTTCCGCGGATGGAACATGCTAAATTTTGGGCTGGGTTCAGCGAAAGAAATGGCGCACGTGATTTCCACGTTCGGGTCCATGGGAACGAGCATTACGTTTGTGGTCGATCCGCTGGTCGCAAAAAGTCTGCGCGCTGAAGGATTCAAGACGAAACGCGATGCGTGCAAATGGATTGTCGAAAACTCGCACGTTCCGGCGGGGCATTACTGGGAAGGTCAGATGCAATCGGGATTTGCGAGAGGGCTGGCGCAGCAAGGCGTAGAGCCGTTTGCTTCATGGGCCAAGCTGCCCAAAGACGCCTTGATTACTCCGCGCCGCTCGCCGGACGATGTGAATGTCATCGTCGTCGGCGGAGAAACGAATCCGATGTGGATCACCACCGACTTCATGCACACGCGCAGCGTTTCGGTTGATAAGTGGCGGCCGAAGTGCGGGCTGCGCCGCGACCTGAAGCCACTGCGTATGCCAGCGCCGCTAGAGTGTAAGGATGGGCTGTGCGGGATTGTGGAAGGTGCGCCCGCTGCGGCCGGCAAACCGAGCGAGGAGCGCGTAACAGCAGATTAAGCGGCCCTAGCGCCTACCGCGAGGCACCTCAGGGCTGAAGCCCCCCAGGGTTAGGCAGCCCGATGTCGGAGCTAAAGCTCTGACCCTCTACAAACGCGCGGTACGCCTCGATTACGATTGGGCGGCGGCTGTTTACCGCCAGGCATCGATCAAGGCGCTCTTCTCGGGTCTGAAATCGGTCGCGAACCAAACGCTGGCTGTCTTTCCACCGGCGACAACGACGCGGATGTCTTTCGGATTGCTGAATGGCTTGATCAAGCTGTCGCTCGGAGCTTTTTTCCAGGTTGCATAGGGCTCGAGTCCCTGCGTGGCAAGAGGCCCAATCATGCTGGAGACAATCGAATTGCCCCAGTAAGATTCGACCGTCTTGTGCACGTTCGCAGAAAGCCACTCTCCAAGCGCCGCTTTGGTCTGGAAGTTTTGGGCGTTCTTCAGCAGCTCAGCCACGCTCGGATCCATGATGAGCGTCGCGCCCATTCCCGACAGCGACGACATGTAGTCGCGCATCAAGAATTGAGGCGCGTAGTGCTGCTCCACCCAGCCAGTGCTGTTGATGAAATTCCAGCCAGTGAAGATCGTGAGCATGCTGTCGGTAGGTTTGTGGCCCATTTGAACGTGAAAAGGCTCCCATCCCTCGGGCAGCGCTTCTTCGCTTTCGGCGAAGCAGAGATTGTCGTAGCGCAGCGGATTGCTGAGCGAAGCAAACCCGGTCACGCCTTCGTCGTATCCCTGGATGACTTTGTGTATGAGCGTCATCGAGCGCCCAATCACAGAATTTGCGTCGTTGTTCGGACCGAGTGCACCCAAGCCGGAATTCATGTCCGTCTCTTTGCGTATTGGTCCATTTACCACAACCATCTGGGCAATTGAGGTCGTCGAGTCCTGATACGGCACCAGGCTGGCGAGCGCCAGGATTACCGGAAGATATTCGGGTTTGGCGCCCGCCATGACCGCAAGGATCGCGACTTTTTCAACCGTAAATGGACGGCGCGACCCGAATGTTCCGGCCGCGGTCTTGATGATTTCATCTGGCTTGTGGCTCGTGCCCTTGAGCATCGCTCTGACGCGTTCCTCTGTGGGAATAATCACCGGGTTATAGTCGGTCCAGCAGCGTTCCTTGAAAAGATGCTGCAGATTATCTTCCGTATCCGGGTTGAGAACTCTCGGCTCCGGCAGCGACTCCGCAGGAGCGCCCGACATCTTTTCCTCGGCGCCGAGAGGTTTTGTCAGACCGTCGATGATCGCCTGCATCATGGGCTTGCCGCTGACTGTATCGTTCCCTGCTACGTATGCCTTCAGCACCGACCTCGGCTGGCCCGAGAAGGGAAACGGCACGCCAACGTAGCGAATGGGCATTCCGGTGTTGAATTGAACGTTTGGTCCAAGCCCGAATGAAACGACGTTTGAACCGGCAAGGGCAACCGTGGGTATGCGGTACTTCTGTTCGATTTCTCCGGATTCGCGGCTCACGGCCCCGACGCAGCCGTGTCAACCCGCGACACCGAGGACGACACCGTCTCCTTTCGCATCGGCAATTTCCTTCCACAACACAGGGTCGTCGGTGACAAAATTTCCTTTCTTCACTTTGATGATCGTCTTGACGCTGGGCATGTGCTCGGCAAACCACGCCTGCATTTCTTGAAGAATGCCGTCGTTCTGGCCCATACCTCCCCAGTCGGTATCAACAAGGTAGATGGTCTTGCGGTCAAGCGTCTCCAGGCGAGGCGCAAGCGGCACGCGCTCGGCCAATTTCGCCGTCACAGCCGGATTCAGAGCCGTGGTCAATCCGCTGGTCATGGAACCAGCAGGTTCAGGACCAGCCTTCCCGGTTGAGCAGGCATCGGACGGCCTGCCGGCAACCAGCGCTGGACTCGCTCCCAGTAACGCCAACATTTTTCGTCGATCCATGGCCATCTACCTCCTGCAGACGACTATAGAGAAAGAACAAAGAAGATCATGGCTCGTCCGGAAGTCCGCAGCTTCCGTCGGCACAGCCGTCCCGCATGGGCTTTGCGCGCCATTTATCAACCGAAGCGCTCACGACATACCCGAAATCGGCGACCTTCCACATCGGACTGGTTTCGCCGCCCACGACAACGATGTTGATGTTCTCGGGATTGTTGTAGGGCGCGATCAGGGCATCGCCGGGCAGCTTCTTCCAACT
>Ga0306921_10000839_pt1 | contig 28780 bp, 26 predicted proteins | sample sta12Cox44000080_FD_203760 | JGI IMG/M metagenome (GOLD analysis project Ga0306921, IMG submission 203760) | Lab enrichment of tropical soil microbial communities from Luquillo Experimental Forest, Puerto Rico - statoxic.12C.oxic.44.000.080 (v2)... | ecosystem: Environmental > Terrestrial >... | reverse complement strand
CTTGCACTGCGATCCATTCGATCAGATCGTAGCAGTCCCATTCGCGCGAGCCGCCGCCTTGCGACTTGCCGACCCCGCGCGGCGAACCGATCACATGTACGTAGCCGCGCGCGACCAAGAACTTGGTGTCGCCGGCCTCCATCGGCCCTGTCCACAATGCCGACCACGCGGGCTGCGGTGGCAGAACGTCGGCCAGATCGGGGCCTTGCAGGTCTTTGTTGTAGATGGCAAAGGCCAACAGTGCGGGAAATTTTCCGGCTGCATTCGGGCGGTAGATATCGACGCAGATGTTCACGCCGTCGCGCATTGGCACCATGACGTCAACGTCGCGTGCGATTTCCGCGAATTCTGGCGCGCGATCGTAATCTGGTCCCGGATGGTCCGGTGATTGCAAGAGTGGCGGCGACGGCGTCCTAACGCTCACTATGTTCCCCACACGCGCGGCTATAGCACCGGTTATTGCCGGCCCTGCTCATTTATGCTTGGCAGGAGCGGCATGATTGTCCAGCGCCCACGGCAACGGCAAGCAAATTCAAGGGGAGGAAATCGGCGATGCAGCTCAAATCGACGCGGCGAATCGTGACTGGCCACGATTCGCAAGGCAAAGCCGTCGTGCTATTCGATGGCGCCTTGGCGCCGCAACCGCGCGGCGCAAACGGCGTCACCCTGTTGTGGGTGACGCGTGAATTTCCAGTGGATGCGGCGACTGCCGCGGACCAAGCGCAAACGACGATCGGTGTCCCGCCGTCTGATAACGGTACCGTGTTCCGCGTCGTCGAATTCGCCCCCGCCACCGCGCATGCGGGGCCCATCGATCACGTTCAGGTCCTGCGTTCGATGGGAATCGATCCGGCAACGCAAGGCTATGCGCGCCATCTCCATACGCACCGGACAAGGACAATCGACTACGCCGTGGTGCTCGAAGGTGAAATCGACATGCTGCTCGACGACAGCGAAATCCACGTCAAAGCCGGCGATGTCCTAGTGCAACAGGCCACCAATCACGCCTGGGTCAATAACGGGACCAAGCCATGCCGCATCGCCTTTATCCTGATCGACGCCAAGACGCCGCCGGCATGGGGCAAGAACTGGAAACCGTAAATTTGCTGGATCAGCGGCTGAGGCCGGCGAGATCGGCCCGTCGGATCGAATCATCGACGCCCCGCTCGATGGCTCGCGGTTAAGTTGTACTCCGCGATCTCTTTGAATAGACAGTCATTTTAGGCGCCATTGGGGCCTAGGCCAAAAACACGCTGTGCAGCCGCCTCACTGTTCAACGTTTAGCGATTTTAACTCAGCAGGCGCCGCATCGCCGCTGCCCAATCAGCCAGTTTGCGCGCGCGTTCGGCCGCGTCCATGCGCGGCTCGAAGCGACGCTCTAGCCGCCAATGGTTCACGAAACGATCCGGTTCGGGAAAGAATCCGGCTTGCAGCCCGGCCAGATAAGCAGCGCCGAGTGCCGTCGTTTCTTTGATCTGCGGCCGATCGACTGAATGTCCTAAAATGTCGGCGAGCCGCTGCATGGTCCAGTCCGAGGCCGCCATGCCGCCATCGACGCGCAGCGTGTTCAGCGCGCTCGCACTGTCGCGCCAATCGGTTTTCATCGCGGCAAGCAGATCGGCGCTCTGAAAGCAGACGCTCTCGAGCGCGGCTCGCGCCAGTTCGCGCGGCCCGGTCGCGCGCGTCAATCCGAACAACGCGCCGCGGACGTCGGGCCGCCAATGCGGCGCGCCCAAGCCGACGAAGGCCGGCACCAGAATGACGTCTTGCGATGCGTCGGCGGCTTGCGCGAGCGCCCCGCTCCGCTCGGCGGTGTCGATGATCTTCAAACCGTCGCGCAGCCATTGCACGGCAGCGCCGGCGACGAAGATCGAACCCTCCAGCGCATAGGCTCGCTTGCCGGCGAGCTGGTAAGCAACGGTCGTGAGCAACCTGTTTTTGGAGGATACTGGTGTGGTGCCGGTGTTGAGCACGACAAAACAGCCGGTACCGTAAGTTGATTTCACCATGCCGGGTGCGAAACAAGCCTGCCCGATCAAGGCTGCCTGCTGATCGCCGGCAATACCGCAAATCGGAATCGGACCGCCGAACAGATCCGGCTCCGTCGCACCGAAGGCCGCGGAGGAATCCAGGACTTCAGGCAGAACGGATCGCGGAATGCTAAGTGCCGCGAGCAGCGCATCGTCCCAGCGCCCGCTGTGAATGTCATAGAGCAGCGTGCGCGATGCGTTGGTCGCGTCGGTTGCGTGCACGCGCCCACCGGTCAAGCGCCACAGTAAGTATGTATCGACGGTGCCGAAGGCGAGCTCGCCGCGCGCGGCGCGATCGCAAGCGCCGGGCACATTGTCGAGGAGCCATGCGAGCTTGGTTCCGGAAAAATATGGATCGAGCAGAAGCCCGGTTTTGGCGATGAACAGGCTTTCATGGCCGGCTGCTTTGAGCCGCGCGCAGAGATCGGCAGTGCGCCGGTCCTGCCAAACGATGGCGCGATGCATCGGCCGCCCGCTGGCGCGATCCCACAATATCGTCGTCTCGCGCTGGTTGGCGATGCCGATCGCGGCGATGTCGCTGGCGCGGGCGCTGGTTTGGCGGAGCACGGCACGGCAGGTCGCCAAGGTCGAGGACCACAAATCGTCGGGCTCGTGTTCGACTTCGCCATCGGCGGGAAAGTGCTGCGGGAACTCCTGCTGCGCAACGACAGCAATCGAGGTGTTGCCACGAAACAGAATCGCCCGCGTCGAGGTCGTGCCCTGATCGATGGCGAGGACGTAGGCGGCCAAGATTTTCTTCCCAGATCGCCCTTTTTCCCAGATCGCCGGTCGGCATCTGGCGCCCGGCTTTGTTAGCTGCCGGCAGCCCGCGAGGCCAGGCGTTCTTTCGCAACCGGAATGCTCATGTGCCGCAGCCAGCGCTCGCATGAGTTAATGGTGTTGATCAGCAGCATTGATACCGTCATTGGCCCGACGCCGCCCGGCACCGGCGTGATGTAGGAGGCCTTTGGCGCGACACCGGCAAAATCGACGTCGCCAACGAGCCTGCCGTCCGCCAGTCGATTGATGCCGACATCGATGACGACAGCCCCGGTTCGCACCATCTGCGGCAGAATGAGATTGGGATAACCGGCAGCTACGACCAGAACGTCGGCGAGCAGCGTAAATTGCGCCAGATCGCGGGTCTTGGCATGGCAGATGCAAACGGTCGCTTCGTGCTGCATCAGCATCAAGGCCATCGGCTTGCCGACGATATTGCTCGCTCCGACGACGACGACGTTCTTGCCTTCGAGCGAAATATTCTCGTGCTCCAGCAGTTTCAGCACGCCATAAGGCGTGCACGGCGGGAACACCGTGCCACCGACCACGAGGCCACCGACATTGTAGAGGTGAAAGCCGTCAACATCTTTGTCTGCTGAAATGGTGAGCAGAATGCGCGTCATATCGAAGGACGCCGGCAAAGGTAGCTGCACCAGGATACCGTGCACAGCCGGATCATCGTTGAGCTCGGCAATCTTTCCGACCACCTCGTCCTGCTTCACGTCGGCCGGGTAATCGAAGCGGAAGGAGCGAATCCCGGCGTCGGCGCAGGCGCGGATCTTGTTTTTGACATAGATCCTGGACGCAGGATCGGAGCCGACAAGAATGACAGCCAATCCCGGCGCGGCGCCTGATTGCGCGACGATGCGCTGCACGCGCAGACGACATTCGTCCCTGATCTTGCGGGCGACTGCGTTGCCGTCGATGATCTTTGCCGTCATAGATGTTGCCGGCCTATTCCTTTGCCATGCGCCGCGCATAGGCGTCGATAAAATCTGCCGCCGCTTTGCTGCCCCGCGCAAACGACTTCATCGCCTCCTCGTGCAACAGGCCGAGCGCTTTCATCTTAATGGCGTTGGCGGCGTCATTCTCGGTAATATCTTCGACGTGGCGTGGCCGCGGCAGATCGACGTCGATCACGGCCCGCACCTGCGTCGGGATATTGGTCATGATTAGGATGCGATCCGCCAGATAAATCGCTTCGTCGATGTCGGTCGTGACGAAGAAAGTCGTGCGCCGGAATTCCTCGTACAAATTGGCGTAGTATTCTTGCATCAGGCGCTTGGTCATGGCATCGAGACCGCGGAACGGCTCGTCCAGGATCATCACCTCGGGCTTATTAATCATCGAGCGCGCGAGCTCCGCACGCCGTTGCATGCCGCCGGAAAGCTGTGCCGGATATTTCTTGCGGAAGCCGTCCAAACCGACTTTCTGAAGCAACAGTTCGGCAAACGAGCGCATTTCCGGCGTGTCTTCGCCGCGCGCGCGCGGACCGAACATGATGTTGTCGTAGGTCGACATCCACGGAAATAGCGCAGTTTCTTGAAACACCACCATACGATCGAGCCCCGGGCCGCTCACGGGCTTACCGCCGATCGTGATGGTGCCGCTCGTTGGGCGTTCGAATCCAGCTAGCAAGCGGATCAGCGTGCTCTTGCCGCAGCCCGAAGGACCGATCATCACTGTCAGTTTGCCGCTCTCGATCGTGAAACTGCAATTTTGAACGACCTGCTTAGTAAATTCCCCGGCGCCGTACGTCTTGGTTACATTGCTCACGATCATGCCAGTACCCACCCCGGTGAGCGGGACGGACACGGTCGGCGCGACTGGAGGCGCATGTGGGGTCATCTTGTGCGACAGTTCTTGCAATAGCTGTTGCATCTTATCAATTTTCGGAAAGCCAGGGCGTCATCCAATTGCCGATCTTGCGTAACAGTGCGCTCGAAACGTAACCGGCAATGCCGATACTGATCATTCCGGCGACGATCTGAGTGTACGAGCCGCCGACATACGAGTTCCAGATGAAGAAGCCGAGCCCTCCACCAGCGGCGCCCCCCACCGAGCCGGCGCTGCCGCCACCCGAGATCATCTCGGCCGCGACGACAACCGCCCAGGTGATGCCCACACCGACGGTGGCGCCGACCACGATCGACGGCAGGGTGCCGGGCAGAATGATGCGCCTGAAAATGTCCCAGGTTGAGGAGCCCATCGAGCGCGCCGCCTGGAAATAGCGCACGTCGATGGCGCGGGCGCCGCCGATCACATTGATGACGATCGTGAAAAAGGCGCCGAGGAACGTGACAAAGGCGATCGATAATTCCTGGGTCGGCCAGAAGATGATCGACGCCGGCACCCAGGCGAGTGGCGGAATCGGCCGCAGAACTTCGAATACCGGGAAGGTAATGCCGAAGAAGATACGGCTGACCGCCATAGCCAAGCCGAGTGGAATGCCGATCACCATGGCGGCGAAAAACCCTTCAAAGACACGAAGGGTGCTGAGAAAGGCGCTATTCCAGAAACTGGGCTCTTGAACCAGCTTGAACATCGCCTGCAGCACTGCTGTCGGTGCCGGCACTTGTGAGACCCAGGGGAAGGAAAATCCGAACCAGGCGTGGGAGCGCGAACCCGCTTCCCAGAAGATCAGAAAGGCGGCAATCGCCACGATGCCGCGCCAGAAATCGTCGCCGCCGACAAAACCGGCAAATTTCGTCGACAGCGCTTTCGCGGCCGCGACCATGGTCAGCGTTCCTTCTCACCGGCGGCGAAAGCCTTGATCGCCTCCTCGTGCACGGCCGCCACGGTTTCCTCCATGAACTCGCGAAAACGTTTGGTGGTCAGCACGCTGTAGTCGCGTGGATGTGGGATATCGATATCGAGGATTTTCTTCGGCCGGCACGGCCGTGTCGTCATGATCACAACTCTGTGGCCGAGAAAAATCGCCTCCTCGAGATCGTGGGTGATGAAGAAAACCGAGACACGGTTTTTATAGAAAATCTCAAGCAGCGCCTCGTGCATGACCGATTTGGTCAACGAGTCGAGCGCCCGATACGGCTCGTCCAACAGCAAAATCTTTGGATTGTTCATCAGCGCGCGCACGATTTCGACGCGGCGCCGCACGCCTGATGAAGTCTCGCCAGGGTAATTGCGCTCGATACCGCGCAAACCGGCATCAGCCATCATGGCGCGGGCCCTGTCGTAGGCTTCGGCGCGCGTCATCGCACCCTGCATCATGGGACCGAAGGTTACGTTCTCAATATTGGTCTTCCAGGGAAATAGCGCACCGTTTTGAAAAACCACGATTCGATCCGGGCCCGGCTGCGCTTTGAGCTTGCCCGGCCCGCACAACATCTCGTCGTCAAGATAAATACTGCCGGATGTGATGCTGTGGAATCCGGCAATGGCGTTAAGCAGCGTAGTCTTACCGCAGCCGGAAGGCCCGACAACCACCGTGATCTCGCCCGGTTGCACTTCGAAAGTACAGTGATCGACAGCGAGGACACCTGTATCCTCCGCGCCGTAAGTCTTCACCACGTCATTGATGCGTACGCCGCCTTTGCGAGCGGGCTGCAGCGCCGGCGAACGATCTTGCGTTACCGCACTCTGCACACTCACTGCCCGCCTCCCAGTGCAAGCTCGCGGGTGCGCCACTGCATCAGATAATCGCCCACCAGACGAACAGCGGCACTCGTGACATAGCCGACCAGGCCCAATGTCGCCATGCCGATGATGATCGTCGGATAACGCACCATCGTATAGGAGGTGTTGATCACGTAACCGAGGCCGTATTGTCCGGACACCATTTCGCCGGCGACTAGTGAAAACCACGCGACCCCGACAGAGATTTGCAGCCCGGTAAAGATGAAGGGCATCGCGCCGGGCACGATGACATGACGGAACACCTGCCAGCGCGTGGCGCCAAGGCAATTCGCCGCTCGAACGTAGGACACGTCGATCGACTCCACGCCGAGCATGGTATTGAGTGCAGTCGCATAGAACGAGGCGAGGAAGGTCAAGAAAATGACTGGCGTCTCCGAGCCTTTGAACATGACGATCGCTAGCGGCACCCAGGCAAGCGGCGGCACCGGACGCAAGAACTCAAACACCGGGAAGACAAATTGCTTGAACCGTTCCGACCAGCCGAGAAATAAGCCAAGCGGCACGCCGATCGCGGTGGCAAGAAAGAAAGCGATGGCGATGCGCCGGATGCTGACCCAGATATGCATATAATATTCAGGCGTAAAAATCGACAAGCCGTAGGTCGGATCTTCGCTGAACCACTCGCGCAAGACCTCGGTCGGACCGGACATTTGCGAGAAGCGGGGCAGTTTCCAAACCTCGACTGACAGATACCAAAAACCGAGAAAGCCGGCGAAACCGACCAGCATCAAATAGGGCCGCGGACTTCTGAGCCACAACGCCAACCGATGCTTGGTGAGGGTGAGCGAAATGCCGGGACGCGCCTGGACCGCGATCGCCGGCGGCACGTCGGTTCTCAGCGCCGAAACCGGGCTCGTCTCGGTCATGATGAAGAACGAGTCCTTCTTTGCGTGCCTGCGCCGGCCGGGCGCGGCCCACACAGACAGTCCACATCGCAGCTCAGCGGGCAGTCGGCGTCATGCAGCGGAGTCATGGGCCGGTATAGGCCGAGTCCGGCTGTGCTTTGACTTCGCCGACCGGCGCGGTCAAGCCGCGCGCTTTGAGAATTTCGGCGGTGAATTGCGGCATAACGGCATCAGGCCGGATTTCAGCGTTGATGCTCTTGATCTCTACCAGGAACTTCGAGGCTTTCTGGATGAGTTCCGTCGCGTCAGGCGTGAAACCGTAGGCCAGTGTGATGCGGATGTCAGTCCCACCAGTCGCTTTCGGCGACGATCCAAAGGCCGATTGCCACAACGCCTTTTGCGGGAAGCCGGTGGTCTGCGATGCCGCCATGCCGGCAATCTCCATCGCATTCTTCGGATCGGCGAAGTACTCCTCGGCGTCCAGCTCCGCTTGCAGCCAAGCCTTGACGATATCCGGCCGCTGCGCGATCAGCGCCTGCGGCATGGACATAAAGCCGCCATCGCGCTCGTTGACCGACGCGCCGGTTGCTACCTTGCGCGCCAGCTTATCTAGCTCCAGGCGCGACGTCGTCGGTTCCCACATTACCGCAGCGTCTAGTTTCTTAGCGCGAAAACCGCTGGTGATGACCTCAATGCTCTGATTGAGATATTCCGACGGCGCAATGTTGAAGCGCTTGAATACCGCCTGGGCGAAGCGGTCGGTGCAACTGCCTTTGGGCACCGCGACAGTCTTGCCATTAAGCCATTTGATCGCTTCGTCCGATGACTTGAATTCGGGAGCATCGGTCCGCACCAGGAAAGCATTGCATTGGTCGTAGCCGAGGCCAAGCACGGAAACGATGCGTAAATCACGAACGTCTGCGTGACTGGTGGACACAATGGCCGGCATATCGCCGAGATAACCGATATCCACTTTGCCGGCGAGCATGCCGTTGACGATGATCGCGCCCTGCAAGCCTACCTGAAAACTTACACTCGAACCCTTTGGCAGATATTTTTCGTAAAATTTCTTGTCGCGCATGATCACGCCGGACCACGCTTGGGTGTAGTAGGGCTGATAGCCGATGACGAGCTCGATGGGCTCGCCCTGCTTGCCGTAGTCCTTTTCCGCCGCAGCGCGAACGGGCCCTGGGGCGAAAAGAGCTGCGACAAGGATCAAATGCGCAATCAAGGTCGCGATGCGCTGCCAATCTCTCGTTCCGCAACCTTTGTTGATTCCTATCATCGCCACCTCCCCTGAATAACAGCTTGTGGTCAAAAGTTCCGGCGCTTGGTCATTCTCGAGTTCTTCCGTGCCTCTTGCTGGATCAGCTCCACAGCGAGAATGACGGCACTATAGCGCCGCCGCGCGGTTCGGAGAACGGCTTCACCGCCGCAGCCGCCAATCGGTCGAGGTCACCGGAATGCACATCGTTGAGAGAAACTCGCCCCGGAATCGATCATTGTGCCGGTATTGATAACCGGGCAATGGCACGGCTTAGTGCGCGTCTGTAAAATAGTTACGACAAATGGTATGATAGCTTCTTCTAATAGCGCTGGCCCCGCCAGCGGCGACGGCCGTCTGAGCCTGGCGTAGCCGGCGCCATTCCAGAGCGTTCTGCTATCGCTGAATCTATTGATACATAAGCAAATTCGATCGCGGTGCCTTGGCATTTATGGCCTACGGACCCATTTTAGCCTATAGAAGGTTCAGCTTTCGCTCGTAGTTTTGATTCCGATCCGCATTCGGCGAGGAGCAGAGACCGTGGCAGCGAAGAATCACCGGCAATGGCTCGCGGAGCCGTCGCTTAAGCCGAACGAATGGGTGGACAGCCGCATCTATTCAGACCCGCAAATCTTCGAGGAAGAGCTCGAGAAAATATTTAAAAAGACATGGATTCCGGTGTGCCACGAGTCCGAGCTGCCGAACGCTTACGATTTCCGCACTGTGAGCATTGCTCGTGAGCCGGTGATTGTTTGCCGCGGCCCCGACAACGAGATTCGTGCCTTCCTCAACGTCTGTCCGCACCGCGGCATGATCATCGAACGTCGTCCATCGGGAAGCTTCCTGGAAGGTCAGCCCTCAGGCAATCCCAAACGGATGACCTGCATGTTCCACGCCTGGCAGTACGATATGCGCGGCAATTGCGTTTACATCAGCCGCGAGAAAGAAGGCTATCAGGAGCGGTTGCACAAGGAAGACATCGGCCTGCGCCGGTTGCGCTGCGAGGTGAAGCTGGGCGGATTCGTCTGGGTCAATCTCGACGACAATCCAAAAGTGTCGCTGGAGGATTGGGCCGGGCCGGCATTTACTTGCCTGCGCAAGACTCTCGAAGCCGAGCCGCTGGAAGTTTTTCACTATCACAAGGCGATCGTGAACGCGAACTACAAGCTGTGGCACGACACCAATTGCGAATTCTACCACGACTTCATGCACTACCATAACCGCGTGACCGGGTTTAACGACGCGTATTTCGCGCGCAAGAACGAGGCGTTCGAACACGGGCATGTCGTAGTCGGCACGTTCGAGGTCAAATACGAAAAATACGAAGGCTTTGAGAGCCGCGCGGCGCTGTCATTCCCGCATCTGCCGCCGAACCAGTGGTACATGATCGACATGTTCCCTGGGATGAACTTCAACTTGCGGGGCTCGGCGCTGCGCTGCGATATCGTCACGCCGCTGGCGCCGGATAAAGTGATGATCGAATTCCGCGGCCTCGGCCTCAAACGCGACACCGCGGACGAGCGCCAGACCCGGGTCAATCACCACAATTCGATCTGGGGCCCGTTCGGGCGCAACTTGCATGAGGATCTGATCGGCGTGCAGGGCCAGGGCACAACCATGCGGCCAGGCTCGGAGCCTCGCCGCATCCTTCACGGCCGTCAGGAAAATCAGACCATCCATGACGAGAACGGTATGCGGCACTACTATCAGGAGTGGGGCCGCTGGATGAACCGGCTGCCGAACAATCCCGATCTGCCCTACGCGGAGCCGATTTCGGTCGCTGCGGAGTGATCGCGAACTCGACTGGCGCCGATCCCGCCTGCCGAGTTCTCAAGCCTCGAGCGCCGGTGCCGGCTTTTCGGGCCGAGCCTCTGGCGGCGCAGTCGGTGCAAGCACTTGCAAATGGAGAATGGCCGTGGACGCCGCCGCACTTGTCCGTGACACGATCTATCGCTCCACCATCCTGCTCGACCGTCAGGACTGGAACGAGTGGCTGGCGCAGTGCGACGACAGCTTCCAATACGCCATTCGCGCCTGGAGCCCGGAAATCAACAAGGACGTGACCTATCTCGCGCTCGACCGGCACGGGCTCGCCAGCATGGTCAAGCTGTTGCCGAAGCACAACACCGATCATTCGCCGCTGACCCGCCACACTTCGGTCTACACCGTCGAGGTCGATGAAAAAGCGCACTCGGCGACGGCCATAAGCTCGGTCATCGTCTATCAAAACATGTTGGATGGCATCAATTCGCATATCGACGCCGGCGAAAGCCGGCTGTTCCTGGTCGGCAAATACCTCGACACCTTCAAGATCGAGAACGATAAGGCGAAGTTCGTCAGTCGCGAAGTGCGGATCGAGAATCGGCGCCTGGACAAGGGGTCGCACTGGCCGATTTGAACGCAGCCTACCGCCGCCGGCGCGGCCGCCCGCAACCATCAGCAATGACTTGAATGCAATGACATGGAAGCGCATATGCGAGGCCGCCGAGGTCCCAGAGAATGCGGTCAAACAATTCGATGTTGACGGTATTTTGCTCGTGGTGGTGAATTACGGTGAGGGTTTTCGCGCTATCCCCCCGATCTGCCCGCACATGGAGGAGCCGCTCGCGGAATCCGGCGTCGTGGCCCGCTGCGTGTTGACCTGCACCAAGCATCTGTGGGCCTGGGATCTGCGGACGCTGGAAAAGCAGGGCGAGACGGAACGGCCGCTCAAGACCTACGAGATCAGGCAGGAAAACGGAGTCCTGCTGGCGAACGTGGAAAACGAACTGACCTACGAATTCGAAGCCGGCGGTGACGAGGCGAATGACGACGATTTTTTCAAATAGCCTCGGTCCTCGCGCAATGAAGATCACGGTTCAGCACAAGAGCGGCGAACTCGCTTTCGACTGCGGCGAGCGCGAGTCGATTCTTTATGCCGGCCTGAGGCAAGGCATCAATCTTCCGTTCGAATGCGCGACCGGCACCTGTGGGACATGCCGGGCGCGCGTCACGTCTGGCGACGTCGATGTCCAATGGAAGGAAGCGCCTGGGGGCGCGCGGCTCAAGCCGGATAAAGGCGACATTCTCATGTGCCAGGCGAGAGCCCGCTCGCACTGCCAGTTGCTCGTACCATCTGAGCTCGCGATCGCCGACAAGGCCGCGCCGGCGCGGCGCCGCGGGGTCATTCGTGATCTGCGGATCCTGACGAAGGACGTCGTGCATTTCGATCTGCACCTGACGAGCCCAATGCGTTTTCAAGCCGGCCAATTTGTCGTGCTCGAAAGGCCCGAAATTGCCGGCGGGCGCGCCTATTCGATGGTCAATTTCGCCGATGAGGTCGAGCGGCTTGCGCTCGTCATCAAACGCAAGCCGGGCGGCCGCTTCTGCGACTGGATATTCGACGGTTTTTTCGGCGAAGCCGATGTGGAGGTTTTCGGGCCGCTCGGGCGCGCAGTGTTCCGTCCGGAGGAAAATCGCAATTTCGTCTGCATTGCCGGCGGGTCCGGAATCGCGGGCATGATGTCGATCCTGCAATGCGCAGTGCAAGCCGATTATTTCCGCACTCACTCGGCCGCAGTGTTCTTTGGGGTACGCACACTCGCCGATACCTTCTATCTCGAGGATCTGTCGCGCTATGTCGCGGCTTCGCACGGCAATCTCGATGTGACCGTCGCTCTGTCGGATGAAAACGTCGATTCAGCGCAGCATGCGGATTTTCCGATTCTCAAGCTCGCCAATGGCTTCGTTCATGAGGTCGCCGCCAAGGCAATGGCCGAGCGGGATCGCAATGTCATTGCTTATCTGGCTGGACCCACCGTTATGGTCGATGCGGCGATCCGCTCGCTCATCGTCGGCGGCGTGGGGAGAAAAGACATCCGCTATGACAAATTCTCCTGATCGGCACGTCCTCACCGGCGAACAGGCCAAGGGTAATCCGTCCGGCGATGAATTTGTCGAGCTCGAGCGGGCCCACAAAGAGGCTCTCAACGTCGTCCAGTGGCTCGCCCGCATGGCTTGCAGTTACGTGACGAGCGGCGATCCCGAGCGCCGTGTCGATCTCGATTACCGCGCTGCAGAGGCGGCTCTTACCACCAAGACCTTTGCCGAAGGCATGGCGCTCGAAATGCGCTTTCCCGAACTGCATTTGCAATTTCTGCACAACGGCAAACCAGCGCCGCATGTTTTCGATCCTCAGGAACGCTCACCGGCCGAAGCGGAAGCCTGGATCCTGGTCGAACTCTTGCATCGCGGGATCGACCGGGAAAAATTCTCCAAGAAACTACCATATTCGATCCCCGATCTGCTGACGGGAGACGCTGAAGATTATGCGCCTCAAGCCTGTCGGAGCGGCCTCACCCAACTTGCCGGCTGGTTCGACAACGCTGCAAGCGTGCTCAAGGAAGCGATGCGATCACGCGGCACCGATAGGCCGATCATCATATGTCTGCCGCGAACGCTTGATCTTGCCGTCGCGCCGCCGGCAGGCGCAAAGCTTCCACCGCTCGGATTTTCGATCGGCGACGTCGAGCGCCCGGAGCCATATTTCTATGCCGCGGGCCCGGCGAATTCACCGAACATGGAGCGCAGGATCGTGAGCGGCAGGAAGCTCCTGGCGGCAACCGACATTGCGGAAGCGGCAGCGATGCTCAACAAGATCGCGGCGCCTTAGCGCATGCGCGAGCGGCACGCGCTTACGCGTGTTCGAGCCTCTTGCGCCGGCCGGAGGTGCTGTCAGCAACGATTTGATGATCGCCCTCAAGGCGCCGGCGAATATCGCCTGACTTGCTGAGCTTTTGCACGATAGACACGAAAGCGTTAGCCATCGGCAGAACGATCTCGCCCTCCGCCCAGAACAGGCCGACCTCCTGGGTGACCACCGGATCGATCAGCGCCAGCGCACGCGTGCCGCGATGCAAGCCCGGCGCGTGTACGAAATGGGACGGGATGATCGTGCACAATTCGGTGAATTGCACCTGGAACATGAGATGCAAAATCGATTCGGACTCGACCCTCGCCGCCGGCGAACATCCGACGCTGTTGAAGACCTGATCGACGAAGCGGCGCTCGTGCATTGAAGAGCGGAGCATGGCGAGCGGCAGCTGGGCAGCTTCGCGCCAGCTGATCTTGGTGCGGCCGCGAAATTCGTCACGATCGGGAACTAACAGACTCAATTGTTCGGTATAGATCGGTAGCGTGTTCTTGCGGCCGAGGTCTGCCTTGTCCAGATAAGTCAGCGCGACATCGAGCGAGAAGTTGTTAAGCCCGAGCTTCATCGCCTCGTTGCCGATGAACTGGACGTCAACGCGCACGCCTGGATATTTCTCGCGCACTTTCTCGATCAAAAAGGGCAAGACCGGTGACATTGATGGCATGGCGCCCACGCGCAGATGACCGGTAAGGTCGTTCTGCATCATCGCCACTTCCTTGCGCATAGCGTCGCAATAGGCCAGCACCGCGCGCGACCATGCGGCCACGCGCTCGCCTTCGGCGGTCAAACCATGGAACCGTTGCCCGCGTCCGCGCAGAAAAATCGGCACGCCGAGTTCAAGTTCGAGTTGCTTGATGCCGCTGGACAGGCTGGGCTGCGTGACGTTGCAACGTTGCGCCGCGCGCCCGAAGTGTCGCTCTTCCGCCACGGCGACGAGGTAGCGAAATTGCCGAATAAACATCAGCCTCAACTCGCGAATTGTGAGCGGGCGCCACGGATATCTTAGCCGGAAAATAGACGCCGCTTAAAGAAAATCTTAAATTCATCATCGCACCGGCAGGTCGCGTTTTTGGTGCGCCGCACAACAAGACTTCGGAAAGGCGCACTTGCGTCGCCACGACAAGTAATAATCGGGGAGCTTGGTGGGGATAACTGAATTGGTCGGCATCGCGGTTCTCGGCACCGTGTCCGGCCTGATGATCGGCTGTATCGGCATCGGCGGAGTCATTCTGGTGCCGGCGCTGGTATTTCTTGCCAGCATTGCCATTCACATTGCGATCCCAGCGGCGATGTTCGCCTACATCCTTTCCGGATTGGTGGCGACCATTGTGTACGCCCGCAACAAATCGATCGATTGGCCGATGGCAACTTGGTTGTGTATTGGCGGCACGCCGGCGGCATTTGCCGGTGCCTGGGCTGTAAGTATTTTCGACAGCCGTCTGCTCGCCGGGTGCCTCGGGCTGCTTACGCTGTTTTCCGGCATCAATTCGCTGCGACGGCAGAACATTGCCGAACAAGCCAATGTCAAACTTTCCCGCGGTGTCCTGCTCATTGTCGGCGCGGGGACGGGTTTTCTGTCGTCGCTTACCGGAACTGGCGGACCTTTAGTCCTGGTGCCGATCCTTATCTCGATGCGGCTTGCCATTCTTACCAGCGTCGGCTTGAGCCAGATCTTCCAGCTTCCGGTGGCGATTGCCGCGACCGCCGGCAATCTCGTCTACGGTAAGCTCGACTTGGCGCTCAGCGCCGTGCTCGCTGTAACCTTGAGCGGCGGCTCATGGGCCGGTGCAACCATCGCGCATGCCGTACCACGATCCACATTGCGTAGTATCGTTTCGGCCGCACTCGTGCTCGTTGGCGTTTTCATCCTGGGAAATGTCGGCTGGCGCTTGATGGGATGAGCGGCTTGCTACGATGGCCCTGGCCGATTTCGAATGCACAGATCATTTCGGCGATCCCGCAGCCGAAGCGAGAGCGTGCCGCAGCGCCTGCGCGCTATTCGACTTTTCGTTCATTGAATGCGCGCAGGTGCGTGGCGGCGCGGCACGGCAGGTCGTCGAGGCGTTCACCGGGCGATCCCTGGCGCAATTATCGATCGCCAAAATCCGCTACGCGCTGCGTGTCGACACTGCCCGACACCTGCTCGCCGATCTGACAGTCTGGCGAACCGGTGAGGAATGCTATGAAGTGATGAGCGGTCGGCATGAGGATATCGCGGATCTAATTGATTACGCTGGCCCCGGCGTGACCGTCATCGCACCAGACGATCGCGCCACCTTCGCCGTCCAAGGTCCCGCCTCGCTCGAAGCGGTGCGGCATCTCGGGGCGACAGCGGACATCGAGGCGCTGCCCTATTTCGGTTTCGCCGAGACAATGCTGGACGGGATTCCGTGCAGGATTGGCCGTCTTGGCTATAGCGGCGAGCCGGGATTCGAAATCATCTGTCCCAAGCAGTCGGTCGATCGGCTGTGGCAGGCCCTGGCTGATCATGCGCGACCGGCAGGTTTTATCGCGTTGGATATGCTGCGCATCGAGGCCGGATTTGTCCTGTTCAGCAATGAATTTCGCCTGCCGGTCACCCCCGCCGAAGCCGGGCTCGGCAAGTTTTATGACCGTCCAGGGTTGCGGCCGCCAGTGCTCGAGCTTGTTTCGTTCATCGCCGAAGCTGACCGGCTCGATTGGCCATGGAGACCGACTTGGAAACCAACCTGGACGCCAAGCTCGCCGCAACTGTCCAGAGGCGAAATCGTCGTCACGTCGGCCTGCACAAGCGTCATTGCCGGCGGCATTCTCGGCCTCGGCTACGTAGTCGCCGAACATAGCCCAAGGGCCGGGTTGCAGGACGTGAGTGGTATATTTCGTAACATTCGACTGACGCCCCTGCCCTACTACGACACCGTCAAGCGCCGCCCCCGACTGCCTTGGCGTCACACTCAAGATTCCGATTAAGCTCACCTGCCGTTCGCTTCGAGTGGAGCGCGTCTCATAGCCGTCAGCGAATATAAGATAGCTGGCGCATATTTGACTGTCCGTGGTACAGAGCGGCCCAATAACGTGAGCAAAGAACGGCCAACCGGTTCATTCCGGCGCGCCGGTCTTTCTATCTTTAGTTTATCCTTTGACAATGAAGGGATCAGTCATGGCAGACGCCCCGGCGCGTAGAAAAGTCACCATCAATACGTTGAATGCGAAGATGAGGAAAGGCGAGCCGATCACGCAACTCGCTGCCTATGACTACCGGACCGCGGTTATCTCCGATCGGCTTGGCATGGACATTCTCTGCGTCTCGGATACCGGCGGCATGATCCTGTTCGGCCATCAGAGCACGGTGTCGGTCAGCTTTGACGAGGTAATGATGATGGCCAAAGCGATCGACCGCGGCTCAAAATATGGCCTGCGCATGGTCGACATGCCTTATTGGAGCTTCCATGTCTCCCCGGAACAGGCCGTGACAAATGCCGGCCGCTTCGTCCACGAGGCGAATGCCGAAGTAATGAAATGTGAGGGCAATAAATATCACGCCAAGAACATCGAAGCGATCGTGCGAGCCGGAATTCCGGTCCAAGGCCATATTGGCATCACACCGATGCGCATGCCGCAGCTTGGCGGATTCGTGGCCCAAGGCAAGACCGCCAAACGCGCCAAGGAATTGGTCGAGGACGCGCGAACCATGGTCGACGCCGGCTGCTTCTCGATTCTGTGCGAAGTAACAACTTCGGAGGTCGCCGAATTTCTGGCGCAGACGCTGCCGGTACCGGTCATCAGCCTCGGCGCCGGCAATTGCGCGCACGGCGTCCATATCATCTCGTCCGATCTCTTCCATCTCTGGGAGGAGCACGTTCCGCGGCATTCGCGCATCTACACCGACCTCATTCCGATCATGGAAGACGTCATCTCCCGCTATGTGAAGGACGTCGTGAACCGCGCCTATCCGGCCGAGAAAGAAACCGTCTTCATGACCCCTGAGGAATGCAAGGCTTTCGCGACCGAAATGAAGTGGGATCGAAAGCTGGAAGAGCTGGAGTCCCGGCCACGCAAGACCGCCTGACGCTCCGCGGCGCGCACCGCGCCGCATGGCGAACAAGCTGGCGTCCACGGCATTTGCAGGATAGGAGGGTGCTGATCGCAGGCACAGCGGTAGCGACTCATTAGCTGGTAATGATGCAATGGTGATGCAGGACTACGCTTTGGCTAGCGGCCTTCATAAACCGCACGGTGCGCGGTGATCGCGTTAATTGCCAGAGTCGGGAAACCGTTGGGGATCCCGCGGCGCCTACGGGCGCTCGTGCGAGCGCGGGAATCAAGCCTCATCCTGCTCGCGGTGCTGGTCGGCGTGCTCGGCGGCCTCGTGGTCGCGGCAATGGGAAGCTGTGTCGATTTCATTCACCTCTGGCTGTTTCAGCTTGAGCCCGGCGAGCGTCTCTCCGCCCGGATCAACCTTGACCCGGTGCTCGCGCTGTCCGTTCCGGTAGCTGGCGGGCTGTTATTCGGGATCGCCAGCGAAATTATCCGGCGATGGCGTCCGGAACGGGAAATCGATCCGATCGAAGCTAACGCCTTGCACGGCGGTCGCATGTCGCTGTTGGGAAGCGTGATCGTCGCCGCCCAGACGGTGTGGTCGAGCGGGGTAGGCGCGTCCGTCGGTCTGGAAGCGGGTTATACGCAATTTGCCAGCGGCATCGCCTCGCGTGTCGGCATGGCGTTTCGGTTGCGCCGTGGCGACCTTCGCATTCTCGTCGGATGCGGCGCCGCCGCCGGGATTGCCGGCGCGTTCGGCGCACCATTGGCTGGCGCGTTTTACGGTTTCGAATTGATCATCGGCAGCTATGCGCCGGCGAGCTTGGCGCCGGTCGGAATTTCGGCGCTGATCGGATATTTGGTGGCGCGCTCGGTCGAACCCGCCGATCTCGGGGTCGTCGCGCCCGACAAGGCGGTCCTCGTCACCCACGATCTCGTCCTGGCCGCCATCCTGGGGCTGTTCTCGGCGGTCCTTGGCATCATTCTGATGCGCGGCGTCGCGCTGTGCGAAACGCTGTTCGTGCGCATGCGGATGCGGCCGGCGCTACGGACCATAGCGGGTGGCCTGGTGGTCGGGCTGATGGCTCTTGTTTCGCCTCAGGTCATGTCATCGGGTCACGGCGCCTTGCGAGTAATCGGCACGCTCGACCTGTCGGTGCGCACGGTGGCGATTTTGTTTCTTCTCAAAATCGCGGCATCGATCGCTTCACTGGGTTCCGGTTTCCGCGGCGGCCTGTTCTTCTCCTCGCTTCTAATCGGCTCGCTGGGCGGCCACCTGCTTGCCGAAGCGATCACCATGAGCTGGCCGACCATGAATTTCGATACCAATGCGTCGGCCGTCATCGGCATGAGCGCGTTGTCGGCATCGGTCATCGGTGGCCCGCTGACCATGACTTTTATTGCCCTGGAGACGACAGGCGACCTCTGGCTGACGACGGCGGTGCTCATTGCGGTAATCATCGCAGCGCAGCTTACGCGCGAAGTATTCGGCTATTCGTTCGCAACTTGGCGCTTTCACTTGCGTGGCGAGACTATACGCAGCGCCGCCGATATCGGCTGGATGCGCGACCTCTCCGTGGAAAAGATGATGCGGCAAGACGTCGAAACAACCAAGGCGACTGCCACTATTGCCGAATTCCGCGAAGCTTACCCGCTCGGCTCGACCGCCTACGTCGTCGCGGTCGACGACCTCGACCGCTATGTGGGGCTTGTTCTCGTCGCCGAGGCCCATACCGTCGAAGTCGCCCCGGAAAAACCCGTCAAGGATTTCCTGCACTTTCCAGACGAAATGTTGCTGCCCGAAATGGCGGTGAAAGAAGCAGTCCTGGCGTTCGACCGCGCCGAAGCAGAAGCGCTGGTCGTGGTCGACTCGTTCCTTGATCGACGTGTCGCCGGATTGCTTACGGAAGCCTACGTGCTGCGGCGCTATTCAGCGGCCCTGGAAGGCCGGCGGCGCGATCTGGCAGGCGAATAGAAACACTGAAAATGCGATCCTCGACCGCTGCCGTATCGGCGCAATGCGCGGCCTTTCGGCCAATCAATGGCCCCCCTTTATGAATATATTGACGGGAGCGACTTCAATCGCAACCGGAGCTTTGCTAGGAGTTAAGTGCGCGATGGGTCGGCTGACGCCGCCTTTGAACGTCTTCCAAGCAAGCTGCCAAATGAAGCTCTAACGAGCAGAGACGTCCGCCATGTTCAGTAATCCGTTCGCTGCGCTCTCGATTTCCATACCGCCGGCCATCATGCAGGCCTATGTGATCGTGATGGCGCTATTGGTAGTGGCCGGCACGCTGTTCGACATCGTCCACAAACGAAGCGCTACCTACTTTTTTGATAACTGGCGGCGTTTCAAGGGCAAAGCCGAACGGCCCGTCGGCGCTGGCGAGATGGTCTCCTTGGCAGTGCAGACCGCCATTGTCGACGTTATGGCGTCCGGCGAGTTCTGCAACGCGCGGCGCAGAGTAGCGCACCTGCTGACGATGTACGGCTTTGTCATTTACGTCGTCACGACGATCATGTTGGTGTTCGCCTATGCGACGCCGGCCACGCCGGCGCCGCCGGCCGTCGCTGCTCTGTGGTATGTCGGCATGCTGATGGTTTGCCTTGGCGGCTACTGGTTCTGGTTTTTCATCAGAGTCGATGTCGCCGCGGAAGGCAATTCACCGTTCCGTTTTGTTCGTGCGGATTTGTTTATTGTTGCGCTCCTTCTCAGCGCGACCTTCGGCCTGATCTGGGCCTGGGCGCAGGCAAGCGGCGGCGCGCTGTGGAGCTATGTTTTCCTCGCTCTCTATCTTATCGCCACGACGGTGTTGTTTGGGTCGATTCCGTGGTCAAAATTTTCGCACATGTTCTTCAAGCCGGCCGCCGCTCTGGAAAAAAGAGTGGCGGAGGCCAACGGCACGATGAGCAACCTGCCGCCACCAGCCGATGCACCAAGTAATTTCGGCGGCGGTCTCAAGCATGCGCGGCATTATTAATGACGCGCCGCGTCAACAGAGCGGAGATTAGGGACACACTATGCCGACTTTCGTTTACATGACGCGTTGCGACGGCTGCGGTCATTGCGTCGATATCTGCCCGTCCGACATCATGCACATCGACACCACCTATCGCCGCGCGTTCAATATCGAGCCCAACATGTGTTGGGAGTGCTATTCCTGCGTGAAAGCCTGCCCGCAGTTTGCCATCGATTGCCGCGGCTATGCCGATTTTGCGCCGCTCGGCCATAGCGTCCGCGTGCGGCGTGAAGAGGATAAGGCGACCATCTCGTGGAAGATCAAGTTCCGCGACGGCCGCGAAAAGAATTTCGTATCTCCGATCCGCACCACGCCGTGGGACTCGATCAAATCGCCGTCGGAATATGCGGCGCCGAGCGCCGAAGCCATGAAGTCGCAAGAGCTCGCGCACGAGCCTGAGTCGCTTAAGGTCGCCGCTTTGCCGGCGCTTTCCCGCGATCGCTTCAAGCAAGGCCTAGTCTGATGCGCCGGCGCAAGACCGTCTTGGTTGACGCGGACATACTCGTGGTCGGCGGCGGCATGGGCGGCTGCGGGGCGACCTATGAGTCCCGCTACTGGGGACGCGATCTCAAGATCGTCTGCGTCGAGAAAGCCAATATCGAGCGCAGCGGCGCGGTCGCCCAAGGCTTGTATGCCATCAACTGTTACATGGGCATGCACTGGAACGAAAATCAGCCCGAAGACCATGTTCGCTACGCCCGCAACGACTTGATGGGTCTCGTGCGCGAGGATTTGGGCTACGACATCGCGCGCCATGTGGATTCCACCGTCCACAAATTCGAGGAATGGGGCCTGCCGATCATGCGCGACCCCAAGACCGGCCGCTATCAGCGCGAAGGCAAATGGCAGATCATGATTCACGGCGAGAGCTATAAGCCGATCGTCGCCGAAGCCGCGCGCAAGGCCGCAAGCGAAATCTACAACCGCATCATGGTGACGCACTTGTTGATGGACAACAAGCGCGCCAATCGCGTTGCCGGCGCTGTCGGATTTAACGTCCGCACCGGCGACTTCTACGTGTTCCGCGCCAAGGCGGTGATCGTTGCCGCCGGTGGCGCCTCGCACATTTTCAAGCCGCGCGCGGTGGGCGAAGGCATGGGGCGGACCTGGTATGCCCCCTGGAGCAGCGCCTCCGCCTATGCGCTGCCGATCCTCGCCGGCGCGAAGATGACACAGATGGAAAATCGCATCGTGCTGACCCGGTTCAAGGACGGCTACGGGCCGGTCGGCGCCTATTTCCTGCATCTGAAAACGTACACGCAAAACGCCTATGGCCAGGATTACGAGCCGATCTGGTTCGAAACGCTCAAGGAACGGGTCGGCGATTATGTCAATCGACATCCGGTCCCGACCTGCCTGCGCAATCACGCCCTCCTCGAAGAGGTGAAAGCAGGCCGCGGCCCGATCCGAATGGTGACCAAAGAGGCGTTCCAGGATCCGCACAAAGAAACGGTCGGATGGGAAAACTTCCTCGGCATGACAATCGGCCAGGCGGTCGTCTGGGCGTCGCAGAATATCGATCCAAAGGAGATCAATCCGGAACTGACGACGTCGGAGCCCTATGTCATGGGCTCGCACGCGACCTGTTCGGGCGCTTGGGCGAGCGGCCCGGAAGATTATGCCCCGGCAGAGTACCAATGGGGCTATAACCGTATGATGACAGTCGAAGGGTTGTTCGGCGCCGGCGACGCCATCGGCGGCAGCGCCCACAAGTTCTCGTCGGGATCCTTCACCGAAGGCCGGATCGCCGGCAAAGCTGCCGTCAAATATGTCAACGAAGCCGACCGGGAGGGTCCTGAGGTCAGCGAGGCGGAATACGAGAAGCTGAAGAAAACAATCTATCAGCCATTGGAGAACTACAAGATCGGCCGCAACGAAATCGTCGCGGGCACCGTGTCACCGAGCTACCTCCTGCCGCTGCATGGCTTGCAACGGCTGGAGAAAATCATGGACGAATATGTCGGCGGGATTGGCGCCAATTACACGACCAACGAGCCGCTGCTTAATCGCGGCCTCGAATTGCTCGACATGCTGAAGGAGGATCTCGCCCTTCTTGGCGCCGAAGACCTGCACCAATTGCAGCGCGCCTGGGAGCTTCACCACCGGGTGCTCGCTTCGGAATGTGTCACCCAGCACACCTTGTTTCGCACCGAAACCCGCTGGCCGGGCTATTACTACCGAGCCGACCATCCGAAGCTCGATGACGCGGATTGGCACTGCTTCACGCTGTCCCGTTACGACCGGAATTCCGGCAAGTGGGCGATGGAGAAAGCGCCGGTCTACCACATCATCGATTGATTGCACCGACTACCTCGTCAGGTGCCGCAGCTTTCAAGGTGATCCAGAGATTGGCTCAAGCACAAATTCTGTGAGCGATCAGAGAATGCCTATTCGGTTCGGATCGTCTAGTCTTTAGAAAGCATTCGCAATGGCCCAACTCGTGCCGCCGCATAATTCGCAGGAGGTCAAGCCGCTGTTGGCGCCGGAGCTACAGCGGCGCGAGGCGCGAAAGCGCGCCGAAAAGCTCCGGAAAGTACCTCTCGATTCGCGCACTGTCTCCGATTTGTTCATGCTGGCCATGGGGGCCTACACGCCGCTTGATGGCTTCATGGGGCATGACGACTGGCGCCGATCGTGCCTCGACTTGAAACTGACAAGTGGCGTGTTCTGGCCGATCCCGATCACGATCTCGGTCGATACCGAAACCGCAGGAAATATCCATCCGGAGGAAGAGATCGCGCTCGTAGATTCCGAGAGCGCCGAGATACTCGGCGTGATGGAAGTGCGTGACAAATATTCGATCGATAAGAAATTGGAAGTCGAGCACGTCTATCGAACCGCCGATCCAAAGCATCCGGGTGTGGCAAAAGTATTTCAGCAAGGCGACGTCAATCTGGCGGGGCCGGTATTGGCGTTGAGCGAGGGCGAATATCCGCTCAAATATCCGAACCTTTACATTCGGCCGGCCCAGGCGCGGGCTATGTTTCTGGAGCGCGGCTGGTCGACGGTTGCAGCGTTTCAAACCCGCAATCCGATGCACCGCAGCCACGAACACCTCGTCAAGATCGCAGTCGAGGTTTCAGACGGTGTGTTCATCCATCAGGTGCTCGGCAAACTCAAAGCCGGCGACATTCCGGCCGATGTCCGCACTCGGGCGATCCAGGCAATGATCGACAATTATTTCCGGCAGGGAACGGTGATCCAGGCCGGTTACCCGATCGAAATGCGCTATGGCGGCCCGCGCGAAGCGCTGCTGCATGCGCTCATTCGCCAGAACTTCGGCTGCTCGCATCTCATCGTCGGGCGCGACCATGCCGGTGTCGGCGATTATTACGGCCCGTACGATTCACAACATATCTTCGATCAGCTTTGGCCAGGCGCGCTGCTGACGCGACCACTGAAGATCGACGTCACTTTCTATTGCCGCAAATGTTATGGAATGGCGACTGGCAAGACCTGCCCGCACGATCCGAAATATCACATTTCGATCTCCGGGACCGAGCAGCGTGCCATGTTGTCGAGCAACGCCGAAATTCCGCCAGAGTTCAGCCGGCCTGAGGTCGTGGCGATCCTGAAGGATTATTATGCGAGCCTCGCCGCGAAAGGCGACAGCCCGCAATCATGATCATCGCGCAAATCTCCGACACCCATTTGATGCTCGGTACGCCCGATGCCGATCGGAGAATGCACGATTTTGCGTCGACAATAGCGGACATCAACGCGCTTGATCCCGCTCCCGACGCTATCGTCCACACCGGCGACATCGTCCATAACGGACGGGCAGACGAATATGCGCGAGCGGCGGCGATATTCGCGGCTGCGCGCGCGCCGGTCTATGTGCTGGCCGGTAATAGGGACGATCGTAGAAATTTACGTGCGGCATTTTCGGCACGCGGCTATCTCGCGCCGGGCGCCGATTGCATCGATTTCGTTGTCGAGGATTACCCGGTTCGGCTGATCGCGCTCGATACGCTCAGCCCGGGCCACAACAAGGGCGAATTCAGCGCCGCCCAGGTGGAAAGGTTGATTGCGGTCATGGAGGCGCAGACGACAAAACCAATCGCGGTTTTCACCCATCATCCACCGTTCGAGGTGATGGTGGGCCCGGAGCGCTTCCATTTCGAGTCACCGGACGGCATTGCGCGGCTGCGTGAGGCTTTGCAGCGCTGCGACCGGGTAATCGCTGTCTTCAGCGGTCATGTGCATCGCGCCGCAGAAGGTTTTGTCGGACCAATTCCCGCAAGCGTAGTGCAATGCGTTGCGACAACGCTTCGCAAGGGCGAATACCCGCCGTCCATGCGCGCGCGCCCGGTCTATCACCTGCACCGGTTCGATCCAGCCTGGGGTTTTGCCACCGAAACGCGGATTGTGAAGAGCGAGCCTAAACCCTCGCATGAACACAGCACAGCTTCGATTTCAGCCGCGTCTTTGGCCAATGACTGAAAACGGCGCGCGGCGACAGGGCTGTTGCGCCATTGGCCGCGTCAATTGATCCATAGACCCAACCAGCGGAGCTTTCCTTCTCGTTTCGGCTAAGCTTTAAAAAAATTCCTTCCGCCTGTGCCATGATCGGCAGAAGCCAATATTCAGGGAGGGAAACATGGCCGGAAAACTGGCATCAGTCATTTATGACGAGAAGGCGCGGCGCATGGCCGAGGAAATGGTCACGGCCGAAGCGCACCATATCGCGCAGCGCCGACCGGAAGAATGCGATTGTAAGGACGGCATGTTTCCGCTGTTGCCGGCAAGCCGACGCCGATTCTTGTTCGCCGCGGGTTCTGCCGCAGGCTTCGCCAGTTCGACCGCAGCGCTGGCACAGAAAGCGCCGCCCGGCGCCGTCTATTACGACGCGCCGGCCGATTCGACCAAGGAGCTCGGCCGTGCCGTTACCGCCGAGGGCGGCTATGGTTCGCGCTCGCAATTCGAAAGCGAGGTGCGCGTGCGTTTCCCGACGCCTAACGAATATACGTCGTGGAGCTTCACGCCGCTGGACAAGATGGTCGGCAATCTCACCGCGTCCGGCCTACATTTCGAACGCCATCACGGCGGCACCCCCACGATCGATCCCGCCAATCACTTTCTCTACGTTCACGGCATGGTGGACACTGCGAAAAAATTCTCGATGGCTGACATCAAGCGCTTCCCTGCCGTCACCCGCAAACATTTCATCGAATGTTCGGGCAATGGGCTGACCGAATGGAACAAGCCGACGCTGAAGACGGTGCAGGGTACGCACGGACTACTGAGCACCTCGGAATGGACAGGCGTGCAGTTCGCCACGATCGCGCGCGAGGTCGGCCTCAAAGAGGGTTCGAGCTGGGTGCTCGCCGAAGGCGCGGACGCCGCGGTGATGACGCGCAGCATCCCGATGGAGAAAATGCTCAAGGATGCGCTCGTCGTTTACGGTCAGAACGGCGAGGGAATCCGACCCGAGCAAGGCTATCCGCTGCGGCTATTGCTGCCGGGTTACGAAGGCAACACGCATATTAAATGGCTGCGTCGCCTCGAGGTCAGCGACAAGCCCTTCATGACCCGTGAAGAGACCTCAAAATACACTGATCTGTTGGCGAACGGCAAAGCCCGCCAGTTCAGCATGGAGATGGAAGCCAAATCGGTGATCACCTTCCCGTCCGGCGAGATGAAGCTGCCGGGGCCCGGCTTCTACAACATCAGCGGACTTGCCTGGAGCGGGCGCGGCCGCATTCAATCGGTCGATGTATCGGTCGATGGCGGCCAGACTTGGGCTCCGGCGCAGTTCAACGTCACGCCGGAGCCGGTTTGCACCGTGCGTTTTAGCTATCCATGGATCTGGGACGGCAAACCAGCGCTTTTGCAGAGCCGTTGCACCGACGAGACCGGCTACATCCAGCCGACCCGCAAGCAACTGATCGCTATTCGCGGATCACATGGACCGTTCGGCTCGATCTATCACCTCAATGCGATCCAGACCTGGGCCATCGATGAAACTGGGAGCGTCAGCAATGTTCACGCATAAGCGCCCCCTATACGCCGCAGGTTTATGGCTTGCAGTCGCGGTAGGTTCGCCGGCTTTGGCGCAAAGCCAAGACCACTATGGATTTGGCACGCCGATCGGGCAGCAGGATTTGGTGAAGTTCTTCGCGATTCCGGGCGATGGCACGGGCCTGCCAGCCGGTAGCGGCACCGCAACAGCCGGCGCCAAACTGTTCGCTGACAATTGCGCCGCCTGCCACGGCGACAAGGGTCAGGGCGATCCCGCCAAAGGCGTCGGCGGCGATCGGCTTCTCGGCGGTCGCGGCACACTGGCGAGCGACACACCGGTGAAGACGGTCGAGAGCTATTGGCCCTATGCGACGACGCTGTTCGACTATGTCAAGCGAGCGATGCCGTTCAACGCACCCGGCTCGCTCAGCGACAACGACGTCTATTCGGTCGTCGCCTATATTCTTTCGGAAGCGAAGATAATCAAGCCGACCGACACGATGAATGCGTCGACGCTGCCGAAAGTGACGATGCCGAATCGTGACGGTTTCATTCCGGATTCGCGGCCGGAACTCGAGCTGTATCACTGACGGTCCCGCTCATTCCCGCGCAAGCGGGTATCCGGAAAAATCCGGGGTCCCCGCTTTCGCGGGGACGAGCGGATGATGCAGCCGACCGATTTGTTGCCGGTAAAATCTCAATCCGGAACGACGGCGGTTGCTTCGATTTCGAGCTTCGCTTCGTTTTCGACTAGCGCGCCGACTTGCACGAGCGTCATGGCGGGGAAGTGCTTGCCTATGACGTTGCGATAGGCTTCGCCTAGTTCGCGCAACCGCGACAGATATTCCTGCTTGTCGAGCACAAACCAGGTCAGCCGTGTGATATGGCTCGCTTTGCCGCCAGCCTCTTGAACGAGTGTGACGATGTTGGCGAGCGCTTGGCGCGCCTGGGCGACGAAATCGCCGCTCTCGAACCGTTGCTCGGCGTTCCAGCCGACCTGACCGGCGAGAAACACCGTGCGCCCTTTTGCAACGACGCCATTGCTGAAGCCCTTGGCCGGCCGCCAGCCGCGTGGATGAAGAAACGTGTGCAGGTCCGCCATCGCTCTCCTCCTCACGTCGCCGTTTGGCGCAACCGAAAGCGCTGGATTTTGCCGGTCTGGGTCTTCGGCAGCGCCTCAATAAACTTGACCGAACGCGGATATTTGAACGGCGCGATCGTCGCTTTGACGTGATCCTGCAAACGTTTGGTGCAGTCGGCGCTCGCCGCCACGCCGTCCTTGAGCACAATATGGGCCTGGACGATCTGCCCGCGCTCCTCATCGGGCACCCCGATCACCGCGCATTCCTTGACATCCGGATGCGATAGGAGCGCCGCCTCCACTTCCGGGCCGGCAATGTTGTAGCCGGAGGAAATGATCATGTCGTCGGCGCGCGCGGCAAAGTGGAAGTAGCCCCGGTCGTCCTGCGCGAAGGCGTCGCCAGTGAGATTCCAGCCGTCGCGCACATAGGCATCTTGCCGTTTATCGGCGAGATAGCGGCAGCCGGTCGGGCCGCGAACCGCGAGCTTGCCGACTTCCCCGCGCGGCCTCTCATCCATGTCGTCGCCCACAATCCTGGCCTCGTATCCGGTCACCGGCGTTCCGGTCGAGCCCGGCGACGCATTGCCCAAGCGGTTGGAAATAAAAATGTGCAACATCTCGGTCGAGCCGATCCCGTCGAGAATCGGTTTGCCGGTTTTGGCCATCCAGTCCTGGAAAACCGGGGCCGGCAGCGTCTCTCCGGCGGAGACGGCAACGCGCAGTGAAGACAGGTCCGCGCCCTCGTGCATGACGCCGAGCATGGCGCGGTACGCGGTCGGCGCGGTGAATGAAATCGTGGCCTTATAAGTCTCGATGATTTCGACCATGTTGCCCGGCGAGGCATTCTCCAACAGTGTGGCCGTGGCGCCAAAGCGCAGTGGAAAGATCGCCAGGCCGCCGAGTCCGAAAGTGAAAGCCAGCGGTGGCGAGCCGACAAAAACGTCGTCCGGCGTCACCGAAAGGATCTCCTTGGCATAGCTGTCGGCAATGACGAGGAGATCGCGATGAAAATGCATGGTCGCTTTGGGCTCGCCGGTAGTGCCGGAGGTGAACCCCAACAATGCCACGTCGTCGCGGCCGGTCTTCACGGAATCGAACGTCACCGGTTTGCTCAGCGCGACGCGGTCGAGTTCGGCGTCATGATTGGCGGTGCCGTCGAAGCCGATGACTTGTTTGAGATATGTGCTGGTTTTGGCGCAATTGACCAATTCGTCCATCAGCCTGGTGTCGCAGAGCGCCAGCGTTACTTCGGCCTTATCGACGATCTTGTTCAATTCGCCGGCGCGCAACATCGGCATGGTGTTGACGACAACCGCGCCTGCCTTGGTCGCCGCGATCCAGCAGGCCACCAGAGCCGGATTGTTGGCGGCGCGGATGAGAATGCGATTGCCCGGCTTTATGCCGAAGTCCTCGACCAGCGCCCGGGCGATCCGAT
>Ga0306921_10000837_pt1 | contig 28793 bp, 24 predicted proteins | sample sta12Cox44000080_FD_203760 | JGI IMG/M metagenome (GOLD analysis project Ga0306921, IMG submission 203760) | Lab enrichment of tropical soil microbial communities from Luquillo Experimental Forest, Puerto Rico - statoxic.12C.oxic.44.000.080 (v2)... | ecosystem: Environmental > Terrestrial >... | reverse complement strand
CGTCGCACCACAATCGCGCGCCATGGCGAGCCACGGGGCCACATTGCCGTCATGGTCCATGCGCGTCACGACGACCTCATCTCCACGGCCAAGTGTCAACCCGATGCTCCGTGAGATGTGAAAGGTCAGGTTGGTCATGCTGGGACCGATCACGACTTCGCGTGCAGAGCCTGCGCCCAAGAAGGTCGCCATCGCCGCGTGCGCGCGCGCGACGATGTCCCCGGCAGCAACGCTCGTGACGAACGCGCCGCCGAGGTTGGCATTGTGACGGAGATAACAGTCTCGGGTCGCGTCCGCGACGCGACGCGACACCTGCGTGCCGGCTGGATTGTCAAAATACACGCGTGCCCGGCCCTCGTCGCATACGGCGAGCGAGGGAAACTGCGCTCGGATCTCATCGATCGGGAAGCGTGCGTCCATGCGCCGCCCTTCGACCGACAAGCCGGACAAAGCGCTTTTGGAAGATGTCCCGCTTTTGACACCGCTTGACGGCTAGTGTATAGTAGGGTGCGTTTGGACTGAACTCTCGGTCCCGCAGAGCAGTCCTAACGGAAAGGTCCCAGTTTGTCCAAGTCCCTTATCATCGTCGAGTCGCCCGCAAAAGCTCGTACTCTAAAGAAGTTCCTGGGATCAAGATACCAGGTGCTGGCCTCGGTTGGGCACGTCCGCGACCTCCCCAAGAGCCGCCTCGGGGTCGACGCCGAGAATGGGTTTGCCCCCTCGTACGTCACCATCAAAGGTAAGGGCCAAGTCATCAAAGAGCTGCGAAGTGCAGCCAAAAAGGTCGACCATATCTATCTCGCGACCGACCCTGATCGCGAGGGTGAGGCCATCGCCTGGCATTTGGCTGAGCTGCTCAAGATCCGCGACCCACAGCGCATCGAGCTCCACGAGATCACAAAGAGCGCGGCCCAGCAGGCGCTCAAGCATCCATCGAGTGTGAACATGGATCGGGTCAACGCGCAACAGGCGCGCCGCATCCTCGACCGGCTCGTGGGCTATAAGATCTCGCCCCTTTTATGGCGCAAGGTCCGTGGGGGCCTCTCCGCCGGTCGCGTGCAGTCAGTCGCCGTCAAGCTCATCGTCGATCGCGAACGCGAGATCGCGGCCTTCAAAAAGCACAAGTATTGGACCGTTCGCGCCACGCTGTGGCCGCACGGTCACCACGATGCGCTGCACACGTTTGACGCTGACCTGATCTCGGTCGCCGGCAAGAAAGCGAATCTGCCGCCGGATGTCGCTGCCGCGGTCGGGACGAAAAGCACGTACATCACGACGCTCGAGGATGCGACAGCGCTCGCCGAGCGGCTGCAGCGGACGCCATTTCAGATCAGTTCGATCAAGCGCAGCGAGCGCCGTGACAACCCGCGCAGCCCATTCACGACCAGCACGCTACAGCAGGAGGCGTCACGCCGGCTTAAGATGCGGGTGCGCAAGACCATGCAAATGGCCCAGAGCCTCTATGAAGGCGTTGACACGGGCGAAGGCACGGTCGGTCTCATCACCTACATGCGCACGGACTCGACCCGCCTTTCTGAGGCTGCTCAGAGCATGGCGCGGGAATATATCGTCGGCCGTTTTGGCGGGGAATATCATGGCGGCCGGCAATTCAAAGTTTCGGAGACGGCACAGGACGCTCACGAAGCCATTCGGCCAACCGACGTCAACCGCACGCCCGAGGCGATGGCCCAATATCTGGATGCAGCGCAGCTTAAGGTGTACCGGCTTATCTGGGAGCGCTTTGTGGCAAGCCAGATGTCGCCCGCGCTTTGGGATCAGACGACCGTCGAGATCGCGGCTGACGACTGCGGCTTTCGCGCAACCGGGAGCGTGCTGAAGTTTGCGGGCTACACAGCCATTTACCAAGAGACGCGCGACGAAGATCTGTCGGAAGAAGAAGAGCGTCGCAAGCAACTGCCGCCGGTGGATGAAGGCCAGTCACTCGACCCCCGCAAGGTCACGGCGGACGAGCATGAAACGCAACCACCCCCGCGTTATACGGAAGCCAGTCTCGTAAAGGCGCTGGAAGAGAAAGGCATCGGCCGTCCGAGCACCTACGCGACCATTGTGGAGACGATCCAAGGCCGCGGCTATGTGCGCCTCTTGGAGCGCCGCTTTGTGCCGCAAGAGATCGGTGTGGTCGTCAACGACCTGCTCGCGGCGCACTTCCCCGAGATCGTCGATGAGAACTTCACCTCGGAGATGGAGCAGCGGCTCGATCGTGTGGAAGAGGCGCACGATGACTGGGTGTCGCTCTTGCGCGCGTTTTATGGCCCCTTCTCGGCTGATCTGGAACGTGCCGAATCCGCGTTTCCCAAAGTCGAGCTCGAGGAAGATGAGACAGACGAAGTATGCGCGACCTGCGGCCGGCCGATGAAAGTTAAGACCGGGCGCTATGGCAAGTTTTTGGCCTGCTCCGGATACCCCGAATGCAAGACGACAAAGCCCATAGTCAAGGACGCAGGCGTTATCTGCCCACGCGACGGCGGGCGCATCTTGGAGCGTCGCAGCAAACGGGGCCGCATCTTTTATGGGTGCGAGAAGTACCCGGCATGCGACTTCGTGGCATGGGATACCCCGCTGGTCGGAACGCATTGTGCTCTCTGCGGATCCTTCCTCGTGCGCAAACAAGGTCGCGCAGAGGGGCGCATCGTTTGCCCGGTGGATGGCAGTCACGCGCATGGCTACGAGCCGCCTGCCGGCGGTGAGCACGACGCAAGCGACGTATCCGCGCCGGTTGCGGGCACGACGACGCCCGCAGCCTCAGCACTGCCACCACGCATTACGCCTGCCGAAGAAGACCAGCCGCAAAAGCGCAGCGCATGACGCCGCGGCTGCGGGTCATTGGCGGCGGTCTCGCAGGGTCCGAAGCCGCGTGGCAAGCAGCAGAGATGGGCGTGGACGTGGCGCTCTACGAGATGCGCCCGCACGTCACCACAGGTGCGCACAAGACCGGCGACCTCGCTGAGCTTGTCTGCAGCAATAGCTTACGCAGCACATCAATCGAGAACGCAGTCGGGCTGCTCAAAGAGGAGATGGCCCGGCTCGGGTCGCTCATCGTTATGGCGGCGCGCGCGACGGCTGTGCCGGCCGGCGGAGCGTTGGCGGTCGACCGCGAGCGTTTTTCCGCGTATGTCCACGAGCGCATCAGCGGCAACCCGCATATCGAACTGCTGCGGGAAGAGGTGTGCGACCTCGACGACAGCACGCCGACGATCGTCGCCTGCGGCCCATTGGGATCACCGGCACTGACGGATGCACTGGCGCGGCTGTGCGGCAGCCCGCACCTGCATTACTACGATGCGGCGTCGCCCATCGTGGCGGCAGATTCCATCGACCGTTCGCACGTCTTCGCGGCTTCGCGGTACGGCAAGGGTGGCGATGATTATCTTAATATTCCGCTCGACCGCGAACAGTATCTCACCCTTGTCGACGATCTCGTGAACAGCCCGAAGTCGCAGCCCCATGGTTTTGAAGAGGACGCGGCAGCGGGCGGCGTGCCGTACTTCGAGGGCTGTCTTCCCGTAGAAGAGATGGCGCGTCGCGGCCTGGACACGCTGCGATTCGGACCGCTCAAACCCGTCGGCCTCGGAGCGACCGTCGGCATGCGGCCGTATGCTGTCGTCCAATTGCGCCGCGAAAATGAAGCCGGTACCGCATACAACTTGGTCGGCTTTCAGACCCGGCTGACGTGGCCCGCGCAACGCGCCACCTTCGGGAAGCTGCCTGGACTAGGCCGCGCCGAGTGGATACGCCTTGGCGTGATGCATCGCAACACATTTGTCGACGCGCCACGCGTGCTGGCGGAGGATTTGTCGTTGCGCCGGGCCCCGCATATCTTTTTGGCGGGGCAGGTGAGCGGCTGTGAGGGATACGTCGAAGCGGCAGCGACTGGTATTGTCGCAGCGCACAACGCGGTTCACCGTATCCGCAAAGAGCACGTCACGTTTTTGCCGCCGGCCACGACGGCCTTAGGAAGCCTGCTCGCGTACTTGCGCGATACAACCAGTGCGGACTTCCAGCCGCAAAACGTCTCGTTCGCCTATATGACGCCGCTCGATGAGCCCGTGCGCGACAAGCGCCGGCGGCGCACGCTCTTGGCCGCTCGTGCGCTTGCCACCATCGATGGGCTTGCTCGCGCGCTGCAGGCGCACGAGGCCGCGCACGAAATCATCCCGGTATGATCATCCGATCGACAACGATCTGCGCCGTCCTGCGCGACGGCCATCTCGCGCTTGCGGGCGATGGACAAGTGACCTTCGATAAGACCGTGATGAAACACAAGGCGCGCAAAGTGCGGCGCATCGGCGAGGGCAAGGTCTTGGCCGGCTTCGCCGGGTCGGCGGCAGATGGCATCACGCTGCTCGATAAGTTCGAGAGCAAGCTATCCGAATTTCGCGGTAACCTGACTCGTGCGGCTGTCGAGTTGGCCAAAGAATGGCGTACGGACCGCTATTTGCGGCGGCTCGAGGCGCTGCTCATCGTTGGCGACACTGAGCACCTCTTTGTCCTCTCAGGGACGGGCGATGTGGTGGAACCTGACGAGGCGGTGTGCGCGATCGGCAGCGGTGGACCATACGCGCAGGCGGCCGCACAGGCGTTGCTTGCACACACGTCTATGAGCGCCGAGGAGATCGCCCGCGAGGCGCTGACCATCGCCGGCCGCATCGACATCTACACGAACAGCGACATTTCCGTAGAGGTTATCTAACCTCCACGCATCGAGAGGGCCGGACATTTGTCCGGCCCTTCGGCGTTAGTCCTGCGACTTCGCGTTTGCGCTTGGCTTCACGTTGGGATTGTGTTCGGCAAACGCCCCAAGCGGGTTTGGCACAAGCCAGACCTGCAAGTCCCAGATCGCCGGGAATTCAAACACGAATGCAACGTCTGCAGGCGTGCGCGGCGCGGGGATCTTGAGCAGCTTCCACCGCGGCAGAGTTCCGAGCTTCACGACGTCAGCTTTGGTGGGATGTTCCATCGGGTCACCGACGTTTGACCACGTCTTGGGTCCGACAGCGCCGAACTGCACGCCCGAGGGTGTGTTCACGCCGAAGTGGACGTGCGCCGGCGAGAAGTCGATGAAGCGTGATGCCGAAACACCCCAGATGGTTGGTGCCTTGGGCGACGTGCTTTGCAGCACGGAAAAGTCCGCGCCGATGAGCCGGCCGCTCAAATCATACCAGAGCTGGCTTGGATGCTGTGCGTCGCTTTTCCAATTGGCCGTGTTCACCCAGCTGATAGCACCCGTGTCATCCTCGTCGGTGTAGCGGTAATAGCCGCCCGCTGTGGCCTGTGCCGTGGTCGCAAAACGTGATTGCAGATCTTTGGTCACCGATGCCACGAACTGCGCTTCGGACTTTGACGCCGCCGGTGCAGCGGTGGGTGCAGCCGATGCCTTGGTTGCCGGTGTGGCTGAGGGAGTGGTCATCGCTCCTTGCACTGGCAACGTGCAGAGAACGGCGAACACCAAGATGATAGTCAGAATGTGCTTGCTCATGGCCGCTTGCTTCCCCATTGCACGGCGAGTGCCCCTTCGTTATGGAAGGCGTGCTTTGTCCGAAGACGAACGCATGTACCAGCCGTAGCCGGATGACAGGAGGTCTGACGGGTGCGCGGTTTTCGGCATTATAACGACGTGCGTTGCTGTAGGCAGCGCGTGTCTTTCGCGCATCCGTGCCCAGTAATAATCCGGGAAAGGAGACATCCGATGAGACGCATTGCTCTCGCATTTATGCTCCTTGCTGCGATATCGACGTCCGCGTTGTTGTCGAAGGCCGGTGCCGGGACGACCGGGGCCTTATCTGGATACGTATTGCTCCCTGACTCGTCACCGCTTGCAGCGGCAAAAGTGACAGCCGCATCGCCGACGCAAACGGCGACGACCGCGAGTGATGTGCGCGGCCATTTCGTCTTCATCTCGTTGGCCCCAGACACGTATGTCGTGACCGCATCCAAAGAAGGCTACGATACCGTCGCGCAATCCGGTATCACAGTGATCGCCGATAACACGCGTACGATTACACTGAACACGCGTGTGAGCGTCAAGACGCTGTCGCGCGAAGTCATCCATGCCACGGGAGAGCTCGTCAAGCCAGGCACGACCGCTGACGTCTATTCGGTCAATGCCAGCACGCAGGCCAAGGTGTCGAATCTGGGCGGCGGCGGCAGCCTCAACCAGGCCTACTCCGCGCTTGCGGCGACGCCGGGTGTGGTGGTGCCGCCCGGCAGCAACGGGTGGTTTCAAACCGTGCAGATCCGCGGCGGTGATTTCGATCAGGTGGGCTATGAATTTGACGGCGTCCCCGTCTTGCGCTCGTATGACAACTATCCGACCACCAACGCATCAACGGTCGGTCAGCAAGAGCTGCAAGTCTACACCGGTGCTGCGCCGGCGAACTCGGAGTCACAAGGCCTCTCCGGGTACATCAATCAGGTCATCAAGTCAGGGACGTATCCCGGCTTTTCGAACCTCACACTCGGGATCGGCACGCCGGCCCAATACAACGCGTATAACTTCGAGATCGGCGGTGCGACGCCCGATCGAAATTTCTCGTATTATGTGGGCAGTCTCGTTTCGAGCCAGCAGTTCCGTTACATCGATCAGTTCAACGGTGCAGCCTATCAAAACGTCACCGGCACGCCACTGGCCAGCCAATCCTGCCCCACGATACCCGACCCCAACCTTTCGAGTTGCTACGCGAGCGGGATCGGTCCTGGGGGCTACGTGCTCGGACCGAACATCGACAGCGTCTTCACCTCAAACGTGTGGGATCGCGAAAATGTGGTCAATCTGCATTTCGGTATTCCGCACCGCAAAGACAGTGGCAAAGATGACGTCCAGCTGCTGTATGACGTCTCGTATCTCAACAACCTCTACTACAGCTCGGCGTCAGACTGGGGCTTCAACAATCCGGCGACCGCAGCGGCGTATGGCGCGAGCCAGTATCCCTATTTCTCGGGTCCGGGAATCGGATACCAGTACTTGGGAAATGTGGGGACCGCCTACTCGAACGCAGCTATGACCAACCCCGTATACTTCGCCTACAATCCTGATAGCATCGGTTCAAACAGCCCGAACCTGCAGAACATTCCTTACAACCAGCGCGACGGCACCGCTAACGTCAATTCGATCGTCAAGGTGCAATATCAAGCGAACTTCAGCTCAGCAGCGTACCTGCGCGTGTACGGGTTTTCGAACTACTCGCTCTGGCCGCAGACATGCCCGATATCGGTGGCGACCAACTTCATCGGATACTGCCCGTACAACTACTACGTGCAGACGAACACGAACGGTGGCAGCGCAACCTACGGTAATCAGATCAACGACAAGAATTTGTTGACCGCGACCCTGTCGGACTTCGGCGCCGTCGACTATCGTGCCAACGATGAGACGATGATCAACGAGTTCGTCAGTCTCAATCGCAACAGCTCTGGCACGTGCGGCGCGACTGGGGCCTGCGCTTCGGACCCGTTTGCCTACGCGGTGAACGCCAACAATCCGACGTCCGGCATGTGTTTCTCAAACGGGATCACCATCACCGGATACACAGTGGGGGCACCGCCGGCGTTCGGATCGCCGGTCAGTTGTTACTCACCCTATGCGCTCACCTACGGCTTGGCGCAAGCCAATGCCGGTGCACCCCTGCCAACCTTGCCAAAATCCTGTGCGGGAGGGCCATGTGAGTGGTTCGTCGCGGAGAACGGCCGCTATGGCGGCGGTAACTATGCCAAGCCGAACTTCGGCAGCGTGTCGATCACTGATCAGTGGAAGCCGAGCAGCCGCTGGTTCGTCAACCTGGGCATTCGAGAAGACCGGTTCTTCTATCAGCTCTCCGACACGGCGCAGACCCCTGCGCGCCCGTTCTGGTTTAATTCGTTTAACAACTCATGGTGCGTCGCTCCAGGCCCCGGCCAAGTGCCAGTTTACAACACGAACAACGACTACACCGTCGGTGCATCGTGTTCGTCATTCCTCATCAACGGCTCTCCGAGCGTGCCCGCGACCATGACGAATTTGCCCAATGACACAGAGATGTTCTGGGTCTTCCAACCGCGCATCGGTGCTACATATCAGCCCGGCCAAAATGACGTCGTGCGCTTCAGCGCCGGACGCTACGACCAGCCGCCGAACACGGCATACGAGCAGTACAACCTGCTGCAGCAGGACCTCGCTTCCTACGATGCCGTGAATTTCTGGCCGATCGGCTTTACGACGACGACACATCAGATCTACCCAGCGACCTCGGACAACTACGACCTCTCGTGGGAGCACAACTTCGGCAGCGCGGCTAGCCTCAAGCTGACACCATTCTACCGGCAGACGCAGAATCAGATTCAGAATTTCTTCCTCAACCAGAAGACAGGCTTCGTCTCAGGTCTGAACGTCGGCACGCAGACCGCCGAGGGCGTCGAATTTCAACTCAATATGGGCAGCTTCAATCAGAATGGCTGGTCTGCATTGCTCGCCTACACGTATACGAACAGCTATATCAAGTTCAAAGCGCTCAACAATGGCGGGACCGTGCTCGACACGGTCAACTTGGCAATCCAGCAATACAACTCGTTCACGAGCGCATGCGCTGGCGCGGCGCCGAACAGCAGTACGCTCAGCCCTTGCGGTGCCTACGGGAAGAACAATGCGTCCCCGTGCTTCACGACGGCGGGTGCTCCCGATCCCTCATGCGCAGCAGGCGATGTCGCCAATCCCTACTGGAAAGCACCAGTCCAAGCGCGCTTCGATCCGAACGCGAACTACGAACCATATGGCACCATTCCAGGTGCGGTTGAAGCATCTGCATCCGGATACGAGATTCCCAATGTTGCAACTTTAGTCGTCAATTACAAGCACGACAAGTGGGCGCTCTCACCGCAATTCCAGTTCCAACAGGGCGTGCGCTACGGCGAACCGCTGAGCGGTTTCGGTATCGATCCGTCATCGTGCACGGGCACGCTGGCCTCACCGATCGCCGGCGATCCGCGATATCCGTACGGGGCATCCGGCGGTGCCGCGTATGACGCGATGACGTGCGGCAACACGATCGCCGCGCCCGATCCGTACACGCACCTCTTCGACGGCATCGGTGCGTTCCGCGGGCCGAGCCAGTTCCTCATGCATATGCAGATCTCGTACGATCTGTCATCGCGGACGACGCTCACCATGAATATGGCGAACATCGTTAATTCATGCTTCGGCGGAACGCCGGAGCCATGGCAGCAGCTGCAAAGCCGCGTGACGTGCGGACAGCTCGCCTACGTGCTGCCAGGTTATGCGCCGCTCAACTACGGCGCCAATATCTACAACCCAGGTTCGTACCTGCAACCGGTTGTGCGCTATCCGTACATGGCCAACCCTGACGCATCGCCATTCGAGATGGTCTTCTCAGCCAGGTTCAAACTCTAAAGGCCAGGCACGCCGGGAACAAGACAAGAGGCTTCCAACAAAGGGAGCCTCTTTAGTTTTGCGTCTAGACTCGTCAGGAGGCGGCGACGCCTGCGGCGAGCTTGGACACCGAATCCTTCGCATCGCCGAAGAGCATCATGGTCTTCGGGTTCTCGTACAGCGGGTTGTCGATGCCGGCAAACCCGGGGTTCATGCTGCGCTTGAGGACGACGACATTTTTCGCCTTGTCGACGTCCAAAATGGGCATGCCGTAGATGGGGCTGTTGGGTACATTGCGCGCAGCCGGGTTGGTGACGTCGTTGGCGCCGATAATGAGGGCGACGTCTGCGCTCTCGAATTGCGGATTGATCTCATCCATCTCATGGAGCTGATCATATGGTACGTTGGCCTCGGCCAGCAGCACGTTCATGTGCCCCGGCATGCGGCCGGCGACCGGATGGATGGCGAACTTGACGTCGACACCGCGCTTTTCAAGGTTCTGGGTCAGCTCGCGCACGGCGTGCTGCGCCTGGGCGACCGCCATGCCGTATCCCGGCGCGATGATCACGTTGCGCGAGTACGCGAGTAACGTGGCGACGTCATCCGCCGAGGCTGACCGCACAGTGCCGCTACTTTCCGCCGCCGTTTGTGGTCCCGATGATTTCACAGCACCGAAGGCGCCGAAGAGCACGTTGGCGAGCGAACGATTCATCGCTTTGGCCATCAGCATGGTGAGCAGCGTGCCCGACGCACCGACGAGCGTGCCGCTAATGATGAGCACGGTACTGTTCAGCGCGAATCCAGTCACCGCCACGGCGACACCAGTGAACGAGTTCAAAAGCGAGATCACGACCGGCATGTCCGCGCCGCCGATCGGCAGAACTGCGAGCACTCCCAAAAGAAGCGACGCCGCGATAAGCCCGATGAACGGCCCGGGCGTCGCATTGCCTGTGAGCAAGACGACCACGAGGCCAACGATGCCAAGCAGCACGAGCGCGTTGACGATCTGCTGGCCAGCGTAGGTGATCGGCCGCCCCGTCATCAGTTCCTGCAGTTTGGCGAATGCGACGAGGCTGCCTGAGAAGCTGATCGAGCCGATGATGCAGCTCAAGACGATCGGCACCATCTGGGCGAGCGTTGGCACGGTGCCCGCGTTGAGCAGTTTGAGAAATTCGCCGCTGGAGACGAGCGCTGCTGCGCCGCCGCCCGCACCATTGAACAGCGCCACCATCTGCGGCATGGCGGTCATCTTGACGAGCCGCGCCGAGATGAATCCGATCGGCGCCCCGATGACCGCGCCGGTGAGGATATCGGTCCACGAGATGATGCTCGTGTCGAGCGCGGTCGCGACGATCGCGATCACCATGCCTGCCATGGCGAGGATATTGCCGCGCCTGGCAGTCTTGGGAGAGCTGAGGAACTGCAGGCCAAGGATGAAGAGGACCGCAGTGATGATGTACGCGACGGTGAGGACCGCTGGTGGCACGTTCATGACTGCCCCGGCCCCGCTTTGCCTTTGAACATCTCCAACATACGCTCGGTGACGGCGAAGCCGCCGACGACGTTGATGGCCCCTAAGATCATCGCGGCAAGTCCGATGGCGTGGCCGATCGCGCCGCCGATAGCGGCGCCGGCGACGAGCATCGCACCGACGATGACGATGCCATGCACAGCATTGGTCGCCGACATGAGTGGCGTGTGGAGCATGGATGGCACCTTGGAGATGACGTGATAGCCGACGAAAACCGCCAGCACGAACACCGTCAGCTGGATCAGAAACAGGTCCATCTACGCTCCCCCTCCTGTAAGGCGGGCTTTCACCGCATCGTTAGTCACCTGTCCGTCGCGGGTCACGGTCACCCCGCGCGTGATCTCGTCGTCCATGTCCACGCGCAACGAGCCATCCTTAACCAAGTGCTCGAACAGCGCGAAAACATTCTTGGCGTATAATTGGCTCGCGTGCAATGGCATCGAGCTTGGCAGGTTGAGCGGCGCCATGATCGTGACGCCGTTGCGCGCGACGGTCGAACCGGGCTCGCATCCTTCGGTGTTGCCGCCCTGCTCCGCCGCGAGATCGACGATGACAGAACCCGGCCGCATGGCCGTCACTGCTGCTCCAGTGATGAGCAATGGTGCGGATTTGCCGGGGATGAGCGCGGTCGTGATGATTGCATCCATGCCGGCTGCAGTCGTTGCGATCAGCTCGCGGTCGCGTCGCTGCTGTTCCTCTGGCAACGCCTTGGCATAACCGCCGGCGCCTTCGGCGCCCTCTTGCATCGATGAGCTCAAAAATGTTGCGCCGAGGCTTTCGACCTGTTCCTTGACCACCGCGCGCACATCGAAGCCAGTGACGACAGCTCCCAAGCGCCGCGCGGTCGCGATGGCCTGCAGCCCGGCCACGCCGGCGCCCAAGACGAGCACCTTCGCAGGTGGGATCGTGCCAGCGGCGGTCATGAGCATGGGGAAGAACTTAGGAAGCGCGTCAGCCGCTAACAGCACCGCCTTGTAGCCTGAGACCGTCGCTTGGGATGACAGCGCATCCATGCTCTGCGCCCGCGAGATGCGGGGGATGAGCTCCATCGAGAACGAGGTGATGCGGCGCTGCGACAGGCGCTGGGCAAATTCCGGATTCACGAACGGCTGCAAGAAGGCGAGCAGCGCAGACCCTTCGGGAAGCAGCGCGATCTCTTCGTCCAGCGGACGCTGCACTTTGAGGGTGAGCTCAGCCTTCGCATAGGCGGCCTGCGCACCGTCAACGAGCGTGGCGCCGGCCGAGGTGTACTGATCATCGAGAAAGCCGGCATTCACGCCCGCGCCGCGTTCCAGAAAAACCACATTGCCGGCTTTGACTATGCGGCCCGCGACATCAGGCGTCACCGCGACGCGCCGTTCTCCCGGCGCGATCTCCTTTGGGATGACGACGTTCAACAATGGCCTCCGCTTGAGTGCGCCCGAGCTCCGCCGGGCATGCTGCGACGCGTAAGACGTGAAAGGCGTCCCCGCGCACGTCTTAGCTTCACGTGGCCGTCGCTTGCACCCTGTTCTCAATCATTCCTCAACAGGGCCTCACATGGCGAAGACTCGACTTCGGTCATAATGACGATGATGCTGGCGCTCGCCGACGACGGCGCCACCGGACCACGCAACAGCGTCGAGGGTTCATTTGCAGCCGGCGCGAACGATCACAAACATCCATGGAACCGAGCGAACTCACACCGGCGCGCGTCGTCGCAGAGCTGGATCGTTATATCGTCGGGCAAGCAGCCGCAAAACGTGCGGTCGCGGTCGCGTTGCGCAATCGCTATCGGCGCGAGCGTCTCACCGGGGACATGCGCGATGAGGTTATCCCGAAGAACATCCTCATGATCGGTCCGACCGGCGTGGGCAAAACTGAGATCGCGCGCCGGCTTGCCAATCTCGTCTCAGCGCCGTTTGTGAAGGTCGAAGCTACGAAGTACACGGAGGTCGGCTATGTCGGCCGTGATGTGGAATCGATGGTACGCGACCTTGTTGAGGCGGCGATCCGGATGGTGCGCGCCGAACGCCTGGAAGAAACCAAGGGCGTCGCTGAGGACATGGCCGTCGACCGGTTGGCGGATATTCTCGATCCGTCGACGCGCATCGCACCAGCCCAGTCCAGCAATCCACTGTCAGCTCTCGGCGCGATGATCTCCGGTAGCCCTAGCCGCGTCGTGACCGAGGCGCCGCCGCAGCGCACGGCCGAGATGGATGAGCGTCGCGCGCGCCTCAAAGAGGAAATACGCACGGGGTTTTATGACGTGCGCTTGATCGAGATCGAAGTGGAAGAATCGCCGCAGATCATCGGCGCTATCGGTTCGCCGCAGCTCGAGGAAATGGGTGGCAACGTTGGGGATCTTTTGGCTGGGATGTTGCCTAAGCGGCGTTCCAAACGCCGCGTATCCGTGGCCGAGGCGCACGAGATCTTCCGCGCTGAAGAAGCGGCCAAATTGGTGGACAACGAATCACTCAAACGTGAAGCGGTCCGGCGCGTCGAGGAGAACGGCATCATCTTCATCGACGAGATGGACAAGATCGCCGGGCCCGGCGGCCGCGTGGGCGGCCCGGATGTCTCACGTGAGGGCGTACAGCGCGACATTCTGCCGATCGTCGAGGGCTCGACCGTCGTCACCAAATACGGTCCGGTCAAGACCGACCACGTGCTGTTCATCGGGGCCGGCGCATTTCATATCAGCAAGCCGAGCGACCTTATCCCCGAGCTGCAGGGGCGTTTCCCCATCCGTGTTGAGCTTGCGAGCCTCACGAAGGACGACTTCAAGACGATCTTGACCCAACCGAAGAACGCGCTCATCGAGCAGTATCGTCAGCTCCTCGCGACAGACGGCGTCAGGCTCGAGTTCAGCGAGAGCGGGATTGACGCGATCGCCCGTCTGGCGACGCTGGTCAACGACCAGACGGAGAACATCGGAGCACGCCGCCTGCACACCATGCTCGAACGCGTGCTGGAGACTGTCGCCTTTGAAGCACCCGAGCGGGGCGGAATGGTGACCGTCGACGAAGCGTACGTCGAGCAGCGTCTGGCCGAGATCATCCGCGACCAAGACCTCTCGCACTACATTTTGTGAGCGCGACGCGTGGCATATAGAAGAAGGATCCTGACGGACCCCCACCCCATTTTGCACAAGGCGGCTAAGAAGATGAGCGCGCGCGAGCTGTCATCGCCGCTCGCGCAGCAGCTCATCGACGACATGATCAAGACGATGTACGAAGCGCCGGGGATTGGGCTGGCCGCGCCGCAGATCGGCGTGGGCAAGCGCGTGTTCGTCTGTGACGTGGGCGAAGAGCACGAACTTTCGATCTTCGTGAACCCGCAGCTCATGGACTTCGAAGGCGAGGAGACCGCGGTCGAAGGGTGCCTGTCGATACCCGGCAAGGTCGGCGACGTCAAACGCGCGCAGCGTTGCGTCTTGCACGCATGGGACCGCACCGGTAAGAAGGTCACGGTGAGCGCGAGCGCACTGCTCGCGCGTTGTTTCCAGCACGAGGTCGATCACCTCGACGGGATTCTCATCTCGGACAAAGCCGAGATGCGTGATGCGACGCCACCCGCGCGCGAGGGGGAAGCTTCGGAGAAAAGCGCCGCAACAGAAGTCAACATCTGAAATGGCCGCGAGGCGGCTGCGCGTGCTGTTCTTCGGCAGCTCAGAATTTTCGCTACCGTCGCTTGCACGGCTACGCCAAGATCATGACTTGGTGGCCGTTGTGACGCAGCCGGCCAAACCGGCCGGCCGCGGTCTCAAGCTTGTGCCGACGCCAGTCGAGCGTGCTGCACAGGATGCCGGCATCCCGACGTTGACACCGGCGCGGCTGGACGCCGCCTTTATCGAGCATGTTGCACGCTTGCCTGTCGAGCTGCTCGCGTCCGCTTCATACGGCAAGATCGTGCCGGCCGCGATACTTGCGCTTCCTGCACTGGCGTCGCTCAATGTCCACCCGAGTCTGTTGCCGCTATATCGCGGTGCCACGCCGATCCAATCTGCATTGCGCGATGGGTGCACGCAAACCGGCGTCACCGTCTTTTGGATGACAACGCGCATGGATGCGGGCGACATCGCGCTCGCGAGCAGTCTTTCGATCGGGCCCTCAGACGATTATGGTGCGCTTCACGACACGCTGGCATCGATCGGCGGACAGCTGCTGGGCGAGGCAGCAGCGCTGCTGTCGCAAGGGCGGTTACCGCGCGCGCCACAGCGGGAAGAGGACGCGACGTATTGCCGGCCACTGACCAAAGAGGACACGCGTTTGCGGTTCGATGCTCCAGCTGACGGCGTCGTGAACCACGTACGCAGTTTGAGTCCCAAGCCCGGGGCGTGGATGCAGTATGACGGCAAGCGCCTGAAAATCTTGCAGGCGGAAGTGGCCGCACAACCGGCCCATGCGCAAAACGCAGGTGGAGCGACTGCACTCGCGCCCGGGGCAGTGGTCACGGTGGATGCACGTGGGCCGGTCATCGCGTGTCGCGGGGGCGCTGTGAGACTGTTGCGCGTGATCCCCGAAGGCAAAGCCGTGATGTCCGGGGCGCAATTTGCGCAGCGCGCGTAGGCGCGGTCGAACCGCGAGAGCGTCCAAACATAAGGGCGTCGTGCCTAGCGCGCGCGAGGCCGCGCTGCGGGCGCTGCTCGCGGGCGGTGGGCAAGCGTCGTTGCAAGCAGCGCTGCACGACACCGAAATGCCTCCACGTGATCGCGCATTGTTCACGCAGCTCGTCAATGGGACGCTCAAGCTGCGGCGGGCACTCGATTGGTCGCTCACCAAGTATCTGAGGCGACCTTTGGATAGTCTCACGCCGCAGCTGCTGTGGGCATTACGGCTCGGCGCGTTTCAGCTGCTGTACCTCCAGCGCATCCCAGTCCATAGTGCCGTCAACGAGACTGTGAGCCTCGCGCGGCGCCTCGGTCACGCGGGCACTGCCGCCGTCGCCAACGCCGTGCTGCGCAAGCTCGCGGTCAATCCTGCACGACCGCCCGCGCCAGGCCCGCACGATAGCGTTGAAATTTTCGCGACGTATGCGTCGCTGCCGGATTGGCTGGGCCGGCACTTGATCGAGCGCTTTGGGTTCGACACAGCCGTTCGCATCGCCGACGGCATCAACCGCATGCCGCGGCGCGCCGTGCGAGTGAACACGATGGTCACGAACGTTGAAGAGATGACCGGGGCGCTTGAAAAAGCCGGCGTGAGGGTGAGCGCTAGTCGCTACGGCATGGCGGATTGTCTTGTTCTCGAACGCACGCCGCCTGTCAGCGCTGCAATGGTGAACCGGTTGATCGGCAGCGGCCGGCTCACGATGCAAAGCGAGGAAAGCCAACTGGCGGTCCATTTGCTCGACCCGCGAAGTGATGAGTCAGTGCTCGACGTGTGCGCAGGGCGGGGCGTCAAGACCGGTGCTATCGCGCAACGGCGACCGGCAGTGCTGTATGCGCTCGATGATGATGCGTCAAAGCTGGCCGCCCTTGCACACGAGATCGTTCGTCTTAATATCGATTCACTCGAAACCGTGCGGGCCGACGCGACGCACGCGTACCTGGGCGTGCTGCCCTCGGCGTTCGACGCCGTGCTGGTCGACGCGCCGTGCAGCGGCATCGGCACGATCGGGCGGCGCGCAGACCTCCGATGGGCGAAGTCAGAGAGCGACCCGATGCGCTTGTCGCGCGCGCAGGCGGCCATCTTAGAGCACGCAGCAAAGGTCGTCAGGCCCGGTGGCCGGCTGCTCTACGTGACCTGTTCGACGGACGAACGCGAGGACGAAGACATCGTGAACGAGTTCCTCCGCAGCCACGGTGATTTCGCGCCGGTCCCGCTTGCGTGGAAGGCCCCAGCCGGGACGGACTTGCGCTTCGGGGCGTATGGGCTGACCATTCCAGGGATCGACGGCGCCGACGGCTTTTTCTACGCGAAGCTCGAACGGACGCCTCGCTAAGATACATGGATCCGCTTGCCATCCGCTGGATCTCGCTCGCTCTTGTGATTGCTCTTGCGGCGCTCGCTGCGTGGGCGCTTGCTGATGCAGCTCGCGAGCCCGGGGTGCCGGAGGCAGAGCACGAGGATGAGCGTCCGCTTGCTGTCGTCATCTATCGGCCGGGTCAGTCGACGCAGACCGTGCAGGTAGATGAGAGTGCGGTCATCGGCCGCGGCAGGGGATGTCATATCGTCTTCGATGACGCGACCGTGAGCAAGGAGCACGCGCGTTTGCGCGTGGACGGACGGTCTTTGTCGATCGAGGATCTGCATTCGACCAATGGGACTTTGGTCAACGGGAAAGCGATTGACGGCCCAACGCCTTTGCGGCGCGGGGACAGGATAGCCATCGGACCCAATGTAATTGTCTTCGCCGGCGAGTCTCGAGCAAGCGAAAGCTGAAGATGGAAGTCGCGGTCACCACAGACATCGGCTCCGCCCAGCGGCACAATGATGACGCTTGGTGTGCCGAGCAATTACACAGGAACGTCACGCTGCTTGCAGTGGCGGATGGATTCGGACGCCCAGGCGGCGCCTCTTCATCTAGTGTTGTCCTCGATGTCATCCGCGAATCGATCCGCCGTGATCTTCGCAGCGTCGCACCGCCGCGCAGCCTGACCGGCGCTGATCTTCGCGATATCTTGATCACCGCGTTCGCCCAGGCGAATATGCAACTGCTCGAGCGGAGCGGGGGCAGTGACGATCACGTCGCTGCCGCCTCAACGTGCACCGCAGTGCTCATCGTCAGCAACCAGGCGTTCATCGCGCATGTCGGCGATTCGCGAGCGTATTTGTTCCGCCGTGGCGAGCTTGTCCAGTTGACCAGCGATGAATCGATCGTGCCTGACCTCGTGACGAGCAGCGGTAGCTCACGATCTGGCCGCTACCGGCACGTGCATCCGCTGTTGACGCGCGTGCTCGGCGTGGAATCGGCGGCGGTTGCCCCCAAGGTCACGCACTACGCGCTCCACACGCACGACGCCGTGATGTTCTGCACGGACGGTGCTTTCCGGGCGCTGCCGCTCTCCGATCTGCAGATCGCGCTCCAGCACAAAGAGCAGCGAGCCGAATGGGTCACCGACCGGATCGTGACCTTGGCGCGTGCGTCTGGTAGCGTCGATAATGCCACGGTCATGCTGGCGCGGGATGCGACCGAGCACGGGGCCGCCGAGCCGTCGGCGGCTGCACCGGCGCGGCCACGCTCGTGGTTACCAGCACTCGTCGCGATGGTGGGCGCGGCGTTGCTCGTCATGTCAATGATGTGGTCAGCCGACACCCGCTTGTACTTAGCGACGGACAGCAAGGGCTTAGTGACGCTCTATTCAGGATCACCGGCGAGCGTGCTCGGCTTCTCCATGCATGTGCCGCGCACGACCTACGGCATCCACGCACGCGACTTGCCGTCGCTCGTGCGCAGTGAGTTGCAGAGTGGAGTTGCAGTCGCATCGCCGGCCGCGGCTGCCGCGCTCCTCACGCAGTGGCAAGCGACGCCCCGGCACTAGAAGTACCTAAGGCGGCGGCGCGCCGCGCTCCCTTCTTGCTCTTGGCCGTGCTCGGCGCAGCCACGCTGTTCTTGGCGCTGCTGTTGCCCTTGGACGGACCGCTGTCATGGTGGTGGCTGCTGCCCGTGGCGGCCCTTGCCTTCATCGCCTGGGCGCTCTCCATTCCTGACGCCGCAAGCGCGGATCCCGTGCTTATCCCAATCGTCGCTGCATTGTGCACAGTCGGTGTGTTGACCGTCAGCCGGCTGGACGCAAGCCTGGGTGGTCATCAAGTCGCCTCGCTGCTGTTCGGGCTGGCCGTCGTGATCTTGGCCCAGCGCGCGCTCGTCCGATACCGTCGCTTGGAAAATGTCACCTATCTGTGGGTCATCCTGTCGCTGGTGCTGTTCGTGCTGTTGCGCTTCTACGGCGTCGAGGTCAACGGTGCGCGTTTGTGGTTCAAGCTGGGTTCGTTCACCGCGCAGCCCGTGGAGATCATCAAACTCTTCATGGTGTTCTTCATGGCTGCCTATTTGACCAAGAACGGTGCGGCGCTAGCGGCGCTGCGACCTTTTGAGTTCTTCGTCCGGCCGCGACTTGTGCTCCCGCTGCTGCTCGTCTGGGGTGTGTCGATCGCGAGCTTGGCCTTGCAGCACGACTTCGGGATGGTCGGGTTGTTCCTGGGGATCTTCCTCGTGATGTTGTACGTGGCGTCGCGGCGTCTGGATCTCGTGATCGTGTCGGCGCTGGTGTTCTTGCTCGGCGCATGGCTTGTGGCGCAGAATTTTCCGTACGTGCATGCACGCATCGCGCTTTGGCTTGATCCTTGGAGCGATCCGCTGGGACGCGGTTATCAGGCGGAGCAAGCGTATTTTTCGTTGGCAGCGGGCAACCTTTTCGGGACTGGTTATCATTTGGGTCAGCCAGGTTTTATACCGGACGCAGCGACCGACTACCCGTTTGCCGCGATCGCCGAAGAGTTCGGATTGCTCGGTGGCTTCGCGGTGCTTGCATTGTACGCAGCGCTCGTGATGCGCGGGTTGCGCATTGCGTTCATGGCCGGCGATCGCTTTACGGCGTTGCTCACGACCGGGTTTGCCGCGACGCTGGGCATTCAAGTGGCGATCATCATCGGCGGCGTCGTCGGCCTCTTTCCGCTGACCGGTATCACATTGCCGTTCATCTCGTATGGCGGGTCGAGCCTGGTTGCCAACCTTGTGATGGTTAACTTCCTCTTATTGTTCAGCGCTCGGGAACAGGCTGGGTAAGGCTGCGGGGCGAAACAGCCGAATCCTACAGAAGAGCGCTTCGCGGGGGACTCTTTCATTTGACTCGTGAGCAGGTCCGGGCGACCCGGCAGTGGGTGGCCGCGCGAGCTTCACGCATCGCGTGGTTTGCTCTTGCACTGTTCGTCGCGTGCGGCGCGCTTGGTCCAGCGTCCAGCCATGCTGCGGGGTCCACGCCGCGCACGCCGTTTAGAGTGGCGGCCGATTCGATCTTGCAATACGTGCAGTCGCAGCAACTGCCCAATGGCCGCATCCGCATTCTCTTGCAGTTCTCGGGGCCCGTCCAAGCGCATTCGCTCTCCGCGGGCGCCAACGCGAATTACGTCGTCCAGTTCACGGGCGCAGTGCTTGCCCCGACCGTTCCGAACATCATTCCTGTGAATCTCCCGCCCGTGCAGACGGTAAGCGTCACGCAACAAGGCAACGCGCTCACCGTGACGCTATCGATGACCCAGCCTGTGCAGCCGAAATTGTTGAACGCTCCGGGCTACCTCTCGATTTTGGAAGTGCCGGGTAGCGGTGCACCAGCGCAACAGAATACGTACCAACAGCCGCAACAGGCGCCGCCGCAGCCGGCTGGTGCGTCGCTGACGCAGATCGTTCGTCTGCGCTACGCCGATGTCTCCGAGGTCGTCGGCATTCTGACCGGCAACGGGAACATCGCCCCCGGCAACCAGTTCAACCCGCAACCGACGAATATCGGCTCGCAGAACGTCGGTACGACGTTCGGCGGCATCAACACAGGGCAGAACACGCAGCCGTTCCAGCAATTCACGCAGTATCAGCAGGGGGTACCCTCGGAACAACAAGCGCTCGGCCAAAGGGTGACTGACAACATCGCGGTGGATCGCCGTCTCAACGCGATTATCCTGACCGGAACGGCGGATCAGATCGCCCAGGCGCAGGCGCTTATCGCCAAGATCGACGTGCCGGTACAAAGCGTGCTGCTTGACACGCAAGTGCTCGAAGTCAATGACACGGGAGCCCGGTCGATCGGCTTGCCCTTCAACCAAAGCGAGACAAGCCCGATCTCGCATATCTTCAACACGCAGGCGCAAATACTCAACAATATCCCATCGCAGGCGGTAGCTGGGGCGCTCGCCATCCAAAGCGATATCTGGGCGCTTGTGAGTGAGGGAAAAGCGAAGGTTTTGGCGTCGCCGAAGATCCTGACGCAGGACGGTCTCTCGGCGTCCATTTTGACCGGCGACTCGCTGCCGATCCGGGTGACCACGCCGGTAGGCGTTGGCGGTGTTGGCGCCGTGTCGAGCCAGGTCGAGTACATCAACGTCGGCGTGAACTTGCAGATCTTGCCGCGCGTCACCGGCAATGGCGGCGTCGATGCCGATATATACTCGCAGGTCTCGTCGGTCACCGGATTCGACTCAAGCGGCGACCCGCAGATCTCCACGCGTCAAGCGCAGACGAAGGTAGACCTGTTGGAAGGCCAGACGCTCGTCATCGGAGGTCTGCTCCAACAGCGTGACATCCGCAATTTGCAGAAGGTGTGGCTGCTTGGCGATATCCCGCTTGTCGGCTATCTGTTCCGGTTTTATACTGAGACGAAACAGAACACCAACCTGGTCATCACGGTGACGCCGCACATCGTTCCCGCGCCCACCGGTGCGTTGGGAGCGCCGCCCACCACCGCGACCCCGCCGGCACCACAGATGGGGCCACGCTCGTCGCAGCCAGGGCCTGCGCCGGGTCAAGGGCAAGCGCCGCGATTGCAATAGACGAGGCGAACCAACCGCCCTCGTCTGATCGTTGTATCACTGGGTAGAATCTGACCGCTCGTCGAACGAGGGAGCTCATCATGCGCCGATATCTAGCCGCGCTTGCGGCCGCCGCCGGGATTGCCGCCACAGGCTGCAACGACCACTCGCTCACGCTGGATCTCACACCGAATCCGCTGGTTGTCGGGCTGATCGATACCAAAGCGACCGTGCACGCGCATGCCGTGGCCAAGGGGTTTGGCACGATTCCCATCACGTCGTTGCAGTTCGCCGTGTACAATAGTGCCGATTCGATGCTTGCGAGTCAGACGGAAGAGGTCGACAAGAGCATTCCGGCAGCTCCCTTTGGCGTCACGATCGACAAGGATTTCACGTTCCCGATCAACGGTGCGATCGTGGCGATGTCGGGCATGAAGTACGTCATGGTTCGTGTGCTGGGACCGACCGGCGATGTGGTCGCCGCCCGCAGGCTTGATATCGTCGTGCACGCGCTTAAGGATGTGCCTATCCCACCTGTGCTCCAGCCCGCGCCCAAACCCAGCAAGTAAGTGGGGCAGCAAATAAATGTAGGGTCGGCTCTTTAGAGTGGTAATGTGGGGTCGGCTCTTTTCGAGCTGACCTTCGTGCGTGTAAGGGCCAACCAGTCCGTATCGCGAACTCAAGCTTTCGATGGCAAGCCAAAAGCGCCGCAGAACCGCGGCTCGTTCCGGCCCGCCCCGCTTTCCCATTGCGGTGCTGCTCCTACTGCTCGCTACCGCTGTGGTACTGGGTGTAGTTGGTTTGCTCAAGCATCAGATAGCGGGGTATTTCAGTGGCGGGAATGCCCGCAGGCACGCCGCCGGTGCTTCCGCGACACCGTTGCCGATCGCGCCTGCTGCGACGTCTGCGTCGCCGGGTGTGCCGGTCGGCCCGCCGGCATCGCCTCTGGCGACGCCCGTGCCCACAGGGCCGCAAGTGGCTGTCATCATCGATGACTGCGGCAACAGCGAGGAGCGGTGCAAGGCGTTTTTGCAGCTGCCGATTCCGATCACGCTTTCTATACTACCGATGACTCCGCATGGAAAACAGACCGAAGCCGAAGCGCTTGACGCCGGCAAGTCGGTCATGCTGCATTTGCCGATGGAGCCGGACTCTGCCGAGGCCAACCCCGGTCCGGGCGCGATCACAACTGAGATGAGCGATGACGCCGTGCGGGCGCAGGTCGAGGCGGATATCGATTCGGTCGCCGGCGTTCCCGGCGCGAACAACCACATGGGCAGCAAGGCAACGAGCGATCCGCGCGTGATGCGCGATGTGCTTGACGTATTGCACGAACGCCGCATGTTCTTCATCGACTCGGTGACGAGCGGCCAGACGGTGGGTGAGAGTCTAGCTCGTGACCTTGGCGTTCCGACGGCGGAGCGTGACGTGTTCTTGGATAATAAGAAGGACCTTAATTATATTTTGGGCCAGCTCAAAGAAGTTGAAGTTGTGGCGAAGCGCAGAGGAACGGCCATAGCGATCGGTCATCCGAATCCGTCAACAGCCCAAGCGCTCGCGCAGGCGATTCCGCAAATGCAGGCTGCGGGCATTACGTTCGTGAGCGCCTCTTCATTGGTGAAGTGATGCCCAGGGCTGCCGAAATGCCCAGGTCTTGGCACTGCACCCGTGTCCGAGCCGTCATCCTCGCCGCTCTGACCGTTTTGTGGGTTGCACTACTGTTGTCGCCGTGTACGTTCGATGTCCCCGCGCAGGCTGCAACGAGCGACGTTGCGCTGCGTGGCGCATTGCAGCGGGATCTCAATGCCTATCTTGTGGAGCGATCGGAGCCGGAGCATATCTCGGCACTGTCGCTCAGCGTCGACCTGCCGAATAGCTCGGCGAGCCTCGATCTGGCGAGCGGCACGACCGCGATCGGCGGTTCGACGCCGGTCCATTCCTCAGAGTTGTTCGACATTGGGAGCAACACCAAAGCATTTACGGCGTGCGTACTCTTGCAGCTTGAGGCGGAAGGAAGGCTGACGATTGATCAGACGGTTGGCCGATGGCTGCCGCAATATCCGGCGTGGTCAGGTGTCACGATCCGTCAATTGCTGAACATGACGAGCGGCATACCGACGTACGACAATGATCCTCGGATGGAGCGTGCCCAGGCGACGTCGATTCACCGCCGCTGGACGGACGAGATGCTAGTAGCGTTTGTCGACCCGCTCTATGGCAACGCGCCGGGGCCGACACACGGTTGGTTGTATTCGAACACGAACTACTTGTTGGCCGGCATGATCATAGAGCGCGCGACCGGACACACGTATGCTGACGAGATCGAACAGCGGCTCATCCGTCCACTCGGCCTTGCCAACACGTTCTACAGCCCCAACGTCTACCCGGCCGTGCTGACTGATCGGCTTGTGTCGGGATACTTTTTCAACTCGGATGCTATCAATAGAGAGCTGAAGCCACTGCTGGGCCGCGACGTGCGCTTGATGGACATGTCGTGGGCAGGCCCGGCCGGCGGCATCATCGCCACGCCGCGCGACGTTGCGCGATGGGCGCGCGCTCTGTACACGGGTAAGGTGCTTGCGCCACAGCAGCAGCGTGAACTCGAGATGATGGTGAGCATGAAAACGGGCAAGCCGATACAGAACGCCAGCGCCGGCGATCCAACGGGCTTCGGCCTGGGCGTGGCGCAGTCAGTGCGACCTGAGCTCGGCACGTACTGGTACTACCAAGGAGAGACGCTCGGTTACCGGATGATCCACGTATGGCTACCCAAGAGCCAGACGGCCTTCGCTCTCGGCCTGAACAGCCAGCCTCCGGGTGCACAGGAAGCGCACGTCGGTTCATTGTTGGTGAAGATCTATCAGGACCTCGTGCGCAATGGTGCGATACAGCCCAACAAATGACGGTGCCGACCGCACCAACTGATCGCCGGGACCGCTAGCCTTTAGGCAAAACGGTGGCCATAGGTCGCTCACATCACCCGCGCAGACTGCGCGGGTGGCTGTCTTTGGCCGTGTCACGTTGGCGCGTTTGTCCGCTCCGTCCGACACGTCGCGTCTTGCGCCGTGCGGCAAGGACGATGCGGCGCGCGCAATCGCCGTCATGTCGGCGCGCCTTGGCGCTCGGCGCGCCGTGCTCGCCGCCAAGGGCGTCAGCGGTCCCACCCTGGAGCGCGTGCTGGGCAGCCTGCGCCGCTTGCGTAATCCGCGGCTTGCCGCCTACCATAGTAGTGGCGGTGTGCTCCTGTCGGAACCTTTTGGCATGCGGCCGAGCGTCGTCGAGCGAGCGCCTATCGATTCAGCCAGGCATTTTGTCGCTGCGCTCGTGCGCCGTGCCCCGCCGCCAGCCCTCGTCGAAGCACTTGCGCCCTTCGGTGTAGCCGCGCTGCAAAAAGCAGTCGACGCCGGCATCCGCATCGCTATGGTGCCGGCTGGGCGGGCGTTTTCGCAGTGCTCGCATAGCGTGGCGTCGCTTGTGCCCGACATCGATCAGTGGGCTGCACCACCTGCCGGTCTCTTCGTGCTGGAAGAACGGCTTGTGCTATTGCGCAATAGCGCGCTGCGCATGGCCGCGGCGCACGAGTTCGCTCACGCACTTGACGCGGTATTGGCGACGCGGCCGCGATCGTATTACTCGTTTGAAACGGTGGCGATCCGAAAGGCGTTTGGAAACGCGAACGGATTCGTCAACGAATATGCTGGCAGCGGGCTTGACGAGTATTTTGCCGAGTGCCTACGCGCCTACGTCGAGGTGAACGATGACCGGTCGCAGTGGCTGCCCCTCACACGACACGACCTCGCCGTATGCGACTCGGCCATGTACGCGATCGTGGAAGAGCTCTTCACTCGCATCGCTGTTGCCTAAAGCGCTCCCTTAGGACGTCTGAGACAAAGCGCGATACACGGTTTCGATATTGCGAAGGTGTTCGGGCGCATTGATATCTGGTCGGCGCAAAGACCAGTCTGCTAGTGCGCGTTGCGTCCGCGGCAGGGTGCGTCGTGCGCGCACGGCTGACGTTACCTCTTGTTCAAGCCGGACGAGATACCCATAATCCCACGCCAGCCGCTCCTTGATTTCCGACGCGTCGGATGTCGGATTGCCGTGACCGGGTACGAGCGCAACGACCTCGAGCGTGCGGAGGCGTTCGATCGTTCGCCGGTAGGCCCGGACGTCGTCCACCAATGGTATCTCGATGTCGCTGAGCGTGTCTGCTGCCCATAAAATGCGCGCGACCGGGTCATAAATGACGAGTTGATCCGGGCAGTGACCAGGCGCATGAAGCAGCTGAAGCGCGCGATCTCCATAGGATAGTGTCAAGCGGTCAGATGCGACGATGTCCACGGCAGGTACAGAAAATGGCGTTTGGCGGGGGTACCCTTCGGTTGCAAGGCGCTCGTGCACAGTTCGGGCGATTGCCGCAGGATCGCTACTCAGTGCGGCCGCCGCGCTTGGGTGCGCGATGACGGGTACGCCCGGCAGACGTTCGGGGCCCAATATGTGGTCCCAGTGGCTGTGCGTGATGACGATGCCCTTGATCGCGCTGGGCCGGCCGATAGCGGTGAGCAAGGTGTCGATCTCGTCAGGGAAAATGCCGGGGTCGACGAGATACGCGTCGTCATCACACACAAAGGCGCCGGAGTTCATCTCGAAAAGCCGACTTCTCAATATTCGAAGCGATGGGCTTATGTGTGATTCTGTCATCTGGTGGGGCTGGCCAGTAACACCAGAAGGACCAAGAGTGCCCAGTTGATCGCATGACCGGTCCAGCAATACGAGCAAGGCTGACGCGTGATGAGCAGCAGGCTGTACGCAAGAAAAAGAGATGCGAGTGCAGCGAGAACCGACGCTACCAACGAAGCGCCGAGTACCAAGGGATGCGACGGCGTGGTAAAAGGCGACGCGACCAAAAGCAGCGTGTAATACATGAGTCCGATGCGGGCGTTGGGGACACCGCCGACACGGGCTCGCGGACTTGTCACGACGCTAGGCTCCGCAAGCTCCCCGCGCCGTGCAGCGTCAAACTTGCGCGCCATGAAGAGCGAGATGTAGATGCCTATGGCGCACAGCCCCGCGATGGCTATACGCAAGATAGCACTGAGCAATATCAGCCTGGCGCCGATGCGCAGAACTCCGCGATCCGTTCGATCCCGCGCGCGAGTGCCGCCGTCTCGGCGACCCATGACAAACGCAGATAGCCCTCCGCCCTCTTGCCGAAGATCGCGCCTGGAATCGTGACAACATCGTAGCGCTCGAGCAAATGGCTGGCCGCCGCTTCGGAACTGCTCCAGGCTTCCGGCAAAGCTGCCAGGCTGTAAAACGAGCCCTGCGGTTCGATGATGCGCAGGCCATTGCGCGAAGCAGCATCGAGCAGAACCTGACGTTGCGCGACGTACCATGGATGGTGGGCTCGCAGGCGTTGCGGGTCGCGCAAAATATCGAGTGCGACGCGCTGTGCGAATTGATTGACGTTGAGCATGATGAGCGAATGTGCGCGGGTGACGGCGTCCACCACGGCGGCAGGCCCGAAGAAGAATCCAAGCCGCAATCCGGTCAGCGCGCAGCTTTTTGACAAGCTTTGCAGTCCGATAGAATTTGGATACTGATCGAGCAGCGACGGATACGGCTTACCGGTAAACGTCAGTTCGCGATAAACCTCATCCACGACGACGTAGACTGGCGGACCTTTGCGCTCGATGAGGCCGCGAGCAAGACGCCGGAGCTCGCGCTCATCCATGACCGCGGCGGTTGGATTGCCCGGCGATCCGATCATAATAAGTTTCGTGTTTGGCGTGACGGCGCCGAGCAGCGCGTCCGCATGGATTGCGAATCCGTCGTGCGCGGACAGAGGCACGGCTCGATGCGGTACGCCCTCGAGCTCGCAACAGCGCGCGTACGAGAGGTATGCAGGGTCCGTGATGAGGACCTCATCGTGGGCAGGATCGCACAGGGCTTTGATGGCGAGAAAGATCCCCTCTTGCGAGCCGTTGAGCACTGCGGCGTTCGATGGTGCTGCGTGGAAGTGCCCGCCGTAGATGCGGGCCGCGGCTTCGCGCAACTCAGGGAGTCCGCCCGGTGGTGCGTACGGGGAACCGTGTTCGCGCACCCAGGCGAGCGCGACTTCGAATGGTTCGATGTCGGGGTGCAACGTGGGCTGGCCCATGCCGAGATCGATGGACGTCGGCCGGCGTCGATCGTGGATCGCGCGAATCGCCGATGGCGCAATTGCCGCAAGTCGGGCGTTGCCGAGAGATGTCATGTCGCTAACCCGTGTTCGCGCAGCACAGCATTCAGCGAGGTCTTGCGGTCGGTTGACTCCGATCGCCTTCCCACGATGAGCGCGCACGGCGTTGCATATGTGCCGGCCGCAAATTGCTTCGGCTGCATGCCGGGGATGACGACGGCGCGCTTGGGCACGCGCCCGCGCAGCGTGTGAGGCTGGGAACCGGTAACATCGACGATCGGTGTGGATGCCGTCAGCACGACGCCCGCGCCGAGTACCGCTTCCCGTTCAACGATGACGCCTTCGACGATGATGCAGCGCGAGCCGATGAACGCGCCGTCTTCGACGATGACCGGTCGCGCGCTAGGTGGCTCGAGCACTCCGCCGATACCGACACCGCCGGAGATGTGCACGCCCGCACCGATCTGCGCGCAGCTGCCAACGGTTGCCCACGTGTCGATCATGCTGCCCTCGCCAACGCGCGCACCGATGTTCACGAATGCGGGCATGACGATGACACCGGGCGCGAGGTAACTGCCATAACGCGCCACACCGGGGGGCACGACCCGCACGCCCGTGCCGTGCCATGAAGTTTTTGCCGGGATCTTATCCCAAAAGCGCAGCGGTCCGGCCTCCAGCGGCCCCGCCTCGCGCATCGCAAAATACAGCAGAATAGCTTGCTGGAGCCAATCGTGGACGACCCACGCGTTGCCGTCGAACTCGGCGACGCGCAGATCGCCACTGTCAAGACCGGCGATGACCTGTTCAACTCCGGCTCGGACGTCATCGTGTGCCAGGCGATCTCGTTCGGTAAACGCCGACCGCACAAGCAACTCCAGCGTCATCACATCGTACGCCATCACCACTTGATTCGCGCGTTGTCGCAACGACACCCTCATGAGTGCATTGACTCTCACCCGCACCGCGTGAAAACGTGGCTTGGAAGATTACGAAAATGGAGCACTGACGTGGCGAGAAATGGTCGTGCTCTAAACTGGGCAGATATTCAGCGGTTCCATGATACTGGTCACGATCGCGATGCCTGCCTAGAAAGATTTAACTTCCGGCTTTCCGCTTGGTATAAAGCCATTAGGCGTGGCGCGCTTCGGACCACCTTGCAGAAAAAAACGGTAGATTGGCTCTCAATTCAACGATATTACGATGCCGGCCATACGTATGCTGAGTGCAGAAAGCAATTCCAATTTTCTGCCGGCGCTT
>Ga0306921_10000836_pt1 | contig 28821 bp, 26 predicted proteins | sample sta12Cox44000080_FD_203760 | JGI IMG/M metagenome (GOLD analysis project Ga0306921, IMG submission 203760) | Lab enrichment of tropical soil microbial communities from Luquillo Experimental Forest, Puerto Rico - statoxic.12C.oxic.44.000.080 (v2)... | ecosystem: Environmental > Terrestrial >... | reverse complement strand
GCTCGCCGATCCATACCCGCGCCGCGCGCGCGCCGCTGTCCTGCTCGTGGGCGATCAGCTCGAGCTCGGGATGGGCCTCGGCGACCGCTGTGATGATGCCGCGCGCCTCGCCGCGCCCGCCGGCGACGCCCTGGGCGATGGCGATCGAGCACGGGGCGCGCAGCGCGACCGCGGTGACGTGGGGGCTCTCCATGGCATCCTCCTCAATCAGGGTTCCGGGAGCATCGTCGAACGAGGATCGGACCCGCACCGGCACCCGCGCCCGCGCCGCGAGGTCGACCGAGCGGGCGTGGAGCACCCGGCCGCCGAGGTGGGCGAGGGTCGAGCACAGCCGGTAGCCGATGCGGGGCAGCAGCCGCGCCCCGGTCACCACGCGCGGGTCGGCGGTCAGCACGCCCGGCACGTCGGTGTAGATCTCGCAGATCGCGGGTGCGAAGGTGGCGGCCAGCGCCACCGCGGTGGTGTCCGAGCCGCCACGGCCCAGGGTCGTGATCTCGCGGGTCTCGGGGTGCACCCCCTGGAAGCCGGCGACGATCACCACCCGGCCGCGCTCCAGCTCGGCGCGGATGCGCTCCGGCCGCACCGCCGTGATGCGCGCCGCGCGGTGGGCGCCGTCGGTGAGGATGCCGCTTTGCGAGCCGGTGAAAGAGATCGCCGGGACACCGAGGTCGCCGAGCGCCATCGCCAGCAGCGCCATCGCGACCCGCTCGCCGGTGGTGAGCAGCATGTCGAGCTCGCGCGGGCTGGGCGCCTGCGACACCCGGCGCGCGAGGCTCAGCAGCTCGTCGGTGGTCTGCCCCATGGCCGACACCACCACCACCAGCCGATCGCCGGCGGCGTGCGCGGCGGCCACGCGGCGCGCCACCGCCCGGATGCGCTCCGGGCCGTCGACCGAGGTGCCGCCGTACTTCTGGACCAGAACCGCCATGCCGGGATTTATAGGGGCTGGCCCGGCGCGATGCACGGCCTAATGTCTTGACCGTGCCCGGGGCGGGCGCACCCGCGCTCCAACGACTGGCTGGGCTGCTACGTCAACTCCGTGGGTCCGTTTGGAATCGACTCGGACGCCGACGACAAGGTCAACACGCCGTCGTCGGGCCCCAGCACCTGTCATGCCGGCCTCGCCACCGACTGCGTCGAGACCGTGTTCCTCCCGGCCATGACCTTCGATCAGGACGAGTGCTTCGGTGACGGCTCGGACGCCGGCCTGCCGCTCCAGCCGGTACTCACCCGCGCGCGCCCACCGGGATGGCGCGCGCGGTGGTTTCGGGCGCGTGAGCAGCGTGCGTGGCGCGCCGGCGTGCCGCGACGCGCGCGCCGCCTCGGCTTGACGCTGCTGCGCGGCCGTCGCTATAGTCCGCGCCGCCTTCGAAGATCCTGCGCGGAAGTAGCTCAGACCGGTAGAGCGCCACCTTGCCAAGGTGGATGTCGCGGGTTCAAATCCCGTCTTCCGCTCCAGCTTCGCCGGGCCGGTCCGAGCGGTTCCCGCCGCGCGCGGGGCGTCGCGACCGGCCCGTTCAGCGTCCCAGCGAGGTGCGCGTGGGCCGACCCCCCTCCGCCAACGATGCCGCCGCCGAGCAGGCGATCCGCGACTTGATCGCGGCGCTGGGCCTCGATCCGGCGCTCGAGCCCGAGCTCGAGCGCACGCCCGGGCGGGTGGCCCGCTTCTATGCCGAGATCTTCGCCGCCGCCCGCCCCGGGCCCGAGCCCGAGATCGCCACCTTCCCGCATCCGGGCCAGGGTGATCCGCTGGTGGTGGTGCGCGACCTGGCGTTCCACTCGCTGTGCGTCCATCACTTTGTGCCGTTCTTCGGCAGCGCGCGCATCGCCTACCTGCCGGGCGAGCGCATCATCGGGATCAGCGGCGTGGCGCGCCTACTCGACTTCTACGCGCGGCGACCGCAGCTGCAGGAGCGGCTCACCACCCAGCTCGCGGACCATCTCGAGCGCCTGCTGGGGCCGCGCGGCCTCGCGGTGGTGCTCGAGGCGCGGCACCTGTGCATGGAGATGCGCGGCGTGCGCAAGCCCGGAACGGTCGAGACCCGCGTAGTGCGGGGGCTGCTCGCCACCCCACCCTGGGCCGGCGTGCTCGACGCGCCGCGCGCCACGTGAGGGCCGACGTCGTCGTCGTCGGGGCCGGGCCGGCCGGGGCCTCGGCGGCGCTGTGGGCGCGCAGTCTGCGCCTGGTGCCCGAGGTGCTGGAGTCGACGGGAGCGGCCGGCGGGCAGCTCAAGCTCATCGAGACCCGGCTGCTCGACCTCGTGGGCGTCATGGGCGCCGAGGGACGCGCGCTCGGCCGGCTGATCGGCGAGCAGCTCACCGCCGCGCGCCTCGACGTGCGCTATGGGGTCACGGCGGTGGCGCTCGAGGGCGGAGGCGATGTCAACCCGCCGCGCGTCATCACCGCCGATGGCGCGGTCCACGAGGGCGGTGCGGTGGTGATCGCGAGCGGCGTGCGGCGCCGGCGCCTCGAGGTCCCGGGCGAGACCGAGTTCGAGGGGCGCGGGGTGACCTACTCGGCGAGCCGCGACCGCGCCCTGCTCGCCAACCGCCGGGTGGTGGTCGTGGGGGCCGGGAACGCCGCCCTCGAGGGCGCCCTGCTGCTCACCGACGTCGGCTGCCAGGTCACGCTGGTGATGCGCAGCATGCCGCGCGCGCGGCACGAGCTGCTGGAGCGCATCTCGAACGAGCCGCGCATCGACATCGCGGCGGCGGCCAGCGTGATCGCGATCCGCGGCCGCGACTGGGTGACCGCGGTGCGCATGAAGAGCGGCGACCAGATCAGCGAGGTGAAGGCCGACGGCATCGTCATCAACGTCGGCGTGATCCCCAACACCGAGTGGTGCAAGGCGGCGCTCGAGCTCGACCCCGAGGGCTTCGTCAGGGTCGATCCCGAGCTGCGCACCTCACGCCCGCGGGTGTGGGCGGTGGGCGACGTGACGCGGCCGAGGGTGCCGAGCCTGGCGCAGGCGATCGGCCAGGGCGCTCAGGCCGCGGCCGCGTTGCGCGCGCTGCTGCGCCCGGACTGATCGGCACGGGCCCCGCCACGCCCGCACGGCGCGCGCTGCGCCATTTCGCCCGATCGACGCCTGAAGGCTGGCCGGCGCGGTGGAATTCGAGCCGCCTGCAGCGGCCCCGGCGGCCGGCCGCGATCAACGCCCGCCCACCCGGCCCGGGTGGGCACTGTCCTTGCACCCCGACCGGGCGTGTCACTGCGCCTCTCGGTCGTCATCGTCCACAACCACCCCCGCGCTCCGCTGTCGCGCTGCCTCGATGCCCTCGAGCAGTGCCGGCCGGGCCTGGCGCTCGAAGTGCTGGTCGTGGACCAGATCTGCGACGCCGAGGCGCTCGCGCCCCTGCGCGCGCGGTTTCCGTGGGCCGAGTTCCTGCCCGCCGCCGACCGGCGCGGCTTCACGTTCGGCATCAACCGCGGCTTCGTGCGCGCGCGCGCCGATGCGGTGCTGATGCTGAGCCCGGACTGCAAGGCGACGCCCGACGCGCTGTGGCGGCTGCTGCGCGCGCTGCAGATCGACCCCACGCTCGCCGCGGCGGCGCCCGCGCTGCCCGACCACCTCGGCTATCCGGCGCGCTCCTGCGGCCGCTTCCCGGGCCTGTGGACGTTGCTGTGCGAGCAGCTCGGTCTGGCGCGCAGTCTTCCCGACTCCCCGCTGTTCGGGCGCTATCGCTACGGCGGCCGGGGGGTCGAGACCCTCGACCTGGTCGACTGGGCGTCGGGTGCCGCGCTCATGGTGTCGCGGCGGGTGTGGCTCGAGCTGGGCGGGCTCGACGAGAAGCTGTTCCTGTCGCTCGAGGAGGTGGACTGGTGCCGGCGCGCGGCCCTGGCGGGCCATCGCGTGCGCTTCGTGCCCGCGGCGCGCGTCGGGCTGCTGGGGCGCGACGCGGCGCGCGGCACGCCCTCGCACGCCTACCTCCATCAGCTGCGCTCCTGGGTCTACTACTTCCGCAAGCACCGTGGCCGGCAGGCGGCGTGGGCGGCGCGGGCGATCCTCAGCACCGGAGTGCTGTTGCGCTGGGCCGAGCTGTTCCTGCCGCGCCCGCGCGCCGGCGCGGTGCCGGCGCCGGAGCGGGCGGCGCGCGCCCGCACCTTCGCCGCCGGGCTCGGCGTGGTGTGGGCGTCGTGAGCCTCGAGTCGGTCGAGCTGTGGCGTCCGCGCCGCGCGCCGCGCCGGGGCACGGCCGGCGTCATGACCGCGGTGATCGCGGTGGCTCTTATCGCCGCCGGCTGGGCCGTCGCCGCCGTGCTGGGGCGCCCGGTGGTGGTGCTGGCGGGCCCGGTCCTCGCCCTGACCCTGGTGGTCGCCGCCCACCACGCGCGCCGCGGTCCGGCGACGTGGAGCGCGAGGCGGCCGCGGCGCTGGGTGCCGCGGTTGACCGCGGAACGCCCCGTCTTCAAGGGGATCGAGCGCCGCCGCCGTTCCCGGCGGGAGGTGGCCGCCGCGACACAGCGCAAACTGCAAGAAGCGCGGCGCGAGGTTGCAAGTCGCGCAGTGTCCGGGTTATAATTCCAGCGCTCGCGGTAGACCCGGGGATGGCTCGGCCACCCCGGGTCGATTCGTTTTCAGTCCACAGCGGCCCTCCAGGTGTCGGAGAGCGCCGCTCGCCGCACCGCGATCGATGATGCGGCCCGTTTTCGTGGACGACGCGACGGCAGCCACGAATCGACGCGGGCGGTCCTGGCGGCGCTCTCACGCGCCCGTGGAGGGCTTCGGAGGTCCCGGAGTCCCCGGCGCGGGGCCGGCGGCGGTCGAGCGACCCTCAGACGCTCCCGCCCGGTTCCATCTCGCTTGCGTTGGGGCTCCGGGCCTCGTCGCGACGCCCGCGATGGTGACGGCGTCGCGCGCCCGCTATCCTCGCGCGCATGCCGGAGCCGGCCGCGGATCGCGGGCGCATCGAGGCCATCGCCGGGATGGTGCTCGAGTGCGTCCATCGTGAGTACCCGAACCATCTGAGCCACGCGCTGGCGGGCGACCACGATGCGCGGCCGCCACGGGAGCTGACGCCGGCGTTCTACGGCTCCTACGACTGGCACTCCGCGGTGCACGGCCACTGGTGCCTGGCGCGCCTGCTGCGGCTCGCTCCGCGCGCCTCATTCGCGGTGCGCGCCGCGGCGGCGCTCGACCGCAGCCTCACGCCCGACCACCTCGCGGCCGAGGTGAGGTACCTCGGCGCCGCCGGACGCGAGGGCTTCGAGCGTCCCTACGGGCTCGCCTGGCTGCTCCAGCTCGCGGCCGAGCTGCGCGAGTGGGGCTCACCCGCGGCGCTGCGCTGGCATGAGGCGCTGCAGCGCCTCGAAGCGCTGGCGGCGCTCCGGCTCTCCGGGTGGCTCGAGCGTCTCGCCTGGCCGGTGCGCGCGGGCGAGCATTCCCAGAGCGCGTTCGCGCTCGGGCTCGCGCTCGACTGGGCGCGCACGGCGGGTGACGACGTGCTGGCGGCGCGGATCGTCGCCCGCGCGCAGGCGTTCCATCTCGCCGACGGCGATGCGCCGATCGCCTACGAGCCCTCGGGCCACGACTTTCTGTCCCCGATTCTGGGCGAGGCCGATCTGATGCGACGCGTGCTCGAGCCGGCACGGTTCCGGGCCTGGATCGCGACCTTCCTGCCCGGCATCGCGGGCGATGCGGTGGCGCGCTGGCTCACGCCGGTCGCGGTCTCGGATCGAGCCGACGGCAAGCTCGCGCACCTCGATGGTCTGAATCTGAGCCGCGCCTGGATGCTGGAAGGCGTGGCGGCCGCGCTGTCCGCCGATGATCCGCGGCGGCCGGTGTTGCAGGCCGCCGCGGCGCGTCATCGCGCGGCGGGGCTCGAGGCGGTGCCCGGACCGCACTACGCCGGGCGCCACTGGCTCGGGAGCTTCGCGGTCTACCTGCTCACGCGCCGCGGCCTCGCCGGCGGCGGCGCGGGCTGAGCGGCGGGCGCCGCGACACTACTTGCGCAGCAGCCGGAACGCGTGGTTCCAGGCGCCGGTCTGGAAGCCGTGGCTGATCCACAGCATCGCCAGCGGCTCGAGCAGGCGCGCGCCCTCGATCCCGCCGATGTCGATGGTCGGCCAGCCCAGGGTGCTGGCCAGCTCGGAGACCGCCTGTTTGGCGGCGGCATTGTTGCCGCACAGGAACATGTCGGGCGGGCCACCCGGAAACGACGGGTTCACCATGTGCGCGTGGCCGACGATGTTGAAGCACTTGACCACGCGCGCATCCGGCAGCCAGCGCTGCACCTGCTCGCCGGCCGAGTCGGTGTGCCCGAGCGCGAGTCGCGGCGGCACCCCGGCCGAGAAGTCGAGCGGGTTGGTGGTGTCGATGACGATCTTGCCCGAGAGGCGGTCGCGCCCGGCGAGGGTGAGCGCGTTCTCGGTGCCGACCCACAGCGTGCACAGCACCGCGATCTCGGCGAACGCCGCCGCCTCGGCGAAGCTTCCGGTCGAGGCACGCGGCCCGGCCTCAGCGGCCCAGTCCCGCAGCTTGTCCTTGCCCGCGTCCCGGCTGCCGAGCTTCACGTGATGGGCGAGGGCCGCGAAGCCGCTCCCCAGCGAACGTCCCACCTGACCGCTGCCGATGAAGCCGATCTTCATGGCCGATCCCTCTCGCCTCTGGTCGAACCGCGCCCCGCGTTCACGAGCCCGATTTCGATGCGTGGCGGGCGGCGGGCGATTCGGTCCGCGCGCGCCGGCCGGGGAGCCGGAAGGGCGCGCCGGCGGCGCCGTTCAGGCGGCGCGGCGCACCAGGTCGCGCAGCGCCGGGGTCAGCCGGTCGAGCTCGCCCGTCAGCTCCTCGATCAGCCCCCTCGCGTCGTCCAGGTTGCCGCAGCGGGCCAGGATCTCGAGCCGCAACGCGGTCTCGGCCGCCGGGGTGGCGGCCAGCGACATCAGCATCCCCTTCATGGTGTGCGCGGCGCGCGCCAGGGTCGGCGCGTCACCCTGCTTCAACGCCTCGGCCAGCTCCCTCTCGCGCGCCGGCCGGTCGCGCAGGAAGGCATCGACCACCTCGCGCAGCGTCTCCGGGTCGCCCTCGACGTTCTGCTCCAGCCGGGCGACGTCCAGCACCTCCGCGCGGGGGCGGAGCCGCGCCGCGGCCGGTGGCGCCGGCGGCGCGACGCTGCCGCCGCGGTTCGGGAACAGGCGCTCGAGGGTGCCGAACAGCTCCGCGGCCGTGATCGGCTTCGAGATGTAGGCGTCCATTCCGGCGCGCAGGCAGGCGTCGCGGTCGCCGGTCATCGCCAGCGCGGTGAGCGCCACGACCGGCAGGTGACCGCCGCTGGTCTGCTCGCGTGCCCGGATCGCCTGGGTGGCCTCGAAGCCGCCCATCCGCGGCATGTGAACGTCCATCAGCACCAGATCGAAGGGGGCGCGCTCGAGCGCCGCCAGGCACTCGGCGCCGTCCGCGGCCACCGTCACCAGGTGTCCGCGCTTCTGGAGCATGGTGACGGTCATCTTCTGGTTGACCAGATTGTCCTCGGCCAGCAGCACGCGCAGCGGCGCGCGGTCGGGGACCGGGTGCGGGGTGGCGGGGGTCATGGCGGAGATCTCCTTCAGGGCGCCGCGCGCGGCGCGCGCTTCGCGCTGGCCGCGCCCGGCGACGGCCTGGATGACGAGCTGCTGCAGGGTCTTCAGCGAAACCGGCTTCGAGACGATGGCGGCGATGCCGAGCGCGCGACAGCGCTCCGCGTCGTCCATGTGCCCGCCGGAGGTGAACATCATGATGGTGGCGCCGGCGACGTCGGGCATCGACTGGATGCGCTCGGCCAGCATGAAGCCGTCCATCCCCGGCATGTGGTAGTCGACGATGATGACCCCGAACGGCGTGCGCGTGGCGCGCGCGCGCTCCAGCTCCATCAGCGCGGCGCGCGCGCCCTCGACCGCGATCGGGCGCAGCCCGAAGCGGTAGAGCTGCTCGGCCAGGATGCGGCGGTTCGTGGCATTGTCGTCGACGATCAGCGCCGGCACCCCCTGCACCTCGGGGGCCGGTGGCTCGGGCGCGACCGGGCCGGGGGCCGCCAGGCCCACCAGGGCGGTGAACTGGAAGGTGGTGCCCTGGCCCTCGGCGCTCTCGACCCAGATGCGCCCGCCCATCATCTCGACCAGCTTGCGCGAGATCGAGAGTCCGAGGCCGGTACCGCCGTAGCGGCGGGTGGTCGAGTTGTCGGCCTGGGTGAAGGCCGCGAAGATGGTGTCGGCCTTCCCGGCCGGGATCCCGATCCCGGTGTCGCGCACCGAGAAGCGCAGCAGCGCGGCGCCGTCACCCACCTCTTCGACGCTCACGGTCAGCACCACCTCGCCGCGCTCGGTGAACTTGATCGCGTTGCCGAGCAGGTTGATGAGCACCTGGCGCAGCCGCACCGGGTCGCCGATCAGGCGGTTGGGCACCTCGGGACGGGCGTCGGCCAGCAGCTCGAGGCCCTTCTGGTGGGCGCGCAGCGCCACGGTCTTGAGCGCCGACTCGATCTCGGCGTCGAGTGCGAACTCGATGGTGTCGAGGTCGAGCCGCCCGGCCTCGATCTTCGAGAAGTCGAGGATGTCGTTGATGACCGACAGCAGCGTGTCGGCCGAGGCGCGCGCGGTGGCCAGGTAGTCGCGCTGCTCGTCGTCGAGCCGGGTGTCGAGCGCCAGCTCGGTCATCCCGATCACGCCGTTGAGCGGCGTGCGGATCTCGTGGCTCATGTTGGCGAGGAACTCGCTCTTGGCCCGGCTCGCGGCCTCGGCGCGATCGCGGGCCGACCTCAGGTCGGCGTTGGCCTCGCGCAGCTCCTGGGTGCGGTGCGCGACCTCGGATTCGAGCTGCTGCTGGTGGCGGCCGATCTGGTCGTCGCGGACCTGGATCATGGCCAGCATCTCGTTGAAGCCATCGATCAGCTCGCCGACCTCGTCGTCGCCGTGCTTGACCGCGCGCACCGAGAAGTCGCGCTTCTCAGCGACCCGGCGGGTGGCGCCCGCCAGCTCCAGCACCGGGCCCGAGATCACGCGCTGGAGGCGCGAGGCCAGCACCAGGGCGGCGAGCGAGGCCAGCACCAGCACGGCGAGGACCAGCAGCCCGTAGCCCCGCACCCGCGCCCGCATCTCTCCCAGGTCGGAGCGCACCACGATGGTGCCGATGGTGTCGGCGGCCAGCACGATCGGCCGCGACACCGTCAGGTCGTCGCGCGCCAGCACCGTGCCGGGCGGCACCGCCTGCCCGGGCACCGCGCCGGCCGCCCCCTCGACCCGGGTGTAGACCGCGAACGGCGCGCCGTTCCGCCCGTAGATGCAGGCGGCGATGACGTGGGCCTGGGCGCGCAGGGAGCGCAGCTGTTCGCGCGCCGCGTCGCTGTCGTGGAAGGTGAGCGCCGCGGTGCTGTTGGCGCCGATGACGTCGGCGAGCAGCGCCAGGTCGCGCGCCATGCTGTTGCGGAACGTGATCTGCTCGTAGGCCACGAACGCGCCGCACGCCAGCAGCAGGGCGACCACGCTGGTGAGCAGCATGAGCAGCGTCAGCTTGCGACGCAGCGAGAGCCGGCGCAGCAGGCTCATCGGGCGGCCGCCGGGTCGCTGTCGACCACGCGCGCCAGCGCCAGCAGGCGGGCGCTGATCTTGAGCCCCGCCTGCTCGGCGCGGCCCTGGTGGATCTCGAAGCGCACCTTGTCGTCCTCGGCGATGAAGCCCACCATGCCGCCCCCGGCTACGAAGCCCGGCGTGTTGGCGACCGTCAGCACCGGCGCGCCGTGCAGCTGGCGCAGCACCTCGGGGACGCGGGCGATCGCCGACGAGGCGACGTAGAGGATCTGGCTGCCGGACGCGTCCTGGACCCGGCCGACCACGCGCACGAACACCGGCCGCCCGCTCAGGCTGCGGGTGCTGAGATTGGCGGCCAGCACCTCGGCGAGCGAGTCCTGTCCGAGGATGGTGAACACGAACTCGCGCTGGCCGGGGCCGAACGACGAGTCGGGCCAGCGGATGAACTTGGCGATGTTCCACAGCATGTCGGCCTTGACCTGGTTCTCGCCGTCGCCCGCGGCGGCGCGAGCGCCGGTCGCGGCGAGTGCGAGGAACGCCGACAGCACCGCCAGCGCGGCGCCGCGCCGCGCGCGGCGGCGCGAGGCGCCGCGGCACGGGCAGGGCGCACGCGTGGATCGCGAGGGAACGCCGGGCAACGGCATCCCCCTGTCATCTCGGGACATGTGTGCTGCCTCGAGTCCATTCGAACCGGGGATGAGCGGGTGCCTTACGGTGCCGTTATCGGCCGGGCGGCCGGGGCGACTTGAGGCTGAGGCAGGGCGGCGGCGGGGATGCGGATCTCTTGCTACGGCCGCGAGTTGCGGCCGCCGCCGCCTCCCTAGGAGCGCTGCGCGAGGGCGCGCACCTGCGCGAGATCGAGCACGCCTTTGGCGCCCCAGCCGGCCGCCCCGGAGGGGACCGCGGGGCGAAACCGCTCGTACATTTCGAGCCCCTGCTCTTCCAGCTCACGCTTGGGGACCGAGGCGGCGAGCTCGGCCATCGCGCGGCGCGCGTTCTCGAGCCGGTCGCCGAAGCGCGCCTCGAGGTAGCGCTCGACCGACTCGGGGCTGGTGGGGCGTCCGCCCGCCAGCGCGCGGATGCCCTCGCTTGTGCGCCGCGCCGGGACCGCGCGGTGGAGCAGCATGACGTGAAGCCCTTCGCCGGGCTTGGCCGCGCGACCGTGATGGCGGGCCTCGCCGGGGGCGAAGAGGCCGAGCCGCTGTCCCTTCGACTGGGCGTTGAGCCCCGCCACCGCCCGGCCCAGCGTCAGCGCCTCGTCGCGGTCGAAGCCGAGGCGCTCGGCGACCACCGCCGCCCACAGGGTCAGCACCGGGGCGCGATTGACCGCGATACGATCGCCGGCGCGGCGGGTCATGCAACGCTCGGACGGGTCGCGATCGCCGCGTCGGCCCCGATCGCGGCCGCCAGCGGCTCCGGGGTCGAGACGTAGAGGCGCTCGCGGTTCACGAGGTGCGAGACCTGGCCCACCTTCTCGCCGCGCGGGTTGTAGATCCCGATCCGCGCCCCGACGTAGCGCGCGTGCTGGCGCTCGATCACGGTCAGGTGGCCGCGGCCGGCGAGCAGGGTCTCGATCTCCGCGCGGCTCGCGTAGCCCTCGTCGCTGAACGACAGCACCAGCGCCGGGGCGCGCAGCGCGCCGATCAGCGACTCCAGCGCGGCCATGAACGCGCGCCGCGAGTTGAAGCGGCTCTTCTCGGAGCGGCAGTCGATGCGCTTGCAGGCCGTGCCGTAGACCTCGGGGTGGTCCCAGCGCACCAGCGTCTCCCAGATGTGGTAGTTGCCGCGATAGGAGTGCTGGTTGTAGGGAGGATCGAGGTACACCACGTCGGCCTCGAGGCGCCGCGCCGCCTCGAGCGCGTCGAGCCCCAGCGCTCTTCCCTTGCCGTGGAGCGCGCGCGGCAGCAGATCGGGGAGCCTGAGCTCGAGCGGGTTCGAGGCGCGCGACGCCCAGCGCTTAAGGTAGGCCATCTGGACGCCGGTGGTCGAATCGACGCGGTCCGCCGCCTCCATGAGCGACACCAGCAGCACGGCCTCGAGCTCGGGCGGCAGATCGCGGCGTGCGATCGCTTCGCGGATCGCGTCGATGCGCGCGCCGTTCCGGGGCGTGAAGAAGCGCGCGCGCTCGCAGTAGGTGGCGGTGAACCAGCCGGGGCGCCCGGGGAGCCGGTTGAGCTCGGCGATCAGCCGCGCCGCGTCGCTCCCGACCGCGTCGCGGTCGGCGGCGACGTAGCAGCGCGCCAGGGCCTCGGCGTAGGCGTTGTGGTCGTTGGCCAGCACGCGGTAGCCGGCCCGTTTGAGCGCGTGCCCCACGCGGGAGGTGCCGGAGAACAGATCGGCGACGGTGCGCGCCGGCTCGATGCGCCCGATGGTGCGCACGATCAGCGGCACCAGCACGCGTTTCGACCCCAGGTACTTGATCACGACCGCGCCGCCGTGCGCTGTGCCGCGCCCGCCGCGGAAGCCGCCCGGGTGCGCCCCAGGCTCTCGAAGTCGATGAAGCCGTGCTCGGGATCGGTGTGGATCAGCTTGACCCGCACCCGGTCCCCGACGTCGAGCCCGGTCTCGCCGCGCTCGATCCGGCCCTCGACCGGCGGATCGAGCACCCGCACCCACGTGCCCTTGCTGGAGGCGCCGGTGACCAGGCCGTCGAAGCTCTCGCCGATGCGGTCCGAGAGCAGGCACGCCGCCGCCGCCTTGCGCACCAGCCGCTCGACCTTCTGGGCGTCGTCCTCGCGGGTGGTGCAGTGCACGGCCAGCGCCTCGAGCTGGTCGCTCGCGTAGGGCACCGGGCGGCCGGCCAGCGCCGCCAGCACCAGGCGCTGGGTGATGAGGTCGGGATAGCGCCGGTTGGGCGCGGTCGAGTGGGTGTAGTCGCTGACCGCGAGCCCGAAGTGGCCGCTGATCTCCTGGCCCGGGAACGCGGCGACGTACTCGCCGCGGCCCAGCAGCTTGATGATCGAGAGCGAGAGATCGGGGAAGCGCGTCGGGTCGGCGGCGCGGCGCCGGACCAGGAAGTCGTGGAGCGCCGCGGCGTCGGGGGTGCCGGGCAGCTTCTCGCCCTCGGCGGCCGCGATCTCGACGATGCGCGGCCAGCGCTCCGGGGTGCGCAACACGCGGCGCATGACCGGGAAGCGGCGCGCATCGAGGAAGCCCACGATCGCGCCGTTGGCGGCGATCATGAAGTCCTCGATGATCTCCCTGGCGCGGTTGCGGCGCTCGGTGACGAGCCCGCTGACGCGGTCGCCCTCGAACTCGGCCCGCACCTCGAGGGTCTCGAGCTCGAGCGCGCCGTGGGCATGACGGAACGCCTTGAGGCGCTGGGCGGCCGCGTCCTGGAGCCGCAGGTTGTCGGCCAGCCCCGGCACGTCGCCGATCGCGGGCGGCATCGGCCCCTGGCCCTCGAGCCACGCCCCGACGCCCGGGTAGGCGAGCTGCGCCCGGTTGTGCACCGCGGCGCGGTAGACGCTGCCGCCGCCGCCCGCGCCGTCGCCGTCGACCGTGGTCTCGACCACCGTCGCCAGGCGATCCTGGCCGGGGTTGAGCGAGGTGAGATCGGTGCTGAGCCGCTCGGGGAGCATCGGGAAATTGCGCGGCGCGGTGTAGATCGAGGTGGTGTTGGTGTGGGCGTGCTCGTCGAGCGCCGAGCCCGGGCTCACCAGCGCGCTGACGTCGGCGACCGCGACCAGGATGCGGGTGCGTCCGCCCTCGAGCGGCGCCGCCACCGTGAGCTGGTCGAGGTCACGCGAGTCGTCGTTGTCGATCGAGCACCACGGCAGCGTGCGCAGGTCGCGCACCTCGGCCGGGTAGGGCGAGCCCGGCGCCGCCAGCCCCGCGAGCTCGCGCAGCGCGGCGGCCGGGAAGTCGGGCTCGAGCCCGCGCGCCGCCATGGCCCGGCGCGCGACGCGCAGCAGCAGCGCGCGCTGTTGCTCGCGCGGCACGCTCATCGGCGCGACCCCGGCCGGGGGCGCTCGCCGGTGCAGGAGCGCGCGAAGGCCGGGGTCACCGGCTCGGTCGCGGCGGTGGCGCCGCGCTGGAGCAGCTCCAGGGCCTGGTCGACGGTGTCGGTGACGTGGAACAGCGCCAGGTCCTCGGCGGCGATCATGCCGTGGCGCGCCAGCGCCTCGAAGTCGACGATCTCGTTCCAGTACTCCGAGCCGTACAGCAGGATGACGATCGGCCGCTCGAGCTTGCGGGTCTGGGTCAGGGTCAGCAGCTCGAACAGCTCGTCGAGGGTGCCGAAGCCGCCCGGGAAGGCGACGATCGCCCGCGCCAGGTGCGCGAACCACAGCTTGCGCATGAAGAAGTAGTGGAACTCGAACAGCAGCTCGCGTGTGATCCAGCGATTGGGGCGCTGCTCGTGGGGCAGTCCGATGTTGAGTCCGATGGTGCGCCCGCCCGCCTCCGAGGCGCCGCGGTTCGCCGCTTCCATGATCCCGCCGCCGCCCCCGGTACACACCAGGTAGCGATGGGCGTGCGAGGCCAGCCCCTTCGACCACTCGGTGACCCGGCGGGCCAGCTCGCGCGCCGCGGCATAGTAGCGGGCGTGGGGGCCGTCCTCGGTGGTGCGCGCCGAGCCGAAGAACACGATGGTGTCCTGCACCCGCTGGTGATGGAAGGCGCGCATCGGCTGCAGGTACTCGGCGAGGATGCGCAGCGGGCGCGCCTCGTCGCTTTCGATGAAGTCGTGATCGAGGTAGGCGAGCGGTGGATCGGACGGTGGGCTCATGCGCGTTCCTCGCGGCCGGGGTGCGGGACGGGGCGCATCCTAGCGCAGCGGCCGGGGCTTGCCCATCGCCGGCGGCGCCGCACGCCACCGCAGACCGGACGGGGCGTCGCGGCAGAAAGAAGCGCGGCCCGGGCGGCGACGCCCGGGCCGGCAACGCGATCGCGGCGTTGGCGCGCGGCCTCAGGCCGCGTGCCGGTGCCCGATCGGGCGGTGGTGATGGGCGCCGAGGCCCAGCGCCTTCATGACCTCGTCGGTGACGTCGCGGCCACCGCGCAGGTTCTGGAACAGCGACACCGGGGTCCAGATCAGCCCCCACGGGATGCCCCACCAGCCGAACAACAGCGAGATCAGGGTCCACCGCATGCCCTTCGCGACCGCGCTCTCGCCGGCGCGCAGGAAGTAGATATCGGAGCTGCGTCGGAAGCTCAGCAGAATCACCGAGTAGTTGTATTGATAGACCACGAAGCGCCCGCCGCGCGCGACTTCCGATTGCACCAGCTCCGGGGCCATGCCCTCGATACCGACCACCTTCATCCCGCCGTCTCCTTGCGTCGCGACCGTGCTCCCGCCGCACCGTCCGCGCGCCGAGCCGGCCGGGGCGTCGCCCGCCAGATCCGGCGGAGCTTCCGGTGGTTATCGGCCGGGCGCGCCGGCGCGCTTGACCGGCATCTCGGACGCGTGGCGGCCCGCGGGCGGGTGCGGCCGGCAGTGGTACTCTGGCGGCCGATGAAGCGCCCGCCTCAGGAGCCCGACCCCGATCTCGAACCGGCCGCTGACGATGCCGGAGCCTTCGCGCGCGCCCTGGCGGACTTCGAGCGTGGCGCCGCGGCGGCGACCGGGGCGGCGCGATCCGCGGCCGAGGTCGCGGTGGGTGATCGGGTGCGCGGACGGGTGGTGTCGATCGGCGCCGAGCACGCGCTGGTCGATTTCGGCGGCCGCAGCGAGGCGGCGGTCGAGGTCCGCCACTTCCGCGATCCCGACGGCACGCTGCGCCTGCGGGCCGGTGACGCGCTCGAGCTGTTCGTCATCGAGACCGGCGACCAGGTGGTGCTGGCGCCCGCGCTGCGCGCCGACCCGCACGGCGCGCTGCGCCAGGTGCGCGAGGCGCGTGCCGCCGGCGTGCCGGTGAGCGGTCGGGTGACGGGCGTGAACGCCGGCGGGCTGGACGTCGACCTCGGCGGCGTGCGCGGCTTCTGCCCCATCTCCCAGGTTGAGCTGCGCTACTGCGAGGACGCGTCCGTCTACGTGGGCCGCACGCTCGAGTTCCTGGTCACCTCGGTGGGGGAGGGCCGTGAGGGCGCGGTGCTGTCGCGCCGCAAGCTGCTCGAGCGCCTCGCCGCGGAGCAGGCGCGGAAGCTGCTCGCCTCGCTCGCGCCCGGCGCCGAGCTCGACGGCACGGTGGCGCGCCTCGAGCCGTTCGGCGCCTTCGTCGATCTGGGCGGCATCGACGGGCTGGTCCACGTCTCGGAGATCCGCCACGAGCGCATCGGCGATCCGCGCGACGCGCTGCGCGTGGGCGAGCAGGTGCGCGTGCGGGTGCTCAGGATCGAGACCGGCAAGGACGGCCGGCCGCGCATCGGGCTCTCGATCAAGGCGGCGACCCCCGATCCGTGGTCCGGGATCGAGCAGCGCTTCGCGCCCGGTGCGCGGGTGCGTGGCGTGGTCGCGCGTCTCGCCGACTTCGGCGCGTTCGTGACCCTGGCGCCCGGCATCGACGGGCTGGTTCACGTCTCGGAGGCTGCCGGGCGGCGGCTGAACCACGTGCGCGAGGCGCTGCAGGTGGGGCAGGAGATCGAAGCCGTGATCCTCGCCGTGGAGCCCTCGAAGCGGCGCATCGGGCTCTCGATCCGCGCCGCGCTCGAGGCGGCGCCGGCGCCGGAGCCGGTGGTCGCGCCCGGGCCCGCCCCCCCGCCCGCAGCGGTCGCGCCCGCCGAGCCGACCACCATGGCGCTCGCGCTCCGCAAGGCGATGGAAGAGGCCGCGAAGCGCAAGCCGCGCTGAACGCGCCGCTACAGCCCGTCGTACTTCGAGTAGCCGCGCTCGTTCCAGTAGTCGGCCGGCTCGCCGGCCGTGTAGGCGATGTCGGTGACCGCCTTGATGTTCTTGAGCCCCAGCTTCATGGGCACCAGCAGCCGCAGCGGCGCGCCGTGTCCGATGGGAAGCGGCCGGCCGCCGAAATGGGTGGCGAGCAGGGTCTGCGGGTGGCGCGCGGTCCGGAGGTCGATCGAGACGTAGTAGGGATCGGGCCGTCCGGCACCGTCGAGGTTGACGGACGAGCGCAGCGCGGCCCAGCGTGCGCCGGGGGCGGGCGGGAACGCCGCGAGGAAGTCGGCGAACCGGATCCCGCCCCACCAGGCGATCGCGCTCCAGCCCTCGACGCACACCAGCCGCGTGACCTGCTCGACGTGGGCGAAGCGCGCCAGCAGCGTCTCGATCCGGAGGCGCTCGCTGCGCCCCGAGGCGAGCCCGGTCACTGAGAGCGTCCAGCCCGGCAGGTACTCCGGTCCGGGGGTTTGTCCATCGTAGTTGTTGCGCAGCGGCGTCACGGCCGAGCGGTCGTAGGTGCGAACCCGGTGGTTCTTCGAATACAGCGCCTCGGCCACGTCGTCGTCGAAGGTGAGCGCGCGATCGAGCGCCCCTTCACGGCGCTCGCTCGTGAGGCCGACCCGGGCGGCGAGCGTGTCGAGCCGGTCGTGCGCCGGACCGGGGAGCAGCCGGGCGCGGGTGCGCCCCGGCAGCAGCCACCACGCCCCCGCGGCGCTCGCCAGCGTGCCGAGGGCGAACAGCAGGAAATCGCGCCGCGAGGCGGCCGCGAGGCGCCGCCGCGGCACCTCGATCACCGCCTCGGGATGCTCCGCCAGCGACTCGAGCCAACCGCCGCGTCGCGGGCGCCGCGGCGGCGGTGCAGGCTCAGGCTGCGGCTCGGGCGCGGGTTGGGGCTGGTGCGCCGCGGTGGGCTCGGGTGCTGGCGCAGGCTCCGCAGCCTCGGCTCGGGACGTCGCCTCGGCTTCGCGCTCCGGCGCGGGCTCCGGCTCGGGCGGCTCCCCGGCCTGCGCCCCGGCGGCCGGCTCGGGCCGAGGCTCCGGCGCTTGCTGAGACGGATCAGTCATGGGCGGATTCCCGGACGCGCGCCGACCAGCCCACGATCATGGAGCGGAACGTGTCCCAGCCGTCGGCGATCACCAGGATGACGTGCGGCACCACGAACGCCCCCATGACGACCATGCCGGCGAAGTGGACCACACGCGCGCCGTCGTAGCTCACGAACAGCCGCTCGAGCCAGCCGAGCTGCACCGGCTTGTGCATCGCCCAGCCCGACAGCACGACCAGCAGCCCGGCGAGCGGCACCGTGAAGTAGGCGGCGCGCTGCAGCGCGTTGTACTTGGACGTGATCGGCGGGTGCGGCCAGGGGCGGCGTCGGATCGCCATCGGCACCACGCCCACGTAGTAACGGATCATCGCCAGCCCGTCACGCACGTCGCCGGGACGCGGCAGCAGCGCGCGCCAGCCGCCGCCGGCGGCCAGGCCCAGCACGTAGAGCGCGCCGTTCAGCATGAAGAGATAGGCCAGCGCCCAGTGGAGTCGGAGCGCCACCGCGAGCTGCCGCGTGCCGAGGCTCAGGTGGTCGTACACCCAGTTCCACGGCTCGCCGCCGCGGTCTCGAAACAGCCCGGCGAGCAGCAGACCGAGATCGGTCATGTAGTCGCCGCTGCCGGTGACCGGATCGCGCGCGTGGGTGAACACCGGCGCCGCCCAGTAGATCGCGAGCCCGCTGGCGATGAGACCCAGGAGCAGCGGCAGATTGATCCAATGCGACAGCCGCACCAGCGCGTGGTGCTTGACGACCACGCGCAGGGTCAGATCGGGCGCCGGGCGTGACGGGCGGTCGGGAGGCGGCTCGGACGCGGACATCGGAACCATGATAGGCCGCCGCCCGGGAGCGCCACAACGGCGGCACCAAATGGAGACGGCGCCGGTCGCATCACCGGCGCCGCCCCGAGTCCTCGCTGCGGTCCCGGCGCCTACATCACCAGCGTGCCGGAGCGCAGCAGGAACGCGAGCCTCGAGCGCTGCTCCTGGTCGAGCAGGGCGTGCATGCGCGACAGCGCCTGCACCACCGCGCCCTGGAGCCGCTCGGCGCTCTGCAGCCTCAGCTGGCGTGCCACGTCGGCGCGCGCCTGATCGAAGCTCTCGCCCGCCGCGGCGTCGGCCAGGGCGGTCAGCGAGCGACGATCGTCCACCGCGGCCTGTGCCCGCTCGGTCTTCAGGTCGTTCAGGATGGCGGCGAACTCGGAGACCTGGGGCTCGGCGAGGCCGAGCTTCCAGGCCAGGAAGCGCAGCGGCCGGCGCACGCCGAATCCGCCGCCCGGCTCCTCGCCGGAGTGGAAGTGATGGTGCGGGTAGCTGACATCGTGGAGGTTGCAGCAGTCGGAGCCGCGGCCGCGGCGCCCGTAGGCCCAGTGGAACATGCGCGGATGCATGATCCGTCCTTTCTCTCGCCACGGCGGCATCGCGCGCGGCGGGTCTTTCGTGGCGTCGGCCCCATGCCTGACGCCGGGACGCGGTGGCCCGCGTCACGGCCGTTGGATGCTGGGGCGGGCGCCGGCGATGCGCCCGCAGTTCCAGGCTGATAGACTGGCCTCGCGCCCGGCCGCCCCCGGGCGCCACGTCATTAGGAGGGAGTGAGTCCATGCGCCAGAAGACGTTGCTCGTGGTGGGGATGTCGCTCGCGGCGCTGTCCCTGGCGCCCGCGGCCGGCGCGCAGGACCCGGCGCCGCGCGAGGGCGACTACGTTCTCCGAAATTTCCAGTTCAAGGCAGGCTACATGATGCCCGAGCTGCGAATCCACTATCGCGCCCTGGGTCAGCCGGCGCGCGACAAGACCGGCGCCGTCACCAACGCCGTGCTGATCCTCCACGGCACCGGCGGCAGCGGCCGCCAGTTCCTGACCCCGCAGTTCGCCGGGGTGCTCTACGGCCCCGGGGCGCCGCTCGACACCACCCGTTACTACATCGTGCTGCCCGACGGCATCGGCCACGGCCAGTCGAGCAAGCCGAGCGACGGGCCCCACGTGCGCTTCCCGCGCTACGACTACGACGACATGGTCGATGCCCAGCGCCGGCTGCTCATCGACCACCTCGGCGTCCAGCATCTGCGGCTCGTCATGGGCACCTCGATGGGCGGGATGCACACCTGGGTGTGGGGCGAGCGCTATCCCGACTTCATGGACGCGCTGATGCCGCTCGGCTGCCTGCCGGTCGCGATCGTGGGGCGCAACCGCCTGTGGCGCGCGATGGCGATGGATGCGATCAAGAGCGATCCGGACTGGAAGACCGGGGAGTACGGCGGCAGCGAGCCGCGCGCCGGGCTGCGCACCGCGCTCGACCTCCTGATCATCGCCGGCAGCGCCCCGATCCGCATGCAGAACGAGCTCTCGACCCGCGACTCGGCCGACCACTACCTCTACGCCGCCATGCACACGCGGCTCGACGAGCTGGACGCCAACGACCTGCTGTTCCAGCTCGACGCGTCACGCGACTACGATCCCGAGCCCGGCCTCGACAAGATCAAGGCCCCCGTGATGTTCGTGAACTCGGGGGACGACTTCATCAACCCGCCCGAGCTCGGGATCGCCGAGCGCGCGATCAAGCGCGTCGCGCACGGCACGTTCGTGCTGATCCCGGCCAGCGCCGAGACCCATGGCCACGGCACCCACACCTGGGCGGCGCTGTGGAAGCCGTATCTGGTCGAGCTGCTCAAGCGCAGCGCGCGTTGAGCCCGACGATGTCGGATCTGGCCGCGATCGACCGCTACCTCGAGACCCACCTCGACGACAGCATCGCCGAGCTCAAGCGCTACGCGGCCCAGCCCAGCATCGCGGCGCAGGGTCGCGGCATGGGGGAGTGCGCGCGGCTGGTCGAGGCGATGCTCGCCCGCCGCGGCTTCCGCTGCGAGATCATGCCCACCGCCGGCGCCGAGGTCGTGGTGGCCGAGCGCGCCGGGGCCGGCGAGCGCACGCTGCTGATCTACAACCACTACGACGTCCAGCCGCCCGAGCCGTTCGAGCTCTGGACCAGCCCGCCGTTCGAGCCGGTGGTGCGCGACGGCAGGCTGTTCGGGCGCGGGGTGAGCGACGATAAGGGTCACCTCACCGCGCGCCTGCTGGCGATCGACGCGCTGCTGGCGGCCGGCGACGAGCTGCCGTGCCGGATCAAGTTCGTGGTCGAGGGCGAAGAGGAGATCGGGAGCGTCCACCTGCCCGAGTTCGTGCGCCGGCAGCGCCAGCGTCTCGCCGCCGACGCCTGCCTGTGGGAGTTCGGCTACGTCGACCACCGCGATGTGCCGCTCATGCACGCCGGACTGCGCGGCATCTGCTACGTCGAGCTGAGCGTCAGGACCGCGACGCTCGACGTCCATTCGGGGCTGGGCGGCTCGATCTTCCCCAATGCGGCCTGGCGCCTCACGTGGGCGCTCGCCACGCTCAAGGACGCGCACGAGCGCATCAGGATCCCCGGCTTCTACGATGCGGTGAAGCCCCCCAGCCCGCGCGATCGCGAGCTGATGGCGGCCCTCCCCGACGCGGCGGACGAGTATCGCGAGCGCTATGGGCTCGCCGGCTTCCTGCGCGGCATGACCGGGGGCGTGGCGCTGCGGCTCGCCGAGGTCTTCGAGCCCACCTGCACGATCTGCGGGCTCACCTCGGGCTACCAGGGCGCGGGCTCGAAGACCGTGCTGCCCGCGCTGGCCTCGGCCAAGGTGGATTTCCGGCTGGTGCCGGACCAGACCCCGGCCGAGGTGCTGCGCCAGCTACGCGCGCACCTCGACGCCGCGGGCTTCCCGGACGTCGCGATCGAGTTTCTGGGCGGCGGACCGCCGGGGCGCACCGATCCCGACCATCCGTTCGTCCGCCTGGTCGCCGACACCGCGACGCCGGTGTTCGGCATGCCGATGCAGGTGGTGCCGATGGTGGGCGGCTCGGGGCCCAACCACGCCTTCATCCACGAGCTCGGCGTGCCGGTCGCGACCGCGGGGTTCGGCTATCCCGACACCCGCGCCCACGCGCCCGACGAGAACCTGCGCCTCGACCTCTACCTCAAGCACGCGCGCCACGTGGCGCGCCTGATCCGGGCGTTCGCCGCCGCGCGCTGAGCGCTAGTGCGACGAATCCGGCGCCGCGGGGGTCGCGGGCGGCGGCGGGATGGCGGGGCTCGAGGGCGCGGCCGGGGTCGTCGTCGCCGCGGGCTGCGGCACCACGGCGGCCTGGGTGATCGAGCCGCTGTCGAACAGCTTGCCGGCCGCCGCCTCGGCCCTGCCGCGGCTCGTGTACTTGCCCAGGTAGACGTGATAGCTGGTGGCGCCACCCACCGCGACGCCCACCACCGACGCCGGCAGCGAGGTCTTGGTCTTGAGCGCCTCCGCCTCCTGGTTCGCCCGCGCCTCGTCGAGGAACTGGGCCGCGTCGATGACGAAGGGGCCTTTCTCGACCGGCGCGGGGGGCGCCTTGGCCGACGTATCGGCGGCGCGTGCGCCGGCAGCCGGCGCCGCGCCTGTCGAGGCGCCTGTGGCGGGGGCCGCCGGCTTGGCGGCCGGGGACGCAGCAGCGGTTGCCGCGGCCGCCTTCTTCGCCTTCGCGGCCAGGATCTGCCGCTGCTTCCACTTGGGGAGCTTGGCGAAGGCGATCGAGTCGGCCACCGCCTGCGCCCTCAGGCTGTCGGCGTGCGCCGCCGCGGCCAGCGAGTCGCGCACCGCCGCGGCGTGCGCCTCGGCGGCCGCCTTCGCCGCCCGCGCCAGCTCCTGCTTCGCCTTGACCTGGCTCACGTGGATCATCCACCAGATGCCGACCGCGGCGAGCGCCAGGATGACCACGGTGATGATGAGCCCGGTCGGCGCGCCCCTCTCGAGGAATTCGTAGTCGTCCCCGCCGCCGCCGCCGCCCCTGGCATCGCCGAGCTTCTCGCGCAGGCGCGGCGAGATCCACGCCTGGTTGGGGGGTTCGGGCTTTGGGGCTTCGGGCTTGGGCTCGCGGTTCTCGGGCTCGGTCACGGGTCGCTCCTCGTCGGATCTCGGGGTCGGTCGGCCGCGCGCGTGGGCTCAAGGGCGCGGACCCGATCCGGCAGTATGCCAAAAACCGCCGCGCGAGGCACTCGGTCGCGGTCCGCCGCCCGGAGAATCGCCCGGCCCGCGCGGACCGCGGTCGGAAACGCGGTGGCCGCACGGCTCGCGGATCGACTAGGCTCAGCGAGCCGGCCGCGGGGGCTCAGGGCCGCCACCCGCGGCCGCGTCACAGGGACGATCGCACTGGGAGGGAACCCGGGATCGCACGAGCGCGGAGCGACCGCAGACCGCGCCAATCAAGGGGGCAACCGATGACGCAGAAGACGCTCGGCGAGAAGGACATGTACCTGCAGAACTTTCAGCGCGAGAGCCAGATCACGCTGAAGATTCTGAAGTCGTTTCCCGAGGACAAGTCGGAGCTCAAGCCCTCACCGAAGTCCCGCAACGCGAGGGAGCTGGCCTGGGCGTTCGTGGCCGAGCAGGACGTGGCCGACATGGCGCTCAAGGGCAACATCAACTTCTCGACCCAGGGCCCCCAGCCGCCGGCGAGCATGAAGGAGGTCATCAGCACGTTCGAGCGCGCCTCGCGCGAGACCGCGGACAAGATCTCGCGCGCCGGGGAGAACGATCTCAACAAGATGGTCAAGTTCCCGATCGGCCCCGGCAAGATGGGGGACTTCCGGGTCATCGACATCCTCAACATGGTGCTGCTGGACCAGGTCCACCACCGCGGGCAGTTCTCGGTCTACCTGAGGCTCGCGGGCGCCCGCGTGCCCTCGATCTACGGCCCGACCGCGGACGAAACCTGGATGTGATGTAGCGGCGGCGCGAATCAGGCGACGGGACCGCGCGGCGCCTAGGTCGAGAGCACCTCGACCTTGACGCGCGTGGTCCCGTTGCGCTCGAAGCCCAGCACCCGGGCCGCGTGCCGCGACAGGTCGATGATCCGGTCGCGCCGGTACGGACCGCGGTCGGTGATGGTCACCACGACGTGCCTGCCGTTCGCGAGGTTGGTGACCCGCACCCGGGCCCCCATCGGCAGGGTGCGATGCGCGGCGGTCAGCTTCCACTCGTCGAACTTCTTCCCGCTCGCCGTCCGGTGCCCCTGGAAATCGGCGGCGTAGTAGGACGCCATGCCGACCTGGGCCCGGTGATGGCGGGCGAGCGCCGGCCGGGCCGGGACGGTGGCGAGCAACAGGGTGAGGGCGATCGTGAGACGCATGGTGGGTCCGACGGTTATCGGCCTGGTGAGGGCGCGGCGACAGCGGGGCCGCGATCGGGTGGCGTCACGCGCGCGCGTCCATGATGGCGCGCCGGCCGGGGACGCCTTCGCGCGCATCCGCGCCGTGGTGCGCCGCATTCCGCGCGGCCGGGTCGCGACCTATGGCCAGGTCGCGGCGCTGGCCGGGCTTCCCGGGCGACCGCGCCTCGCCGGCTACGCCCTGCACGGCGCGGCGCCGCACCACGCGCTGCCCTGGCACCGCGTGCTGGGCGCCGGCGGGCGGCTGAGCCTCGCCCGGCTCGATCCCGTGGCCGCCGAGACGCAGCGCCTGCGCCTCGCCAACGAAGGCGTGCGCTTCACGCCGCGCGGACGCGTCGACCTCAGCGCCTGTCAGTGGCAGCGCGGACTCCCGCCGCGCGCGCGCCGAGCCCGGCGATCGCGAGCCCCACGCCGCCGAGGATCAGCAGCGCGGCGAGGACGAGTCGCATCGTGACGCGTTCGCCCAGCACCAGCACGCCGCCCGCCGCCGCCAGCACCGGGACCGCGAGCTGGACCGTGGCAGCGCGGATCGCGGTGAGCCCGCGCAGCGCGATGTACCAGATCACGTAGCCGAGCCCCGAAGCCAGCGCCCCCGAGGCCGCCGCGAGCAGAGCACCCGCCGGCGAGCAGTGGAGGTGGCGTGCCGAGAGCAGCACCATGCCCGCCGCCATCGGCAGCGCGCGCGCGAAGTTCGAGCGGGTGTGGCCGAGCGGATCCGACGCGCCGCGGCCGCGCATCGAGTAGGCGCCCCACGCGATGCCGGCGGTCGTCATCAGCACCGCCCCCATCGGCGCCGGCGCGGTGACGCCGGGCAGGGTGAGGTAGACGAGCCCGCCGAGCGCCACCGCGAGCCCGACGGCCTCGACGATGCGGAAGCGCTCGCCGCCCTTAAGCGCGGCCAGGATCATGGTGGCCTGAACCGAGCCGAACAGGATGAGCGCGCCGGTCCCGGCGCCGAGGCTCATGTAGGCGAGCGAGAACGACGCGGCATAGCCGAACAGCGCCGCCGCTGAGATCCAATCCGCGCCTGAGCGCGCGGCCGGGGCTGCGGGCGCGCGGGCGCCGGCGACGGTGTGCACGACCCACAACGTGACCGCGCCGGCCAGCAGCCGGATCGCGGTGAAGGCGGCGGGATCGATGGAGCGGCGGCCGAGCGCCAGCCGGCACAGGATCGAGTTGGTGGCGAAGGCGACCAGCGCGAGGGCGGTCCACCACAGCGTGCCATCGCGGTGGCGCGGGGCGGGCTCGGTCGGCATCGCGGCAGGGTAGGCGAGGGGGGCGGCGCGACCAAGCCGGGCCGGGGCCGCGGCCCGCTTGCGCGCCGGACCCGACGCTGCGGTAGTCTCCGGCTCCGGCGCGACCTCGAGCGCCAACCACCAGGAGGTGCCCGACTGGCGCTCCCGCCTCTCGCGGGCGCGCGCCGTGGCGCGGCGCGCGCGTGGCTCGTCCCGCTGCTGCTCGCCCTGCCGTGCGCGGCCGCGGCGGCCGAGCCGCCCGATGTCGAGAACCTGCTCGACCACCTCGACGACCTCTATCGGTCGACCAGCAGCATCGCCCGCGTCGAGGTGCTGGCGCTGACGCCCCACGCCACCCGCACGCTGCGGCTCAAGGCCTGGAGCCGCGGCCACGACCACGCGCTGATCGTCATCGAGGATCCGCCGCGCGAGGCCGGCACCGCGACGCTGCGGGTCGGCACCAACCTGTGGAACTACCTGCCGCGCATCGCCCGCACCATCCGCGTGCCGCCCTCGATGATGCTGGGCTCGTGGATGGGCACCGACCTCACCAACGACGATCTGGTCAAGGAGTCCTCGCTGCGCCAGGACTACGTGGCGAAGCTCGAAGGCCGGGTCGTCGACCCGCCCGGCTGGCGGCTCGCGCTCGAGGTCAGGCCCGACGTGGTGGGGCGCTGGTCGAAGATCGAGATTCAGGTCACCGACGACGGCCTGCCGGTCGAGGAGCGGCACTACGATCGCCGCGGCCGACTGGCGCGCGTGCTCACCTTCGACCAGGTGAAGACCCTGGGCGGCCGGCGCCTCCCGACCCGCGTGGCGCTGGTGCCGGCGGACGAGCAGGGACGTCGCACCGAGCTGCACTACCTCGACATCGCCTTCGACGTGCCGATCCCGGACGACACCTTCAGCCTCTCGCGCCTCGAGGAGAATCGCTGACGCCATGGGCTCGACCCTGCGCATCGCGTGGCGCAACCTGTGGCGCAACCGGCGCCGCACCGTGCTGGCGCTGGCGGCGATCGCGCTGTCGCAGGCGCTGGTGCTGTTCTACGGCGGGATCCTGCGCGGCTACTCGGGCTGGACGGTCGAGGCCATCACCGGCCCGATGCTCGGGCACGTCCAGGTCCACGCCGCGGGATGGCGCCGCCAGCGCTCGATGGACGCGGCGCTCGCCCACCTCGGCCGGACCCTCGCCGCGCTGCGCCGCGATCCCGGGGTGGCCGACGCCCATGCCCGGCTCTATGCCCCGGCGCTGGCCGCGGCGGGGGAGAAGGGCTACGGCGTGGTGGTGCTCGGGGTCGAGCCGGCGGCCGAAAGCGGCCCGGCCGGGCTGCTGCGCGTGACGCCGGCGCTGCCGGCCGAGCGCCGCGTGCTGGTCGGGCGGCCGCTCGCGACGCGCATGGGGCTGGCCGCCGGCGACACCATCGCGATCGTCGGCTCGGGCGCGGACGGCTCGCTCGCCAACGATCTGTTCGTGGTCGCGGGACTGATCGACACCCCGGTCGATCTGGTCAACCAGATGGGCGTGGTGATGGAGCTGGGCGAGGCGCAGGGCCTGTTCGCGATGCCGGACGGCGCACACGAGATCGTGGTTCACGCGCGGCAGCCCGACGAGGCACGCGCGCTCGCCGAGCGACTGGCGCGCCTCCCCGAGCTGGCCGGCGCCGAGGTCCTGGACTGGAAGCGGCTCGAGCCCGCGCTGGTCGCCCTGGTGCGGCTCATCGACCAGGTGTGGCTGTTCATGCTGGCGCTGGTGTTCATCGCTGCGGCGTCGGGGATCGCGAACACCATGCTGATGGCGACCTACGAACGCATCCACGAGCTCGGCATGCTGCTGGCGCTGGGGGCCGCGCCGCGGCGCATCGTCGCCATGGTGGTGGCCGAATCGCTGGCGCTCGGGCTCACCGGCGCGCTGGCGGGGAGCGTGCTGGGGGCGTCGATCGTCGCCGCCACCCGGAGCACCGGCATCGATCTGGCGGCGATCTCGCGCGGGGCGCCGCGCGAGCTGTCGTTCGCCGGGCTCAGCGTCTCGATGCGCATCTACCCCAGCCTCGCCCTCGACCACCTGGTCCAGGGCGTGCTGGCGGTGCTGGTGACCTCGATCGTGGCCTCGGCCTGGCCGGCCTGGCGGGCGGCGCGTCTCGAGCCCCAGCAGGCGCTGCGGGCATGAGGCTCCCGGTCGCCACGCGCTACGCGCTGCGCAGCGTGCGACGCAACACCCGGCGCACCGCGCTCTCGGTGCTGGGGATCGGCATCGGCGTCGGGCTCGCGCTGTTCGTGGACGGCATCAATCGCGGGCGCGCCGAGCTGTTCGTGCGCGCCACCGCACTCAGCGGCACCGGGCATCTGCGCATCGTCCCGCGCGAGTGGCGGGTGCGCCGCGATCCGGACCTGAGGCTCGCCGACGGCGCCGCCGACCTCCAGGCCGCGCGCGCCCTCCCCGGCGTGGCGGTGGCGACGCCGCGCGCGCGCGTTCAGGCCCTGCTCGCCATGGGCACCCACGTGGTGCCGCTCGAGCTGCTGGGCGTCGATCCCGCGCTCGAGCCCGCGGTGTGGCGTTTCGCGCGCCACGTGGAGCGCGGCCGCTACCTCGAGCCCGGCGACCGCGACGCCGGGGTGATCGGCCGCGCGGTCGCCGAGCGGCTGGGCGCCGATCTGGGCGACGAGGTACTGGCGAGCGCGGTCGCGAAGAACGGCGAGATCGTGGGCGCCATGATCCGCGTGGTGGGGATCGTCTCGACCGGCAGCGACGAGGTGGACGCGGGGATCTGCCAGGTGCCGATCGCCGCGCTCGAGCGCCTCACCGGGCGCGCGGGCCCGGGCGAGATCGCGGTCACGTTCGCCGACTGGCGCACCGTCGAGGCGGAGCGTGCCGGCCTGGTGAAGGCGCTGGCGCCGGGCGACGAGGTGATGACCTGGAAGGAGCTGACCCCCGACTTCGAGGGCCACATGCGCCAGGACACCGCGGCGTCGCGGATCGTGACCGCGATCATCATCCTCATCGTCCTGCTCGGCGTCACCAGTGCCCAGCTGGCGGCGGTGCTGGAACGGCGCCGCGAGTTCGCGGTCCTGGGGGCGCTGGGGATGAGCGGCCGGCGCATGGCGGGGCTGGTGATCCAGGAGGCGGTGGCGCTGGGGCTCGGCGGCGGGCTGGCCGGGCTCGCGATCGGCGGCAGCGTGGTGTGGCACTTCGCCCGCGCCGGCCTCGACTTCAGGCGCGTCATGGGCGGCAGCTACGCGTTCGCGGGCCTGCTGATCGATCCGGTGATCTACCCCGAGTTCGGCGCCTGGCTGCTGGTCGAGGCGCTGTCGATCGCGCTCCTCGCCACGCTGCTCGCCTCGCTCTATCCCGCCCGCTTCGCCTCGCGCACCGATCCCGCGGTGGCCCTGCGGGTGGCCCAGTGAGCGGGCGCGCCGCCTTAGCACCCGGGGCGCCGGTGATCGAGGCGCGCGGGGTGACGAAGGTGTTCGCCGAGGGCCCGCAGCTGGTGCCGGCGCTGCGCGGCATCGACCTCACCGTGCGCGCCGGCGAGTTCCTGGCCCTGGTGGGCCCGTCGGGGAGCGGCAAGACCACGCTCCTGAACCTGATCGGGGCGCTCGATCGCCCCACCGCCGGTGAGCTCACGGTGCTGGGACGCCCGATCGGGACGCTGTCGCGCGCCGAGCGCGCGACGCTCCGGCTCCACGCGCTGGGCTTCGTGTTCCAGGCCTACAACCTGGTGCCGGTGCTGACCGCACTCGAGAACGTCGAGTTCGTGCTCGAGCTCCAGGGCGCCGGCGGTGAGCGGCGCGCGCGCGCGCTGGAGGTGCTGCGCGAGCTCGAGCTGGCCGACCTCGCGCAGCGGCGGCCGGCCGAGATGTCGGGCGGCCAGCAGCAGCGGGTGGCGGTGGCGCGCGCGGTGGCGGCGCGCCCGGCGCTGGTGCTGGCCGACGAGCCCACCGCCAATCTCGACAGCCGCACGGGCGCGCAGATCATCGCGCTGATGCGCCGACTGCAGCGCGAGCAGCAGGTGTCGTTCGTGATCTCGTCGCACGACCCGCAG
>Ga0306921_10000831_pt1 | contig 28854 bp, 27 predicted proteins | sample sta12Cox44000080_FD_203760 | JGI IMG/M metagenome (GOLD analysis project Ga0306921, IMG submission 203760) | Lab enrichment of tropical soil microbial communities from Luquillo Experimental Forest, Puerto Rico - statoxic.12C.oxic.44.000.080 (v2)... | ecosystem: Environmental > Terrestrial >... | reverse complement strand
GAGCAGCTGCCACAATGCCGATTATCGTCGATGCCCGAGTCGAGCTTGCGTCAACTCGGCTGCCGATAAGTTGCAGTAACCTCGTAAGTGAGTTGCAGGAGGCAAGCCCGCCTTGAGGCAGGGCCCTGGCCCCGCGAGCCGTGGCACTCGAGCACTCCTTCCGCGCGGTGCGCTGGGTCTGCTAATGCTGCCCTGACGGCGCCATCGAGGTCGAACTGCCCGTCGCAATCCGCATGGGGACATAGGTATTCGAAAAACGCATGGGCCGGGGGATAAAGCAAGTGCGTTTGGGGGGTGGGCACGCTTGAGCCCGAACCTTGGAATCGCAACTCGACACGAAGATGGTGGAGGGTAGGAAACGCTGTACGCAACACCGGCGCTGTGGCCCGATCGCGACGCAACTGTTCCATTTGCTCTTTGCGCGTGGGAGCCGAAAGGGCGAATTTCATGTACGGCTCACGGAAGTCGGATCGCAATAGGGGGCCGGTTTCAGGTCTGGCTCCCACCCCGTGCGGCTCGCGCCCGTTGCTCTTCCCGCACTTCCTCGAGCGTCAATCGAGTACTGACCGCAATGACATCGAGGATGGGATGCGCTGGGTCGGATGGCATTCGCAGCTGATGAATTCTTTCCCACGTTCGAATACGGACCTCAGGTGGATTGAGCGCGGAACGCTGCTCGGCCAGCTCCTGGCGTCTCTTTTCTGCGCGCTCAAGTTCTTCGAGAGCGAGGCGTTCGGCGGGGTTTGCCAGGTCGCCTGTTCGGGATATCGCCATAGGCCGAGGGAGCCGAGGGTCAGTAGCGTCGCGGGCGGCCCCCGTGACCTCCACCGGATCGATCGCGCTCCTGAGCCTCGTTGACCCTAAGCGCGCGACCATCGAAGTCCTTGCCGTTCAGCGCCTGCATGGCGCGGGCAGCATCGGCGTTCGACATTTCCACAAAACCGAAACCGCGCGGGCGCCCCGTATCGCGATCGGTGATTAAGGAGACCTTCTCGACGCTTCCATGCGCCGCGAACAGAGCGCGCACACTCTCCTCAGTTGCCGTGAAGGGAAGATTTCCGACGTAGAGTTTGCTCACTGGACATTGCTCACAATAGAATTTTGAAGGATTGATAGCAGTTAGACGCCGTCTCTTGCAGAGGAGCCCCTGCGTCTGGGTCGCGAATGGATTCGACGGACGACCCTCAAATTTCGCAGCGGCAGGCGCTCGGGACAGTGTTTCATTCCCGGCCCGCGACGCGAGCGCCGGGCGTTCCCGTCGCCGCATCCGCGAGCGGTTCGACCTGCGAGCCGACGTCAGCTGCTGCGGCGCGAGTACTGCGGCGCTGCTGCTTCTCCTGCTGACGCGATTTTCTCGCCAGCTCCCTTTGCTTGCGTGCCTGCTGATAGTTCGGCTTCGCCATAACGTTCTCGTGCGCTCAAGGATCGAGGGCGGGGCAGCGTAGCAGGATCCGGGTCTTGGCGCAGTTCCATCGTTCGAGGAGCCGAGATTGCACCCGCGCCTAGGCCATGCGTAGCTGGCACAACGCCTCTGCGCAGACGCATCAATGCGCGATTTGGAACGGGTTTTGAGGCGGCTACGGACTGCGGCCCGAGTACGCCCTCCGTGCGGCCTCCTCAATCTTCAGCACCATCTGGATGGCAGTCTGCACGATTCGATCCATGGTGCCGGGATCCATCGGCCCCTTGGATTCCTGGACGGCGATCATGCCGCTCGCGATAACGGACGTAGCCTGGATCAGCTCGTGTGTGTGCATGGTGACTTCCTGAATGCGCGGATCAGCGTACCCCGGATTAGGTCACGAATCGGCGCCGCGTTCGACTTCGCGCCTGAGAGTCGCATTGCGAAGGCCGCCCACTGAACGGTGGGGGCCACCTGATAGACAGTTGGATCACGGTCGCGTGCTCAGCTGGTGCACAAACCCAGACGCCCGAGGGGATCGTAGCTGAGTGAGGCCTTATAGACGGCCCGGTCAACCAACGGCTTGGAGAGCACCAGGTTCTGCAGGTCGATGCCCTGTGCGGCGACGCAGGCGCCCAGCCATTTGTGCGCACGCTACTGTGCCACCTTGTGTACCGCCTCTGCCGGCTGGCAACAGAGAACATCGGGCCAGAAAGGGCCTAGCGACGCGCCGAACTGTCCTCTATCGAGCAGTTCGCCGCGATGGATACAATATGTTACATTTGATGTTGCTCCGCATCAGCGCACCCTGACGAGGCGACAGGCGAGACGCGGGACCGGATCCCCGGTAACTCCCGCGGGGGCCACACCCGCTCCCATAAGCTCGTCGCCGCCGTGCACCACGGCGTAGTCGAAGGAGATCGGCGGCAGCGGTACGGTACCGCCGTTCGGAAGCTGGATTTCCGTGGTCGTGTAGTCCACGTGACCGAAACAGCGCGGCAACAGCGTTCCACGTCCCGCCAGGTGTAACGGCAACGATCCGTTGCTCGAATTGAAGGTGCCGAAGGCCTCAAAGAAGCCGTGGCCGTCACCGCTTACCGTGCCGACGAACGACACGGGCTCGAGCGTTGAGCCGCTCGAGCTGGATCCCAGGCACTGAAAACCGTACTCGGCGTGCGTCATCTCCAGCTGACAGGGCGCTGCGGGTGGCGATGACGCAGCGGCGTTAACGGCGTTACTGTCCGCGCTGTCAGCCCTGACCAGCGCCGCGCTCGCGGCAAGCAGCCCTACCCCCGTCACGGCGGGCATACCGTAAAGAATGGCTCGGTTCATGTGCACTGCTCCTTTGAAGTTGTTCAGTCAAGTCGGCATATGGGTTTCCCGCTCGGCTGCCGAGGCGTCGCGGAAGGCGCCCGGCCGCCACGATCCAATTGAGCGCGGCATGCCCGTCTTTGTCCTGAAGGAAATCTGAGGGAAAATTCCGCTTTAGGACGGGCAAAATGATGAGTGCACAAAAAGCCCGGGGGATGCGCCCCACTTTCCGACTTGGCGCCGTCACCATTTCTCCGGAACTGGGCCGCATCGAGGGACCGCAGGGGCCGGTGCGGCTAGAACCGAAGGTCATGGACCTCCTGGTCTACCTTGTGGAACGCTCCGGTAGCGTCGTCTCCCACGCGGACATCATCGAGCAGGTGTGGCACGGCACGCTCGTCACCGATGATGTAATTTCGCGTGCCGTGTACCAGATTCGGCGGGCTGTCTCGGACGGAGCCCGCGGCCGCTCGGTCATCGAGACGATTCCGAAGCGTGGCTATCGCTGCCTGGTTGCACCTGAAAGCACGACCCCGGAGAGTAGCAAGCCGGTCGAGCGGCCGAGGCTTGCGGTGCTGCCATTCGAAAATCTGAGCCCAGAGCCTGCCAACGCCTTCTTCGCCGACGGCCTGCATGAGGAGATCCTCGGTGCACTCACGATGCGTGCAGCGGGTCTCGAGCTCATCTCGCGCACGACGATGATGCGTTACCGGCGCGAGCCGCCACGGCGCATCGCGGAACTAGTCGGCGAGCTCGGCGTAACGCACGTGGTCGAAGGCTCGGTGCGACGAGACGGCGATGATATCCGTCTCACCGTGCAGCTGATCGACGCGCGCGCCGACCGACATCTGTGGGCGTGCAGCTACGACCGCAGACTCGGCACCATCATGACCTTGCAGAGCGAAGTCGCCACTGCGGTGGCCGCGCGGCTGTCAGCGCGGCTCATAGCCGGCCCTGCGGCCGCGCTGCTCACGACGACCGACCCCGAAGCGTACGACCTGTACTTGCAGGCGAAGCTGGCACGCCAGCGACTCAACCCCAGCCGCCCGCTTGCGGACTTCCTCGAGGTGGAGCGCCTGCTCTGTGCAAGTCTCCTCCGCGACCCGCGCTTTGCGCTGGCTTACCTCGAACGTATGCGTGTACGCGCCTGGCTGGTTGAGTGGAACTACGACTGCACCCAAGCGCGCCGCGACGCGGTGAGAGAGGATCTCGAGGCGGTGCGCGCATACATGCCGGTGGACGACCCGCTTATCCTGGCAGCACAGGGACTGTACTTCAGCGAGGTGCTTTACGAGCCGCAGCGCGCGCTCGCACTGTACGCCGATGCGCAGGCCCAGGGGTATTCGGACCCCGCGTTCCTGCAGTCGCAGGCGCGGCTTCTGCTACGGCTCGGCCGCATGGACGAGGCTTTGCAGGTGATCCGTGCCGCAGCGTTACTCGATCCTGCCAATGCGGTCCTATTGAACGTCGCTTCCCTCACATACTTGGCGGCGCGCAGGCCGATCGAGGCGCTGCGCCTGAGCGCGCGCGCGATTGCCGCCGGTGCGGTGGCCCTGAGCCGCGCTTATGCAATGTTCGCGCTCGCGGGCGACATTAGGCCGCTGCGTGCGTTCCTCCAGGGGCAACCGAGCGCACTGGATCCTGAGTACCGGATTCACTTGTCCTTCCGAACCCTGCTTCTGGAACGCCGGTTCGTCGAGCTTGAAATGTTTCTCGCGAGCGTCCCCGAGCAGTCCCTGCGCGTCGGGATCAGCTTCATCGGCATCATGCTGGCAGGCGTCGGGCGTCGACCGGTGGCGGAGCTGCGCGGCTGGGCGCATCTACTGCGCGGAGAGGAAGCGGCGGCTGCGCGTGCGGCGGAGCAGCTACGCAAATTTCTGCGCCAGACAGAGCGCAGCAGTCCGCAGAGCTGGTTCCTTGGCCTTCTTGAAGCAGAAGCTGCACTCTTTGCCGGGGACCAAGCGCTCGCGGTTGCCTCCGCCGAGGCAGGCCTCGCGCTGGCCGCGAACTTGCACGATAAGATTGCCCATACGGAGGCAGCGTACATGGCGGCCTGCGTGTTCGCCTGGACGCACGCGCAGCATCGATCCGTTGCCCTGCTGGCGGAACTCGCACAGACGACGCCCGGCCTCGGGCCGGGTTTCATCGCCCGTGATCCCATCTGCAGTGTGCCGCTGGCGGCCCATGCACAGTACCGCTCGCTCGTAAGGCAACTCGAAGCCCAGATGAGCCTCTGCACCCGGGAGCTGCAGGCCGCCGGACTGTGACCACGTTGTAACAGCTGAGCTGCGCTGATTTCCGGCGGGGCTGCGCTCGGATCCAGAACACAGCCGGCGCAGGCGGCGACTAAATGCTCGCTAGCGGCCGGCCCGAACAAGTCGGCCACATATGGGACTCATGCTGAGGAATCCATGATTTCGACGATTCAGACTCTGGTGCTCCTGCTGATCGTCATCTCCGCGGTTGCCGTTGCTGCGAGACGGCTGAAGGTTCCTCCAGCGATCCTCCTCGTGCTCACTGGCATCGTGCTGGCCGTGATTCCCGGCTTGCCCAGGCTGGTGCTCGCTCCGGAAGTCGCTTTGCTGGTGGTGTTGCCGCCGCTCATCTACTCCTCGGCGGTCGCGATGAGCTGGCAGGAGTTTAGATTCAACCTGCGGCCTATTTCACTACTGGCCGTGGGGTGCGTGTTGTTCACCGCAGTCGCTGTTGCCGCCGCAAGCCGCTGGTTGTTAGGCCTCTCGTGGCCCGTCGGCTTCGTTCTGGGTGCCATTGTTTCGCCACCGGACCCCGTCGCTCCGCTCGCGATCGCGCGGCGCATGCATCTTCCCAGACGCATCCTGGTGATTCTGGAGGGCGAGGGATTGGCAAATGATGCAACCGCGCTCATCCTCTATCGTTTCTCGGTGATGGCAGTGAGCGCCGGGGTCTTTTCGTTCGGCCCCGCCGTTGGCACGTTCGTGCTCATTCTGGCCGGAGAGGTGCTGTGGGGAATCGGCTGCGGCTGGCTGATGTTGCGTCTGCGGCGCTGGGTCGATGATCCGCGCATCGAGATCATGCTCTCCCTCCTGACCCCATTTCTCGCCTACTGGCCTCCGGTACAGCTGGGCGGTTCTGGAGTGCTCGCGACTGTGACGGCTGGTCTGTACATCAGCTGGAATGGCGTTGAACTGATCAGTGCGGCAACGAGGCTGCAGGGTATTTTCTTCTGGGATTTTCTCGTTTACCTGATCGAGGGCATGGTATTCCTGATCACGGGCTTGCAGGCACGCACAGTGCTGGCCGACCTGGCGGGTAGTTCAAAGTCCGACCTTGCTCTCGCCGCGGCAGTGGTGAGCGTTGTGGTGATCGTGACGCGCTTTGTGTGGACCTTCCCGGCCACCTATCTGCCTCGCTGGCTCAGTCCCTCCCTGCGACGTAAAGATCCGGCGCCCCCCTGGCAAACTGCATTTGTGATCGGGTTCACGGGGGTGCGTGGCATCGTCACGCTGGCCGCAGCGCTGGCAATTCCGCTTGCGACCGAAAGCGGCGCCGCGTTTCCGCACCGCTCCCTAATCATTGTTCTCGCTTTTGTTGTGATTCTGGTGACGTTGGTGGGTCAGGGGTTGATGCTCCCTGCGGTAATCCGCTGGCTCGGGCTTGCAGATGCCGGGCGTCGGGAGCGCCAAGCGAGCAGGACCGGGGAAGTTAGAGCCGGTCGCCAGGCGATCGAGGCGGCGTTCGATCACCTGTCGACGCTCGCCGCAGAGCGGCAGCTTCCGGAGGACATCGTGCGGCCGCTGCGCGCCTACTACCGCGAGCGCCTGACCGAGCTCGAGACACACGATGATGGCAACGAGCACCATCGCCGGCTCGTTGAATTGAGCGACGATACCAAGCTACGGCTCATCGAAGCCGAACGGCAGCTGATCAACCGGCTCTACCGCGAAGGCAAACTGGAGGATGAGGGACGACGCCGGATCGAGCGCGAACTAGATTTGCGTGTTGCAGATATTGTCGCTCAGCGCGCCGAGGACTGATGGCCAAGGACACCCTGCGGGAGAGTCTACTATTTACCTGTATCCGAGCCGGGGAAGCCTACGGACGCACTTCGTCCTCAAGACTCGAGTTTCAAGCCTAACGTTGATGATGACGGGTTTGATGCTCTCATTTGCGGCGGCTTAGCGGATAAACCAGTTCACTGTATTCGTAGCATTGAGAACGAGTCGCAACCCGCGCCGACGACGCGCCCATAGAAGGATCTACCGCCGTCGCTAGAGGCCCCCTCGAGACCGACCATGACATATGGTTCCGGTTTCTGTATCCATTCGATAGGCCGTAGCGTCATTGTCCCGCGTGACAAGTCAACATGACCCACCATGCTGAACGATCCAGCGGTTACTGACGGATTCAGTTGCGAAGGGCCAAAGGAAAATTGGGCGCGGGTTTCGCTCGCGCTAGACGGAGTAAGGATGCGAAGCACAAGCGCGGTGAGTCCTCGAGCGCAAATATAACTGCCTCGGAACAAGGCAATAGAGCCCCGGCTTTCTCTCTCGGAGTCTGCACTGTTACTTAGAGCAGTGGATGGGCCAGAGTTCGGTCCATCAGCCAGAGCACTCCAGGATCCATTAATTACCAACAACTGTCGATTATTGTCGATGGCCCAAGAGCCAAGTCTGGCAAGGAAGCTTTGGCCAAGCAGCGGGCTGCTGCTCTTGGGGCCGACGGACGCGATCACGTTCCGAAGTTCCACGTTGCCAACCCGCAAGAATCTAATGCGGAATCGCGGGGTTTGCGTTGTACTTCCATCCGCCAACGAATACACCTGCGTATCAAGGTAGTCGGACTGCTGGATCGTCGCGGTGCGAACGAGCGTCGAGAAAACGTCTAATGGAATCGAAACGTCCGATGCACCGCTGTCTAGCGTGAAGTTCAGCCTGATCTGATTATTAATGACCACCGGCACCACGAAGGTCCCGTTCTCCCGCGTGAGGGGAACGGTTTCTGCCCGCATCGATTGGGCTGCTCCAGGTGTTAAATCGGTGGCACGCGCAGCGATCGAGACAACCAACAAGGTGCAGTAAAGCCCGAGCCTAAGTCTCTTCATACCTCCCTCAAAAAATTAGAGCTGTCGGTCCACTACTTTACTGCGGTGCGTTGCGCTGAGGCGTGCCTCTTAACGTCGGGGTCCCGCGAGCACGGCAATGTGAGTCATGTCCGCCCGCTCCTTCGCTAAACGGACAATCTCTTGTGTACGCCTGCGGAATGCGGCCAATCCGCGTCCGGCTGGTAAGGACGTCAGCTCGCTGAACGCGTACTCAGCTGGCGGCCTAAACGCGTGTGCCCCTTCAACGGGGCCTCCAGAGGAACACATCGGGCCACAAACGGCCGAAAGCTGCACGGCGCGCCACGCAACTTGTTGTAACTGCTCGCCATTCTTCGCGTCGTCGGACCTCCTAATGCCGGGGTCGAGGGTTCGAGTCCCTCCCTTTCCACCAGCAATCTCAGGCACTTGCGACAGTCCTGCCGACCGCACGATCGACAGTGCGGGAGATTTGCGGGAGGCGAAGCAACAGACCTTCTCCGAGGCTGCGAGCAGATTGTCGATGTCGGCCGCGGAGTAGTGCGTCGTGACGTGAGCCGCTTTGTAGCCGAGAAGGTTCTGGCGATCCTCGAACGACACGCCAGCCGCGCGCAGGCGATGGCCAAACGTGTGCTTGAGCCTTGACTCGTGCCAGCGGTGGTAGGGGCTCCACGCCCGCGGCCTACTTCCCTTGTGAATCTGTAATGCTCACGCGCCAGGTGCGCGGGAACGCCCTCGCGGCCACGCGAGCTTCCCACGCGTTAGGCCGAGCTTCCCAAAGTAGTAAGCACGTCCATAGGATCCAGCGGGAAGGCATCGTTAGTGCATGAGGTTCTCCAAATGAAGCAGATGCCTGCCGTGGTCGCGACGGCGATGCTCGCGACGTTACTGCTGTCGGCCAGTCAAGGCGCTCAACCGAAAGCGGCAGCCCGCGACGGCTCAGAGGCCGATCGAGCGGCCATCGAGCGACTGCATGAGAAAGATAGGGAAGCAACCCTGTCGGACAGTGCGGACCAATTGGCCCAACTATGGGACAAGGACGCCGTTCGATTCCCGGCCGGGAGTCCGGCGGAAATTGGCGCGGCGGTGATCTATGCGGACGACAAGCGCTGGGAGATGAGCAGCGGGAGAGAGCGCACACTTTGTTATGACATCGAAATTCAGGACGTCCAGATCGCTGGAGACTGGGCATTCGAGTGGGGATATCTCTCGGGCAAGAGTTCCAAGGGCGGCAAAGAGTCGATTTTTTACGGCAACGTGATGAGGGTAATGAAAAGGCAGTCCGACGGGACGTGGAGATTCTCACGAGTCATGGTCCTGCCGGCTCCATCGGCATCTGCTGTTGTGCTGACTCACCCTTGTCAATTGCGACCCACTGCTCGCTGATCCATCGGCCTGGAACCCACGCAAGCGAACTGCGTGCGGAGGCGCCACCAGCACTGAGACAGACTTGGGTATGAGCTTGAAGAACGGTAGGTCGAAGCATCGCGCACGCAGTCCGATTACATGGCGTCTCAGCTCGATCACGTCACTATCGACACACGGACGAAATTATTCGCGCAACGGTCGCAGCAGGTTGACTCCCGTTTGATTTTGCTGAATCAGTACTTCGAAGGTAGTTTTTCGAGGAGCGCGCCGCAGCGGCGCAGACCCTTCGCGATGAGATGCTGGGCGCGCGTGAGGCGGTGCGGCAGCATCCTGAACTCGCGGGAACCTATCTGAACCTGCGCGCTGCAGAGCTCGCATCAAAAGGCCTGCGAGACCCTGAGGAGAGCCGGCGATTTGTCGCGCAGGTCCGGAGGGTACCTGCGGACAATATCGAGCGCGGAGAACCGCTCCAGCCGGTTCGGCTGCGCGAGCGCGCAGCGAGGAAGAACCGCGGGCCCCTCAATCGCGAGTGACCGCCGAGGGTGGGTTGACGTGAATGACCGCGACCCTGACGATCGGCGACATTCGCTGCGCAAGGCATCCGGCTCATTTCCTCCACAACGGGTCCCTTGCCACAAGTACCAACTCTTCGCGATAGCCGACATTCGTTTCCTTGCGCCGGTATCTCGGCACGCTCAGTAATTGTCCGATGGCGACTAACCTGATTTGAGCCGCGCACCTCGGCACCGCCGCACTCGGTCCGGAGCAACTCGCCCGGTCTCGCCGGGAAATGTAAGGAGCTCGCGCAATCCGTACCTCCTTAGGGAATAAAAATGACCGATTGGCGGTCTTTGCTGACGAGACACGGCGACGCAGTGAACCGACGAAGGTGGCACTGCGCCGATATGTCCCAGTCATCGCTCTAGAGGAGTCGTAGAATGCGTGTTCTGTCAAGACGAACACTTGCCGCACTTGCGCTATTTTCTGTCCTGTGCGGCGCACTCGGCTACGCGATACCTAGTCGCGCAGCCGCGGACAACGCCAATCTCATCCAGGCACTGCGCGCCGGTGGATTTGTCATCGTGGTCCGTCACGGGGCCACCTTCCCGGATCAGGCGGACACCGATCCGCTCAACTTCGAGAACATCACAGCCCAGCGCAATCTAAACGATAAGGGAAAGGCGCTGGCAAAGGCTTTCGGCGACGCCATCCGTCAGGCCGGCGTTCCAGTCGGCCACGTCTATACCAGCAAGTACAACCGAGCGTACGAGACCGCGGTGATCGCCGGGTTCAACCATATCGAGAAGACCGCAGATATTACCGAGGGCGGGCTTGTGGTCTCGCCGAATGAGAATAACCGTCGCGCCAAGGCTTTTCGGGAGCTGCTGGCTACCGCACCGACCCCTGGCAACAACACGATCCTTATTACACACAAGCCGAACATCATCGATGCGCTCGGCAAGGATTGGTTCGACGTCAAAGAGGGCGAAGCCTCGATCTTCCGCCCCGAGGGCGGTAGCTACCGGTTCATCGCGCGAGTGCAGATGGAAGACTGGCCTGTCTTAGCAGCAGCGGCGAAGTGAGGACCGCGTCGCCCCGCCGGCGCCCGACCACAGCGGCGCACCTGAGAATAGCATGGCGTCCACCGTCTCACAGCCCTGGGAGGGTGTCAGGCTGTTGGGCCGTGGTACGTTGCAGTGAAGCCATTCGTTGAGAGGTTGCACCGAGTTCGCGGGATCGGGTGCAAGTCGCGCTATCACGCTAGCGCGTTCCTGCACGGGCGTACGAAAGCAGCTATTCAGACTATCCAGCAACTGCCACGCACGGCGATAACTCATCTTAAGTTCGCGTTCGGCTTGGCCTCGCTAAGCATTGGAATAAGTGCACCGGTTGCGACGTCTTTTCCCAAGAACTAACTACGGAGATAGTCGTGTCGGACAGTGACCCGAAGGCACAGAACCCGATTCGCGCGCGACACCAGGCACTCACCATTGCTCTACATTGGATCACGGTGTTGCTGGTGCTTGCGCAGTTCGCCCTCGCAATTTTACATGAACATCTCAGCCACGCAGAGATTCGGCGGGACGTTCTGACGGCGCACCGTTCGCTAGGAGTCGTCATTTGGTTCTTAGTGGTGGGTCGGCTGGCGTGGCGACTCCTCGGGATGCGGCTGCTGCCCTTCCCTGCGAGCATGGCGAGATGGCACCAGTGGGGGGCGCGTTTAAGCGAATGGGCGTTCTACGGGCTGCTGCTGGCGCAACCCCTCACTGGGTTGGCCGCGACCGTTCTTCGCGGCCAACCGTTCAATTTGTTCGGGATTCAAGTGCCGTCGCTGATGGCCCAAGATAAACCGTGGGCCGCCGCCGCCCACGGGACGCACTCCCTGGGCGCTTATGCGCTGGCGAGCCTGGTGCTAGTTCACGCCGGCGCGGCGATTCTTCACCGTGTCATTGCGAACGACGGTGTTCTCGACTCGATGTTGCCTACTTGGCGACAGCGACCCGGCACGCCAATTCAATGAGTCCCCGAATTATGCCCCTTGACGCTATCCGAGGTTGAACGTGTCAACGTATCTCCCGGCAGCTAACGTGGTCTGGGCCTTCTCTTGGTAATCCGTTGTGCTGCCCCTAATGCAAGCTGGGGCAATCTGTTTCGCAGCTCCTCGGGTGTTAGAAACCGTGCGCTTATGGCGCTCAGGCCCATGCGCTTCCCCCGTACGCCTGGAGTGACTGTGACTGTCTTGGGCTGCGGTCCAAGACCGATCGCAGATGCGGCTACCCTTCTCACCGAACCAAGTGCCGCCTTTGGAAGGGTCGGATTGGTCATAGATCTATAAGCACGTAGTGCGGGAGCGCCTCAAGAAGTTGCGTGTCTAATAGCAGCCGGCGCCAAGCGGACATTCAACCCGAAGCGGTGAAACGCTACTCAGTCATGGGATGAGACGAAACGCGTCGGCCACGTGTTCTGCCAAAGCGCGCGCCGCTGCTTTTGCTGCGCGTCCAGCAGGAAACACCGCATGTACGTCCAAAGAACCCATCTGCCAATCAGGCAGAACGCGAACAAGTGAGCGATTCGCGAGCTCATTGCGCGACGCGATGATTGACGTGGTAGCGATCCCGAGCCCTGTGACAGCGGCTGCTACTGCGCTTTCGTTCGCCGAGACGACTACGCGACCCTCCAGTCGAAGCGAGATCCGGCGCCCGTCCTTCTCGAATGTCCAGCCATCCGTCCCGATCGGTCCCTCGATGATCGCGTGCGACTTGAGGTCGGCCGGAGCTTTGGGACGACCGGCGCGGCGCAGATAAGCCGGCGATCCAACCAGCACGCGTTCGATGCTGCCAAGTCGGCGCGCGGTAGCCGCCGAGTCGTCAAGCGATCCAAAGCGGAAGGCAACGTCCACGCCCTCGGTGACGAGTGCTTGGCGCTGATCGTTGACCAGCAGCACCATACGCAGCTTGGGATTACGCACGAGAAATTCATCGAGCCGTGGAATTAACGCACGCTCGGTGAAGCTCGAGGAGGCTGCGACGCGCAGGACGCCTCGCAATTCTCCGGTACCGCGCGCCGCCTGTTCTGCTTCGTCGAGGGCGGCGAGCGCCGTTTCCACGCGCCCGAGGTACTCGGCTCCTGCTTCGGTCAATGAAAGCGCGCGCGTGCTGCGTGTGAAGAGCGTCGCGCCGATCTCCCTCTCCAGTGCCGCGACGATGCGCGAGGCCGATGGCTGGGAAAGTTCGAGCTCGCGGGCAGCGCGCGAGAAACTCCCCGAGCGCGCGACCCACGGCGGTGGCGCCAACGTGCTCGATCCGAGGACCGGCAGGGTTCTGCAGCTGCCATTCGAGTCTGCGGTTCCTGGAGCGGTAAGTTCACGCAACGTCAGTGCATTCGCCGAAGAGCGGTCGGGAAACCTGTGGTTAGCAACCGATGGCGGCGGACTGGATCTCGCGAACTCCGCGGGACATGTCCTCAAGGTATTTCAGCACGTCGACCACGATGCGGCATCCCTACCGAGCAATTCGGTTTACGGCGTCAACATCGATGCCCGCGGGCAGGTGTGGGTGGCGACCGACCGAGGCCTTGCCCGCGTGCTGGGCTCCTCTGCTCACCCGGACAGCATCCGCTTTGAGACCTTCGGTCTGGCGGACGGACTCGCCGGAGATACGGTCTACGGAATTTTGGTCGATGAGTCGGGTCGCCTGTGGATGAGCGGGAACTCGGGGCTGACACGCTACGACCCGGAAGCCAGCGTGTTCCGTACGTATCATGTGCAGCACGGACTTCAAGGTGAGGAGTTCGACTTTGGAGCGTATCGGCGGCTGCGCGACGGCCGATTAGCCTTCGGTGGCCCCGGCGGCTTCAACGTATTCACGCCCGGATCGATCCAGGATTCGGGCGGCGCTCCGCCGGTTGCTTTGATGCGCGTCGATGTGCTGGGTGCCCCGCTGTCAAGCCCGAAGCCTTATTGGCTGTTGGATCGCATCGACGTCGATTCCGGCGCGCGCATCATGACTCTCGAGTTCGCAGCCCTGAATTTCACTTCGCCCGCGCACAATCGACTCTCCTACCGCCTGCCGAACTTGAGCGATCGCTGGATCGAGATCGGAACTGACCACAACGTGACGCTCACCAACCTGGGCGCCGGCGAACACCTCCTGGAAGTGAGGGCCGCCAGCACAGATTCGGGTTGGGGCAACGTTCCGCTTCACATAACCATACGAAAGAGTCCGCCGCTCTGGGCGTCGCACCCGGCGATCGCAGCTTACCTTGCCGTTGCGCTTGCACTCGGGGCGGTTGCCTGGCGGGCACGGCGGCGGCGGGTTGCACAGGCTGAACGCATCGAGCGGCTAGCCTACTACGATTCTCTGACCGGGCTGCCGAATCGCCAGCGATGTCTGGAAACCGCCGCCGAGTTGATCTCGCTTGCCGCCACGACCGACGAGGCAGTCTCATTCATCTATCTCGACCTCGATGGCTTCAAGCGAATCAACGACACCTTCGGTCATACCGTCGGCGACGAAGTGCTGCGCATCGTCGCGCAGAAGCTCAAGCAGGCAGTCTCCGTGTTTTGCACCTCGAAAGTTCCGATCGTCCTGTCGCGATTCGGCGGCGATGAATTCGTGGTCCTCGTTCGCCATCCGCGCTCGCAGGACGTAGGTGTGGAAATCGCCAGGGCGTGTCATGCGATATTGAGCAATCCCATCAGCCACGAACGACTCGAATTGCTTTCGATTCCGAGCGTCGGAGTTGCGGTTTTTCCTGATGACGGCCGAGACGCCGAGACGCCGAGACCGTCCTCAAGCATGCAGATACTGCCATGTATCAGGCTAAGTCCGCCGGCACTGCCGCGGTCGCCGTTTACTCCCCCGCAATGAGCTCGCGACTCCGCAAGTATGTCCAGCTCGAGTCACGCTTGAGGCGTGCCGTTCATGACCAAGCATTGAGCTTCGAGTTGCAGCCGAAGTTCCGGCTCACCGATCAGCGCCTCATCGGCGCAGAGGTGCTGGCACGTTGGAACGATGATGAGCTGGGGTGTGTGACTCCCTCGGAGTTCATTGCCGTAGCCGAGGAGAGCAGCCTGATCATCGAGCTCGGAGAGTGGGTGATGCGTGCTGCGTGTCACCAGCTGCGAGCATGGCGAGATGCAGACATCGGACTTCCCCTCGCGATCACTGTTTCCGGCAAAGAGCTATTACATGGAGATCCCGGCCGTATCCTCGAACATGAGGCACGAGCCGCCGGCATTCCAGCGTCGCTGATCGAGATTGAGATCACGGAGTCGCTCCTGATGCGTGAGTCTGCAGGCGTGCGCAACGCCCTGGACCGCCTGCGCGCTCTCGGTTGCATCATCGCTCTCGATGACTTCGGTACCGGCTATTCTTCCCTCGCGTACATCACACGTTTCCCGCCGGACAAGATCAAGATCGACAAGGCCTTCATACAAAATGTCGATCAATCCGTAGCCGACTCGGCCATTGCAGCGGCGATCCTGTCCCTGGGCAAGTCTCTACGGCTCAATGTGACGGCGGAAGGGATCGAGCGAAAGAGTCAGCTCGAATGGCTGCGCGACCATGGCTGTCACGAGGGCCAGGGATTCTACCTATCGCGCCCAATGTCGTCGTTGAGGCTTGTCGAACAATTCCTGAAGGGCGACGGACCACGGCTCGTGGCGGGGAATACCGCTAGCTGATTGCGAGATCATTCCGGGACTAATCGAGTAGTAGTCAGTGAAGAACCAGATCCGCATGTCGAGATCGAAGTAGCCACCGTCTTTGCGGACCCCAGGGTGAAGGGGCAACCGGCGCGGTTCTCGGGGGTCGCATCGGCCATGGAGGCGCTAATAGAACGGTGTCTGTCAGCACGCGGCCCGGCGGGCGCGTCCCGCCGGGCCTAACTGCCTGACGCATGTGTCAGGCGGTCACCAAAGGCACGGAGCAGGGCCGATTAGGCTTCAGACTTTGAGCGCCTCCAGCACCTTGACTGTGTCCGTGTGCATGTCGAATCGTGTCAGCTTGTCGCCTTGCACGGTCCAGACATGAGCGAAGGGCGCGGAAAATGAGCGGCCGGTCCTTTTGAACTTTCCCGAGTAGCTTCCGAGCGAAACGATGCGATTACCCTCGGCAATGAATTCGTGCGCCCTCGCAGAAAACTCGTCCCAATCACGAGCCAGTGGTTTCAGCAGATTCTCGAGGACCGCCTGAGGCCCGTGCCAGGTGCCGCTGTAGTACGGGAAACCCTCGGCCTCGGTCCAAGCGATGTTCTCATCAAGCAGCGAAAGGACTGCAGGCACATCGCCGCGTCCCAATGCCTCATAGAAATCGCGCACTATAGTGGCTGCTTTGGTCATGGTGGCTTCCCCAGATGATGACGTGCGGTTGGCAGCCGTGACCGGATCGACGACCAGAGGGCGCCGATCCAGTCCGGCTGTTCAGACAATGTTCGCGAGGTGAGCGAGCCCAAGAGACTCGAGCACGTGCGCTTGCACCGGTGCAGTCTGTGCGTTCACCGTGTCCGAGCCGAAAGCCGTGCCCACTACGGTACGCGCCGGCCGCGTACCCTTGGGTAGCGCGATGAGCTCTCGGATAGCTTCTGCGACATCATGAGGATCAGGCGCACTCGCGGACCGAAACACGCTCATGAAGTGCCCGAACATTGCTGTCGGGATGTCGGCAATCTCCCCGTAGCCTCCGGCGCGGGCGCTGTCGGCCGGCTGTAGGGCACTCCTATACATGGCGGTGGGATAAGCGCTCGGCTGCACCAGCGTGACATCGATGCCGAGCTGCGAGACTTCATAGCGCAGGCTCTCGGTCAGTGCTTCGACCGCGAACTTGCTCGCCCCGTAGATCCCGAAGAATGGGAAGGTTACCCGGCCGAGAATCGAGCCGATGTTGATGATCAATCCGTCGCGGTGTTTGCGCATCGCAGGCAGCACGGCGCGGCTGGTCCGCAGCACCCCGACCACGTTCGTGTTGAAGACGACCTTGGCCTGGTCCGGGGTGAACGCCTCAGTGATTCCAGCAGAGGCCACGCCCGCGTTGTTTACGAGCACATCGATCGTGCGGGCGTTCGCGAGGACCTCCTCGATGGCTTTCTCGACGGAGGCGTCGCTGCTGACGTCGAGTTCGACGACCTTGATGCCTTGCTTGTGAAGCTCATCCGCATGCTCGCGGTTTTTTGCCCTCGTATCACGCATCGAAGCAAAGACGGTGTGTCCGGCGCGAGCCAGAGTTTCGGCGGTGTCGCGGCCGAAGCCGGTGCTGGCGCCCGTGATCAGGATGGTTTTGGAGATGGACATTGGGAGTCTCCTTGTCGATGGTTCAGTTCAGCCGGCGCGCGCGGGAGCTGGCAGCTTGCGTGACAGGAAATCGAGGATGATTGCCGCGATCTCAGGTCCCTGGCTCTCGAGAGCGAAATGACCGGCATCCAGCAGGTGGATCTCGGCATCAGGATTGTCGCGTCCGAAGGCCTTAGCCCCCGCTGGCAGGAAGAATGGATCGTTCTTGCCCCATACCGCGAGCAAGGGCGGCCTGCGCGTGCGGATGTACTCCTGGAATTTCGGGTAGAGCGCAACATTGCTCTGGTAGTCGCCGAAAAGGTCCAGCTGGATCTCGTCATTACCGGGGCGGGCAAGCAGTGCGGAATCCAGAGTCCACGCATCCGGCGACAGTCGCTCTGGCGTTGGCACTCCGTGGGTGTACTGCCACTCGGTCGCTTCCGGCTTGAGGAAAGCGCGCAGCGCAGCGCGATTTTTCGCCGAAGGGTCTTTCCAGTACGCCTGAATCGGGTTCCAGCCCTCGCTCAGGCCCTCAAGATAGGCATTGCCATTTTGCGAAATGACTGCCGTGATGCGCTCCGGGTGGCGAAGCGCAAGGCGAAAGCCGACCGGCGCACCGTAGTCGAAGACGTAGATCGCATAACGACCGAGCTCGAGAACTTCCGTAAATCGGTCGATCACCTCAGCAAGGTGATCAAAGGTGTATCTGAATTCGCCTCGGTCCGGCGCGTCGCTGTAACCGAAGCCGGGCAGGTCGGGCGCCACCACGTGGTAACGCTCAGCCAGCGCGGGAATGAGTTCCCGGTACATGTGCGAGGAAGTGGGAAAGCCGTGCAGCAGCAGCACGGTAGACGCCTTCGCGTCACCGGCCTCCCGGTAAAACACCTTCAGGCCGCCGACGGCTGCGGTACGGTATGCGGAAACCATAGTCACTACTCCTTCTGGGCTGTGTGGTGCGGCGCCTCGAGCGTGAGAGTCCACTGAGCTCTCGCAGGCGCCTTGGCCGCAGAAGGCGCTTACGCGTCTGTGGGGCAGAGTCTCCGCAATCCAGCGCTGCGAGATAAGCGGGTACCATTGAGACCCACCTTCTCGGCCGATGGGATAATTGGATGGACCGCCTCGAATCGATGACAGCTTTCGTAGCGGTCGCCCGTGCGGGCGGATTCTCCGCAGCCTCGCGCGCGCTCGGGATACCGCTCGCGACAATCAGCCGACGCGTGGGAGAGCTCGAGAGTGCGCTTGGCGTGCGTCTGCTTCGGCGCTCAACCCGGCAGGTGGTGGTGACCGAAGCGGGCCAGAGGTTCTTTGCAGCGTGTCAGCGCGCACTCGAGGATCTGCGCGACGCTGAGGAAGCGGTAAGCAACGAAGACCGGACGCCCCGCGGGGAGCTCACGATTACGGCTCCCATTGCATTCGGCCGACTCCACCTGCAGCCCGTGGCACTGGAGTTCCTCGCGGCCCAGCCGCAGATCAATCTCCGACTGCAGCTCGTCGATCGGATTGTCAACATCGCGGATGAGCACATCGACGCTGCACTGCGCATCGCGCATTTGCCCGACAGCCGCCTCATCGCGCGCACGCTCGGCAGCATCCGCGTAGTGGTCTGTGCGAGCCCCGCGTATCTGAAGGCACGCGGCGCTCCGCAGCGTCCCGAGGATCTGATGCAACACGACTGCATCGCCTGGTCGATCCTGGGTCCGAGGGACACGTGGTGGTTTCAAGATTCCGGTCGCGAACAGCAGTACCCGATCCGCACGCGACTGGCGACAACACTCGCTGAGTCGGCGGTTGATGCGGCGACGGCGGGACTCGGTCTGGTGCAAACCACTTCCTACCAGGCAAGTCAGGCGATCGGCGACGGCCGTCTGGTTATCGTGCTTCGCAGGTTCGAGTGCGCGGTTACACCTGTCAGTCTGGTCTATGCGCGGGACCGGCTGCTGCCGCTCAGGTTGCGCGCCTTCGTCGATTTCGCAGCTCCCCGGATGAAGGCGCGGCTTCGCACGATCGCGACCGTGGTCGAGGCTGGCGTCAGGGGATGATTGCAGCGTGCCGGAGAGCCTTAACGTTCCGTGCCGACCGCACTATCCCATAAAACGGGAATCTGCATCTCATGTGCCCCATCTAGTCTCTGCTAATGGGAGGGCATACAAAGCCACGATGCCACGGTTGTTATCTATAGAGCGACCAACGACCATGACCGACAACCCGGCCGCGCTGGTGTTTCCTCCCTCCGCACGCTCCGCACAGGAGCGGCTCGGCTCCCGGGCTCTTCAGGCGCGACGAGAGCGGCCAGGAGGATTTTCTCAGACCGTCGATGAGCGGCTGCGTGCATTTCTCACGCGGATCGACAGCTTCTTCATTGCAACGGCCACCACCGACGGACAACCCTACATTCAGCACCGCGGCGGACCTAAGGGCTTTCTCAAAGTACTGGACCCAGCCACGCTGGGATTCGCCGATTTTTCGGGGAACCGTCAGTACATCACCGTGGGGCGGCTGGCGGAAAACCCGGCGGTGTGTCTGTTTCTCATCGACTATGAGCACCGCGCTCGGGTCAAGGTGTGGGGCCGCGCGTCGGTCGTCGAAGGCGATTCCGGCCTCCTTGGTCGCCTGGCCGATCCTGCGTACGCCGCGCGCATCGAGCGGGCGATTGTCATCAAGATCGACGTATGGGACGTCAACTGCCGTCAGCATATTCCACGGAAGCTTCCGGCTGAAGATGTTGCAGTCGAGATCGAGCGGCTCCAGTCGCGCATTCGCGAACTGGAAAGCGAAAACGCTCTTTTGAAGCAGCAGACCGTTGCGGTACATGGGACGCGGTGATGAAAACCGCGACTCCCGACCCGCGATGGCCGGCTTGACGGGCACCGCTCCAGTTGCGATCAGGATCCGGTCGTAACCATAGCGGTTGAGCTGGCCTTCTCGTGACTGAGTGACGAGCTGCTTTTCCGCGTCGATCTCGACAGCTGTCTCTTCGAGGCGCAACTCAATGCCGTGAGCTTGGATTTGATCGCGCGTGCGATGCGCCAGGCTATGCCAATCAGGCACCTCTCCGCTGAGATAGAACGGCAGCCCACAAATGCTGAAATTCGGGAACGAATCCGCGACGATCACCCGCACCTGAGCAGTCCGATCGACTTCCCGGGCACGAATTGCTGCGCTGATCCCAGCATCGCTTCCGCCGATCACAACGAGGCGTACGGGATTTCCGAGCGCGTCGCGACTCAGCCCAGGCACTCGTCCACTCCCTGCGCTCGAAAAGCGATCCGAAATTCGGCTTCGCGATACTCAGCGCGACGAAGCCTCAGCCGACCGGTTTCTGCGCCCTGATAAAGGCGCTCATGAAGTTCCCATCGACCTTGGGCCCCAGGATTGCCGCGTCAAGCCCGCTCTTAGCCAGGAAGTCCTTGGCGTCTTCCACTCGATAGATCCGAGTCGGTTCGACATCTATCTTCGTGAATCCGGCATTTGCGAGCTTTTCGCGATACACGCCCTCATCGAGCGCGCCGGCCACGCAACCTACCCAGGCGAGCACACTTTGGCGAATTTCCGGCTCGATCTCGCCGCGCGTGACTACGTCCGAGACGGCAAATCGGCCGCCCGGTTTCAAGACCCGGAACGCCTCGCGCACTACCTGGTCCTTGTCGGCCGAGAGGTTGATGACGCAGTTCGAGATGATTACATCGACCGCGTTGTCGGGCAGCGGAATGTGTTCAATCTCGCCCTTCAAGAACTCGACGTTTGTAACCCCGGCCTTGCGCTTGTTCTCGTTGGCGAGTGCGAGCATGTCGTCAGTCATGTCGAGGCCGTACGCTTTGCCTGTTGGCCCGACTCGTTTGGCCGAGAGCAAAACGTCGATGCCACCACCCGAGCCGAGGTCCAGCACCACCTCGCCGGCTTGCAGGTCCGCGAGCGCCGTTGGGTTCCCGCATCCGAGAGAGGCGAGCACAGCCGCTTCGGGGAGATCTTTCGTCTGCGCGGTGTCGTAAAGATTCGAAGTGATCGGATCGCAGCAGGAGGACGCGGCTTGGCCGCAACATGTCGACTCCGGTTTACTTGCGATAACCTTGCGCGCGGCGTCGCCGTATTTATCCTTAACGACCTGTTTGATATCGCTATTCACTGTCTCTCTCCTTAATCAATTCAGACGCAAGGCCCGGTATTTCTAACTCGCAGTGCCGGAGGGAGCGGCAAGGTGTCGCCCGAACACTCCGTACAGCCCAATCAACGCCCAGATGACGTTGATAAATGCGGACGGGTACGCACCGTTCCAGCCGCTATTGATGACAAAACCAGCACCCGACAGCACATTCATCCAGTGATAGAGATTTGAACGACTGCTGATCCTGGCGCTTGTAAGCAGTAGATACGCCGAAAGCATGAGCGCGGCGGCCAGCCATCCAACGATCTCAATCGTGTACTTCAGCATGGAGTGCTCCCTTGGTGAGCGCGTCAGACTCGGTCACGGAACGACCTCGGAAGCGCTCCGTCCGTGCGGTGGATTACTTCAACGTTGTGTCCGGAAGAACAGCCGACTCTCGAACTGTTGCGACCTCTTTTTCCTGTCTGAACAGATATCGACCTAATACGAGTGCGACCAAGGCCCCGACGATCTGCGCGGCTATAAACGCAGGCACATCAACGGAGCGGATACCCGCGAATGTGTCCGACAGTGAACGTGCGATCGTGATCGCGGGATTCGCAAAGGACGTCGAGGCAGTGAACCAGTAGGCTGCGCCAATCCACGCCGCGACCATCCAGGGAGCATCTTCAGAGCGTCGATAGCCCAACACGACGAGCACGAGTCCGAATGTGGCAACAGCCTCCGAGAGCCATTGAGCAGGCCCCGCCCTGATATGCAGCGAGGCTTGCACGATGGGAAGTGCAAACATGGCGTGCGCGAGCAGAGCACCCGCACAACAGCCCGCGACTTGCACGAATGCATAGACTGCTGTGTCCGACCATGACAACTTGCCGCGAAGCGCCTCAACGAGGGAGACCGCAGGATTGAAGTGCGCGCCGCTTACCGGCCCCAACAGAGCGATCAACGTCGCAAGCACCGCGACGGTAGCTCCTGTGTTGGCCAGGAGCGCAATTGCGGTGTTCCCGCCCGCCAGGCGTTGCGCCATGATGCCCGAACCAATGACGGTCGCTGCCAAGAGCAGTGAACCCAGGGCTTCCGCGCTTATCCGCCTGGACAGGCTCATGCGCTTCGCTCCGGTGGTCTGGTCTTGCCGATAGCGTCAAGGCGCTCCTGCAGCTTGATCCGATCGAGCGAAGCGATCGGCAGGCTCGTGAAGATCTTGATTCGATTGTCGAGCGCCCCGAACGCGTCGCGGAACGCCAGCCACTTATCAGTCTCGGACCCTTCGACGGCTGCCGGGTCTGGGAGACCCCAGTGCGCGGTCATCGGCTGTCCAGGCCAATAAGGGCACACCTCACCGGCGGCGTTGTCACAAACGGTGAAGACGAAATCGAGCGGTGGTCCATGCGGTGCTGCGAATTCGTCCCAGCTCTTGCTACGAACTCCTTCAGTCGGGAGTTTCATGCGTTTCAGCAGTTCAAGCGCGATCGGATGCACAGCGCCCTTCGGATGGCTGCCGGCACTGAAGCCTCTGAATTTGCCTCGTCCCCACTGATTGATCAGGGCCTCGGCGATGATGCTGCGCGCGGAGTTGCCAGTGCACAGAAACAGGACGTTGTAGGGGCGGTCGGCCATGGGGCATTCCAAGGATCAATCCTGCACGCTCTTCGCGAGGCAGGCTTACGCTCTCTTTCTTCGCGGAGCTGCAACCCTCGGCGCGCAGCTCCGTCCGCCGCAACAGTTCTCAGTCAGAAATCCAAGCAAGGCATTCATCTGCTCGTAGTTCGCCGAGTAGTAAATGAAACGGCCTTCCTGACGCGCCAAGACCAGGTCAGCATGGCTCAATGTCTTGAGGTGGAACGACAGCGTGGTGGCCGGGATACCCAGACGTTCCGCGAGCTCACTCGCTGCAACGCCCTCCGGGCCAGCCTGAACGAGCAGCCGGTAAACCTGCAGACGGCTGTTCTGCGCGAGGGCGGCTAGGGCTTCAACGGCGCCATTATGTTCCACGAATCTAGAATTCTAGAAGGCTCGGGCATTGTCAAGCGCGCGAGCGAATGGCCCCTCTTTGGCAGATTGAGAGACGGGCTTCCGGTCGGTTTCGGACGGCGGCGTGAACGCTTGGGCGACACGCTCCATCGCATCCTATCGGAAGGCGATCGGTCGCCCCCGGCGAGCAGTGGAGACGCACGGTTAGGGGGGGGGTCTCGACTGACGGCGGTCCGTGGCGGGAGCTGCTGGAGCTTAGCCGCTCGAACGTGACTACCGTGATCCGAGCCACTGTTCGTAGTTGCGGTTCTGAGCCCGCTACAGGTTTGTCGGCTCTGGATTGCGCGGGTATCGCGGCGCGATGCTGATCGGATGCCCGCTGGCAATCGCCTCGATGTCCAAGACCATCTCTACGAGCAGATTCGCCACGATGGCCTCGCGGCCCTCGCGCACTCCCTGGACGGCGGCGAGATTCATGGCACCAAGCGCGCTGAGAATCACCCTGCGCGCGCGCTCGGTGTACGCAGACGGGCGCTGGTTGATCTTCATGAGCGCCCCAAGCACGCGCCACTTCAGACTGTCGGGCAACCTCGCGTGCAGGTACGGGACAGGGAACTGATGTTGGTGCGGCTTCATGGGGTAGCAGGCTAGGCTCGGTGCAGCGAGTGAACACTTCGCGCGCGATGGATGCAGCGTTGCGCAGCAGGAAACAAGCACTCGCGAGGGTGGGCGGCATTCACCGACATGCAACGTAGCGTTAACGGCCCTGACGTTCGCGCCTTCATCACGACCTCTTCGGTTAAGGTGCTTGGGACTTCGCTCGGCCTGGAACCCTGAGCTCGCCCGGCAGCCCTCAGAACTCGAGCGAAAAGGTAGCTGTCGGCCGACCTGAGATCCTTAGGAAGTTATTTGCAAGTCGTGAAATTTGGACGGGCGGACCTTCTAACCGCGAGGTCTGGCAATGAATCGCGGTTGAAATTACCAATGGCCCGCCAGCTCGGCGCCGTCGCAAGTGTGAATTTCTGTGGGTTTTGGAAAGTGCCGGCACCATTCCGCAGGAAAGTCCAGATTGCCCTGGTTTGCCCACGAAAACGTGGGGTCCCATCCCTTCCGTCGCCACGAGCAACCGCTTGGTCCTGATCGCGACGCCCATGTTATCGTGCCGTCGCGACGGCACCTCAATTGACAAGCTGAAGCTCGCCGCCGAGCTGCCCGGACAGGCCACACCAGGCCATGGTTCAACAAATGCAGGAGGCGAAGATGAGTGAACCAAGATATCCCAACGAAAGCAAAGAGTACCGCGAAGCGCGCGACGCATTGCTGAAAGATGAACGGGAGCTTGTCGACAAGGTGAAGGCCGTCGCCGCGAAACGCCGCAGTCTCCCTGGCGGCGGGCAGTTGAAAGAGGACTACACGTTCCAATGGGCGAACGACGGGAGAGTCGGGAAGAGTGTCAGATTTTCAGAGCTGTTCATGGACAAGAACACACTATTGCTTTACTCGTTCATGTTCGGTCCCAATTGGGACAACCCGTGTCCTTCCTGTACGTCACTCGTCGACGGGTTTGATCGCAGTTCATATCAGGTGACCCGAGACGCCGCATTCGTCGCAGTGGCCAAAGCCCCGCCCGAGCGCATCAACGCGTGGGCTAAACAACGTCAATGGTCGCAGATCGCGCTGGTTTCCGGATTCCGTTCCACCTATCAAGCCGACTACAAATGTCAGGGAGACTCAGACGACATGCAATGGCCAGTGATGCATGTGTTTATGAAGCGCGATGGAACGATCTTCCATTTCTGGGGAACTGAGCTTGCGGCGAATCACGTTGACACGGTATGGCCATATTGGAATCTCATGGACTTTACGCCAGACGGTCGGCCAGACATCCCCACGCCGCCACAGAATTTCCGCTCCGAATTCCTGGAAAGAAACTACCTCAACAGGAAGTAGTGACACTGCGGGTCGCGTGATCGTCGGCTTTACGGACCCTCAGTGACTGCTACACTCGCGCAGCCTCGGAGGTGGGCGTCTGCTGAGCTGACTCTGGAGCGCTGCCGCCTGGCCGGTTTCCCTTCGGGCTCCCGCTTTCCTTGAGATAGACGCGGTGATTGGAGTCTACGGAGAGACAGGGCTCGATGGGAGGGTAGAGATAATCCACTTGATAAGTGCCGCGAACAGAGGAGTTAGAAAGAGATTCGGGCGTCCAGGTGGTGCGCGTTCAGCCAGCCTTGCCGGGTAATCGCGGATGATCCGGTGTCAGCAGAGCCCGACTTCCAGGGCTCTTAGCACGGCGCGTGTGCGATCGCGAACACCGAATTTGGCGAGGACACTCGACATGATTCTTGACGGTTCCTTCTGCCGTGCCGAGTGCCTCAGCGATCTCACGATTGCTTCAACGACGCAGCCATGTTGGCGTTGAGCCAAGCCGGACCACACGCCAGGGGAGTGCCCATTGTTTCAATCCGACCATCAGCACGCCGAGCGGGGGAAAGCCAACAGACCGGCGGTCTCCTTAGCAACGCGGTCGTGCCATCTGAGCGCTTGCCGCTCACGGGGCACCTCGCAGTCGCTCGACGGGTTCCTTAGGTGGCTCGCCGCGCAGCCAGTAGACCTCGCGCTCGATCGTGAGTTCGTAGCAGCAGTTCATCGCCCGCCAGGAATCCGTGATCGTCTGAGCGACCGCAGCGAGGCGCCGGTCGACGAGTTGTTTGTCCTCGACGTCGGCGAGATAGGACAGACGCAGGACCGAGCGTCCCTTGCGCAGCTCCGCGAGCAGTAGGTCGAGTCGCGGGCGCCATTGCAGGCGCATGTCGGCGGTTCCGGGCTCGAACACCGCATCCGACAGATCGAGACTCACGACGCGATGGATCGAGGCGCCGAACTCGAAGCGCAGCGCCTTGCCGCGCGTGGCGCGTTCCACGAGCACCTGCGGTGTCGTGAGTCGATAGCCGCTCGGCAGCGTGCGGTCGTCCAGCTTCAGGGCGAAGTTGCTCCCCCGCCCCTCTAGCGGCGTGATCGCACACGTGATGTGGAATCGCCCGAACTCGTCCGTGATGGCGGCCAGACCCCGGGTAGTCACGACCCGCACCCCCGGCAGACCCTTCTCGCCGGGATCCTGGTGGCCGTTACCGTTTGCGTCGTCGAAGACCTTGCCGATGACGTCCGTGCAATCGAAGGTCGTATCCGGCGTCACAACTACCGTGGCGCTGGCCTCGGTCGACACCGGATTGCCGATGACCACGGCGGACGCCTGGGCGCGGTTCACGGGAGTGCGCCTGACGGTGGCGGGAGCCGCAACGCGGGTCACCGCAGTACCCATGACCTGGGCGAAAGCCTGGGCGCGGTTCACGAACTGGCCTTCGCCCACGCCCGCGCCCACGGCCAGCAGCAGCACGACGGTGTGGTGCGCGCCGCCCGCGAAGCTGAGATTGCTCCAGGTGAGCTGGAACCCGGACACCGTAGGTTCCGCTGGCGTGTCATCGAGACGCGCTGACCCGGTGATGTAGCGGAACCCCGCAGGGAAGCTGTCCACGAGCGCCACGGCCTGGACAGCCCCGCTGAGCACGTTGGTGACGGTGATGGTGTACGGTACCAGCTGCCCGCGCGACACGTCGACCACCGGAGTCGTCTTACTGACGGTCAGTGCCCCGAGCGGAGTATCCAGCTGGACCGAGACGCTCGCCGAAGCGGTCTGCGGCGGGTTGTTCCAGGTGACGACGCCGGTGTTGGTGACGATCATGCCGGTGGCGAGCGTGCGGCCGAGGGTCGCACGGAAACGCAGGTCGATCGTCGCAGCGGGCGCGAGCGGTCCGTAGGTCGCCGAGAAGTTCGCGGTGATGACGTTGCCGGTGACCGACACGCCCGTCACCGAGCCGTTCATGGTCGCGGTGCCGGCGACGTACGTGAGCGCCCCCGGCCCCGCCGCGTTCAGGTCGTCCGTTATCACCACCGGGCTCGCCGGGTTAGCGGAGGCGTTGGTTACGTGCACCAGGTACTCGAGCGTTGAGCCCGGGGCCGCCGTGCCGCCGCCTACCACCGTCACCTGCTTGATGATCGTGATGGCGGCGTTCGTCACCGTAACGGTGTGCGCGTCCTGGCAATCCAACACTCCGGGCGTGCCGTTGGTGAGCGTGCAGGTGGAGCTCTGGCGGGTGGCGTCACTGCTCGGGCCGTTGTACCACTGTGTCACGCCGGCAACGTTGGTGAGCGTGATGTCGTTGTGCGTGTTCGCATCGAGCTGGGTCTGGTAGGTGACGATGAGGCGCTGCGTCGGGCTGATGACCGCTGCGGCGCTCAGCATGTTGAGTGTCAGCGTGCAGGTGGGCGCCCCGGCGTAGCTCACCGTGTAGTCCGTACCCGCCGCCAGCGGTCCCTTGCCGGGCACCGGCGTCACACCATCGGTCTGGAACACCTGCACGGAAAGGATCTGTGGCGGCGTCGCGCACATGCCCCCCGTCGTACCCGTAGGCAGCTTGTCGACGATCGTCGCGCTCCACGCATCGGTGTTGCCAGTATTCTGCACGCTGAGCGTGAACCGCCCCAACTGCCCGAGGTACATGGTGGTCGGCCCGCCTTTGGTCATCGTGACGGCGGAGACCGGCACCGTTACCGTGTGCGCGTCCTGGCAATCCAGCACCCCGGGCGTGCCGTTGGTCAGCGTGCAGGTGTAGGTCTGACGGCCGGTGTTGCTGGTCGGGCCGTTGTACCACTGGGTCGCACCGGCGACGTTCGTGAGCATCGCGCCCTTCTGCGTGTTCGCATCGAGTTGGGTCTGGTAGGAGACGATGAGGCGCTGCGTTGAGCTGATCACCGCCGGGGCACTCAGCAGGTTGAGTGTCAACGTGCAGGCGGGCGCGCCGGCATAGCTGACCGTGTAGTCTGTGCCAGCCTTGAGCGGCCCCTTGCCGGGCACCGGTGTCACGCCATCGGCCATGAACACCTGCGCGGAGAGGATCTGCGGGGTCGCCGTGCACATGCCCCCCGTCACACCCATAGGCAGCTTGTCGAGGATGGTGGCGTTCCAGGCGTCAGTCATCCCGGTGTTTTGCACGTTGAGCGTGAACTGCTCCAACTGCCCGAGACTCATCGCCGTCGGGCCGCCCTTGGTAAGGGTGAGCGCGGGCGGTGTCGGAGCGACCACCTGGATCGAGACACTCCCCGAGGCACTCTGCGCCGGATTGCCCCAGGTTACGACGCCGGTATTGGTGACCGTCATGCCGGTGGCAAGAGTGCTACCGAGCGTTGCGCGGAAGTGCAGGTCGATCGTTCCTCCGGGTGCGAGCGGTCCGTAAGTCGCCGAGTAGCTGGCGGTGATGACGTTGCCGGCGACGCTGACACCGTTGGGCGAGCCGTTCATGGTCGCCGTGCCGGCGACGTACGTGAGCGCCCCGGGCCCCACGGTGTTCAGGTCGTCCGTGATCACCACCGGGGTCACCGGTTTCGTCGAGGTGTTTGTCACGTGCACCAGGTAGTCGAGCGCTGCGCCCGGCACCGGCGGGCCGCCGCCTACCACCGCCACCTGCTTGGTGATCGTGACCGCGGAGATCGCTACCGTCACCGTGTGCGCGTCCTGGCAGTCCGCCACCCCAGGCGTGCCGTTGGTGAGCGTGCAGGCGAAGCCCTGGCGGCCGGTGTCGCTGCTCGGGCCGCCGTACCACTGCGTCGCACCGGCCACATTGGTGAGGGTGGCGCCATTCTGGGTGTTCGCATCGAGCTGCGTCTGGTAAGTGACGATCAGACGCTGCGTCGGGCCGATCACCGCCGCGGCGCTCAGCATGTTGAGTGTCAGCGTGCAGGTGGGCGCACCCGTATAGGTGACCGCGTAGTCCGCGCCGGCCGTGAGCGGTACTTTGCCGGACACCGGAGTTACGCCA
>Ga0306921_10000830_pt1 | contig 28863 bp, 21 predicted proteins | sample sta12Cox44000080_FD_203760 | JGI IMG/M metagenome (GOLD analysis project Ga0306921, IMG submission 203760) | Lab enrichment of tropical soil microbial communities from Luquillo Experimental Forest, Puerto Rico - statoxic.12C.oxic.44.000.080 (v2)... | ecosystem: Environmental > Terrestrial >... | reverse complement strand
CGACCAGGGCGACCGCGGCGTCGATGTCCGCGGTCGCCGCCGCCACCTCCGCGGGGGATGGCGGGTCGCCGTGCAAGTGCCGTTCGGTCATCCGCACGCACCCGATGTCTACCGAACGGGCGCCGCTGACTCCGGCCGGTCCGCCAAGGACGAACTCGGTGGAGCCGCCGCCGATGTCGGTGACTAGGTAGGGCGGCGGGCAGCCCCCTTCCCGGGCATGCGCGGCGCCGGCCAGTTCGCGTGTCGCCCCGGTGAAGGACAGCCTTGCTTCCTCGTCTCCGGACACGACCTCCGGGGCGACGCCGAGCACCTCCTTGACCCGGTCGACGAACTCCTGTGAGTTCGCGGCGTCCCTGGTGGCACTGGTGGCCACCATCCGGACCCCCCGCGGCGCCGCCTGCCTGATGAGGTCCGCGTACTCGCGCAGCGCGCCGATCGTACGGTCCAGCGCCGCCTCCGACAGGCGCCCGGTCCGGTCAACGCCCTCGCCGAGGCGGACGATCTTCATCTCCCGGGCTATGTCAGTCAGCGCCGCCCGTTCGGGATCAATATCCGCGATCAGCAACCGGATCGAGTTCGTGCCACAGTCGATCGCCGCCACTCTTACCTGTTGGCACAAACCAGCCGGCCGCCGGGTCACTCGGCCTCCGCATGCCCGGGTTTCTCAGGCGCCGCCACGCAGGGGCCCCGTGACCACCATTCGCCCGCCGTCGCCAGCGCCTCGCGCCCGAAGAGGTTCGCGCCCGGTGCGGCTAGTTCATGCGCCGCGAGCGCGTGCAGGCACTTGACTCGGTCGGGCATGCCGCCAGCGCTTTGCGTGCCGGCTGGCAGGGGTCGTAGTCCCGCGTCGGCGGCAGCGGCGTCCCGCCGGGTGAGGTAATCGCGGTGCGCCCGTTCATAGGCTGCCCGGATTCGTTCGTCGGCGAGCCGCGCGGTCATCTCTCGCATCACGCCCGCCGACTCCAGGCCGCTGATCGCCGCGGCCGCCCGCGGGCAGGTGAGGTAGTACAAGGTCGGGAACGGGGTTCCGTCGGGCAGTCGCGGCGCCGTCTCCACGACGTCAGGCAGCCCGCATGGACAGCGGTGCGCGACCGCCCGCAGGCCGCGCGGGGCGCGGCCAAGCTGCGCGGCGATCAGCTCCGTGTCCCGCTCAGTGATCATCGGCCGGGTTCGGCGTCGGCCCGCTGGACCGACCCCCAGAGCTTGGCGTACCAGGGATCGGCCGGGGCGGCGCTTCGCGCGGTCGCCGACGGCGGCGGCTGCCCGGAGATCACCTGGTAGCACTGTTCCTGGGGGAAGCACATGTGCAGCTGGTCGCGGGCCTGCTGCTCGACATACCACGTCTGCCCCAGCCTGGCGTTCTGCTCCTCGAGCGCCTTGACCTGTGCCGCCGTGGCCTGCTGCTCGGCCAGCAGCTGATCGATCTGCTGCCGCTGCGCGATGTACTCGCGCACCGGGTAGGCCAGGCTCAGCGCGATCGCGCAGATCACCACGGCGAGCAGCGCGGCCCGCCCCGTCAGCTTGGTCGACCGAGAGGCCGCCGCGACCGCGGCGGCCTCGACGGGCGAAGCCGGGACTTCCATCAGTCTGACGTGAACCTCGGGAAAGCGGACGCTCCGGCGTAGCTGGCCGCGTCGGCGAGATGTTCTTCGATCCGCAGCAGCTGGTTGTACTTAGCGACCCGCTCGCCGCGTGCCGGGGCCCCTGTCTTGAGCTGACCGGCGTTGGTGGCGACCGCGAGGTCCGCGATGAACGTGTCGTCGGTCTCGCCGGACCGGTGGCTGATCATGCAGCTGAACCCGGCACGCTGCGCGAGGCTCACCGCGTCGAGCGTCTCCGTCACGGTGCCAATCTGATTCAGCTTCACGAGCAGGCTGTTCGCGGACCTCTCGGCGATGCCGCGGCGGATCCGCTCGGGGTTGGTGACGAACAGGTCGTCGCCGACCACCTGGACCCGGCCGCCGGCCGCCGCGGTGAACGCCTGCCAGCCTGCCCAGTCCTCCTCGGCGAGCGGGTCCTCGACCGACACCAGCGGGTAGCTGTCCAGCCAGTCCAGGTAGATGGCGGTCATCTCCTCGGAGGTACTCGGCTTGCCCTCGAAGAGGTAGCCGCCGTCGGCATAGAACTCGGTCGCCGCGGCGTCCAGGGCGAGCGCGATGTCGCGGCCCGGGGTGAACCCCGCCTTGCCGATCGCCTCGATGATCAGGTCGAGCGCGGCCCGGTTGTGCTCGAGGTTGGGCGCGAAACCGCCCTCGTCGCCGACGCCCGTGGACAGGCCGTGCTGCTTCAGGACCGATTTCAGCGCGTGATAGGTCTCCGCGCCCCAGCGCAGCGCCTCCGAGAACGTCGCGGCGCCGATCGGCGCGATCATGAACTCCTGGATGTCGACGTTGGAGTCCGCGTGCGCGCCGCCGTTCAGGATGTTCATCATCGGCACGGGCAGCACATGGGCGTTCGGCCCGCCGAGGTAACGGAAGAGCTGCAGGCCCGCGGACTCGGCGGCGGCACGGGCGACCGCCATGGACACGCCGACGATGGCGTTGGCGCCGAGCCGGGACTTGCCCGGCGTCCGGTCGAGATCGATCAGCGCCTGGTCCACGAGCCGCTGGTCGTCGGCCTCGTGCCCGATCAGCTCATCCTGAATCTCCTCGGACACGCCATCGACGGCTCTGGTCACACCCTTGCCGCCGAACTCCGAACCGCCGTCCCTGAGCTCCACGGCCTCGAACGCGCCGGTGGACGCGCCGCTCGGCACGCCGGCCCGGCCGAGGGAGCCGTCGTCAAGGACGACCTCTACCTCAAGGGTCGGGTTTCCCCGGGAGTCCAGGATCTGCCTGGCATGCACCGCTTCAATGGACGCCACCGTCTCGGCTCCTTGCTGTGAACGCGCCTTAGGTTCTGATATGGAGCCTAGTGGAGCGCTCGGCGGCCGACACAACGGGCACGCCGTGGGAGGCCGGGTTCCGGGGCCAGTAACAGGCGGCGAGCAGGATGAGCAGGAGTCCGGTGTTGGGGTCCGTTCCCTGGCCGGTGAAGATGCCGCCCAGTCCCTCCGCGAGCCAGAAGTACAGGGCGAGCACGGCGGCCATGACCACAGCGGGTTTGACAGCGGGCTTCGCGAGGACACCGATGGCGACGAGGGCGCAGGCCACGGCGAGACCCACGGAGATCTCGGTTCCGCGCGGGCCGGCGAGACTGGACAGGCCGTTCATCACCGAGACCAGCCAGCCGGGCTGACCATCGGTGACCGAGAAAAGCTGCCCGATCGCGTCCGGTGCCCGGTTATCGGCCAGCAGCAGCGAGTAACTGAAGCTGCCCCACAGGATTAGCCAAAGGATGTTCGCCCCGGTGGCTCCGAGCGGTCCTGATGCCGCCGGGGAGGCGGGCTCGCGGGACGGAGCCCGCTCGGCCGGCCAGAGCAAGACCGCGATGAGGGCGTAGAGGATCACCCCGCCCGGGAAGCCGGCGAGCGGGGACGCGCCGGCGAATATCCCGCCGAGGCTTTCGCCGAACCACCAGACGAACAGCGCCCAGGCGACCGACCCGGCCAAGGCCAGCTTGAGGGTGCGGCGGAAGAACATGCCGCCCGCGATGAGCAGCTGGATCGTGGCGAACACCGCGTTGTAGACGGCGATGTGCCGCAACATCACCTGGGCCGCCCAGCTCACGGAGCTGGCCACCACGCCGGGACTGCCGGCTGTGCCGAGCTCAATCCCCTGGGTGACGAAGAACGGCCCGAACATGTACGGCTGGAACTGCAGTCCGGCATCGAGCAGCCAGACGAGACCCAGGCAGATTTGCAGGCCTCGCCGGCCGGGCACCGTCATGCCGGGCTCAGGTGCGTGATCTGGCAGTGCCTCACCTGCCCTGTGCTCAGCACCTTGCGGCTGAGCTCGGCAGAGGTCTTCGCGGCGACCAGGCCGGTGATCGCGACGTGCATGGCCGGAGTGCCGCTGCCCGCCGGGTCGGCGACGGTCAGGTCGACGCCGATCGTGTAATTGACCGGCTGGGTCGCGGTGTTGCTGACGCTGACCTGGACCCACACCTCATCGTGGTACTTGCCGGTGCCGTGGATCGCGTAATTGCTGCAGCTCACGCTCGCGGCGGAAGTGCTGCTCGCCGCGCCGCCACCGCAGGCGGCGGCGGCGCTGACGAGGATCGCGGCGGCCAGCGGACTCGCCAACTTCATGTTCATGACTTGAAGACCACCGCAGCCATCTCCCAGATCGTGGAGGCACCTGTCGTGACGCTCGGGGCCGGGGTCGCCCCCTGGCCGACGACGCCATCCTCGGTGAACAACTCCATGTCGCCGTTCGGCGCCACGTCGACCCGGCCCGTATAGCCCGGGTCGGCGGTAAGGGTGTCATTGAAGCCCGAGTCCGAGTAGAAGCCGATCGCCAGCTCGTTCGGCGCGGTCGTCGCGGGCGTGGCACCGGAGCTGACAGCGCGGGCCGTCGTGGCGATCCCGGTGGCGGTGGCGGACTGATCCACCGCCGCGGCGCCAGCGGCCGCCGACAGGCCGGAGTACTCGAGAACCGCCACGCCCATGTCCGCCTTGGCCGATGGCTTGGCGACGATGGTGGGCGTGGTTCCGCCGCCGGCCGTGATCGGGGCCGTCCAGACGCTCAGCTGAGTGCCATCGGAACCCGTCGCGGTGGTCACCTCGGTGAACGTGTCGCCGGCGGAGTCGGTGACGCTCGAGGTGGTGGTGTGACCCGAACTCCAGTCGGCGACCTCCACGACAAGCCGGTTTCCGCTCTTGACCGCGGCCGGCATGGTGACCGACAGGCTCGTCTGCCCTGAGCCGTGCGCGCTCGCCTGCTGCGCGAACGCTGGCGCGGCCGCGGCGGTCGGCGTGACGGCTTGCGAGGGCGCGGACGCCGGCCCGGTGCCCACCGCGTTGGTGGCCGCGACCGTGAAGGTGTACGAGCTTCCGTTGGCAAGGCCGGTAACCGTGGCCGTCGTCGCCGGCGGGCTTCCAGCCACCTGGGTCGGCGTCTGCGCGACCCCTGCCAGATAGGGGGTGATCGTGTACCCGGTGATGGGGCTGCCGCCGTTGGCCGGAGCAGCCCAGCTCACGGTGGCGGACTGATTCCCCGCGGTCGCCGTCACGTTTGCCGGGGCCGCCGGCGTGGTCGGGGCGGTCGGCGTGACTTGGCTAGACGCCGCCGACGCTGGTCCGGTACCGACGCCGTTCGCGGCGCTGACCGTGAAGGTGTAGGCGGTGCCGTTGGTCAGGCCGGTGATGTTGGCGCTGGTCGCCGGCGGGGTGCCCGTGATGACGGTCGGTGTCTGAGCTGTGGTACCCGCGTAGGGCGTGATCGTGTACGAGGTGATCGGGCTGCCGCCGTTGGCAGGCGCCGTCCACGACACGATGGCCGACTTGTCTCCCGCGGTGGCCGTGACGCCGCTCGGCGCGTCTGGCGGGGCGGGCGGCGCCTGGCTGCCCGCCTTGAACACCACGGTGGCCATTTCCCAGATCGTCCTGGCCCCGGTTCCGGCGCTCGCGGCAGGCGTGGCACCGGCGCCGACGACCTGATCCTCGGCCAGGAGTTCCATGTCCCCGTTGTTGGCGATGCTGGTTCTCGCGGTGTACCCGGACCCGGCGGTCAGGTTGTCGCCGAAGCCCGAGTCAGTGTAGAAGCCGATCGCCAGCTCATTGCCCGCCCCGGTCGCGGCCGTCGGGCCGGATGACACTGACCCGGCGGTAGTGGTCGTCCCGGAAGCGCTGGCCGCCTGGTCTACCGCGGCCGAGCCGGCCGCGGTAGAAAGGCCGCTGTACTCCAGTGCGGTGATCGCCGCGTCGCCGGAGACGGAGAGCTTCGCGGTCACGGTGGGGGTGTTGCCCGCGCCCGCGGTGACGGGTGCGGTCCACACGCTCTGCTCGGTCTGATCCGGACCGGTGAAGTGGCTTACTTCGGTAAAGGTGTCTCCAGCCGTGTCGGTGACACTGCTTGTCTTCGCGTTGGACCCGCTCCAGACGCCGACCTCCACGACCAGGCGGTTCCCGGTGCCCAGCGGTGTCGACGGGGTGACCGAGATGCTGCTCGCCGCTGAGGCATGCGTGCTCGCCTGCTGGACGAAGGCAGGCGCCGGAGAGGCCGACGGCGTGACGGCGTTGGACGCCGCCGACGCCGGCCCCGGCCCGACGGCATTGGTCGCGGTCACCATGAACGTGTAGGACTTCCCGTTGGTCAGTCCGGCAACCGTGGCGGTCGTTGACGGCGGCGTCCCGGTCACCGTTGTCGGGGTCTGCGCGGCACCCGACAGATAGGGGGTCACCGTGTAACTGGTGATCGCGCTGCCACCGTTGGAAGGTGCCGTCCAGGACACGTTCGCCGAGCTGTTGCCGGCGGTCGCGGTGACGCCGGCCGGCGCGCCCGGCAACGTCGGTGCCGCAGGCGTGACCGCGTTCGACGGGGCAGAAGCAGGGCCGGTGCCCACGGCGTTCGTCGCGGTCACGGTGAATGTGTAGCTCGTTCCGTTGGTCAGGCCGGTAACCGTCGCGCTGGTCGCCGCCGGATTGCCGGAGATGACGGTCGGCGTCAGCGTCGTCCCGCCGGCCGACGGCGTGACGGTGTAGCTGGTGATCGTGCTGTTGCCGTCGCTGGGGGCGGTCCAGGACACCTTCGCCGAGCCGTTGCCGGCGGTCGCGGTGACGCCGACCGGCGCGCCCGGCGCGACCGGGGTCGTCGACTGGTTGAGGCCGATCATGCTGGCCATCGACGGGGTACCGCTCTTGTTGAGGATGAACAGCATGTAGTGGCCGGGCGGCGCGGTGGCCGACGACGACGGCATCGTCACGGTGAGGCCGCCGCTGCCCGCGGTGAAGTTCAGCGGCACGAAATGCTGGTTCATGTCGATCTGGTGGGTGTCGGTGCCAAGCGAGACCAGGTTGACCGCCGTAATCGAGGAGGCGTCGGGGGTAGCCACCGAGATGGCCGAGCCGTAAGTCGCCGACGACGGCGCCGACGTGATGGCCGGACGGGGACCGTTGAACAGGTACGAGGGCGAGTAGATCTGGTAGTTCTCCTCCGCCGCGTTGTTCAGCCCGTTGTAGTGCCCGCCGCCCGCCGACAGCACGGTCCCGTCTGGCATCAGCACGGCGGTCGAGTGGTAGTTCCGGGCGGCCGAGATCGGCGCCGCCGCTGACCATGTCTGGCTGACCGGATCCCAGATCTCTGTCGGCAGCACGCCCGTCGTGACCACGCTCTGGTCACTCGTCCCCGCGCCGCCAACCGCCAGCACCTGCCCGTTCGCGAGCGTGACCAGCGTGTGGTAGACGCGCGGGTAGAGCATCGGCTGGATCTGCTTCCACACGGGGGTCGCCGCGGTGGTGTCCAGGACCGCGGTGCTGGACGTGGCGGGCTGGGTGTTGATCACCGACGCGGCACCGCCGCTGTAGAGGATCTTGCCCGGCAGGTACTGGTCCGCCGAGCCGTTGAGCACGCCACTCTGACCGCCGACTGGAGTCCAGGTCTGGCTATTCACGTTCATCTCGTTGGTCACGTCCTCGGACGGCCCGATGTTGAGGACGTTCCCGTTGGGGATCAGGTAGGAGAACGGGTACTCCTCCTCATGCACCTGGGACGTCGAGATGTTGGAGAGCGCCGTCCAGGTGTTCGTCGAGGAGTCGTAGACCTCGGGCGTGTCCGCCCAGTGGGTCGAATCCGTGGAGTTGCCGCTGATCGCGACGTAACGGCCGTCGGAGAGCTCGGTGAGCGTCGGGTACCAGCGCGGGAAGTGCATGTTGGCGACCCGCGTCCATGTGTTCGTCGACGGATCGAAGATGTTGGTGTCGACGATGCCGATCTGGCCGGTAGACAGCCCGCCGTAACCGCCGATCACGATGATCCGGCCATCCGGCAGCTGCGCGGCCCCGTCGCAGAAGACGCTGTCGGGGGCATTGACGGTGGTAAACGTCTGGGGCGTGGCCGGATTCCAGACGTATGACGGCTCCGGCTGCTGCCAGCCGTCCCAGAAGACGAAGTTGCCGTTGTCCGTCAAGATGGAGCTGACGGCCTCGAACGGCATGTTCTGTACCGCGCTCCACTGGCCCTGCGGCTGCGGGCTGGGTGTGACCAGGCCTGTCGCCGCGGACTGGGGACCCGTTCCCACGGCGTTTGCCGCGGCGACGGTGAACTTGTATGTCGTCCCGTTGGCCAGTCCGGGCACCACCGCCGTCGTGGCGGGCGGGCTGCCGGTCACTGTGGTGCCCGGCTGTGCCGTACCGCCGATGTATGGGGTAATCGTGTAACTGGTGATGGGGCTGCCGCCGCTGGGCGGCGCACTCCAGCTGATGGTGGCCGAGCCGTTGCCGGGGCTGCCGCCGACCCCCATCGGCGCTCCGGGCGGACTCTGCGTGGACGACTCGAAGACCACTGTGGCCATCAGCCAGACCGTCTTGGCGCCAGTCTGTGCGCTGGCCGCGGGCGTGGCACCCGCCGTCGGGAGTGGCTGGTCTTCCGCCAGCATCTCCATGTCACTCGCCGGGGAGATATTCGTCCGGACGGTATAACCGGACCCGCCGGCCAGGCTGTCACCGAAACCCGAATCGGCGTAGAAACCGACCGCCAGCTCGTTCGGCGCCGCGGTCGGCGACGTGGCGACCGACTGGACCGTCGCCGCTGAGGTCGTGGTGCCGATGGAGTGTGACACCTGGTCCACCGCGGTGATGTCGGCCACTGCGGACAGGCCCGAGTACTCGAGGGCGACGATCGCCATGTCACCGGTCGAGGTTGGCTTCGCGGTGATGGTGTCCGCGGTACCCCCGCTGGGGACGGGCGCGGTCCAGATGCTCATCTCGGTGCCGTCGGCGGCGGTGAAATGAGTCACCTCAACGAACGAGTCGGTCAGCGAGTCCGTCACCGAGTTGGTCGTGGCCGACTTCGAGTTCCAGACTCCCACCTCGACCACGAGCCGGTCACCGGTCGCGACGCTGGCGCCAGTTGTCACGGCGATGCTGGCCTTGCCCGATCCGTGCGCGCTGACCTGCTGGACGAAGGCCGGGGTAGCGGACGCCGCCGCGGCGGTCACCGCGGGTGCCGCCACGAGCGCCGCGCTGCCCGCGAGGAGGGCCACTGCCGACATGGCGGCGGTCACCCCGCCGCGGCCGGTTCTCTGGCGTGCCCGGGACCTGTTCGGTCGCAAATCAAATGCTTTCATCCCCGCTACCCTTTATTTAGGCATGTCTATACAGCCATAATTGATCAATATGACAGCAATTCGCCCGAGCCGTCTGACAGGCGACAATTCGGGCTGCAAGTTGGACGCGATTAGGTGGCTTCTGGTTGACGGCACGCTCGAGACTGTTGAGCGCCATGGCGAAGAAAACGCGAAAGCGGCGGCCAAGCGGGATTTATCCGTTGCGCAGACAGCGAGCGGCCGGCGATCACAGCGGGTCGCGGCCGAGTACCCGCCGGTAGACCCCTAGGTAAGCCTCCCGCTGGTGGTTCCAGGCCAGTTCCTGTTCAACGCGGGTGCGCCCGAGCTTGCCAAGGAGTGTCCGCTTCGACTCGTCGTCTATTAGCTCGACAATCGCCTGGGCGTATTCGCGAACATCATTTGGCGTTGCGTATACGCCGGCATCGGCGACCGAGATCCGGGTCTCGCGCAGGTCAAAGGCGACCACGGGCAGCTCGAAAGACATGTATTCCATCGATTTGTTCATCGTCGACAGGTCGTTGAGCGGGTTTTTCGGGTCTGGCGACAGCCCGATGTCCGCGGTGGACAGAACCTGGGTGACGAGCTCGTCGGGCGCCCGCCCGGTGAACTCCACGTGCCCGGCAAGACCCAGCTCGTCACGTAGCGCGACCAGCTCGTTGAAGCAGTCACCAGATCCGATCAGCGTGAAGGCGATGTCTTCGCGCTGCAGCTGGTTAACCACTATGTCGGCGGCCCGCACCACGATGTCCACGCCATCCTGGGGTCCCATGACGCCGATATACGCGGCGAGGTAACGGCGCCCCCGGCGCTGCGCGACGTCAGCGGGGCCGCGCTGCAGGCGGTCCGGGTCCGGGCCGGTGCGGACGACCGTGACGTCGTCGGGCTTCTTCCCGCTGCGCGTAATAGCGATGTCCCGGTAGGAGTCGTTAGTGGAGATGACGTGATCGGCGGTCCGGTGCGTTCTCCGCTCGAGGGATCGCAGTCCGCGGTACGGCAGCTTCGGCCCCTCGGGGAACCGGGAGAGGTAGAGCTCCGGGCACAAGTCGTGGTGATCGAAGACAAAACGCGTCCCTTCGATAACACGAAAGAACATCGCGATCGGCCAGAAGATATCGGGCGGGTTGCACGCCTGGATGGCCGCGAAGCGGCCTGAACGGCGGGCCTTCAGCGCAAGCCAGGAGGTCGCCAGGAAGGAGTAGACGTATTCCGCGATGAAGCTGGCCTTGCTGCCGCCAGGCGCGTACGGCCGGTACTTGTAGATCTCAACGTTGTCGATCACCTGGAACGACGGGTCATCGCGTCCCTTGGGGCAGACCACGGCGACGCGGTACCCAGCCGAGGTGAGGGCCTGGCATTCGAGCCATACCCGCCGGTCGAAAGGTACGGGCAGGTTCTGCACGATGATGAGGACGCGACCCGCGCCCGTCTTGCCGCTCGTCCGCTTAGGCACAGATCGCCATCCCAACCGCCCCCTACGGACCCCAGGCATGCCCTGAAGTCACAGTCGCATCTATAGCCTGCTACGTTCCCGTTAAGAAGACGCCTAGCAGAATAGGACGGTTGACAGGCTTCCAGTCTGACTTGTCTGATCATGCCAGATTCGGTGCCATCCGCCTGGCCTAGGTACGCGATATCGAACAACATCGACCTACTGGTCTGCCCCTGTCCAATCCCGACTGTCGTCGACCTTCACAGGTGTTCCGCCTACCGGATTCGCCGCATTCCCGTAAACCGTGCTGCGCGAGTTCTGACAACAGGGAAAAATGCGCGCATGCGAGCCTCTGTGTGGGGAACCGGGTCATGAGTTCAGTCAGCGTCGTCATACCCTGCCACAACTACGGCCGGTACCTCCCGCAGGCGGTGGACAGCGTGCTGACCGGGCAGGACGGAGTCGATGTGCGCGTCCTGATCATCGATGACGCCTCCACGGATGACAGCGCGCTGGTCGGCAAGCAGATCGCGGCTCAGGATCCTCGCGTGGAGCTGATCGTCCATACGGTCAACCTGGGAAACCTGGCTACCTACAACGAAGGCTTGCTCGAGTGGGCGGATGGCGATTACTGCGTCTTGATGTCGGCTGATGACTGGCTTTGTCCGGGCGCGCTCCGGCGCGCCGCCGATCTGCTGGATGCCAACCCGAATGTGGGATTCGCTTACGGGCACCCGCTGAAGGTCCGTGATGGCGCCCCCTCGCCGTCGGTCCGCACGGAGATCCGCGGCTGGTCCGTCTGGACTGGGAACTGGTGGATCGAGCGGCGCTTCCGGGCAGGGGTCAACTGCATCACCTCACCAGAGGTGATGGTGCGGACGTCCCTGCAAAAGCGGGTGGGAGGTTACGACCTTCGCCTGCCACACTCAGGGGACCTGGAGATGTGGATGCGGCTGGCCGCGCACGCCGACGTCGGGTACGTCCGCGGGGTCGATCAAGCGTTCTACCGCGTTCACGGCCACAACATGACCAGGGTACGAACGCCGCTGGTGGACCTGCGGCAACGACGGCTGGCGTTCGATGTGATGCTGGAGACGTGCGCGTCCGCGCTTCCGGACGCCGCCCGGCTGTCTGGCATCGTGCACCGCAAGCTGAGCCAGGAAGCGCTGTGGCGGGCCGCCCGGGCCTATGATCGCGGACGCACCGGTCAGATCCCGGTGGACGAGCTCATCGCGTTCGCGCTCGACTGCTGGCCGGACGCTGGGCGGCTGCCGATATACCGCACCCTCCAGCTGCGCCGCCGCATCGGACCCCGGTATATGCCCTACCTGCAGCCGCTGGTCCTGTCCGCCGTAGCGCGGAAGGCGGGGAACTGGTGGTGGTGGCGGACCTGGGAACGACGGGGTGTGTAGCCGAGGGCCCCGGGCCTATCTGGCGACGATGCCGCCTGCGCGCGCGCCCCGCCGGGAGTTAGCGGCCGACCGGGCAGGCGGCCGCCTCCGCCGGTCCAGGACGGATGCCGTCATGAAAGCGGCGACGATCATGAGCACCACGATCGCGGCGTACAGGCGCTTGTGTGACCCGCTCTGCACGGTCGGTCCTGTCGTATTAACCTGGAGCGCCGTGATCTGCATCTTCGGGCGAACCCCCTGCTGCGCCTGGCGCTCGGCCAAGTTTCTCATCAGGACGCTTACCACCGTGTTATAGGTGTTCAAGGCCGCCGTTGGGTCCAGCGAGTTCGTGGTGACAGTCACATATGGCTGACTGTAATCAGGGAACTCCTGGTTGTAGCTGTTGACGAGCTCGACGTCATAGGCCGCTGTCCCGCCAGCGGCACGGACCTGCTGCCTGGCCGCGGCCCCCATCATGTACTCGGCCGTCACAACCCTGATCGCCTGTGTGCCCCGGGCGTTCGCAAACCCTGTCAGCGGGTCCTGGGGGGCGATGAAGCCGATCGTCCCGACATCGGTATAACCAGGGTTCACGTGCGCCAGGTGATACCCGAAGCCGAGCACCGCCAAGCAGGCCACGGCAACGGCAATCAGGTGGCGGCGCAGCATGGCGACGATGTCCGGAGGGCTCACCCGGGCCATCCTACACTCGCTATACTTGCCTGTCGGTCCATCCGTTTTCCCGCTGGCCGCCTTACGGGGGACTGCACGGATTGAGGCGATCACACGCCAGCGCAGCGAGGTATCCGGGAAGGAAAACCATGGAAGTAATGAAAACCTTGCGTAAACGGTGGGCCATTACTCTGATACTGCTTGTGATCACCGTAGTTGGCACCGCTGGAGCTTTCAAGGCGCTCCCTCCCACGTATCAGGCGAAGGCCAACGTAATCCTGCTGCCTTCGGCAACTGTTGCAAAGACGACCGGCGGCAATCCCTTCTTGGCATTCGATTCAACTCTCAACCAAGCCGCTGACGTTATCCGTTATGAAGTCACGGATACGCGCACCGGCCTAGCGCTGCAGGCGGCCGGCTATTCCCAAAGCTATACAGTCACCGATGCCCTCGATACGGGCGCTCCGGTATTGCTTGTTACCGTGACCGGAAAGAATTCGGCGGCGGTAGAGAACACGCTCACCGGCGTCACGAACGAGATCTCCACCAAGCTGGCCGCGGAGCAGGCGGACCTCGCCGCGCCGAACAAGATTCGCTCCCAGGTGATCACCTTCAGCCCGCAGCCCACGACAGTGTCCAGCAAGAAACTTCGCTCGGTTCTGGTGGTGCTGGCCGTCGGCGTGCTTCTTACGTTCGCCGTGCCGCTCGGCGTTGACGCTACCGCCACCCGCCGCCGCCAGCGCAAGAATAACCGCCGCCTGGGCCTGGACACCGGCTGGCAGCCGGCGACCGAGGATGACGACCGTGTCAATACGTACCAGACGCAGGAAGTCGATTACGGGACACGGGGACGTGACTACCCCGGTCAGGCTCCCGACTACCCGGCACAGGGTCAGGACTACGATTATCCGGGCTACCAGTGGGGTAACGGCTCGCTGCCCCAGCCTAAAGGCAACCGCCCGTCGAACGAAGTCCCGGCAGCGGCGACTCGCAGGCCGCGCGGCTGATATATCGGGCCAGGGGAATCACCTGGCCCTTACCGGAATCAAGCTTTGAGGAACGGCTTCATCCTCGCGTCCTGCCGGACGGTAAGGCGCCACAGCGCACCAACACAGCCGAGCATGAGAAACGTCAGGCCCGCGGCCATCGGGAAGTAGAGCGCGTCGAACGTGCCGTAGCTAATCAGCATGACCGCGCATGAGGCAGCCATACACTGCCCGAGATCGCGCGTTTCCGGATCCGCGGACGCTCGCCGCGCGCCACGGGACAGACACCAGCCGACGAGGAACATCAGCAAGAGCAGGAAGGTGCCGACGAGACCTATCTCGATGACAGAGTTGAGATACTGATCATCGGTAAAGAAATATATGTTCGGCATGAATACACCGAAGCCCACGCCAAGCAGGGGGTGCGCCGAAACCAGCGGCACCGCGTTAGAGAAAGCCGCGGTGCGCGAGGTGGTGCTCGCGTCGGTGCCGATCGCGAAGAAAAGGTTGTTCAGCGCCCGGACCATGCCAGGAATCATGACCTGGATACCGAGGACGCCGAAGACGATCATCCCCAGGGCCGCCCATCTCTCCCGGGACGGCCACGTGGGCAATATCACGATCATCGCCACGATGAACCCGAGAATCGCGGACCGCGAGACGGTCATCGGCAGCGCGGTGGCGATGAGCACGACCTGTAGCCAGCGCCGGAGGCGGCGCCCCTGCGGGGCGTACCGTGCGCGGTGAATCGCTATGGGCAGGACCGTCACCAAGACGAAGCCGAACTCAAGCGGGTGGATTGCCGTCGCTGAGGGCCGGTTGAAAGACCCGCGGGTCGCGACGTCGGTGTATGCCTGGCTCACGTGCAGCCCGGGCAGGACGATGTACTTAGTAATGTCAAGTCCGGTGAAGAACTGGATGATTCCCAGTCCGGCCATTCCTGTCGCACCGAAAACTATTCGGCCAAGGAGAACATTGAGCCGGTCCATGCTGTCAACGCCATCCGCGGTGAGCAGCATGATTCCCAGCCAGCCCGAGATCATGATGAGGCCGCGATCAGCGCCGTTCTGCTGGAGGCCGCCCATTTTGTGCAGGTTAGCCGCAACGTACGATGTCAGGAAGGCGCAGAAAAGCGCCGTCCCGGCTAGCCGGATCGGCTGCCGCCCGGTGCCGATAGATGAGGCGGGGTGGAGCCACCGCAGCAGGTATGTGACAAGGAAAAGCACCCCGAGCATGGTCGACGGGGATCCGGCGCCACCGAACGGTGCGAAGACGTACCTAGACGGGATCGCCATGAGAAAGAACACGTAGATCGTGATGATGCTGACGATGTCGCGGGTGCGCGTCGACCGCTGATCGGGGCTGATAACAGGCGCGGTCGCGGTAGCGGTCATGACACCGCCTTACCGAACGACCGCAGGCGAGGGACGTCAGTTAGCGTGGTCGGCCACGATGCCCGCACAGATTTCCTCCCATTGCTTAACCTTGCTGTCCCACAGCGCGATCTCGGCTACCCGGCGGCGCGCTCCCGCCCCAAGGGCAAGACGCGCTTGCCTGTCTGCTACCAGCCGGGTCATGGCCGCGGCGATATCGGCCGCGTACTGATCGGGTGACCCGGGGTGCACACGGATACCTGAGGTGTCATCGACCGCTATCCCCGGTCCGCCGTTGTCGCTGACGATCAGCGGAAGACCATAGCCCATGGCCTCGTGCACCACGGTCCCGCCGGGCTCGCGATAACTCGGGAATACGAAGATATCCGCGGCCCGGTAGAAGTCGTCGACCTTGGCCCGGTCCACCCTACCGTGGAACCGGACGCGCCCGGTGAGCCCGAGGCCGGCGGCCAGCGATTCGCACGCCGCGCGGTCGAAGCCGTCGCCGACAATGTCGAGCACCGCGGGCAGGTCCCTGGCCAGGCCGAATGCGCGGATCGCATCGCGGACTCCCTTCGTCCTGATCACCCTGCCGACGAACAGCATCCGGACCTCGGCGTCGTCACGGCTATCCCGGTCGACCGGCTCGGGGACGCTGTCGATTCCGGTATCGCTCATCATTTCGAACCGGCGCAGCTTCACCTCAGCGAGGACATCCCTGACGTAGGGAGCGATTCCGATGACACAGCTAGCCTGCTCATAGGTATTCCGCAGCAGCCGGTCATGGCGCAGTCGCAGGCTGTCCATGCGGCGCAGGCCCACATACCAGGGAGCGGTGTCCTCGTCAGCGCCGAATCCCGGTGGTGACGGCAGGCTCCCGCCGACTGGCCCGATGACGAACGGGACGCCCAGCCCGGCAACGGGAGACGGGTAGCGCATCGCCACGGGACACGGCTGAAACGCCAGGTCAAACCGCTCCCCCGCGGCAAGGCTCGCGCGGATCCACCGCCTGGCCCGCATGTAGTACGGCACGTACGCGGGCTTGAGCAGGCTGTTGAGCCGCTCCGCCCGCCCGATGATGGGCGGTTCCGGCCACTCGATCACCCGAGCCTCGGGCAGTTGCCGTGAGACGGGAGTCCGGTCGCGCTTGTGCCAGCAGACGAGAGTGACGTCGTGGCGCGCGGCCAGTCGCCGCGCCCACTGGTAGCCGACCCACGACTCACCGACATCCTCGCCGTCGAACAATCCGAGCAAAAGGAGCCGCATGGTCATACCATATGGGCTACGGTAGGCGTTTACCGGCCAGTTCACGGACTTCCCGCGCTGGCGGAAGATTCAGGCTCTCCGCTATGAACGTTGCGGTTCGGCGACGGTGCTGTCACATGCCGCATTCGCACGCACGGTAAACGACAGCCGCCTAAAATAATCAATATGCGTCCTCAGGTCGACATTATTGTCGTGACCTTCAACAGCTCCCATCTCGTGGGCGACCTGCTTGACTCGATCCCCGGCGCGCTCGGTGAAATCGACGCGAACGTCGTCGTCGTCGATAACGGGTCTTCGGATAACACCGTGAAGGTCTTGCGGGAGCGCGGCGACTGCCACGTCGTCGAGTCAGCGAACGTCGGCTATGCGGGCGGCATCAACCGGGGGGTCAAGGAAGGAAGCGGCGCCGATTCGATCCTCGTCCTCAACCCGGACACGCGACTGCATGAGGGCGCGGTGCTCCCGCTGCTGGAAGCGCTACGGATACCCGGCACGGGGATTGTCGCACCGCGAGTGGTGTCGGACACGGGCAAGCTCGAGTTCTCGCTGCGCCGTGAGCCCACGCTGCTCCGGGCCCTCGGCTTGACCAGGACGAAGCTGCCCGCGCTGTCGGAGTACGTGCAGGAGCCGGAGGCATACCGCGAGCCGCACGTGGTGGACTGGGCCCTTGGCGCGGCGCTGATGATGTCGCGCGAGTGTTTCGACGCCGCCGACGGGTGGGATGAGTCCTTCTTCTTGTACTCAGAAGAGACGGACCTCTCGCTCCGGGCGAGGGACCTGGGACTCGCCACCCGGTACGAGCCGCGCTCAGTCGTCATGCACATCGGCGGAGGGTCGGGCCGCAGCAGCAAGACCCACGCGATGCAGGCGGTCAACCGGGTACGGCTCTACCGTCGGCGCCATGGCGTCGCGGCCAGCTGGTGCTACTACTGGCTGGTGATCGCCAGCGAACTGACCTGGGCGGCACGGGGGCACTCGCGTTCGGGGTTCGCCGCGGCCTCGCTGCTCAGGCCGTCGCTACGGCCGGCGGAGCTGCGATGCGCGCGGCGCCTGCTGCCGAGCTGACGGATTCATCCGGCGGCCAGCGGGAGCCGCGCGCCCGTCACGCCGGGAGCGGCTTGCCGGTGTCGTCCCACACGTTCCCGCTCCACTTATTGCTCGACTTGTGGGCGTCAAAGTAGACGAACGGTCCGTAGTAGCCACTGTGCTTGGAGTAGATCCGCGCGAACCGGTTGCCGACCACCCTGATGTTCGACGTAGGCGCGCCGCCCGGATTCGCGCCGCCATATAGGGCGTACCCGCCTCCCGCGATCAGGTTGTTCTCGATCAGGCAGTTGAACTGCGCCCCGAAGTCTTCGAACAGGCCGACCGCGGTCGTCTGTCCGAAGTGGACGAAGACCGTGTTGTGATTGATCGTCAGCCCGTGGGAGTCACCGGCGTCGCTGGCGATGCCATCGAGGTGATCACCTGACGTGTAGCCCATGTCGTGGATGTAGTTGCCCATGACCAGGCCTTCGCTGATCTGCACGGCAGTGCTGGTGTGCCAGATGTTGTCGTACTCAATGACTGTATTCACGGAATCCGCGTAGATATCTTTAATGCCCACTTGCAGGCGGTTAGCGCCCGACGCATAGGGGCTGGAGACTGCCGAGTGGGATATCGTCACGTTATTGGTGTGCCGAAGGCTGATCCCGAACCCATTGCCGGTATCCACAACCTCGACATCGGTCACCGTGACGTTGGATGCCGAGATATCGAGGTCGTAGGGAATGTACAGGCCACGCAGAACCGCGCCGTTGCCGTCTACCTCGACCCAGCCGCGCGAATCGTAGTGCCACCCCTTGCCCCTCGATATCTGGCCGGGCACCCGCAGGAGCTTCACCGACGCGGGCACTCCTGTATTGGTGGCGTCTGGGTAACCGCACTGGTGCGGGCTGACCGCACAGCCGCCCTTGACGAGGGGCGCCGAGGAGGCGGCGGGCTGGGCCGACGACGCGGCGGATGAAGACGCGGCAGACGACGCGCCCGCGGCCGTTCCCGACGCGCCCGAGCCCGCTGTGCCGAGGGACGCTATGGCGGGCGAGCCCACGCTCTGCGAGGCCGCGAGCGCGCCTGACTTGTCTTCCAGACGTTCGGCTCGCGTGCCCGACTGGTGAAAAGGACCGGCAACGGCGATGATGATCGCCGCAACCGCTAGAGCGATGACGCTGAAGAGCCCTATCTTCACTGAAACATCCCCGGTAGTCACAGTTGGCGTCCGTGACCGCACTGCAAGCAGTCCATGTCACTGGTCACGGGACTTCAGGGTTGCAAGTGACAGGCGGGAATCCCCTAGTGTCCCCGATACATACTGCCGTACCGGGAGCACCGTGTCCTCGTTTTCGACAGCTTGGCCTCAGCGGTAACCGCCGGGTGGGCGGCAAGGATTACTTCAGCGCCGCGGCGAGGACGGATACCACGCGCTCCTGTTGCTCCTGGGTTATCTCGGGGAAGAGCGGCAGCGAGAGAATCTCCCTGGCGGCGCGCTCGGCGACGGGAAACGCTCCCTCCGCATATCCGAGTCCGGCGAAAGCGCTCGTGAGGTGAACCGGAATGGGGTAGTGAATTCCGGCTCCGACCCCGGCGGCGTGCAGTTCCTTGAGTACCCGGTCGCGGTCGGGCACGCAGATGACGTACAGATGCCAGACGTGCTCATTCCCGCCGAGCGTACGTGGCAGCGAGACATCGTCGCGCCCGGACAGCATCTCGTCGTACCTGGCCGCGGCCCGCCGCCTGGCCGCGTTCCATCCCTCGAGGTGGCGCAGCTTGGCTGACAGGACAACGGATTGCAGAGCGTCCATCCGGCTGTTGAACCCGAACACCTCATGCTCATACTTGCGCGGTGATCCATGATCGCGGATCATTCGCATCCGGGCCGCCAGGGCGTCGGAGCCGGTCAGCACCGCGCCAGCGTCGCCATAGGCGCCCAGGTTCTTGCCCGGGTAAAAGCTGGTGGCCGCGGCATGACCGATCGTGCCGACGCCGACGCCGTTGCGGCGAGCGCCCTGTGATTGTGCGGCGTCCTCCACAATCCAGGCATCAGCGCGCTCGGCTACCGGCATAAGCGCCTCGATGGGCGCCGACTGCCCGTACAGGTGCACCGGCAGGATCGCCCGGGTACGAGGCGTGACCGCCGCTTCCGCTGCCGCACCGTCGATCAGATACGTCCCGTCGTCCGCGCAGTCGACGAGAACTGGCGTCGCGCCAGCCCGTGCGACCGCTTCCGCGGTGGCGACGAACGTGTTGGCGGGGACAATGCATTCGTCGCCTGGCCCGACGCCGAGCGCTCGCAGCGCGATCTCGATCGCGTCGGTCCCGTTCCCTACTCCCACGCAGTGCGCGCTTCCGGTGAACTCGGCGTACTCGTTCTCGAACGCCGCGACCCGGGGACCGCCGACGAAGGCGGTCCGCTCCAGGATCTCTTTCCAGCCCTGCTCCACATCCGCGGCGACCGAGGCATGCTGCGCGGCCAAGTCGACGAGCGGAATCGCGCTCACTAATTATTCCCCCTCTAAAACGTTTCGCCCCGGTGCCGGAACCGTCCACGTTAACCAGAACTCAGCGTGTAGCCTGTCCCTGCGCCGACCGCGAGACCGGCACCAACTTCCGGGATCGTGTAATCTCCAGCCCCCGTTGGCTGTCTTATCTTTGCGGCCGCCCTCATCCTAGCGGCCGAGACTGCCGTCACCGGGGTGGTTGGGGCGATCCAGCGGTATTGCGAAGATCACTACAGGGGGATTAGAACGTGGAGAATGATCCGATCGTGAACGCGTCGAAACATCAGCCATGAGTTCAGTCAGCGTTGTCATTCCCTGCTATAACTATGGCCACTACCTGCGGGACGCCGTGGCCAGCGTTCTCAGCGGTCAGGAAGGCGTCGACGTCCGGGTTCTCCTGATCGACGACGCTTCGACCGACGATAGCGCCGAGGTCGCGCAGAAGATCGCGGCAGATGATGACCGGGTCGAGGTCATCATCCACTCGGTCAACCGGAAGAACCTCGCCACGTACAACGAGGGCTTGCTCGAATGGGCAGACGGCGACTACTCGGTCTTGCTCGACGCCGACGACCGGCTCACTCCGGGTGCCCTACGGCGCGCCGCGGACCTTATGGACGCGAATCCCGGCGTGGGCTTCGTCTACGGGCACCCGCTGCATTTCCGGGAGGGCGTCCCGCTGCCGCAGGCGCGCACCAGCGTACAAGGCTGGACGATCTGGCCCGGGCACTGGTGGGTCGAGCGGCGCTTCCGCGCGGCGGTCAACTGCATCACCACGCCCGAGGTCATGGTGCGGACCTCGGTGCAGAAGCAGGTCGGCGGCTATGACCTGCGGCTGCCGCACGCTGGAGACCTGGAGATGTGGATGCGGCTGGCCGCGCATAGCGATGTCGGGTACGTCCGCGGCGTCGACCAGGCGCTCTACCGCATGCACGACAGCAACATGACCAAGGACCGCACGCTGCTGGTGGACCTGGTGCAGCGGCGGCTGGCCTTCGAGGTCCTGCTGGAGAACTGCGCCGACAAGCTGCCGGACGCCGATCGTCTGTCAGCCAAGGTGCACCGGAAGCTGAGCCACGAGGCGCTCTTCCGCGCGGCCCGCGCGTACGACCGCGGACGTACCGGTCAGGTTCCGGTAGACGAATTGGTGCAGTTCGCGTTCGACTGCTGGCCTGACGCGGCCCGCCTGCCGGTGTACCGCGGCCTGCGGGTGCGCCGCCTCATCGGCCCGCGTTACATGCCTTACCTGCAGCCGCTGGCCCTGTCCGGCGTGACCAACAAGGCACGGAACTGGTGGTGGTGGCGGACCTGGGCCAAGCACGGCATCTAGCGCACGTGGTTCCTGGTCAACCCGTCAGGCCGATAGCCGCCGCGAGCGCGTCGGCCCGGCGGGGCCAGGAATGCTGGCCGGCCAGCGCCCGGCACGCCGCCGCATCCCCGTCACTCCTGTCTTTGACCAGCCGCCGGATCGCCTCAACGAACTCGTCCTGGCTCGCGGCGATGGCCAGCATCCGGTCGGTAGCACCACCGTTGTCCCGCAGCCACCTGGCCGACGGCAGGTCCGAGCTGACGACGGGCAGCCCGGAACCCAGGTACTCAAGCGTCTTGAGCGGGAACGACGCACGGTTGAAGGCCGAATCCTGGTACGGTGTCACGCCGACGTCGATGGCAGCGAGGTATGACGGCACGGCCTCCGCCGGGACGCGTCCGGCGAAGTGCACGCCCGGCCTCGCGGTCAGGGCCGCGAATCGTGCTGGCTCCCATCTCGCGTCGTGCGGCCCGACAAGCAACAGCGCGAAACCGCCATCAACGATGGCTTCGAGCACGCCCATGTCGATGCGCTCGGAAAGCTGCCCGACGAGGCCAACCACGGGGTGGCCGAGTTCTCGCGCGGGCGACGGGATGTCACCGCTCCACTCGATCGCCGGAAGACACCCATTGGGTATCACGACCGGGCTGGCTCCCAGGCCCGACCAGTGCTCAGCCAGTCCCGGTGAAACCACGCTCACCACATCCGCCCGGCGCACCGCCTGCCGCTCCTGGCGCCGCAGCCTGCTCGCCGATAGCCTCATGAGCTCGGCGCCTGCCACATAGTCGTCGGTGGCGTGCAGCACGTTGACCACACCGTGTCCCCAGTGCCCCAGGACGTCCTCTAGGTGTGTCGCCACTGCCGCGAACGGCCGGAAGCCGATCCTCCTGACCGCCCACCGGACCTGCGCGCGGACAAGGGCGGCAGTTGTCAGCCGGACGCCCGGCCTGGTCAAGCCCGGCAGGGCCACCGGCGTCAGCCTGGTGATCCGGGGGGCGGCCTCCGCCAGCCGGGGAGTCAGCGGGCCGACCGAGCGCGCACCCGCGGCACGGCGGGCCCTGCGGACGGAGGGCGTCAGCGGGGAAACGGGCGGGTCGACCCACAGGATGCGAGCATGCTCGGTCATGGCCATCGCCAGGTGCCAGTCGGTGCCGCGGATAGCGTCCCAGGACACGGCCGAGAACCAGATAAGCCACTGCTCGCCGGCCAGCGGTTCCCGCCGGCCGTCGCCGTCAGCGCGCATGACGCCCTCGCTGCTGTTGTCCGTTCTTCGACCGATCCCCGCCGTTCCTGGACGGACCCTGCTGCCTCGACTCCATCATCTGCTCGAAAATGGGCGTTCTGATGGGCTCCCGGTACATCGGGACCGGGCCCGTGATGTCGCGGATCGCCGGCAGCGGCATGGTTTCTGACATCCTGGTAGCAAACCTCCTGCCCTCGGTTCTCAGCCGCAGCCGCGCGTCCGCCGTCGCCGCCGCCATCGCCGCTATGGGCATCGGCCTGGTCTCCCGCAGGTTCCGCAGGCTAGGCCGCGGTGCCGACCGCGGCCCTGGCGCCGACTGCCGGCCGGGTGCTTGGTGCCGTCCGGGTGCTGGGTGCTGGCCAGGCGTCGGCTGCTGGCCACGCGCCGGGTACGAACCCGGCACCGGGCGCCGCTCCGGCGCCGGCGGCCGGCCAGGCGTCGGCTGCTGGCCAGGCCCTGGGTACGAACCCGGCACCGGGCGCCGCCCGGGCACCGGCTGCTGGCCAGGCATCGGGTACGAACCCGGCTCCGAGCGCCGCCCGGGCATCGGCTGCTGCCCCGGCACCGGGCGCTGGCCGGGTGCCGGGTGGTGGACGGGTGCTGGGTGCTGGCCAGGCATCGGCTGCTGGCCAGGTCCTGGATACGGACCGGGCATCGGGCGCTGCCCCGGCGTTGGCTGCGAACCCGGCACCGGGCGCCGCCCCGGCGCCGGGTACGAACCCGGCACCGGCTGCTGGCCCGGGACGGCTGGCTGGCCCGGCATGGGCCGGTGCTCGAAGCTGGGCACGGGGTACGGACCCGGCATCGGTTGCGGCCGTACCTGGCGACGCGGCATCGGCTGCGGACCCGGCATGGGCTGTGGCCCGGGCATCGGCCTCGACTGCGGCCGCGGCACCTGGTATGACGGCGGTACCAGCGGGGCCGGCCCCTGCTCCTGTGCGGCGTCCTCGTGCTGATAGGGCGGAAGATCCCAAGGCTCGAACGCGTCGAGACCGATATCCGATGGTGCTTCGCCAGCCTGCGTCTCCCCGCCTTCGCGCAGCGCCCGCAGCCTGCTCACCGAGTTCCGCATCCGGTATGTCAGGAGGCACACGACAACGAGCGTGATGACGCCGGACACCAAGCACGCGCCGAACGCGTAGAGGATCACCCGGGCAATGGCGTATGACGCAACGGCGACCCCCGCCGCGGCCGCCAAGGGAAGCCACAGTTCCGCCAGCAGCGCCCGGCGACGGATCCCGACCCTGCTCAGCTCGCTCATATACCACGGCAGAACCAGGCCGAGCGCGACCACCACTTCCGCCATGCCGGCGCCCGCGATGCCGTAGGCCCGAGTTCCCACGATGAGTGCGGGTATGAGCACGATCAGCCAGACAAGCTGGACCGTGAACACCACGCGAGAGCGGGCGAGCACCACGAAGAAGTCGTAGATGAACTCGAACATGATGCGGAGCGCGGCCAGTCCGCCGAGCCACACGAGTGCGTTCGCCGCGAGTCCCCATCGTGACCCGTAGACAAAGTGCACCAGCGGCACCGCCGCTCCGCTGATGAGCAGGCACACCGGGAGCGTCACCGATTCCATCAGCCCGACCCCGGCCAGGAATCCGGTACGCATCGCTGCGCGATCCCGCTGCAGTCGTGAAAAGAGAGCTGGCGCGACCGTCCGGATGGGGACCGAGAAAATAGTCACCGGCCAGCCCGAGAGATTGAAGGCGAGCGCGTAGAACCCGACGGCAGTGGCGCCCAGGAAACGGCCGACGACGATCTGGTCCGCGTTGGTCACGGCGAACACGATGAGGCTCGCGCCAGCCAGCGGTAGTCCGAACCGGCACAATGCCCGCGCCTTGTGCCGGTCAAAGCCGAAGCGCAGCGGCTCGGGAGAGAAGATGATGAACAGGATCGCAGCCACGCCGGCGCCCGCCAGCCGGCCGATGGCCAGGCTCATCGCGCCGAAATGCATGACGGCCAGCCCGATGGACGTGGCTGAGCCGATCCAGTTGTTGGCCTGGTCGGCGATCATCTTCTTGTCTTGACGGAAATACCTCTCCATCAGGGCTACCGGCGTGGCGACAAGGCCGTCCAGCACGACGTTGATCGCCAGCACCCGGATGACATTCGCCGCCGCGGGTGCGCCCATGGCTGTCGCGAATGACGGCGCACCGAAGAAGCAGCCCACGTAGATGAGCAGGCTGGACACGACCGAGATCGTGGTCACCGTGGGCGCGATCTCGCTCGGTTCTCCTTCCCATCGGACGATGGCAAGGCTCACGCCAAGCTCGTTGAAGCTCAGCACCGCCAGCATCGCGACGATCGAGACGGCGAACGCGCCGAACTCTTTCGGGCCGAGCAGACGGGCTAGCGCGACCCCGATCCCCATCGTGCTGAGCCGCGCGACGACATTGTTGAGAAAACTCCAGCCCAGGGCATTCGAGGCCCTGCCGACCAGGGTTCCTTTGTCCGGGTGTGGGAGCTTCACATCACGCCACCGCTAGCTCGGCCTCCGGCCACTACAGCGGGACCTCGGGATCTGCGGTCGTCATGCCGGCGGCGCGTACGATCGTCGAGACGATGAGATCCTGCTCCTCCTCGGTAAGATCGTGGAATAGCGGCAGAATAAGCGAATTCGCGGTGATTCGCTCCGTTACCGGCAACATGCCGTGTTCGTGACCGGCGTATGCGGGCTCGACGTGCGCCGCCATGATGCCGCGCCTGGCTGATACGCCCTCGGCTGCCAGCTGCTGGAGCAGCTCGTCCCTGCTTACGGGGAACCCCGCGGGGAGCAGCACCCAGAAGGACTGGTAATTCGTCCGGCCGTAATCGGGGTCCTTGATCAGCTCCAGGCCGGGAATCACGGCTAGCCGCTGACGGTAGCGGGCGGCCAGCTCGCGCCGGCGGGCGATGAGTGCCGGCAGCTTGCCGAGCTGAACAAGACCCACCGCGGCCTGAATGTCTGTCATGCGGTAGTTGTAGCCAGTCTCCAGGTAGTGCTCGAGTACTGGCTGCTTGCTCGCATGACGCTGCGCCGCGCTGACGTCCATCCCGTGCTCGCGCAGCCGGCGCAGCCGGGTGGCGACCCCGCCGTCAGGGGTCACGATCATGCCGCCCTCGCCGGTGGTCAGCAGCTTGCGGGGATGGAAGGAGAAGGTCGCCAGGTCAGCACCGGCGCCAACCGGGCGGCCCCGGTACTCGGCACCCGCGGCGCAGGCGGCATCCTCGACGATCGCGATTCCCCGGGGCTCACAGAGCTTGCGCATCGCGTCAAGATCGGCCGGCACCCCGGCTTGATCGACCAGGATGACGGCGCGAGTGCGCTCGGTCAGCACCTGGGCGACCGTGTCGGGAGTCAGGTTCAGCGTCGCGGCATCGACATCGGCGAAGACTGGCCGGGCACCGACATAGCGTGCAGCGTTAGCCGTCGCGATGAACGAAAGCGACGGGACCACCACGTCGTCTCCCGGCCCGACCCCGGCCGCGAGCAGCGCGAGGTGGAGCGCTGTGGTACATGACGAGACCGCCACCGCGTGCCCAATGCCGATCGCCTCGGCGAATGCCCGCTCGAACTCGGCGACCCGCGGACCCTGCGCTATCCATCCCGAGGCGACAGCGGCGGCCGCGGCGGCGGCCTCCTCCTCGCCTAGCCAGGGACGCATAACCGGAATGGTCACGATGCCCCCGCCGCTACCTCGGAGCCCGCCTTGCGCTCCGCCCGCCACCACGAAACCAGCCGCCGCAGCCCTTCCTCCAGGCCGACCTCCGCCCGCCAGCCGAGACGCTTTTCGGCCAGCGACACGTCGGCGAGTCGCCTGGTGACGGCGTTGACCCCGCGTGGCGGCCCGAACTCTAGCGGGAGATCACTGTCCATCACCCGCTGCAGCGCGTCCGCGAGTTCCCGCAGGCTGGTCTCGACCCCGCTGGCGATGTTGAAGACTTGATCCGTCGCGTCTGATTCGGCGGCGAGCAGGTTCGCGCGGGCGATGTCCTCCGTGTAAACGAAGTCCATTGTCTGCATACCGTCACCGAGGATCAGCGGCGGCAGCCCGGCCGTGATCCGCTCCATCCACCTGATCAGGACTTCGGTGTACAGACCGTAGATGTCCATCCGGGGCCCGTACACGTTGAAATAGCGCAGCGCCACGTAGTCCAGGCCCCGCATCGCGTGGAAGCTGCGCAGCAGGCCTTCGTTGAAGGTCTTGGCCGCACCGTAGAGCGTGTCGTTGGCGTAGGGGTGCTGATCTTCCGGCGTCGGGAACTGTGTGGCGAGGCCGTAGACAGACGCCGACGATGAGGCGATCACCTTGCGGACGCCTGCCTCGGCCGCTGCCTCGACGATCTCGTAAGTGCCGTCCACCAGCACTTCGAGAGCAAGCCGCGGCTCGGTCGCGCACTGGGTGATCCTGATCGCGGCCAGGTGGAACACCAGGTCGGTTCCCGGCATCAGGTCGCTCACCAGTGACCGGTCCCGGATGTCACCCTCAATCAGGCGGACTCTGCCAGAACCCAGCGCGCCTTCCAGGTTCTCCCGGCGGCCCCTGACGAAGTTGTCGAGGACCGTTACCTCGCCCGCGCCCGCGGCCACCAACTGGTCGACGACCGCGGAGCCGATGGTCCCGCCACCGCCGGTGACGAGGCACCTGCTTCCCTTGATCATTCCGCTCCCCTAGTGGTGACAGCGACCTTAACGCCGCCGTTCTCCGCGCTTCGTGATGCGGCTTCAAGAAGAGTCAGCACCCGCAAGCCGAACTCGGCGTCCGTCAGCGGCTGCCTATTCTCTGCGATCGCGCCGGCGAACTCGGTCATTACGTTGCGCAGGGCCTCGCGTTCCGGGAGCGCCGGCGCGTGCATATCGCCGAGGCGGTAGGAGATCTGCGCCTCCCTGCGCTCGTCGGGTCCGAGCGCCGTCGCCTCCACGAGGTCGATCCCCCGGTCGTGGATCATGATCCGCGCGACAGGGTTCATGTCGTCCCAGACGACCGTCCGCCGCGACCCGCCGAATAGTGTCGTCCTGACCTTCGTCGGGCTAAGCCAGTTCACGTGTATGTGGGCCAGCGCACCGTTGGACATCCAGACCGACAGGTACGCCAGGCAAGCGCGCTTGGTCCGCAGCGGATCCCCTGTATGCGCGGCGACCGCGACCGGCACCACGTCGTCTGGGAGGACGAATTCCAGGATCGAAAGGTCGTGTGGCGCGAGGTCCCAGAGCACGTCCACGTCGGGCTGAATGAGGCCGAGGTTGATGCGCACCGAGTCGACGAACTGGATATCGCCGATCTCGCCGCTCCTGATCAGCTGCCTGATGCGCTGGACCGCCGGCGTGTAGCAGTAGGTGTGATCGCACATCAGGACCAGGCCGCTGCGCTGCGCTAGGTCAGCGAGCTTGCGCCCTTCCGCCACTGTCGGCGTGAGCGGCTTTTCCACCAGCACGTGCTTGCCCGCCTCGAGCGCCGCCCGCACGAGGTCGAAATGGGTCGCGGCCGGCGTCGCGATCGCGACGGCGGTGACGTTCGGGTCCGCGAGCACGTCCTCGTACGAGGATGTGACACGGACCTCGCTGCGCGGCCCGAGCGCACGGCGGGCGCGATCGAGATCAAGATCGCAGAGCCATTCCAGGTGCAGTTCCGGTGTGGCCAGCGAACTGCGGACAATGTTCGGCCCCCAGTATCCAGCACCGATCACGGCCAGGCCGATTGACGACATGAGTTCCCCCATCTTTGCATAGACCCCTATCTATGTGGATGGCGACGTCTCAGTAAACACGACATCGACCCAGTAGTTGGCCGAATTGTAGGTATTTGTTGGAAGTGCCGGCGCGGCCGTGTACCGGTAAACACCGTTTCCGCCGCTGGTCCCGGCTGGCAGTGCCGCCAGCGGCCCATTATCCACTCCTGCGGCAAGTCCCTGGTCGTCTTCGGCATAACCGCCATTGGGTGCGAGGTACGAGGCGATATACGTAGTGCCCGCCGTTACCGCGATCGGGGTGGCGAAATTCGCTTGCTGCCAGCCTGAGGCCGACTCATTAGTGAACGTGACGCTGCCGAGGAGATCACCGCTGGTATCCCAGAGGCTTCCGACATGGGTGCCAGTGTTGGCGGTCCCCTTGTAGAAGCGGATTCCGGTGATCCAGCCGTTGACATTGGTGGTGAACTTCACACCGAGCTCGACGGAGTTGGCGTCATTCGCCGAAGTGGTCGATGGCACCGCCGAACTCGGCCAGATTGAGCAAGGGCACTGCGGAGTGCCCTGGCTGGGCGCCTGCGTCGTGAAGACAGGGTCCACCCAGTAGTTGTCGCCGTTGTAGGTGTTGCTGGGGAACTTGTCGACCCCGTACGCGTAGACCCCGTTCCCGCCCGGTCCTGTCTTGGCCTGGGCATGGAGCGGCGAGTTGTCCACGGCGGCGGCGAAGTAACCGGTGTCTTCGGCGTAGTGCCCGTTCGGCGCGTAGTACCCCGCCACGTACGTGGTCCCCGCAGTGACGGCCACCGGGTTCTGGAACTGC